>Ga0209444_10000558_pt1 | contig 20469 bp, 17 predicted proteins | sample LauGreFaBDMM15DN_2_FD_188215 | JGI IMG/M metagenome (GOLD analysis project Ga0209444, IMG submission 188215) | Freshwater lake microbial communities from Lake Michigan, USA - Fa13.BD.MM15.DN (SPAdes) (version 2) | ecosystem: Environmental > Aquatic > Freshwater > Lake | place: Lake Michigan... | reverse complement strand
CTGGAGGACCATACGCCGGGCGCGCCGCCGAGCGCATCGACTTCGAGTCCGGAATCATCCGCGAGCACCCAACCATCAATGCGGCGGCTGATGCCAAGCGCCTTGAGCCGGGCGTTCTCCAGAAACGTCGTCCCAGTTTCTTCGATTTCTGGGAGATTCGGAAAGGATGTGACATCAAGCACTTCGAACTGATCGCCGAGGATGTGCCGGATTTCCTGGGTTTTATGGGCGTTCCTTGTGGCGAGGATCAGGAGTGGTCGTGTTGGCATGGCGAATGGATTCCCCTGTTTTTTGCGTTTTGCCAAGAAATTTAGAATAAATACCCTCTGAAAGGCGTTTACTACAATGATGAAAGCAATCACCCACCTCGCCCTTGTGACATGTAGTGTCGCCGCCCTTGTTTCCACCGCATTCGCGAAAGCTCCTGAAGGCTGGCATACTGATGTCGATGCTGCGATCGCCCTCGCGAAAAAAGAAGGCAAGTCGGTGATGCTGGAATTCACAGGTTCCGACTGGTGCCCGCCCTGTATTATGATGGGTAAGAAAGTTTTCTCGAAAGAGGAATTCGTCAAGGCAGCTTCCAAGGATTTCGTCCTCGTCCATCTCGATTTCCCGAAGGCCGACAAGGAGCTCGCCGAGAAAAACCAACCCCATGCCGAAAAATATAAGATCGAGGGTTTCCCGACGGTGATCCTGCTCGACGGCAAGGGTAAGGAGTTCGATCGTTTCTTCGCTCACGCATATCCCGACGTGGAGCCGTTTCTCGCCCACTTGAAAGAAGCCCTTGAGAAAAAAGATCTCGATTAAACCATCAACTTCGCAAACCGCATACCATGAAACGTTTCCTCATCACCATTGCATCCCTAGTGGCTTTTTCCGCCGCCTCGATGGCCGCCGAGTCCGGCTGGCTCACCGATTACCAAGCCGCGAAGAAGCAGGCCAAGGAAGAGAATAAGCCGATCCTGATCAACTTCACCGGCACCGACTGGTGTGGCTGGTGCATCAAGATCGAGAAGGAGATTTTCTCGAAAGAGGAGTTCAAAGCTTATGCAAAAGAGAACCTGATCCTCATGGAGGTTGATTTCCCCGAGAAGAAAAAGCAGAACGACGAGGTGAAAGCCCAGAACAAGAAGCTCGATAAGGAATTCAAAATCGAAGGCTACCCGACCATTTTCCTGATCGATGCCGAGGGCAAGAAGCTCTCCGAAGATATCGGATATCGTGAGGGAGGTCCGCAAGCTTACGTGGATCATCTCAAGGAATTGCTCGGCAAGAAAAAGGAATAGTCCCTCCCCGTTTTTTTCAAACCCTGCCCCGTAATCACGCGGGGCAGGGTTTTTCTTTTCATCCGGCAGTGAATGGCACAGTTTACCCGCCCCAAGCCGACCATGTCCGATACACGCAAACCGTTCCCCTTCGATGAGTTCGAGCCCAAATGGCAAGCCCGCTGGGACTCCGAAAAAACCTTCCGCACGCCGAATCCGGGCGAGAAAGGCTTCGATGCATCCAAGCCGAAGTATTATGTACTCGATATGTTCCCGTATCCTAGCGGCGCGGGCCTCCACGTCGGCCACCCCGAGGGCTACACCGCCACGGACATCGTTGGGCGCTATAAGCGGATGAAGGGCTTCAACGTGCTCCACCCGATGGGCTACGATTCCTTCGGCCTGCCTGCCGAGCAATACGCGATCAAGACCGGCCAGCATCCCGCAATCACCACCGCGGCGAACATCGAGACCTTCCGCCGCCAGTTGAAATCGCTCGGCTTCGGCTACGATTGGGATCGCGAGATCGCCACCACTGATCCCGGATACGTGCGCTGGACACAGTGGATTTTCCTTGAGATCTACAACTCATATTTCTGCGAGGAAACAAACACCGCGCGCCCGGTTTCCGTGCTGGAAACAAAAGGCTGGAGCCGTGATGAGATCGATAATGTCCGCCTCGCTTTCGTGGCCGATACGCCGGTCTGGTGGTCGCCGGATCTTGGCACTGTCCTCGCCAACGAAGAGGTCGAGGAATGGAAAGGAAAAGGCCATACGGTTGAGCGCCGCCCGCTGCGCCAGTGGATGCTCCGTATTACGAAATACGCCCAGCGGCTGATCGATGAACTCGATATGCTGGACTGGCCGGAAGGTATCAAGCTGCTACAGAAAAACTGGATCGGCAGGAGCGAAGGCGCGGAGGTGAAGTTTCAAATTTTAAATTTCAACTCTCAAGTGGAGGTGTTCACGACGCGTCCTGATACGCTTTTCGGCGCGACTTATATGGTGCTTGCTCCCGAGCATCCGCTGGTTTTGGAAATCACCACCTCCGAACAGAAGGAAGCGGTTCAGACTTATCAGAAAGCCATCTCTTCCAAATCCGATCTCGATCGCGGCGATCTCAACAAGGACAAGTCCGGAGTTTTCACAGGCGCGTTTGCAATCAATCCAGTCAACGGCAAAGAGATCCCGATCTGGATCGCAGATTACGTAATGATGGGCTACGGCACCGGCGCAATCATGGCGGTGCCAGCGCATGATGAGCGGGATTTTGAGTTCGCCGAAAAGTTCGGACTTCCTGTGCTACAGGTTGTTGAGCCCACAAACGATCATGATTGGAAAGGTTACACCGATCCCGGCACCGCCGTGAACTCTGGTTTCCTCGACGGACTCCCCACTGCCGAAGCGAAGGCTAAGATGATCGATTGGCTGGGTGCGAACGACCAAGGCAAGCGCCGCGTTCAATTCAAGCTGCGCGATTGGTTGTTCTCTCGCCAGCGCTACTGGGGCGAGCCGTTTCCGATTGTCTGGAAGGACGGCAAGCACCAGGCGATCCCCGATAGCGAACTTCCGCTGCTTGCACCGCCGCTCGAAGATTACAAGCCCAGCGGTTCGCCAGAGCCAATCCTGACCAAAGCCCGCGAATGGGTGGAGCTTCCCGATGGATCAATCAGGGAAACCAACACGATGCCGCAGTGGGCGGGTTCCTGCTGGTATTATCTCCGCTACTGCGATCCTAGTAATTCGGATCGGTTTATTTCAAAAGAAGCCGAGGCATACTGGTCTTCCAATACTCAATCTTCCATCAACAATACTCAATGTGGTATGGTGGATCTTTACGTCGGAGGCACGGAGCACGCCGTGCTTCACCTCCTCTACGCCCGTTTTTGGCACAAGGTATTGTTTGATCTCGGCCATGTCGGCACGCCGGAGCCGTTTCAGAGGCTGGTGAACCAAGGCCTGATCATGGGTGAGGACGGGCAGAAGATGTCGAAATCCCGTGGCAACGTGGTGAATCCCGATGATGTCGTCTCCGCCTACGGAGCCGATTCCCTGCGCCTTTATGAAATGTTCATGGGGCCGTTGGAGCAGGTGAAGCCATGGCAGATGAAGGGTGTCGAGGGCGTTTCCCGTTTCCTTGGGAAAGTTTGGCGTGTCGCCTTTGATGAGCAAGCAGATGGTTCACTGACGGTCTCACCCAGGATTCAAGATATCACATGCACAGATAAGGAGCTGCTACGCGTCCTAAATGACACGATCAAGAAAGTTGGCGAGGAGATTGAAGCGCTGAAGTTCAACACCGCAATTTCGTTCATGATGACATGCACAAAAGCATTCACGTTGACGGAAACGGTGACTTTGAATGAGTTCATCCAGTTTCTAAAGATTCTCAATCCCTTCGCCCCGCACATCACGGAAGAGATTCATTTCCGCATCGGCGGCAAGGTTCTCCTATCTGAAACTGAGTGGCCGACTTACGATGCGAGCGCACTGATCCGCACCGAGTGTGAGCTGGTCGTGCAGGTCAACGGCAAGCTCCGCGACCGGATCTGGATGGCGATGGACGCACCCGAGGAATCCGCCAAGGAACTCGCCCTCGCCTCCCCGAAGGTGCAGGAGCACATCGATGGGAAAACGATCCGCAAGGTGATCTACGTGCCCGGTAAGATCATGAATGTCGTTGTTTCCTAGCCATGAGCTCTGATCTATCGGCAATTGTAGAGGATCCGAAGCTTCACTCATGGATCCGAAGTGGTGATTGGATAGCGATGTTCGATGTGGCGACGCTGAATCGCGCCAAGCCCTATTCATCGGAAAAACTCATACGCGATTTAACCATCGAGAAGACTGGTGTTTCACAGGGGATGATGATCCGTTGTAAGGTAAATGGCACATCTGTTTCTCCGTACCGCTTGTCGATGTACATCCAGCACGCGCATGGAAATTGGATTTTGCATACCGACTGCACATGTCCCGTGGGTAGCCTTTGTAAGCATTCGGCTGCCGCACTTATTTTTCTGGCGCGGATTTTTTTAAATGGTGGAGAGCTTACGGCATCTGCGATTCCCAATGAACTCAGTAACTGGCTAGCACGTGTTAAAAAATCAGCGCTTGAAAGGGAAAATCCCGAAGTAACGAAAAAAGCCAAGGTTGAGAATCGATCACTGGCCTATTGCATCGAGGAAGATGTCAATCGGGATGGGCTATGCTTCGTGCTCAGGGTAGCGACCCGACGCAAAGATGGCAGCTATTCCATATCGGAAAGCAAGGCGAACGTAGATGTTCATCGCCAGCCGAAATATCTGTTAGATGAGGATTTACCGCTCGTGTCGGCCTATCAGTATTTCAATAAAAAGAACAGGCATTGGGGAGATCCTCCGTTGGTTGGCGAGGGTTGGCAAAATGTCATTGAAGGAGCAGTTGCGCTGGGACGGCTTTTCTATGGAGTGGCTGAAGATAACGGAAACACGTCTTTTGCTTACCGTTTTGTGATGAATCATTTCCCGCTTAGGATGAGTTCTGATGAATGGGTGTCCCCTGATTGGACTGAGTTAGGTAACGGTCAAATGATGCCTACGCTTCGATCGGGGCGAAAAAGTATTAGGATCATCCGCACTCGCCCAATGATGTATCTGTATGAGGATGAGGATGAGTATGTGCTGGGTAAAGTGCAGAGTGAATGGGGAGCGGAGTTTTTGAACGTATGGAGCGACGGCCCCATCGTGAATAAATCCCATCTCGATGAGGTGGCAAAAAAAATTGGGGAGGTGGCTGGTGCGAATCTTCCGCCGCCCAAAGTTCTGCAGTCCGTGGAGCATGCTACATCTCCTCCAATCGCATGTTTGAAGATTGAGAAATCACTTCGAGGGGTATTGTGTGGACAGTTACTTGTCTCTTATAGCGCGAGTCCGAAAATGAGTCCCCTGAATGCGAAGGGGACGATTCCTTACTCGCAAGTCATTGGGGGAAAGCACCACATTTGGAGTCGGAATGGAACAGCCGAGAGCTCTTTCTTGAGTAAGCTTGTTAAAATGGGTTTTGTTCCGCTGGACGGAAAAATCAACGAATTTCTAATCACTGAGAAAGTGCTCGGTGAGTCGAATATGGAAGCTCCTGAGTCCGCTATTGCAGTGCAGACGCTGTGGGTGCGATTTTTGGAAAGCAATGCTGCCGCAAAGCTGCAGAGCGAGGGTTGGGAGATCGAAGTAGCGAGCAAAGCGGGTCTGACGGTGCATGACGTCGCGGATTTTTTCCCCGAGATCGAGAGTGATGCGGATCATGGGGTGAATTGGTTCCGCTTCGATGTCCCGCTTGAGATTAACGGCAGAAAGCTGAGTTTGATCCCGTTCATCGCGAAGGCGATACGCGACGGACTGCCTGCTGCCAATGATCCCAAACTGCCTGAGTTTCTTCTCGTCCCCTGCGAGGATCCCGCAGAGGGAATGCTGCGCTTCCCCGCAAAGCGGTTGATCGAGATCGTGGATCAGGTTAGGCATCTTTTTCATGGCAGGGAGAACGCCGACGGGCCGCTGCGGCTGGATCGTTTGGCCGCTGCGGGGGTTGCGGACGGGTTGTCTATTGACGGGACAGAGACGCTCCGGACTCTGGCAAGACTCGGGAAAAATTTACGAACGCTTACGTCGCTACCGGTGGTAAAGGTTCCGAAAAAACTCAAAGCAGAATTACGCGGCTATCAGCAGGAGGGTTTCTGCTGGCTCCAGTTCCTTGCTGAAAACGGTCTGCATGGGATTCTGGCAGATGATATGGGTTTGGGGAAAACCGTGCAGACACTCGCGCACCTTGCGGCGGAGCGTGAGAAGAAGCCGGGGAGGCCATCTCTGGTGATCGCGCCGACATCGGTAGTGCCCAACTGGGCGGCAGAGGCGGAGAGATTTTTGCCTCACATGAAAACCATCGTATTGCAGGGCAAAGACCGCGCGGAGCTTTTTAGTAAGATCGCGAAGGCGGATCTGGTCGTGACTTCCTACCCGTTGTTATCACAGGATTTCGATAGACTCATCGAGCAGGACTGGCATGTCCTTGTCCTTGATGAGGCGCAATATATCAAAAATCCCAAGGCGCTCACTGCTCGTAATGCCTGCAAGCTGAATGCCGCGCACCGAATCTGCCTTTCCGGGACACCCATGGAAAATCACCTTGGCGAGCTTTGGAGCCTTATGCGATTCCTCATGCCGGGCTTCCTGGCGGATGAGAAAACGTTCAACATCAACCTACGCAAACCCATCGAACGTGACCGATCAGCAGATGCGCAACTCGCTCTGAACCGGCGGGTCGCGCCGCTGATCCTTCGCCGTACGAAAGATGCGGTTGCGAAGGATTTGCCTGAGAAAACGGAGATCATCCACGGAATCGATTTAAATGCCAAACAGACGGATCTGTACGAATCAGTGCGGGCGGCTATGGATAAACGCGTGAGAGATGCGATTAATCAGAAAGGCCTGGCGAAATCCCACATCATCGTTCTCGATGCATTGCTGAAGCTGCGGCAAATCTGCTGTCATCCGAAGCTGCTGAAGATACCCGCAGCGCAAAAGGTAGAAGATTCCGCCAAGCTGGATTTCTTGACCGAAGAATTGCTGCCGACTTTGATCGAAGAAGGGCGGCGTATCCTGCTTTTTTCGACGTTCACCTCGATGCTGGCGATCATCGAAGAACATCTCATCCTTCAGGGAATACCCTATTTGAAGATCACCGGGCAGACGACGGAGCGCGCTTCACTGGTAAAAAAATTCCAAGAGGGCGAAGTGCCGGTATTCTTAATTTCCCTCAAAGCTGGCGGAACCGGACTGAATCTAACCGCAGCGGATACCGTGATCCATTTCGATCCATGGTGGAATCCAGCGGCTGAAAACCAGGCGACGGATCGTGCGCACAGGATCGGGCAGACCAAGCCGGTTTTCGTCCACAAGCTGGTTTGTCGCGGCAGTATCGAAGAGCGGATGCTGGAGCTTCAGAAGCACAAGTCGGGCTTGGTGGAAGCGTTGCTATCCGAGGAAACCAGCAAGCTGAGGATCGACCCCGAGACGCTGGGGCACCTATTGGCACCGATAGGGTGATCGATGAGGGGCGCCCGAAGATCGCCCCTATTTTATTACCCGTGGTGGAGCAGGATTGAGTTTGCGGCGAAGTGATCGGATAGAATATCGGAAACAACCACGATCGGCGTACCGGTGCGGACAAGATCGAGTTTGCGAAGTTGCTCTGTGGCACGCTGGACGGTCTCTTCAATGTTCGCTGCGTATGCCATGCGGAAGGTTTTCACACCGCGAGTCATTGAGAGCTGGCGGCACACCGCTTCTTTGGGTGTGAATGCATAGAACGCACTGGTGCGCGGGCGCATCATTGCGATCTGGTTTGCCAATATCCCGCGGCGGGTAAGGATGACTAGGCGCGCATCCGGAAGTGAATCAACGAGAGTGACGGCGGCGCGGGCGGTCTTCTGTCTCTCATCGCTGAGGATGACGTTCTGGCCGAAGCCGTGGCCACCCGAGCGCTCGATGCGGGAGGCGATGCGAACCAATGCTTCGACGCAGCGTTCGGGGTAGCGGCCAACCGAGGTTTCACCGGAGAGCATCAGGCAATCTGCTTCTTCGTATGCGGCGTTCATCACATCCGTGACTTCCGCGCGGGTGGGAGTGGGATTGGTGATCATCGATTCCAGCAACTGGGTGGCTACAATGACGCGCTTCCCTAGTTCATGGCAGCGCTTCACGATGCGGCGTTGAAGGATGGGGAGATCCTCGAAATCCACTTCGATACCGAGGTCGCCACGTGCGATCATGATCACATCGGCTGTGCGAATGATGGAGTCGATATTGCGGACAGCCTCCTGATCCTCGATTTTTGCGACAATCTGCGCCTCTCCGCCTAGACCTTCCATGGAGTGGCGAAGCTCGTTAACGTGTGCGGCGTCGCGGACGAAGGAGCCGGCGATGTAGTCCGCTCCGCATTCTACAGCGAGAGCCAAATCCTTGTGATCCTTCTCCGTGAGTGCCGGAAGATTGAGGCGCACGCCGGGGAGATTGATATGGCGGCGGGAGCCCATCTTGCCGGGAGTGAGGACAAGGCAGAGAATGCGATCTTCCTCCACCTTCTCGATGCGCATGAGCAAAGCGCCGTTATCCACCACAAGGGTGTTGCCGGCTTTTACATCGCCCATCAGGCCGGGGTAGTTGACTGTGGTGGAGAGCGGGATGGAGGCTTTGCTGTCATTGCGACGGAACTCCACTTTATCGCCCTCTTTTAGTTCATAATCTTTTTCAAGTTCGCCGGTTCTGATCGATGGACCGGTTAGGTCAAATAGAACTGCGATATTCGCGTTTCGCTTATCCGATTCTGCACGGACGAACTTCGTCATTTGCGCCGCCCACTCATGCTTCGCATGGCTCATGTTTAGTCGGAAAACATTCACACCGCCGTCGATGAGGCGACCGATCATTTCCTGCTCTTGGGTAGCAGGACCGAGTGTGACGATGATTTTGGTTTTGCGGGACATTGGGAACGAAATTGGATATTGAATATTGGAGATTGAGTATTTGATGAGCAGATTTTGTGCCGCGTGGTAATTAGAAAAAATGGAGGCGGAGACCGAAGCGGATGAAGCGTTCGAAATCCTTCGTGTTCATGGTGGATAGCGGTGCGTCGGAAATGATGGTACAGGCCGCGATCATACAATCCGCATGGGAGCCGCGGCGACGGCCGGTGGCGTTGAAGAGCTGAGCCGCTTTCTCAGCCATTAGCTGATCCAATGGCACTATCCTTCCGCTGATTGATATCAATGCGGCTTCGCGGGCTTCGCTGGTGAGGGGACCGTTGCAAAATTCCGACCATGCCACTGCGCATGTCGCGAGTTTGTTTCCATCGCAGACCCAATGGTCAATCGCATCGCCGACCGCCGAGACGGAAACAACCAGTTCGACCAATGAATTCGTATCAAGCTGTACGGTCATCCCACCAATTAGGTCTCGCTTCGCGCTCGAGCTGGATGTCATCTTTCCATGCCTCGGTCGCTTCACGGCTGATTCCGTTCTTGCGTAACCAGCGCAGCGCCTCAATGGGAGTCATGCGCGGCGATTTCGCAGCTTCTTCTTCGCTTGTTTTACGAACCGCTCGGCGGATCACTTCGGATTTTGAAGTGTTCCATTTCGTCGCGAGCAATTCGAGCGCACCCAGTGTTTCCTGATCCAGCGACATGCTGGTGCGCTTTAATGTGCTTATATGACTCATGTGATAATTGAATGCCACATGAGCGATTTAGTCAAACCCAAAGGCGTCTGTGCGAAAAAGCGAATCAGCCCTGTTCGATCGCCTTCTCCGTGGCGGCGTCGAGGATGGCGAATCGTTCGCGGTTGAGGGTTGGATCGGAGCGGAAAATGAGGCGGCCGGAGTGGGAGCGTTCGAGTTCCACAAGGACTTTTGCGTCTTCCTGCTTGAAGCGGTTGAGGACATCGGAGTTCACGATCACGATGATATCGCCGACTTGGTCGTGGCGGTTCTGAATGACGGTGTTGAGACGGCGCTGGATCTCGATGGACATGGTCATCGGGGTTTTCACGCGTCCGCGACCTTGGCAATACGGGCAAGGTTCATACATCGAATCGCGCAGGGATTCGTTGAGGCGCTGGCGGGTCATTTCCATAAGGCCGATGGCAGAGATCTGGAGGATCTGGGTCTTGGCCTTGTCCTTTTTGACCCGGTCTTTCATCGCTTTATAAACGGCCATCTGGTCGCGGCGGTGGCGCATATCGATGAAATCGACAACGACCAAGCCACCGATGTTGCGAAGGCGGAGCTGACGGGCGACTTCCTCGGCGGCCTCGACGTTGGTCTGTAGGATCATTTTATCGACGTCTTTAGAACCGCGATTACGGCCGGTGTTAACGTCCACGGAGATGAGGGCTTCCGTTTCATCGATAACGATGTAGCCACCGCATTTCAGCCAAACCTGACGGGAGAAAGCTTCGTCGATCTGTTTCTGGATGTTGATACGCTCAAAGATTGGCTGATTGGCGCTGGGGAGGTGGTGGATACGGCGTTTCGCGCGGCGAGAGATTTTTCCGGCGATCTCACGGATGAGTTCGGTGGTCTCTAGATCGTCGCAGAGTATTTGATCGACCTCTTCGGTGAGGAAATCGCGGGCGGTGCGCTCGATAAGGTTTGGCTCTTGGAAGACGCAGCAGGGGGCGGCGTTGTTCGCGCGGCGTTGGTCGATGTTGTCCCACTGCTCCAGCAGCATGGCGAGATCGCGGACGAAGTGGCGGGCGCGGGTGCCCTGCGCGACGGTGCGCATGATAATGCCCATGCCTTCCGGAACGGAGAGTTTCTGAACGATGCTGCGGAGGCGCTGGCGCTCCTTTGGATCTTCGATTTTCCGTGAAATACCGAACTGCTCGGTAAAGGGCATGAGCACGAGGTAGCGTCCGGCGAGCGAGATGTTTGTGGTGACGCGCGGCCCTTTCGTCCCGATAGGGCCTTTGGATACTTGGATTACGATTTCCGATCCGATCGGATAAATATCCGGGATGTCCTTCGAGCTGATTTTCTTCTGGGCCTTCTTCTTGCCCTCGCGCTCGATTTCCTCGAGCCCGCCATCGAGGGCGGCGGGGATGGCATCCCAGAAGTGGAGGAACGCGTTTTTATCGAGGCCGATGTCCACGAACATGGCCTTGAGACCCTGTTCGATGTTTTTCACGCGCCCCTTGAAGATCCCGCCGACGATATTCTGATCGCCTTCGCGCTCGACCGTGTATTCCTCGAGGACACCGTTCTCTAAAAGAGCGACGCGTCGTTCGAGTTTCTCGACGTTAACGATGATGGAGTTGCCTTGGGATGGATCGGCGCTGCCGATGCCTAACATTCTTTTAATTTTTTGGATCACGTATTTGTGTTTTGGTTGGAAGTTGTATTCGGGTTATGTGTGTTTAGGAAACGTTAATCACTCCCTGATGGGGGTGGCGCGCGGGATGATTTGCCCTTCGCGGTCGGTTTCCGGTGTGATGGTAGGTTGTGGAGAGGTGTTGGTTGACGCGACGTCAATCGGTGTATCAGGAAGGACTTCGCCGACTTCATCGCCGGTCTCACCCACTTTATCGTCGGTGCTGGCGGAGGTCGTTTCACCATCAGAGATTTCTGATGCCTCGATGGCGGCGAGGACATCCTTGAGCGGCTCGATGGCCTCAATACGGTCAAGGTGCCCTTTGTATTCTGTCTGCGGCTTGAGCGGCAAGCGCATGCCGTTTTCCTGAGCGAAAAGACCTGTGTAAACCGTATTTACGAGCGGGCCACAAACAGCACCACCCGAGCCGCCGGCTTGAACGAGGATCACAACCGCGTAGCGCGGCTTGTCGAAGGGAGCGAAGGAAATGATCCACGAATTATTTGATTTCTTGCCGTTGTCAGTAGTCTGGGAGGTGCCGGTTTTAGCCGCGACGACAATCTCCGCCATGCGGACTTTTCCGGCAGTGCCGCCTGGTTCGTTGACGGCTTTACGCATCCCTTCGCGGATCAGGCCAAGGTCGGATTCTTTTACGCCGGATTGCAGTAGATCGACCTCCAACTTAGGAATATCGGGAACGAGAACATTACCGTCTTCAGCGACGACTTTTTTTACCACGCGAGGCTGGAAATACTTTCCTCCATTGGCGATGGTGGAAACCATGGCAGCCATCTGGAGCGGGGTTGCGAGCATGTCGCCTTGGCCGATGGACATCATGGCGGTGAGAGCAGGAGTCATCACCGCGCCTGGGCGGGCAGCACGCCAAGAGCGCGAGCCGGGGAGGATGCCGGGGTTCTCGTTCGGCAGCTCCACTCCGGTTTTTTTCCCAAAGCCGACCAGTGAACAGCCGTCCACCATCGCCTTCCAGCCCATGGTGTTGGCCATCTTGTTGAAATACGGGTTGCACGACTGCTGGATCGCCTCGGGCAGGCGCAGAGAACCATGGCGTCCGCCGTTTTTGTTGTAGAGCCAGCATCCGATCTTGTGGTTGCCGAACGGGACGAAGCCATCGCAGGAAAATGTGCGACCTGCGATGCCCTGCACCGCGCCAGCGATGGCGGTGGGGACTTTCATAGTAGAGCCGGGTTCGAAGGGCGCGATGGTGCGGTTGGTGAACGGGGAGAGCTGCGGGTTTGCGTTGTACTCGATCAGCTTCTCGCGGGAGATGGACGGGATGAATGCGTTCGGATCGTAATCTGGGACGGAGGCCATCGCTAGCACCTCGCCCGTGGATACGTCCATAACGACACCTGCGGCCCGTCCTGCGCGGCGCAGGGTATTCTCCAATAGGAACTGGATTCGTGCGTCGATGGAGAGTTGGACGCGTGCACCGGTGCCCGGCTTCGTGTAATCGAGTATGCCGATCGTGTGCCCCTTTTCATTTTTGAGGACGGCCTTACGTCCTTCGGGGCCACGGAGGTGTAGATCCATCGTAGCCTCAACTCCGGCGATGCCTTTTTCATCGCCGATGTAGTGATTGAAGGAGCGCTTGTCAGAGGAGTAGATGTCGCCCTTCTCCCACTGCTTGAGGTATCCGATGACGTGGGAGGCGAGCGTGCCGTAGGCGTATTGGCGCTGCGGGCGGATGCCAAGTGTGACGCCGGGGAACTCGAGATTCCGCTCCGCGAGGCGGGCGAAATCTTCGTAGGTTAAATCGGCGCGGTAGGTGAAAGGGACAAGTCCGCCGTGGGTGAGGTAGTGGGTGCGCAGCGCGGAGGCATTGTAGTTTTTGGCAAGTCCGAGTTCCTGCAATGGCTTGATGGTCCACTCGTTGACGATCGCGACGATATTCTTCTCCTTTTTGGGACGCGGAAGACCACCCTGCATCGTCAGTCGATCCAGTGTGGGTGTTTCCTGGTTCTGAAGGCGATAGGCCTGCGCGATCTCCTCGAGGTTGAAGGAAACAACGTAGTTGCGGAGGTTGCGTGCGAGCGGGATGCCGTTGCGGTCGGTGATTTCGCCGCGGATGCCGGGTTCGCGGACGGTCACGGTGCGGTTCCCCGGGACGAGCGCCTGGAACTCCTCCTGCCGCTTGATCTGGAATTCATAGAGACGCGACAACAGGGTGCCGAAGCCTACAAGGATGAAGGCTGTCAGCAGGTAAAGTCGCAGTCGGTAGCGTGGTTCCACGGTTTAGAATGATCGGCGCTTGTTTTTTCCAGCTTCGGGATAGAGAGAGTGATCGAAGAGCAAGCCAAGGCGGTAGAGCAGCCAGAAGACGAGAGGGGAAAATAGCATGGTAAGCAGTGCCGTGTAAAACATGAGGCGGAGGATGGAGCGGCTTATGACGAAATCTCCGCGAATAAAGGAGATCAGCGCGTAATCGGCTACGAGGTAGAGGAAAGTGGCCACGCCGGTCAGCAGCGCGGAGAAATGCCATTTTCCCTGTCTAAAAAGCGGATTCAGCCCTTGCATTAGAAAACCCATTCCTGCGAAAAGCAGAATGGAGTATCCGAAGCGCAGTGACTCGGCCGGCTGCGTGTAAACTTCAGGATCAGTGATCATGGGCGCGAGCGAACAATGGGCGTCCCACAAGATACCGCCAATGAAAGCGAGCAGCAGCATGGTCGGCGTCGCGACGGATACAGCCGCACAGAGGAACACCAGATGCACGATCAGGATGCGTGCGTGGCTCAGACCACTGAAAGCAGGTACGAACTGCTGCACTAGGAAGGCGGCTAGCAGAAGGAAAACAGCGCTGAGATTGAAGCGTAGCAAGGTGGTGAGTTTCAGTGGTTTTCAGAAAGTACTACGAACACCGTATTTAAGTCGCTCAGATCTACGGCGGGTTTGACTAGGGCTTCGGAGTCCAGCGAGCCCCTTTCAACCGAAATGATGGTTCCAACGAGGATGTTGGGTTGAAAAATCCCGCCGCGACCGGTGGTGAATACGCGCTGGCCAGGCTGTAGGGAGGCGTTCTTGGAAAGGAAGCGGAGGCGGAGGCTAGGGTTGTTGTCAAATTCGCCGCGCTGGCCGCTGAGGATACCCACTTCAGGAGATCCCTCGATGCGGACGGAGACCTGGCATTTCTCATCGGTAATGAGGAGGACTGAAGAGCGGTTTTTAAACGGGCGGTCGATGAGTCCGACGAGGCCGAAGTTGGAAAGGACGGAGAGCTGGATGCCGATGCCGCGATCCTCGCCTGCGTCAATCTCTACCGTCTGCCACCAAGTGGTGGGATGGCGGCGTATGATATTTGCAGCGACGACATCGAAGTTGGTGGCTTTTTTGAAATCCAGCGCGTGGCGCAACTCGGCGCTCTCGCGCTCCAGTTCCTTGAACCGGGACTCGATGATGCGTAGCCTGCCGATCTCGCTACGGATGGTGGAAAGCTCTGCTTCAAGCTCCTTTGAATGTTTTATCTCGCGGAGTAGATCGCGGGTTTTTGTTTCGAGAGTAGAGCCTGATTTCAGGGTTGGCGAGATTACCTTAAAATAGGTGATTTGAATCTCCCTCACGACACGATCACTGCGCGTGAGTGCCCAAGTCGCTCCCGCGAGGAAGAGAAGAAGTGCGATAAGATTGAGCGGTTTCATGGCCGTTGGAGTCTCCGGTCAGCGGAGTTCCGGGGCTCAGCGATCCTTGCTTGTGACGCGCTTGAGGAGGGCTAGCTCTTGAAGCGCCTTGCCAGTGCCTTCCGCAACGGCACTGAGGGGATCCTCGGCGACATGGACAGGCAGACCGGTTTCCTCATGGAGGAGGCGATCGAGCCCCTTTAGGAGCGCGCCGCCGCCGGCGAGGACGATGCCGCGATCAACTAGGTCGGCGGCGAGTTCGGGAGGGCAGCGTTCAAGCGTTGTGCGGACGGCGTCCACGATGGTGCTAAGTGGATCGGACATTGCCTCGCGAATTTCCTGGGAGGTAATGGTGATTGTCTTTGGCAGGCCGGCGACAAGGTCGCGGCCTTTTACCTCCATGGTCAGCTCCTTGGGAAGAGGTGCTGCGGAGCCTAAGCGTATTTTGATATCCTCGGAAGTGCGCTCACCGATCATCAGGTTATAGGCGCGCTTCATGTATTGGATGATCGCCTCGTCGAGTTCATCGCCGGCGGTGCGGACGGAGCGGGCATATACGATTCCCGAAAGCGAGATCAGCGCGACTTCGGTGGTGCCTCCGCCGATATCGACGATCATGTTGCCGGAAGCCTCTTGCACCGGCAGGCCGACACCGATGGCTGCGGCCATCGGTTCTTCGATGAGATATACTTCACGTGCACCCGCCTGCTCGGCAGATTCACGGACGGCGCGGCGCTCCACTTCGGTGATGCCGGAGGGGATGGCGATGAGGACGCGTGGGTTTTTGCGGCGGCCCTTGTTCACCTTGCGGATGAAATGGCGGAGCATAGCCTCGGTGACTTCGAAATCGGCGATCACGCCATCTTTGAGTGGACGGATCGCGATGATGTTGCCGGGTGTGCGGCCGAGCATCCGCTTGGCGTCATCACCGACGGCGAGAACCTCATTTGTGCCAGCCCTTACAGCTACCACCGAGGGCTCGCGGAGCACGATGCCGTGATCCTTTACATAGATGAGGGTGTTCGCGGTGCCGAGATCGATCCCGATATCATTGGAAAACATGTTTCCGAAAAATCTTTTAAACATTGAAGTTGGTTTTGGAAGTTACTGTAAACGTTGATTTTAAGTAGGTGTGCGGAAGTGGTCAGAATGAGAAAGTGACGAAATTTTAGAAGGCCGATACGGCCTATCTAGTATTACGGAAACGCGGTCTTCGGTTAGGCCGCAAGCAATACCTTGCCGGAAGGGAGCTAGATTTGAGTTTACTTACCCGCCGCGTCAAGTGGTAAAGCGTGTTCCACGTAATTGTTTATTATGTTCCACGGCCAGCAGTGGTTTCTAATCGGGTCTCAAAACAGAATTCTGGGGATGCCCAGGAACTTTCCTGATCACCGGCCCTCCTCAAGGCGATCTGCGAGCATTTCCGGAAGCCCGGCCGCGATGATCTTGCCCTGAGTTTTGGTTATATCGTAGTTAACGCGGCGGAAAACGACGAGCTTGTTTTCGTGGTCGTAAATAGCATAGCTGGCACGTGGATCCCCGTCGCGGGGTTGGCCTACGGAGCCGATATTGATGAAATATTTCGCGCCAGGCTCGATGGCGACGGAATCGGCGGGAATTTCGCGCACCTTGTCAGATTTCATATACACCCGTGGCACGTGGGTGTGGCCGTGGAAGCAGAGTTGGGTGAACTGGTAAGAGAAGTTCGACATCGCATCGAAACGGTTCGTCACATAATTCCAGTTGACGGGTTGATCCAGGGTGCTGTGGACGATGGTGTAGTCGGAAACTTGGCGAACCATTCGCAAGCGTTTGAGCCAGAGGCGCTGGTCTTCGTCGAGTTGGTCGCGAGTCCATTTGAGGGCGATCGCGGCAACCGGGTTCATATTTTCCAGGGAATTATCATCTGAAGCGTCCTGATCATGGTTTCCCTTCACAGTGGGGCATCCCATATCACGGACAATATTGAGACAGGCGACGGGATCGGCGTTGTATCCAACGACATCGCCAAGGCAGACGTAATCTGAGACACCCTGAGTCGCGGCATCAGCCAAGACGGCTTCTAGAGCCTCAAGGTTTGCATGAATGTCACCGAATAACGCTGTCCGCATGGAGGGAAGGGGGATGGGGGGCGAATATTTATCCGCTGATATTGATGTGTCGAGAGGAATTGAGATCACTAACAGGAAGGTATTAAGTGATGGCGGAGGAAAGTCTTGCGGAAGTTTCCGCGTCGAGCGGTTCACAGAGGCGGTAACCTTCACCCTGCGGTGGTAATGAGATGAGGAAGGCATCGCGTTCGTAGGGCGATGGAAAATCAAGACCGATGAGGGCGCGGCCAATTCGCTCTCCGGACTGGCGGTAATTAAAGTAGGCTAGGTTCGCATTTCCGGTGACGCGTTTTTCCAGGAAATCATGCAATGCTCCAGGTCTTTCGTAGAAATCGAGGCGGAGGAAAACAGGATTTGAAAGGAGGTCAACGCGGAGAGGGATCGCGCGGAAACCGATGTCTGTCGCACCTGTGATATCCTGCCAAGTAAGGCTCAGAGCATCGAGTTTTATCGAAACGGCGGCGAGGGCTTCCGAGGTTTCGGAGGCGAGTGTAAAGGCCGGCCAGGCTAGATCTTTGTGGGTTTTGCCGTATTGGAAATCGGTGATGTCGATGCCGGAAAAGCAATCGTCTAACAGCTTGCGCATGGTGCCCGGAACTTCGGGAATGCGGACGCGCAGCGTGCGGCTGTGGCGTGTGGAAGAACCTTCGGATTGGGCGATGCGTCCGAGTTGGAGAAAATCGACGTTCGCGCCGCAGAGGATGACGAGCACCTTTTTTCCAGCGAGCCGATCCCGCTCCGCCAGCGCCGCAGCAAGTCCCATCGCGCCGGAAGGTTCGGAGATGCAGCGCAGTCCTTCCCAAAGTTTGCGGATGGCGGAGGTGACCGCCGCGTTGGTCACTGTGGCGATACGGTCGAGGTTGTCCTTACAAATAGCGAAGGGAAGATCGCCGGCTCGTTTCACGGCGGTGCCGTCGCAAAAAAGATCAACCTGTTTCAAAGTGACCGGTTCGCCTGCGTCGATGGCGGCTTTCATGGAAGCCTGTCCCTCGCCTTCCACTCCGACGATCTCGATGTCCGGCCAGTAGGTTTTCAGCCAGGTGGAAACACCCGCCGCCATCCCGCCACCTCCGATCTGGAGATACGCGACGTCGAAGGGGCCGTGGCCGGAAAGTATGACCTCGTCGGCGAGGGTACCTTGACCGGCCATGACGAGGAGATCGTCGTAAGCGTGGATGTAAACAGCTTTCGTGGCGGCCTCGTCTTCGCGCGCGGCTTGGACGGCGTCATCGTAGCTGTCGCCAGTGAGGTGGATAGAAACGTATTCCATGCCGTGGGTGAGCACCGCGTCCTGCTTCACTTTTGGAGTTGAGCGCGGCATATAAACCCTTGCCCGAATACCGAGTTTTTTCGCCGCCAGCGCCACACCCTGCGCATGGTTTCCGGCGGAGGCCGTGACGACACCACGAGTGGCCTCAAGTTCTGTTAGAGTGGCCATGCGGTTCGCCGCGCCGCGCCATTTGTAGGCCTTGATTGGCGAAAGATCCTCGCGCTTCACCCAGATTTCCGGACCACCGGCGACAAAGAGTTTTTCCAGAGGCGTGGGCTGCCCGAAGTGATAAACGCGCTCCCGCGCCAACAGGATTTCCTGACGGAGCTGATCGTGGATGTTTGCGGGATCGTTGTGGGTCACGCGCGGATGATTCGTTGGAAAACTCATCGGGGATAGCAGAAAACCGCCGCTAAATTCGGATCAATGGGAACCAGAGGTGTGGTAAAATCGCCATTAAACCGAGCTTCAGAGGATTATAGGTCGTTTTGCACGCGCGAGAGCCGCACCGAATTTTCCGTAATATATTTTAAAACGGATTCAGGTTTGAGTTGGTCGGAGGTTCAGCTAACCTATCAGACATGACGGAGCAACAAGCGACGGAGAGTAGGGGGAAACAGTTTTTGGTCGGCGGCACGATCCTGCTGATCGTGGCGTGTTTGGTGATTTCCCTGCTGATATTCTGGCGTGAAATCCCTGGCTTGCTAGGGGAGACCGTTGGCAAGGTGGTGGGTATCATGTCCACGCCGTTTTTCATGGAGGCATCGTTCGTGATCCTCGGTTTCTTCATCGTGGTGAGTCTAAACACGTGGCGCCGCCAAAAGGAGGGCGATGAGTTTGTCACTATCGAGACAAAGGCAAAGGCAGAGGCGGAAGATCGCTCCGATTCTCGTTGAGCGAAAATTTACACAGCCATGGTCGCGGAGCCGCACAAGGAATTGAGGTTCACCCGCTCGGGGCAGGCGGTTGGTTTTTTTGTGGCCGGTGCCGTTTTCTGCGGGGTAGCCGTGACCCTCATCGCGACTGGAGTTTACCGGCCTGAGAACCCTGAGCTTCCCCATCCCGCTTGGGCTGTCCCTTGCCTAGTGCTCGCGGTTTGCACCTTCATTTTGGCGTGCCGTCTCACCAAGCACGCTTACCTGATTCTCACGCCGATAGGGTTGGAGATTTTCCCGTTCTTCCGTCCGGCGAAGGGGATGCAAATGGTTTTCTGGCAGGAAATCAGTGCTGCTGAAATCGATGAGAGAGGGAAATGGCTCACGCTGCATTTCAATAACGAACGCACGGCGGGGATACACCTTTCTCTATCGCCTGTGAGAAAAAAACTCCGTGACCTGTTGGCCAAGGCGGTGCGGGGTCGTGTAAAACTTTGAATTTTAATCTTTAAACTTCAAAGGCCAGGGCGCAAGACACGGTCATGAGACCGCATTCGAGGCAGATTTTGTCAGTGGAGGAAGTATTCGGGAAAAACGGCTGGCATACCGAGCTTGTCGAGGGGCGGGACGTCTTGCGCGCCGGCTTCGAGGCGCACCACACGCGGGTCGATATCGTCGCGCAAGCCTTCACGGAACTCAACGCGCTTAGTATTGTTTCCGAAAGCCCAATGTTCATTGCCGAGCCGCAAATGCCCGCGTTGCTGGAGCTGCTGATGCGCGCCAACAAGCAGCTTACGCTAGGTGGTTTCGAATACGATCTCGACCGCGAGATGCTGGTCTTCCGCGTGACGAACCTTTTCGAGCGCGAGAAATTCGATGCGGACATCGTGGTCTCCATGGTGCATTGTGCGATCGCGGAGCTGGATCGCATCGTGCCTTACGCATCGACTGTCAGGAGCACCCCCGCTGACCTCATCGCGGATCTCGATATCCAGCGGCTGTTAGAAAGGGAGGATCTCATCCCGCCGGTGCCAGGTGAGGAAGAGGAGGAGTATTGAAACTCTAAACCCTAAATTTCAAACCTTAAGAAAGAGTCATTCATTGTGGCCGGAGGATGCGAGTGACAACTAGCCTAACATGCCACTGGCGCGGGAGCTGCATGCCGTAGGGGACTTGTGACTGCGTCTGGTAATGCTGCCCAGGTATTCCCCTAGGGAACATCCGGGGAGGGAGGAACCCTGACCGAGATGCAGCATTATCCCGCGCACGTCACATCTTCCCGCAGGACTAGCAGCTCACATGACAGCCGCAAGTGGGATCTTTGAAGTTAACTGCCAGGCATACAATTGACTTGCGGATACTTTTTTGGGCTGGTAGGGTTTCGCTATGGATACGCTGAAACAAAATAAACAAAGGGA
>Ga0209444_10000554_pt1 | contig 20518 bp, 18 predicted proteins | sample LauGreFaBDMM15DN_2_FD_188215 | JGI IMG/M metagenome (GOLD analysis project Ga0209444, IMG submission 188215) | Freshwater lake microbial communities from Lake Michigan, USA - Fa13.BD.MM15.DN (SPAdes) (version 2) | ecosystem: Environmental > Aquatic > Freshwater > Lake | place: Lake Michigan... | reverse complement strand
TCAAGTTCAACCAATAGCAGATCTTGTTGCTGGTTTTGAAAATCAACTTCAGCTCGAAGGCTTATCAGTTGAGAACCTGCAAGCTCGAGTTCGAGGAGTAATCCTCATGGCCTTGAGTAACAAGGAAGGTCACCTGACCCTAACCACAGGAAACAAGACAGAACTTGCTGTTGGCTATTCGACTATCTACGGTGACACAGTCGGTGGCTATAACCCTTTGAAGGATGTGGAGAAAACTCTTGTCTGGGAACTAGCCAGATGGCGTAACGCTTATGCAGTTTCTAAAGGTGAAGTAGAACCAATTCCGCAGAACTCAATTGACAAAGCTCCTTCAGCTGAGTTGAGACCAAACCAGGTGGATCAAGATTCACTCCCCCCATACGATGTGCTGGATGCAATTCTTGATGCCTATGTGAACCGCAGAAAGTCTTCAGACGACATCGTCGGCTATGGTTTCGCGCCTGAACTAGTAAACGAAGTTCTCACCCTTGTTGATAGATCAGAGTGGAAGAGAAGACAGTCAGCTATTGGACCAAAGATTACTGGCATGGCATTCGGTCGAGACAGACGTTTACCAATCACAAACAAGTACAAGGGATAACTCATGCACGATATTTCTCCTAAGGTAGTCAGAAGTGGAACCCTGCTTGATTTCAAGAAGGCAGGAAGAAAGTTCTCTGCGCTAACTTCTTACGACTCACTAACAAGTGGGATCTTTGACGAGGCTGGCATCGATGTTCTTTTAGTTGGAGATTCAGCTGCTGACAACGCACTGGGTTATGAAACCACTTTGCCAATCACTGTTGAAGAGATGATTCCTTTTGGTAGAGCTGTTAGCAGAGCGGCTAAGCGAGCACTAGTGGTAGTAGACATGCCTTTCGGTAGTTATGAAACAGGACCGGAACAGGCCCTAGAGAACGCAATTAAGATTATGAAGCTAACTGGTGCCAGTGCTGTGAAGCTTGAAGGTGGAACACGCAGTGTGAAGCAGATCGAAGCTTTGGTTACTGCAGGTATTCCAGTAATGGCACACATTGGCTTCACTCCGCAATCAGTACATTCGCTAGGTGGAGCAAAGGTTCAAGGGCGTGGTGAATCGGCTCAAGTTCTAATCGAAGATGCACTAGCCGTTCAGGCAGCAGGAGCATTCAGCGTTGTGCTTGAGTTAGTGCCAGCTGCTTTGGCAAGTGAAGTGACCAAGCTGCTCGAGATTCCAACTATCGGTATCGGTGCTGGAAATGGTACTGATGGTCAGATTCTCGTCTGGACTGACTTTGCTGGTCTTTACCCAGGCAAAGCTAGAAAGTTTGTTAAGCAGTATGCCAACCTGAGATCTACTTTGCTAGAAGCTGCTAGCTCCTATCGACAAGAAGTAGCAGACTCAGTTTTCCCAGCAGAAGAGCATTCACACGACTAAATAGTTAGTCGTTATCTAGGATTTATCCTGCTCGTCTTCCTCAGACCATGTCTTTGATCTTGACTTTAGAATTTCAAACGCATTCTCGGCTTCTTCCCTAGTTTCAAAGGGTCCTATGCGATAAAGGGCAAGGGCTTGCTTACCTACCTCAACACTCATTGTTTTGGTGTTGAACCAGTATTCGGTCTTGTGATCTTCGCTAATTTGTTGACTCCTCTTGCGTTTCACTTCTGAGCATACAGAGCCTTGGTATCTAGTATGGAGTTATGCCTAGAGATGCGAAAACTGGAAACCTAATTCCTGGTCGCATTAGCCCAAAACTAGATGTTCCAACTTCCATTCCAAGACCTGAATACGTCGGAAAAGCAGTCCCCTCAAAATTCACTGGGTCGAACATCAAGACCCCAGAACAAATTGAGAAGATCAGGCACTCAGGCAAAATAGCGGCACAGGCAATCGAGCTAGTCGGTCAGAATGCTAAACCTGGCATCACAACTGACGAATTAGACAAGTTAGCTCACAAGTTTCTCATTGATAATGGTGCCTACCCTTCCACTCTGGGCTACAGGGGTTATCCAAAATCAATTTGCTCTTCCCTAAACGAAGTGATCTGCCACGGCATCCCTGATGACACCGTTCTTGAGGACGGGGACATCCTCAACATAGACATCACTGCCTACATTGATGGCTTCCACGGCGATAGCAATCAGACATTCCTGGTTGGTGAAGTAAAGCCTGAGGTCGCTGACCTAGTTGAAAGAACTCGTGAAGCCCTGGCTAGAGGTATAGCCGTTGTTGCTCCAGGGCGATCAGTAAATCTAATTGGTAGAGCAATTGAGTCCTATGCCAAGAGATTCAACTACGGAGTGGTGAGGGACTTTACCGGTCACGGTATTGGCGAAGCATTTCATAGCGGACTAATCATTCCGCACTACGATTCAGCCCCAAAGTATTCAGATGAAATGCAAGTTGGAATGGTTTTCACTATTGAACCAATGCTTACTCTTGGCACATACCAGTGGGACATGTGGGCTGACGGTTGGACAGTTGTTACTAAAGATAAAAGTATTACCGCTCAGTTTGAGCACACACTAGTTGTCACTGAAACAGGTGCCGACATTTTGACATTGGCATAAGGAGAAATCATGGCAAGAAGAGCTATCGGCATAGACATCGGCGGAACCGGCATCAAAGGTGCTTTAGTTGATGTGAAGTCAGGAACGCTACTTAGCGAGCGACTGAGATATGAAACTCCAGAAGGAGGCACTCCTAAGGCCATTGCAAACACTTTGAAAGACCTAATCTCTAATCTCCCTAAGGCAGATGGATTACCAGTTGGTATTTGCTTCCCAGCGGTAGTAAAAGCCGGTGTCACTAAGTCAGCTGCCAACGTCTCAAAGGATTGGATTGACTTAGATGCAGATCGACTTTTTGAAAAAGAACTAAAGAGAACAGTTCACGTTCTAAATGATGCAGACGCCGCAGGTTTGGCAGAAGCAAAGTTTGGTGCAGCCAAGAATGTAAAAGGTTTGGTTGTAGTAACTACACTTGGCACAGGTATCGGAACAGCTCTTATCTATAACGGCAAACTAATTCCAAATGCTGAACTAGGTCATCTAGAAATTGACGGAGTTGATTACGAGTCAAAGGCTGCCTATTCAGCCAAGGAAAGAGAAGAACTTACTTGGGAGCAGTGGGCTAAGCGTTTGCAAAAGTACTTCTCAAAGCTTGAGGCTTACCTAACCCCAGATCTGTTTATCGTTGGTGGTGGAGTTTCAAAGGAACATGAAATGTTCCTGCCGCTTCTAAAGCTCAAGACCAAGATTGTTCCTGCAACAAATAGAAATAGTGCTGGAATCTTAGGAGCAGCCCACTGGGCTAAAAAGAACTCTATTGATTAGTGGAGGGGTCGGCCGATACGCCGGGTTCTGTACCTTACGGTGACGGCCATCTATCTAGCGACATTGTTACCAATGCCATCAAGCGGTCTACCCGAAGACTTGAACTAGCTGCTCTCAAACGCCTTCTGTATGACCTTGCTCCGAGCGAGGTTTACATAGCCGACTTAGTTACCTAAATCGCTGGTGGTCTCTTACACCACCGTTTCACCCTTACCACTTGCGTGGCGGTCTACTCTCTGTTGCACTTTCTTGCGGTTTACACCGAGTGGGTGTTACCCACCACTCTGCTATTTGGAGCCCGGACGTTCCTCGTTAACGACAAGCGTTACCGCGACCGTCTAGCCGACCCTTCCTCAATAAGAGTAATAGAGAAGACCTTTGAGGCAAACCCTTAGAGGTGATTGGTTTGATTGACTACTGTGATCTCAGCTGCTTCGTTGCCCCAGAAACGAATAATGCTCATGGAGCATGGAGCAACGCTGGTTCTCCAGTAAGCAGGCCAACCTGCTTGCAGAGCACTCTTTAGAAAACCTCGGATTGGCATAACGTGAGATACGACAATCACAGTCTGGCCTTCGTACTTTTCCAGAATGTCAGCTAAGCCATTTTGAACTCGAACATCGAACTCTTCTAGAGATTCTCCGCCAGGAGGTGAGATCTTTACATCTCCTCGCCACTGTTCATAGTGATCGGGCCAGTTCTCAGCTACCTCTTGATTGGTGTGTCCATCCCAATCACCGAAGGAAATTTCAGCAATGTCTTCATTTATCTCTACTGGGATACCTAGTCTTGTGGCAACAACCGAAGCAGTTTCTCTAGTTCTAGCAATAGGCGAACTGACAACGATTGTTGGCTTTAGAACCTTGGCATAAGGCCCTGAGTGGCTTACCTTAGTAAGTTCTTCAGCAACAGCCTGGGCATCTTGGATACCGGCTTCAGATAGTTGTGGGTCTTCTCCCCCTCTACCTGAAATGCGATGGCTCTCAGTGAGGATGGTTCTACCGTGACGAACCAGAATGATGGTCGTCAGCTTCTTAGAAATGTTTCTAGGGGCTCTCACAGAGCTAGGAAGCTCTGGGTTGTATTCAAGATCTGCTGCGACAACTTTTGATGATGATGTCACTACGCTGATTGTTGATGTGTCTGCAGAACCGACATATTTTCTAACAACGCTCTGCTCAGCATCCATAGCCTCATTAGCTAGAGCATCCGCTTTACCGTTCTGCTCTCTAGGAATCCACTCAAAAGAGATTTTTCTAGTTCCAATGCTTTGCTGCATTGCTTGAAAAAGGTCTTGCATGCCTTCGTTCTTTACTTTCCAACGACCTGACATTTGTTCAACAACAAGCTTGCTGTCCATACGCACCAAGAGTTCAGCATCTGGCGCTATTTCATTTGCAACATCAACTGCTGCCAACACAGCTCTGTATTCAGCAACGTTATTTGTAGCAACTCCAATAAACATCGCTATTTCAGCTAAAACACTTCCAGTCTGAGAATCAATTAGGACAGCACCAGAACCTGCGGGTCCTGGATTTCCTCTAGAACCACCATCGGCTTCAATAATGACAAGTTTGCTCATCGAACTATCATCGCTAAACACTCAGGGCAGTTGCCTACTTCATCCTCAGGCAAATCAGCAAGGGAATCAATTGTGTTGGCCGTAAGACCCATGTGACATGCTGTGCAGGATCTTGATTCAACTTTCCCAACCGCAACCTGCTTGGCAGCTAGGAACTTATACTTCTCTAAGATTTCTGCAGGAATCTTTGAGGTAAGAATCTCGCGATCAGCGACCAGCTTGCGACCTTTATTCTTTAGCTCGTCGACCTCCACTTGAATCTTCTCTCGAAGTTCTTCGATTTCCTTGGCTGCGCTCTCACGTTTTAGAGAGATTGCATCTAGCTCTTGTTTCGCAGCTTCTAATCGCTCTAGGATTTCAAGTTCTACTTCTTCTAACTCTTCTTTGCGAAGAGTAAGGGATTCAACTTCAGACTGAATGGCTTGAGCATCTTTAGGAGATGAAGTGGAGTTCAGTCTTTCTTTGTCACGAGCAAGACGATCTTCAACCATGTGTAGGTTGTCATCTGCCTTACGTGATTCCATGTTTAGGTTCTCAAAGTTTGTGCGAGCAACAATTACTTCGCCTGAGTATTCAGACAACTGAGCGGACTTCGAACTCAATTCACCAGAATTAACTGCCTTTGAGATATCGTTCTTAATTCTCTCGATATCGATATCAACTTCACACAACTTGAGCAGAGCGGATTGACCTGGTTTATCTAACTTCATTGGGAATCTCTCTGTTTGTTCATTAGGAAATCAAAGACGTCTGTTCTTATGTCACAAACTTCAAAGCTAACCTCAGGCAACGCCTGTTCAAGTTCTTTCTTAGCTGTTTCAAGCCATACAAACTCTGCCGCCCAGTGAGAGATGTCAATCAAAGCAAACTCAACACCTCGAGCTTTGGCAAGCTCCAGAATCTCTTGAGAATTGTGATGTTTTAGATCTGAGGTGATGAATACTTCAGCACCTTGATCTAGAGCAAGTAGAGAGTATGAGTCTCCCGCTCCAGCACACAGAGCAATTCTTGTAACTTCTCTATCGAAATCGCCTGCAACTCGAACACCAGTAGCAGTTGGTGGAAGAATCTCATTCAACCTATTGGCTAGTTCGCCCAAAGTTATCGGTGAAACCAAGTTTCCAATCTGACCAATACCCTGTTGAGAGTTAGTTAGAGGTTGCAGTGGTTTGTTGCCTTTGAGACCTAGCGCTTTAGCTATGACAGCAGATGTTCCAGATTCGACTGAGTCGGCGTTGGTGTGGGCTGAGTAAACAGCAATGTTTGATCTAACTAATTCAGCGAGTACATGACCTTTAGCTGTGTCTTCAGCTATAGAAGTCACTCCCCTAAGCAGCATTGGGTGATGGGCAAAGATTAGATCTGCACCAACCTCTTTGGCATGCTCGACCACTTCTGAGGTGACATCAACGGTTAGCAAAACCTTTTTGATTTTCTGCGAAGGTGAGCCTGAAACTAATCCAACAACATCCCACTCTTCAGCAAGGTTTGTTGGCCATAGCTCTTCAAATACATCTATGGCGGAAGTGAGAGAAACTGACATTACTCGTTGCCAACAAAGATATCGTTTAGCTGATCGCGTCTAGCTTCTAGTTCCAAAACTTCGCGTTCTTGCTTTCTGATCTGAGGAATGCGAATAGCGAAAGTAATCAGCATTCCGAAGGTGAGCGTAGCTAGGAAACCAATAGCAGCACTACCGATGTTTGCTTCTAAGCCAAGGTAAGGAAGAGCAAAGCCCATGAAATCAAATCCGAACAATGTCACTGGTATCAAGGCAACAGCAAGAGCTAATGTCAGCACCCAGGTGATTAGGGCAAGAATGTTGAACTTCTTGTATAGACCGTATGAACGTGAAAGTGAAAGCTCGTGATAAGCCTGTCTTCTAATTGCTACATCAGCTGCAAAGATTCCAATCCAACCTGCTGATCCGGCAGCTACTAAAACAAACAGGTTGCTTAGGTAGGTAACTTGCTGGCTCTCTGGTTGCTGAGCAAATAACGCAAGAAGTAGAACTGTGACAACAACAGTTAGAACTAGACCTGTGATGCGTGACTTAGTTCTAAATAGCGAAACGTAGTCAAGAGCAGCAGTTCTCAAGCTCAAGATTGTTGCGAAGAAGATAGTTAGAGCTGCTCCTGCGGTGAGGGTTCCCTGAGCCCAGGTTGGCAATACCTCAAGTGCCTGCTGAGGGCTCAAAGAAGCACTAGCGGCTAGAGTGCTCAAAGATCCGAGCCATAGAACAGCTAGAACACCGACAAGAGCTGGAACAGCAAAGTTGGCAACCAGTACAGCAGAGAAGACCTTGATGCCGCGAACGCTCATTGGAATCGCCTTGGAGATGTTTGGAGCTAGTGCGAACCAAAGAGTTAGGTTGACCATTACAACCAGTGCAAATCCGGCTAAACCAGTAAGAGAAACAAGCTCTGTTGGGCCAACCGCTGTGAAGCTAACACTTTGACCAGCGATACCAGCAAAGCTTTCAATAAAGATTACAAATCCAAGAAGGCTAACTAGTAGTTGAACTGTGCGGCCGACGATTCCACGTAACGAAGCGATAATCGCTGCTCCAAGAACAAATACGATTTGGAAAACAAATCCTAAGGTGAATTCGATTCCTGCGACACCCAATAGGACAGTTGCAAACTCTTCTTGCATAACTCCGAGTTGGTTCATGAAGAAGGTAAAGATGGAAACAAGGATTGCTGCAACTGCAACTCTGCTAACAAAACTAATTGCTAGAGGAATTGAATTACCCCAAACACCAAATACTGATCTAGAGATAGTAGCTGTTGATAAACCACTTCTCTTTCCAGCTATTGCTGCCACTGCAATTAGCAATCCAGAAACTAGATAACCACCAACAAGTGAAACTGTGATTGCAGTTGCATTTAGTCCGAGGCTGATAAGTAGCCAGACCAAAAGAACCGGAACGATTGTTGCAGATGCTCCAAGCCAAACCCATAGTTGTGAAAGAGGTCCACGGTTACGGTGCTCGTCTGAAGGAATTAGAACATTACTTTCAGTAGCGACAAGAGTGGCAACTGACTTCTTTTCAGATTCTTCAAGTGCTGTAAGTTCTTCTTCTGCAGCAGCTGCAGCTAGAAGCATTTCAAACTCTGTTTCTGATTCTGAACCGCTAGGAGCAAGTTCTTCTTCAGGTAAAACTTCAACAATCTCAACAAGTGTCTCTTCAACAACAACTTCTTCAAGCTGAGCTTCTGGCTCTTCAGTTTTGGTGAACCAAGAGAAAGTGCTTGGTTGTTCTGGCTTAGGTGGTTCAACAAAGGCTTCTTCAACAACTTCTTCTACTACTTCTGGCTCAGCAATAACTTCTGGCACTTCAACTACCTCTGGCTTAGCAACAGGAGTTGTCGGGGCTGGGTTTAGCCAAGTGAAGACAGGTGGAGCTTTTGGAGCTTCAGGCTGAACTGGGGTTTCTGCGACTGGGGTGTCAACAACAGGAGCGATTTCGGCAACCTGAACAGGTTCAACGTAAGGAGGTTCTGCTGGAGCAACAGGCTCTTGAACCGGTGCTGGATTGCTGATACCAAGGAAAGAGTTGAGAGCCGCTTGGGCTTCTGGAGAGCCATTTTGTCGCATGTTATCGATCCAGAGTTGCTCTTCACGATCTTCTTCGACCCTTAGGGCTTCTTGGGCTACAAGTAGCTCCATAACAGCCTCAACACCTGAGTGAGAGGACATGGCCTGATTTACACGTGCCTCTAGTTCCTCGTTAGATAGGGAACGTCGCACAGGTGGCTGAAAGTTGCTGGAATCCATAGGCAAATCTTACCGCGAGTCTTAACTCATGCCTCTAGGTGGAGGTAGCCGAAAAGTGGGCCCTACCGGGCTCGAACCGATGACATCCACGGTGTAAGCGTGGCGCTCTACCAACTGAGCTAAAGGCCCGACTCTTGACTGCAGCGCCATGTGGCGCTTGTAAAACTATACAACAGGCTAGGCAGTCAAAGATGCCAAAGCACGACTATATTCGTCAAGGGATCTGGCTTGACCAGGTGCGGTCACGAATTTAGACACCAAAACACCGTCTTTATCGATAACGAAGGTGCCTCTATTGGCAATTCCGTGCTCCTCTAGGAATACTCCATAATCCTTGGCAACCTGTCCATGAGGCCAGAAATCAGCCAAAACAGAGAACTTATAGCCCTCGTGCTCCGCAAAAACCTTCTGAACGTACTTGCTGTCCACTGAAATAGCTAGCAATTCAACGTCGCTGGAGGCAAATTTGTCGAAATTATCGCGAATCTCGCATAGTTCGCCTGTGCAAACGCCTGAGAAAGACAATGGGTAGAAAACCAAGACAACTGGCTTTTTTCCTCTGAAATCTGACAAGGTAACGTTCTCCCCGAACTGGTTAGCAAGGGTGAAATCAGGGGCTAGATCTCCGATAATCAATGACATTGAAACTCCTTAGATTGGACTTGGCTCTAATCCTATAAAGCCTTCTCAACAAACCCTAAACTTATAAGGGACCTAAACCGGTCCCCCCACTATTTTTGACTGAAGCACCACAATTGCCATCAGTTATCTAGAGCCGAAACGAGGATTCTTTGTCCATCAACAATCAGGACGTCTTTCAGAGCAACACTCCAGATCAAGATCCAGAAGAAACCCGCGAGTGGCTAGAGTCCCTCGATGCTGTAGCTAGAGTTCACGGACCTAATCGTGCTCGCGAAATCATGTTGAACCTTCTCAAGCGTTCGCACGAACTTCAGCTAAATGTGCCAATGGTTCAGACCACCGACTACATCAACACAATTGCTACTACTGACGAGCCAACTTTCCCTGGTGATGAAGCAATCGAAAGAACTTACCGAGCATGGATGAGATGGAACGCTGCTGTTCTAGTTCACCGTGCACAGAGACCAGGAGTTTCTGTTGGTGGACACATCTCAACTTACGCTTCATCAGCTTCTCTTTATGAAGTTGGTTTCAACCACTTCTTCAAAGGTCAAGACCACGTTTCAGGTGGAGACCAAATCTTCATTCAAGGTCACGCAAGCCCTGGTCCATATGCTCGTGCATTCTTAGAAGGTCGTCTAAGCGAAGACCAGCTAAACGGTTTCCGTCAAGAAAAATCTCACGCAGGTGGAGGACTTTCTTCTTATCCTCACCCACGCCTAATGCCTGACTTCTGGCAGTTCCCAACAGTTTCTATGGGTATTGGACCAATCAACGCGATCTACCAAGCACAAGCGAACCGATATCTTGCAGGTAGAAACTTCAAAGACACATCAGAGCAACACGTCTGGGCTTTCCTTGGCGATGGTGAAATGGATGAAGTTGAATCGCGTGGAGCATTGCAACTTGCAGCAAACGATGGACTAGATAACCTAACCTTCGTTGTGAACTGTAACTTACAGAGACTTGATGGTCCTGTTCGGGGTAACGGAAAGATTGTTCAGGAACTTGAATCATTCTTCCGCGGTGCTGGCTGGAACGTAATCAAAGTTATTTGGGGTCGTGAATGGGATTCACTATTACAAAACGACACCGATGGTGCTCTAGTAAATCTAATGAACACAACTCCTGATGGAGATTTCCAAACATACAAAACTATGGATGGTGGATTCGTTAGAGAGAACTTCTTTGGCAGAGATCCACGTACAGCAAAACTTGTTGAGGCAATGACTGATGAACAAATTTGGGGACTAAAGCGTGGTGGTCACGACTACCGAAAGATTTACGCTGCATACGCTCAGGCACTTGCACACAAGGGGCAGCCAACAGTAATTCTGGCTAAGACAATCAAGGGTTACGGTCTTGGTAAAGCGTTCGAAGGTAGAAACGCTACTCACCAGATGAAGAAGCTAACACTAGACAACTTGAAGTCATTTAGAGATGACATGGGTATTCCAATCACCGATGCTCAGCTTGAAGCTGATCCGTATCAGCCTCCTTACTACCGTCCAGCTCCTGGCACTCTAGAAATTGATTACATGCATGAGCGCCGTCGTGCTCTAGGTGGTTATGTGCCAGAGCGTCGTAGCAAGTATGTTTCTTTCGAACTTCCAGAAGACAAGGCATACGAAGTATCTAAGGGTGGATCAGGTACACAAGAGATTGCCACAACCATGGCTTTCGTTCGTCTACTTAAAGATCTTCTAAAGACTCCAGAGCTTGGTCCAAGAATTGTTCCAATCATTCCTGATGAAGCTAGAACTTTCGGTATGGATGCTTTCTTCCCTACTGCAAAGATTTACAACCCCAAAGGTCAGCACTACATCTCTGTAGACCGTGACCTTCTTCTGTCATACAAGGAAAGCGATGCAGGTCAGATTCTGCACACAGGAATCAACGAAGCTGGTTCGATGGCAGCATTCACTGCAATCGCAACATCGTATGCAACTCAGGGTCAGCCACTGATTCCGTTCTATGTTTTCTATTCCATGTTTGGATTCCAGAGAACAGCAGATGCGATCTGGGCAGCTACCGACCAACTATCTAGAGGCTTCATGATTGGTGCTACCGCTGGTAGAACCACTCTTACTGGTGAAGGTCTACAGCACGCTGATGGCCACTCCCCAATCATTGCTGCAACCAACACAGGAGTAATCACTTACGACCCTGCCTATGGTTATGAGATCGGTCACATCATCAAGGCTGGTATCGAGCGTATGTATGGTGGAGTTCACCCGGACCCAAACGTTATCTTCTACATCACTGTCTACAACGAGCCAGTTATCCATCCTGCTGAGCCAGAGAACGTTGATGTTGATGGAATCATCAAGGGTATTCACCGCATCAGTGTTGGATCAGGTGCTGGTAAGAAAGCTCAGATTCTTGCATCGGGTGTTTCAGTGCCATGGGCTTATGAAGCTCAACGACTTCTTCAAGATGACTGGAACGTATCTGCAGATATTTGGTCAGTTACTTCATGGAGCGAACTTCGTCGTAATGCACTTGCTTGCGACGAGCAGAAGTTCTTGTATCCAAATGAAGTAAGCCCGCTTCCATACATCACCAACAAACTAGCTGGTGCTCCTGGTCCATTCATTGGTGTGAGCGACTTTATGCATCAAGTTGCAGACCAAGTTCGTAAGTGGATTCCAGGTGAGTATGCAACTCTAGGTGCAGATGGTTTCGGATTCTCTGACACCAGAGCTGCTGCTAGAAGAGCATTCAAGATTGATGGTCCTTCAATTGTTGTTCGTGTTCTTGAACAACTAGCTTCTAGAGGAGATGTTGCAGCACACATTCCTCAGATGGCAATTGATAAGTATCGTCTTCTAGATGTAACAGCTGGAACGTCTGGTAACGCAGGTGGAGACGCATAGCAATGCTCGTCATCCTCGCACCTGGTCAAGGCTCACAAAAGCCTGGCTTCCTGTCGACCTGGTTAGAGATTCCAGCTTTCAAATCAAAGCTAGAGGAATTCTCAGAAGCTATTTCTCTTGATCTCATTCAGCACGGAACGCTAAGCGATGAAGAGACAATTAGAGACACAGCTATTGCTCAACCGCTAATTGTTGGAGCAAGCATCGCTACCGCTTCTCTTCTTGACACAGCTAATGTTTCAGGTGTTGCAGGTCATTCTGTTGGAGAAGTCTCTGCTGCAGCGATTGCAAATGTTCTTAGCGACATTCAAGCGATGCAACTTGTGAACGTAAGAGCAAAAGCAATGGCTCATGCTGCAGCTACAAGCGAAGCAACATCGATGGCTGCAGTTCTTGGTGGAGATCAAGACACAGTAATTGCTCGACTAACAGAACTAGGTCTCTCCCCTGCTAATTACAACGGAGCAGGACAGATTGTTGCAGCAGGTTCTAAATCTGGAATTGAAAAACTAGTTGCTGAAGGTCCTCAGGGAAGTAAAGTCATTCCACTTAGTGTTGCAGGTGCATTCCACACTTCATACATGCAACCAGCAGTAGGAGAACTTGAAGCGTTTACTTCATCAATAGAAATCTCTAATCCAGAAATCAAACTCTGGTCAAACCAAAACGGACAACTAGTTTCTGATGGTGCAGAATTTATCAACCTACTAGTCGGTCAGGTTGCTAACTCAGTGCGCTGGGATCTGTGCATGGAAGCAATGGTCAATGCAGGAGTCACAGCTGTTATCGAAGTTTCTCCAGCTGGAACTTTAGCCGGACTTGCGAAGCGTGGAATGCCTGGAGTTGAAATTGTTGCTCTCAAAGAGCCAAAGGATTTAGAACTAGCTCAAGATCTAATCAATCGATCAGTAAAGAAGGACTAATGTCTCAGCCGAAACTAAACCAATATGAAACGACTAAATACAGTCGAATTTATTCTCTTGGTGCTGCTCGTGGCGACTTAGTTGTCACCAACGATGACATTGCTGGACCTATTGATTCAAGCGACGAGTGGATTCGTCAACGCACCGGAATCATCACAAGAAGAAGAGCAGGTAAAGACCAGTCCCTGATGGATATGGCCGTTGTTGCTTCCAATGAAGCAATCAACCGAGCAGGAATTGATCCTCAAGAAATTGGTGCCGTAATCTTCAGCACTATCTCCCACCCATACCAGACACCATCAGCCGCAGCTTTGCTAGCGGACAAGATTGGTGCCAACCCTGCCCCAGCTTTCGACATTTCAGCTGCTTGTGCTGGCTACTGCTACGGAATCGCCCAAGCTGATGCTCTGGTCCGTTCAGGTGTTGCCAAGTACGTTTTGGTTGTTGGTGGCGAGAAGTTAAGTGACTTCATCGATCCAACCGACCGCTCAATCTCATTCTTATTGGCTGATGGAGCAGGAGCTGCCATTGTTGGCCCTTCTGACACACCAGGTATAGCACCTACAGTTTGGGGCTCAGATGGCTCTCACTGGGACTCAGTTAGCATGACCGCCTCTCTACTTGATTTCCGTGATGGCGAGGCTAGCTGGCCGACCCTTAGACAAGATGGCATGAAAGTGTTCAAATGGGCTGTCTGGGAAATGGTCAAGGTTGCCAAGGAAGCTCTTGTAGTTGCTGGAGTAAAAGCTGAGGATCTATCCGCGTTGGTTACCCACCAGGCAAACATCCGAATAATTGACGAATTGGTCAAACAGCTTCAATTGCCTGAAAATGTCGTAGTTGCCAGGGACATCATCAACACTGGAAACACCTCTGCAGCCAGCGTCCCTTTGGCTATGGACCAGATCTTGAAGGACGGTGTTGTCAAACCAGGCGGATTGGCCCTTCAGATTGGCTTCGGAGCAGGGCTTGCCTTCGCGGCTCAAGTCGTGGTTCTGCCCTAAACTTTACCTAGTAAATCAAACAATCAAGGAGTAACACATGGCACTTTCACAGAACGAAGTTCTAGCAGGTCTAGCAGAAATCGTAAACGAAGAGACCGGCATCGACACTGAGTCAGTGAAGATGGAAAAGTCTTTCACCAACGACCTAGACATCGACTCAATCTCAATGATGACTATCGTTGTGAACGCAGAAGAGAAGTTCAGCGTAAAGATCCCAGATGAAGAAGTTAAGAACCTTCTTACTGTTGGTGACGCTGTGAACTTCATCACTTCAGCACAGGGCTAAATAATCTTGAGCAGCAAAATCGTTGTCACCGGGATAGGAGCTACAACTCCTCTCGGTGGCGACGCTCAAACCACTTGGAAAGCATTACTTGCTGGTGAGTCCGGCATAACCGCCATGGACCAGGAATGGGTCGCTCGTTATGAACTGCCGGTAACTTTTGCTGGACAGGCAAAGGTAAAAGCTTCCGAGATCCTCACTCTCCAAGAAACCAAGAGGCTCGATCCATCAAGCCAGTTCGCTCTTATTGCTGCAAGAGAAGCTTGGGTTGACGCTGGAGTCACAGATTTTGACCCAGAGAGACTCTCTGTTGAATTTGCAACAGGTATCGGCGGTGTCTGGACACTTCTAGACGCCTATGACACTCTCAAAGAAAAAGGACCTAGACGAGTCCTGCCAATGACTGTTCCTATGCTGATGCCAAATGGACCAGCAGCCGCAATCGGCATGGACATTTCGGCTCGAGGCGGAGTTAGAACATCTGTTTCAGCTTGTGCATCAGGAACCGAAGCTATCGCCAACGCGATTACAAGACTTCGTTCAGGCGAGATTGACATTGTTGTTGCAGGTGGCTGTGAGGCAGCGATGCATCCACTACCAATTGCAGCTTTCGCATCGATGCATGCCCTTTCAAGACGCAATGACGAGCCAGCTAAGGCAAGCCGTCCTTACGATGTGAACAGAGATGGCTTTGTAATGGGTGAAGGAGCTGGAGCTCTTGTTCTTGAACTTGAAGAGCACGCTTTGGCTCGTGGAGCAAAGATTTACGCTGAGCTAGCCGGTGGTTACGTAACAAGCGATGCGTATCACATCACAGCACCAGATCCTGAGGGTGCAGCAGCAGCAAGAGCAGTTATTGGTGCTCTAAAGATGGCTAACGCCGAGATTTCTGATGTGAACCACATTAACGCTCACGCAACTAGCACTCCAGTTGGAGACGTTGCTGAATACACTGCCTTGAAGCGAGTATTCGGTGATCACCTAAAGAACATTGCTGTTTCAGCTACAAAGTCCTCTACAGGTCATCTACTAGGTGGTGCTGGAGCAATTGAAGCAATCTTTACTGTTCTTGCAGTTCAAACAAAGACTGCTCCCCCGACTATCAACCTGGATGATCCAGATCCTGCTATCGAACTTGATGTGGTTACATCTCCAAGAGATTTGGGTGAGAACATTCTTGCCATCTCAAACTCATTTGGTTTTGGTGGTCACAACGCAGTTGTGGCTTTCCGCTCTTACAACAAATAATTCTTTAGAAAGAAAAACCTGACCCCAGAAATGTGGTCAGGTTTTTTCATAATCCATTTACTTAGTGAGCGTGCTGTCCTCTTGAGTGCTCGAACACAAATCCGATTAGACCGATCATGGATAGTGAGAATCCAATTGCGAATAACCATGGGCCAACTGCAAGTGCTGTGAAGCTCAATGCAGCACCTAAACCAAGAACTAAAGGCCACCATGACCATGGAGCGAAGAATCCCATTTCTGCTTCACCGTCTTCGATGTTTGCGTCTGGATTATCTTCTGGCCCAGTAAAGTTCTTAGCTGACTTTGCTAGGTAGAAAGAAATAAAACCAGTCAAGAAAACGAGCATGATTAGAGCGGCAAAACCGATTACTTCAATCGCACCATCAGCAATGTAAGTCCAGTATCCGTAGACTGCAGCGACTACCAGGTTGAAAATGGTGAGGATGTTCAGCATTGTGACGTTAGTCTTCATGGCTACTTCTTCCCCTTTCCGCCTAGAGGTTTAGCATCGGGAGATGCATACTCCGGATGGTTGAGATCGAATGCTGGGGACTCACTTCTGATTCTAGGAATAGAAGTGAAGTTGTGTCTTGGCAGCGGTGATGCTGTTGCCCACTCGAGTGAACGTCCGAATCCCCATGGGTCATTCATTTCAACTAGCTTGCCCTTGCGGCTGGTAATCCATACGTTCCATAGGAATGGAAGCATTGAAAGACCAAGGAGCAATGATCCTGCAGTTGAAACCTGGTTCATCCAAGTGAAGCCATCGCCTTCAAGATAGGTGTAGTAACGACGAGGCATACCCTTCACACCTAACCAGTGCTGGATTAGGAAGGTTATGTGGAAACCGAAGAACAATAGCCAGAAGTGGATCTTTCCAAGTCTTTCGTTCAACATCTTTCCAGTGAACTTTGGCCACCAGAAGTAGAAACCTGCGAACATTGCGAACACGACTGTTCCGAACACTACATAGTGGAAGTGAGCTACAACGAAGTATGAGTCGCTAACGTGGAAGTCAAGTGCTGGTGAAGCAAGAATTACACCTGTCAAACCACCGAAGATGAATGTGGTTAAGAATCCAAGGCTCCATAGCATTGGGGTTTCAAATGTAATAGATCCCCGCCACATCGTTCCAATCCAGTTAAATATTTTCACACCCGTAGGAACCGCGATGAGCATCGTCGTGAATGCGAAGAATGGCAGAAGCACTGAACCTGTTACGTACATGTGGTGAGCCCACACAGTCATAGACAAAGCAGCGATTGCGATTGTCGCGTAAATCAGAGTCCGATATCCAAAGACAGGCTTCCTGCTGAACACTGGGAAAATCTCAGAGACGATTCCAAAGAATGGCAACGCAATGATGTAAACCTCTGGGTGTCCAAAGAACCAGAAGAGGTGTTGCCAGAGCATCGCTCCACCGTTTTCCGGATCAAAGATGTGGGCACCAAATTTTCTATCCGCACCAAGAGCAAACAAAGCAGCTGCTAAAGGTGGGAAAGCCATGATTACAAGAATTGAAGTAACTAGTGCGTTCCAAGTGAAGATAGGCATACGGAACATCGTCATACCAGGAGCACGCATTGTGATGATTGTGGTGATGAAGTTCACACCACCAAGGATTGTTCCGAAACCACTAAGTGCTAGACCAAACACCCATAGGTCTCCACCGAGTCCTGGCGAGAAAGTTGTATTCGAAAGTGGAGCATAAGCAAACCAACCAAATGATGCTGCACCTTGAGGAGTAAAGAATCCTGCAACTGCAATGAATGAACCCCAGAAGTAGAACCAATAAGCAATTGCGTTCAATCTTGGGAAAGCAACATCCGGAGCACCAATCTGAACTGGCATCAAAACGTTTACGAAACCAGCGAACAGAGGAGTTGCAAACATCAAAAGCATGATGGTTCCGTGCATTGTGAATAGCTGGTTGTACTGTTCTTTGGTTTCAATGATTGTCAAACCTGGCATTGCAAGTTGAGCTCTGATCAACAGAGCCATAACTCCAGCTATCATGAAGTAAACAAATGAAGTACCTAGATATAGGTAACCAATTTTCTTGTGGTCAGTTGTGGTCAACCAATCGACGACTATGCGACCTTTGCCTGGTTTTGCTGGCTGTGCCATCTGCTAGCCCTCACTCTTTGGTTTGTTACCTGGAAGATTCTTGTTTCTGTTGATGTTGTCTGGGTCATTTGGATCAGCGCTCAACTGCCCAACGTTACCCATCTTCTCCAACTCATCCATACGAGCGTCATAGTCCTCTTGAGAAACAACCTTCACGTTGAATAGCATCATCGAGTGGAACTCACCACAAAGCTCGGCACACTTACCTTTGTAAGTACCGATTACTTGTGGAGTCAAATACATTTTGTTTACTTTGCCTGGGAATACGTCTTTCTTATACAAGAAGTCGATTACCCAGAAAGAGTGAATGACATCTCTAGAAATTAGATCAAACTGAATTGTCTTGTTTACAGGTAAGTAAAGTGTTGGTAGCTCTTTTTCAGCCTCTTCGGTTACAGCTTGAAGCTGAATTCCAGAGTCGTAGACATTGTCATTGGTGTAATTGAAGTCCCAAGACCACTGCTTTCCAACTACTTCAATTCTGTAATCGCTGTCAACAGGCTTTTCAATTTCAGCAATATCTCTTGCTGTTAGTGCGAAGAATCCAAGAACCAAAATCAAAGGTACGACTGTGAACAGAGCTTCAATTGGCATGTTGTAACGAAGCTGAGGTGGGATCTCAGTGTCACCCTTGCGGCGACGATAGACGATGATTGCCCAGAACATTAGGCCCCATGCAATCAGCCCGACTGCGTAAAGAACCACCCAAGAGCCAGCCCAAAGGGAAACTACTCGCTCTGTGTGATTGGTTACTCCAGTTACACCAGGCAGCCACCCTCTTGAGAATTCGTATGATGTACAGCCTGACAAAGAGGCAATTAGAAGAGCAAATAGCGGGATTAGAGCCCATCTATTTCTACGTTTTGGAAGCAAAATCGATCCTTCAATATCGTTTCGTTATAAAACAAGTTTATGTGTTAATTGAAGCCACCAACGCCATAACACCCCAAAACTAAAGGGAAAGCATGGCCTTAATGTGATTTAGCTGAAGGAAGATCCGCAGGCACAGCTGCCCTGGCTGTTTGGATTGTCAATTTCGAAGGCACGCTTCTGGAAGGTGTCCACGAAGTCAAAGGTTGCCCCAGAGATGTAAGGAGCTGTCATGCTGTCGACAACAACTTCTACCCCACCAAAGTCCTTGATTAGGTCATCTTCGCGCAATTCAGGAGTCAAAATGAATGGCAGGTATTGGAAGCCTGCGCAACCACCAACTTTGATCTCAACACGTAGGCGAAGTTTTTCACCCTCATTTAGATCACTTACATCAGCTGATTCGATGTGTCTGAGCAGTTCAGCTCTTGCAGCATCAGTGATTTCAAGTCCGTGAGCCATTGTTTCAGTCATTTCACTCTCCTATTAGGTCCTAATTCTAAGCCTTTGTTCAAGCTATTTTGTTTATTCGGACTGCAAATCATTGCCAAGTAACAGGAATAGTGACTCAGCAATCATTGCGTTCTTGAGGCCTACTAGGTGCACTGACTCGTTAGGACTGTGAGCCCTTGAATCAGCATCTTCAACGCCTGTTACCAGAATCTGGGCATTAGGAAATACCTCGGTCAAATCAGCAATAAACGGGATAGATCCGCCAATGCCAATCTCTAGCATTGGGTTACCAAATGCTGCTTCAAGGCTATTTTTAGCCAATTCTTGAGCCCAGCCTGAGGTATCTGCCATGAAAGGTTTACCAGTTTCAATGGGGCCAAACTCCAAAACGGCTCCAAATGGCACATTTTGCTCGATATGAGCTCTTAGAAGGCTAAGTGCCTCGTCTGGATCTTGACCAGGTGCAATTCTGAGGCTTACTTTGGCTGAAGCTGTTGGAAGCAAGGTATTTGAAGACATTGCTACCGAAGGAACGTCAATTCCAATGATTGTAAGGGCTGGTTTACCCCAAATTCGGTCCATGATGCCGCCTTCACCAATCTGGCTGACTTCTGGCAAAAGGCTGCTATCTGCTCTCAAATTAGCATCTGTGTATGGCAAATCCTCGAATTTGTAGGTCTTTAGCCCCTCGACGGCCACATTTCCCTTGTCATCATGCAATGAAGCTAGAACTTTAATCATCGGGAGAATAGCGTCTGGAATTGCCCCACCAAACATGCCTGAATGCACTGCATGTTCCATGGTTCTGATGGTGAACTCCTGAGAGACCATGCCTCGAAGGCTCACTGTGAGTGCTGGAACCTCTGGAGACCAGTTCATTGAATCCGCGACGATAATGACATCCGCAGCCAATTTGTCCTTGTTTTCATCCAAGAAGGCTCTAAATGTCCTAGACCCAGCCTCTTCCTCACCTTCGATAAAGATTGAGATACCTAGATCAAAATCATCTCCGGCAATAGCTTTTAGGGTCTCAATTGCAGTTAGGTGGGCAACAACTCCAGCTTTATCGTCTGCAGCACCTCGCCCATAGATACGACCATCCTTGGCGGTTGGTTCAAAAGCTGGTGTGAGCCACTGCGTTGCATCGCCTGGAGGTTGCACATCGTGGTGAGCATATAGGAGGACATGTGGGCGGCCATTCTTGGCAGGTCTAGATGCCAAAACTGCTGGAGCTCCTGGCTTGCCATCTACTACTGAATTCTTGATCTCCACCTGTTCGAAAACCCCAGAACTTCTAAATAGTTCAGCTACTACTTCTGCACTTCGATCCAGGTCGGCTTCGTCGAAGGCTTCCCAAGCGATTCCTGGAATGCGAACCAGCTTGCCTAGGGTTTCTACACGCTGAGAGAAAT
>Ga0209444_10000538_pt1 | contig 20804 bp, 17 predicted proteins | sample LauGreFaBDMM15DN_2_FD_188215 | JGI IMG/M metagenome (GOLD analysis project Ga0209444, IMG submission 188215) | Freshwater lake microbial communities from Lake Michigan, USA - Fa13.BD.MM15.DN (SPAdes) (version 2) | ecosystem: Environmental > Aquatic > Freshwater > Lake | place: Lake Michigan... | reverse complement strand
CCGATTTCACGTCCACCAACACCGATATCTCCCGCAGGAACATCTGTATCAGCTCCGATGTGACGAGATAATTCCGTCATGAATGATTGACAGAATTTCATTACTTCGTTGTCCGATTTTCCTTTTGGATCAAAGTCAGAACCACCTTTACCACCACCCATAGGCAATGTTGTAAGAGAGTTTTTGAAAATTTGCTCGAATCCTAAAAATTTAAGAATCGATAAATTTACGGATGGATGGAAACGCAAACCACCTTTATAAGGTCCGATTGCAGAATTAAATTCTACACGGTAACCTCTGTTTACTTGAACCTCACCTTTATCATCTACCCAAGGAACTCGGAAAATAATTGTTCTTTCTGGTTCAACAATGCGATCTAAAATTTTAGCCGCTTTGTATTTTGGACTTGCTTCAACAATTGGAATAACTGCTTCTGCTACTTCTTGAACCGCTTGAAGAAATTCTGGCTCATGTCCGTTTTTAGCACGAACTCGATCCATGAACGCTTCAATCTCTGCATGATACTTATTTGACATAATTTATCGTTTTTTATAAATTGAACTTGGGCAAAAGTAGCAACATTTTCGTACGCAAAGCCAACTATTTTCAACAAATTATAAGTGTCCAAATGACACTTTTACCACAATCCACTTATTCCGCTATTTATTTACGCTTGAAAAGCACAAATGTGATAAGGACATCCTTGTGTAACGTAACTTTTTTTCATATTTTTGAACCAATTAAGCAACCTCAAACGAAACTTTGTCGTTTAATGCTCAGAACTAACTTCACGTATTCGAAAATATGGTACATACAGCAATAAAAAATATGAATTTCATCAGGTTAACAAGTATCATTGTATTGATGTTAGCGACACAGCTAAACTCATTCGGACAAAGCAATGTGGTATTATGTCTTGGGGTAGATGCTACCGTTTGTGCTGGTCAAACAGTTACCATAAATAATTGCAATACAGGGACGAATCCTGGAACTGCTGCCGGAATCTATTTAAATGCACCTACAAGTGTGTTTTTAAGTGATGACGTTTGGTCAGGATCAGTTGCAATTGGATTTCCTTTTAGTTTTTACGGAACAAATTATTCAAATTGTGTCATAGGTTCGAACGGACTTATTTCATTCAATACGACAAATGCAGGCGGATATTGTCCATGGTCATTGAACGGTGTGACTCCCTTGCCTAATATGGCTTTTCCTTCCGCGCGCAATTCAATCATGATCGCTTATCAGGATTTAAATCCTGCCACTGCCGGACAAATACAATATCAAACTATCGGTACAGCGCCGAATCGTAAATTTGTTGTTTTGTACAAAAATGTAGCGATGTTTGGTTGTACAACACAATGTAATTACCTAGCTATTATACTCTATGAAACCTCAAATATTTTTGAGATGCATATTGGAAACAAACCAATTTGTGGGACATGGAATAGTAGTTTGGCTATTCAAGGGTCTGAAAATAATCCAATGTCTGTTGCACACATTACACCTGGACGAAATGTTTCGGTTTGGAGTGCAAATCAAGATGGAAGAAGATTTTTGCCTACCACACCTGCAAGTACAAATGCTTACACGATGTCGCAAATACCGTATGCCATGGTAAATAGCCCAGGAAGTAATTTCCTTTGGGCAAACACATTGGGACAAACGTTTCCTTACAACAACGGCGTTTTAAACGTGAATCCAGTTCCATCTGGTACAACAGGTTACTTTTTGACTGGTGCCGCTTGTGGAACGAGTGTTGGTTCAATTACTAACGATACAACTTGGTTGACCGTTTCGAATCCAACCTTAACAACTACAACTGTACCAGATATTTGCTCTCAAGGACTAGGTTCAGCAACAGCAGTTCCAGGTCCACCGCCTCCTTATACGTATGCTTGGAGTAATGGGACAACAGGTGCAACAGCTACTGGATTAATTGCAGGGACTTATACGGTGACCGTTGTGAATGGAAATGGATGTACGTCCACAGGGACAGCAATCGTAGCAGATAATCCTGCTACATTCAATGCAACAACAACGCCTGTATCTTGTCCAGGTGGTAGTGATGGTACAGCAACAGCAGTTGTAACGCCAGTTACAGGAGCAATTACCTTCACTTGGAGTAATGGTCAGAGTACACAAACTGCAACCGGATTAAGCGCTGGAAATTATTGGTGTTATGCAACAACCGCTTCAGGATGTTCAGATACGATTTACGTGACAATCACTGAAATTCCTCCAATGATCTTAACGATGACAAACATTGTTGATGCGAATTGCTATACGATAGCGAATGGACAAGCGACGGTGAATGTGACACAAGGGACACCAGCATATTCATACAGTTGGACAGGTTCAACAGCTTCAGCTGCAACCGCACTCGATTTGGGAGCAGGTTTACACACAGTTACCGTTACCGATATCAATGGTTGTGTTCAAACGTTGGATGTAACCATCGACGAACCGCTTCCATTGGATATTACCTTCTTGACCCAAGACACGATGATTTGCTCAGAAGATGCGATTCTATTATCTGCAACAGGTGCAGGAGGATCTTCAACGTATACCTACACATGGACAGAGGACGGATTACCAATTGGAAATGGAAGTTCATTAACCGTAGATCCAATTAACTCTGGAACGGTTTATTGTGTGACGTTAAGTGAATCTTGTGGTTCACCAACGACTACAGAATGTATGACGATTATTTTCCCGCTAGAAATTATCCCGAACACGGTGCCTGACTTTGCGCAAAAATGTTTGCCCGGTGATTTTGTATTCAGTAACATGTCTACAAATGGTGTCGATGTGGCAAGTACTCAGTATATTTTCTCAACAGGAGAATCTTTCACCGTGAATAGCCTTGATCCATTGCCGCATACATTACCAACACCGGGAACGTACACGGTAGATATGATCGTCACTTCAATTCACGGATGTTTATACTTTGGACATTTCCAAGACATTGTAGAGGTCACTCCTTTACCAACCGCAGACTTCACGATGTCTAAGAGTCCTTTGACTTGGTTTGAAGCAACGGTTCAAACAAACGACATCTCAACTGGTAACATTGCTACTTACAATTGGATAAGTGCTGGAGCAACGAGTATTGTAAATAATGGCGGAAACGCAATGATTACCTTCCCTGAGGGTGTCATGGGTACATATGACATCACACTGATCGTTACAACCAACTTAGGTTGTTCAGATTCAGTAACGTATCCAATTCAAGTGGTTTCAGACGTTATTTTCTATGCTCCAACGGCATTTACACCGGATGATGACGAACACAACCAAGTTTGGATGTTCTATGTAGAAGGAATTGATAAAGCAAACTTCGAATTAACCATACACAACCGATGGGGTGAAGTGGTTTGGGAAACACATGACGTAAATTCATATTGGGATGGATACTACAACGGCCAAAAAGTTCAACCGGGAATTTACACGTGGAAAGCTTGGTACAAGGAACTTGATACGGATGGTAAAAACGAACGAACTGGAATTATTAATGTTATTCGTTAATCATGCTTAAAATCCTCGCGTTCTCCTCTATTTCTTTGTTTGTTGGGACGTGTTCCAAAGTGGACTTATCCATGGTAAATGGATACGTTAATCCAATTTCGTCAAGTCCTTCTGTGCCAAAATTGAGTAACCAGGAAGTAATCTCTGGACTCAAAGAAGCTTTGCAAGTTGGAATCAAAAATGCGGTGAATGTTACTTCAGTAACGGATGGATTTCTGAAAAACGAGGCGATTCGCTTAGCTTTCCCCCCTGATGCGATAAAAGCTCGTCAAAAAGCCATTGATTTAGGAATGACCGCGCAGGTTGACAAATTTGAAACGACTTTGAATCGTGCGGCAGAAGAAGCAGCGAAAGAAGCACTTCCAATCTTTGTGGATGCGATTACAAGTATGAGTGTCCAAGATGGATTCGCTATATTGAATGGTGGTAACGGTGCGGCAACAAAATTCCTAAAGGATCAAACGACAGCGAAGTTAACAACCGCTTTCTCACCAAAGGTAGCGGAAGCTATTTCCCGCGTGAAATTAACGGAATATTGGAATCCAATCATGACCAAATACAATGCCGCGATGAAGTTGACGGGTGGAGAAAAGATCAATCCGGACTTAAATGCCTATGTTACTCAAAAAGCCATTGAGGGTTTATTCAAGATGGTAGAGCAAGAAGAAAATAAAATCCGCCAGAATCCTGCAGCTCGAGTAACAGAATTGTTAGCGAAAGTTTTCGGTAGCCTTTAACCCATGCAATTCCCTGCAACTGAACTCGTATTAAACGAGCGTAATGAGGTGTATCATTTGGCCTTGCAGCCACATCAAATAGCACATAAAATCATTCTTGTTGGCGATCAGGATCGTGTTGTGCTCATTTCTGCGTTTTTCGATACTATTGAACATCAGAGTCAACACAGGGAGTTTGTTTGTCACACTGGAACGTACCAAGGAAAAAGAATCAGTGTTCTTTCCACCGGAATCGGAACCGACAACATCGATATTTGCTTACAGGAACTAGATGCCTTAGTCAATATCGACCTAGAACAACGCACAGAAAAACCAGATAAAACGATGCTGGAAATCGTTCGAATAGGCACCTGTGGCATCTTACAAACAGATATCCCCCTTCATTCGTACTTATTATCTACACATGCATACGGATTGGACAATGTAGCACATTTTTATCCAATTGATTATACCGAAGATGAGGTAGGGATTCGCACAAACATCGATCAACACTTGGACTTGCCTTATGGCATCACACCATACCTTATTTCTGCAGATAAAGATTTAACGAATCGACTAAGCTCCTTAGAAACGTACAGCGGAATCACTATCACAAGTTCTGGATTTTATGGTCCGCAAGGTCGTAGTTTACGTTTGGAGAGTAAGATTAAGGATATTCACGTAAAACTTGGGGAATTTCGTCAAGATGATTGGAAAATCGTAAACTTCGAAATGGAAAGCTCAGCCATTTTCGCATTAGGAAGGCAACTAGGTCATGCCTGTGCGACGATCTGTTTAGGAGTAGCTAATCGTCCAAACAAGGAGTTTTCTACGGGTAGTGAGCGTGAAATGACTGGGTTAATCGCTTATGTACTCAAACGAATCTAACTACTTCAGTTGTTTGTCGATCTGAATGTGTAATTGAATACCTCTCAACTCTCCGCCACTGGCAACAATATGCCCTTCACCATCTACTAAAAAAGCAGAGGGAACTGACGATACACCGTAATTCGCTGCGGCAATTCCATCTTTATCAATTACGTGGTTTTTCCAGGATAGGTGATCTTCCTTAATCGCTTGTTTCCAAGCCAAAACATCTTTGTCGATCGAAACACTAAACACTTCGAATCCATTGGCATTTTTAAATTCCTTGGATTTGTATTTACCAAATGCTTCCACCACATTTGGACTTTCTTTTCGACACGGCCCACACCATGACGCCCAAAAGTCAACCAAAACCAACTTACCACGAAGGTCTGACAGTTTTCGGATTTTACCATTGGTTCCAATCAGTTTGATTTCTGGTGCAAGATCTTTAGCGTCGAAGGACTTTTCCGAACGAAAACACAAGGCATAGCATGCGTACGCAACAATGAAAAGGAGTCCGAAAATAAGTTGTTTCTTCATTAACCAACGCGGCGAATATCTGCACCGATATTATTCAAGCGCAATTCAATATCTTGATACCCACGATCGATTTGCTCGATATTTTCGATCACGCTTTTACCTTTTGCGGAAAGAGCGGCGATCAACAATGAAACACCTGCACGGATATCCGGAGAGGACATCGTTATTCCACGTAAGTCATGTTCACGATTTAAGCCAATTACCGTTGCTCTATGTGGATCACACAAAATAATTTGTGCACCCATATCGATTAATTTGTCGACAAAGAACAAACGAGATTCAAACATTTTCTGATGAATCAACACAGATCCTTTTGCTTGAGATGCGACAACCAAGATGATTGATAATAAATCCGGTGTAAATCCAGGCCATGGAGCATCGTATATCGTCAGAATAGAACCATCGATAAACGTATCAATTTCATAGGATTCTTGAGCGGGAATATAAATATCATCGCCACGACGTTCCAATTTAATACCTAAACGACGGAATACATTTGGAATGATGCCTAAATTATCCCAACTCACATCTTTAATGGTGATTTCAGACTTCGTCATTGCTGCTAGTCCGATAAAACTTCCAATTTCAATCATATCCGGAAGAATTCGGTGAAAACATCCGCCTAATTTCTTCACTCCTTTGATGATCAACATGTTCGAGCCGATGCCCGTAATGTTTGCGCCCATCGAATTCAACATTTTACATAATTGTTGAATGTATGGCTCACAAGCCGCGTTGTAAAACGTTGTTTCACCTTCCGCCATCACAGCAGCCATTAAGATATTTGCTGTCCCTGTAACTGATGCTTCATCCAAATGGATATAAGCTCCCTTCAAGCTCTTCGCTTCTACAGAATAGAAGTGTTCGCCAGCGTCGTAGTTGAACTTCGCTCCAAGCAATGCAAATCCTTCAAAATGGGTATCTAAGCGACGACGTCCGATTTTATCACCTCCTGGTTTTGGAATAAACCCAACACCATAGCGCGCTAACAAAGGACCAACAATCATAATCGATCCGCGTAACGAGGACGCTCTTGTTTTGAAATCTTCTGATTCCAAGTACTTTAAATCGATGTCCTTCGCTTGAAAAATATAGGTTCCTTTCTCCACTTTTTCCACTTTCACACCCATTGTTTGCAACAGTGTTATGAGTTTGTTGACATCAACGATGTCCGGAATGTTCGAAATGGTTACTTTTTCAGCTGTTAACAAAGGTGCACAAAGCACCTGAAGCGCCTCATTTTTTGCTCCTTGGGGAATTAATTCACCTTTTAATGGTTTACCGCCATATATTTCAAATGAAGCCATCGTTTATTGCTTTTTTTGGAATTTCTTTTTTTGTTTTTGTTTGAAATTGTTTGTTTTCACAAATTTCTTATTGTTTGCGCCAATACCTAGGGTACGAAGCAAGGTACTCGTATTCACCAAATCATCCGGATTATCTAGGATTAATTCCCCTTTTGACAATTCTTTCAAATGTTCTGCAATGACACTATTTTCCACAGCATCGTTGTTGTGGGACAAGTATTGTTTCTTCATGAAGTTCGCCATGGAAGTTTTCAAATACTCCTTTTCAGCTGGATCCTCCGTTTTTTTCGCATCCTCTAAAATAGTCTGCGTGTATTTACCGTAGTGACCGTAGCGAATATTACTTTTCGGGTAAACGAGTCGATCTGGCTTCTCATTTAAGACTTCCTGTTTCGGGATTACGTAGGGAGAATCAACATCCAATTGAAAGTCAGACATCACGAATAAGTGTGTCCATAATTTATGGCGATAATCATCCACATCTCTTAAATGCGGATTCAATTGTCCCATCACTTCGATAATTGCCTGTGCCGCACGGTTCCGTTCTGTTCGGTCCGCAATTTCCATTGCGTGTGCAATCATGTTCTGCACATTACGACCATATTCTGGCAATATCAACTTCCCTCTAGTGGTGTTGTATTCCATGTTTTCTATTTTCAATTTTCAAAATGTTTACCAAGCGCTGTATCAAAAAGATGCTTTGCTTCTGTTATAAATCCAAAATGCTCTTCGTCTATTTGCATTTTTCCTTTGGTTACGTGTCCGAGTAATGTAATATTCACCCCACAGTTCACCGTGAATTCAAGGAACGATTCCTCTTGTTCTTCTGTTACCGAAACAACTACACGCCCTTGACCTTCTCCAAACAAAAAGGCGTCCTCGCGAATTTCAGAATCTGTAACGACATCAAATCCTAGTTCACGCGGCATAGACATTTCGACCAAGGTAACAAATAATCCACCATCGGATACGTCGTGTACTGCATTCACTATATTATTTTCAATCAATCCTTTAACAGCATGTTGCATATTAAATTCTTGCTCTAAATCAAAATATGGTGCTGGAGAAGCTTTGATTCCATGATAGGTAGCTAAATATTCAGAGGAAGCTATGTCCTCCGTGTATTCTCCCACCAAGAAAATCAAATCTCCTTTTTGTTTAAAATCCAAGGTCATTACCTTTTCTTTGTCCGCTACTAATCCAATCATACCAATTGTTGGCGTTGGAAAAACAGGCACTTCTACCCCATTCATGGAAGTTTGGTTGTAAAACGAAACGTTTCCACCAGTCACAGGCGTTTCAAATTTCAAACAAGCTGCTGACATTCCTTTGATTGCTCCAACAAACTGCCAGTAACACTCAGGGTTATATGGATTTCCAAAATTCAAACAATTCGTAATTGCACTTGGAATTCCACCAGCACAAACAATATTACGCGCCGCTTCTGAAACAGCGATCATTGTCCCAACTTCTGGATCTGCATTGACATAACGCGAATTACAATCAACGGTCATCGCCAAAGCCATGTTTGTTCCTTTAATGTTTACTACTCCCGCATCCGAAGGACGATTGGTTGTCATCGTACGCGTTCCAACCATGGAATCATATTGTTCGTAAACCCAACGTTTGGAGGCAATATTTGGCATTTGCAACAAAGCATAGCCGACTTCCTTCAGATTTTCCGGTTGAGGAACCTGACTGATGTTAAATTTCTTGAATTCTTGGTAATATGCTGGTTCCGAATACTCGCGAACATTTTGTGGAGCTCCGCCACCCAAAACCAAGGATTCAGCGGGAACATCACCTACCATTTCTCCATCCATGTAGTAGCGAACGCGTCCAGTATCTGTTACGTGTCCGATTTCCTCCGCGTGTAAATCCCATTTATCAAAAATGCGTTTCACTACAGATTCTTTTCCTTTCTGAACAACCACTAACATGCGTTCTTGGGATTCAGAAAGCAATATTTCGTATGGCAACATGTGATCCTGACGTGTTGGGACTTTATCCAAGTAAATTTCCATACCCACATTACCAGCGGCACTCATTTCACATGTCGAACAGGTAATTCCTGCTGCTCCCATGTCTTGCATACCAACAATTGCATCAGTTTCAGACAATTCCATCGTTGCTTCCAACAACAATTTCTCCATGAATGGATCACCAACCTGAACAGATGGTAAATCCGAAGCGGAATCTTCTGTAATATTTTTCGATGCAAAAGCTGCACCTGCAATTCCATCTTTTCCAGTTGCTGAACCAACGATAAACACTGGATTCCCAGGTCCTTTCGCCGTTGCTGAAATGATTTTTTTCGTATCGATGATTCCTGCAGAAAACGCATTCACCAAAGGATTCGTGTTGTATGACTCATCAAAGAACACTTCACCGCCAACGATTGGAATACCAAAAGCATTTCCATAGTCGCCAATTCCTTTCACTACACCTTTCACCAACCATTTCGTACGCGCTTCTTCAATGTTTCCAAAACGCAAGGAATTCAATTGTGCAATCGGACGCGCACCCATCGTGAAAATGTCGCGGTTGATTCCTCCAACACCCGTTGCCGCACCTTGATAAGGCTCCAAAGCACTTGGGTGATTGTGTGATTCAATTTTGAAAACACACCCTAAACCACCACCGATATCAACTAATCCAGCATTTTCTTCACCAGCTTTCACTAACATGTGTGGACCATCTTTCGGAAGCGTTTTCAACCAAAGGATGGAATTTTTATAGGAACAGTGCTCACTCCACATAACCGAATAAACAGCTGTTTCGGTAAAATTGGGCGTTCTACCTAGGACTCCTTTAATAAGTTCAAACTCGTCCGCACGTAAACCTAAATCAATTGCTTGTTCAATCGTTGCTTCTTTTTGCAGGGTACTTTCCATTCTTTGAATTTTCTGAAACAAAAGTACATATTTAAATAGGAACTAGCTCGGAAATTTGAGTGTTTACCAACGATTTTTTAACATTTTTTTCACGGATAGATGCCTCAAAATCTCCATATTCGAAAAAAAGTGAGGTTTTGGCAATATTCAAAACTCAATATAGGTAATTCAACAGTGAAGCATCTTGCATCTTTGCTGAAAAAACGTAAATTTGTAACCTAAAAACAAATCATATGAATTACGACATCATTGTTGTTGGAAGTGGCCCAGGTGGATATGTTACTGCTATTCGCGCCTCACAATTAGGACTTAAAACAGCCATTGTAGAGCGTGAGGAGCTCGGTGGAATCTGCCTAAATTGGGGTTGTATTCCTACCAAAGCGCTTTTGAAATCTGCCAATGTTTTTGAATACCTTACTCACGCAAGCGAGTATGGAATCAATGTAAAAGATGCATCTGTTGACTTCGGAGCGATGATTAAACGAAGCCGAGATGTAGCTAGTGGAATGAGTAACGGGATTCAGTTTTTAATGAAGAAAAATAAAATTGATGTCCTAAAAGGAAATGGCATCATCAAAGCGGGAAAAGTAGTTGCCGTGACAGATGAAGCGGGGAAAACAACAGATTACACTGCGAGTAAAGCACTCATCATTGCTACTGGAGCACGTTCTCGAGCACTTCCAAACTTACCGCAAGATGGGGAGAAAATCATTGGATACCGCCAAGCAATGACTTTGGCTAAACAACCTAAGAAAATAGTCGTTGTTGGATCAGGTGCGATTGGAATCGAATTCGCTTATTTCTACAATGCAATTGGGACAGAAGTAACGGTTGTTGAATACTTACCGAACATTGTTCCAGTAGAGGACGAAGACATATCTAAACAATTAGAGAAATCCTTCAAGAAAGCTGGCGTGAACATTATGACGAACGCTTCTGTGGAATCAGTAGACACTTCTGGAAAAGGATGTGTTGTCACTGTGAAAACAGCAAAAGGAGAAGAGAAAATCGAATGCGACGTGGTTCTATCTGCAGCTGGAATTGTAGCAAATATCGAAAACATCGGATTAGAAGAAGTTGGAATCGTTGTGGACAAAGGACGTATTCTTGTGAATGAATATTACCAAACAAATATCCCAGGATATTATGCGATTGGTGATGTTGTTCCTGGTCCAGCACTGGCACACGTTGCTTCTGCGGAAGGAATTATCTGTGTAGAGAAAATTGCTGGTCACCATCCAGAACCATTAAACTACGGAAACATCCCAGGATGTACGTATTGCTCACCTGAAATTGCCTCTGTTGGAATGACGGAAAAAGCAGCGAAGGAAGCAGGATACGAAATCAAAGTTGGAAAATTCCCATTCTCTGCTTCGGGTAAAGCAAGTGCTGCTGGAGCGAAAGACGGATTTGTGAAATTGATTTTCGATGCGAAATACGGCGAATTACTTGGTGGACACATGATCGGTGCGAATGTAACGGAAATGGTCGCTGAGTTAGTTGCCGTACGTAAATTGGAAACAACAGGCGAGGAATTAATCAAAACGGTTCACCCTCACCCTACCATGTCAGAAGCAATCATGGAAGCGGCAGCTGCGGCATACGGCGAAGTGATTCACTTATAAGATTTAAGAAATAAACCAATTGGAGAAGAACGTAAGAAATTACGTTCTTTTTTTTGTCTTAGAATTTTCCGCCAGGAGAGAAAGAAATGAAGAAATAAATCATCTGGAAAACAACCAAAAACACAGAAACAATTTGCACCATTAAAAACCAGTGAAATGGCTTTCGATCCTTAGCAAGAAGGATGAAGATAGCAATGAGCAGTCCGTTAAAAAATAGCACTGCCGATGTCCAAAAAAACAGAACTGGAATGCAAAACAAAACAAAGAGAAGCATCCAATAATTTCGGTGCTGATTGTCTAAGAGTAATTTCCATAAAACAATTCCCCAACCTATGGCTGTTAGCATATTTGACAGAAGTCCAGTTACTTGAATAAGCAGCGAATGATTTTCGCTTTGAAGAAGCACACTTCGATTGATTAAGTCAGAAAAATGACTAAAATGCAGAAAGTTGTTCATTAAAACCGCTAGTCCTAGAGGCCAAATAAACGATAGGGTTTTTAGTTCTTTCCGGTGAAGGAAGGTAAAGATTAACCATAAAATAAGAAGAAGAGGGTCAAAGAAGATAGACGGAGCCATCCAGAAAATATCCGTAAATCCATTCCAAAACATAAACAACAAAACGACAGCAATGCAGCGTTGCACCCAAATTCGTTCGAATTGCAGTTTACTTTCCAAGGGCTTCGTAGATAAAATCAAAGGTGGATAAAATCACTGGCTCGCCATCAACCACCGCGATATCGTGTTCAAAATGCGCACTTGGTAAGCCATCCGCTGTGACAATGGTCCATTGATCATCGAGTGTTTTTACTTTTTCGGTTCCCATGTTGATCATCGGTTCGATGGCAATCGTTAATCCATTTTGGATTTTCTTTCCGCGTCCACGTCGGCCATAATTCGGAACTTGTGGTTCCTCGTGTAGTTCTTTTCCAAGTCCGTGTCCAACCAAATCGCGCACCACACCATAACCGTGTTTCTCTGCATGCTGTTGAATCGCCCAACCGATATCTTCCATGCGATTGGCAATCGTTGCCTGTGCGATTCCGAGGTACAAACATTCTTTCGTAACCTCCAGTAATTTTTTCACTTCTGGTTTCACCTCTCCAATTTCGAAGGTATAGGCATGATCACCGTAATATCCTTTGTAAACGGATCCACAATCCACAGAAACAATGTCTCCATCTTGAAATGGACGATCGGTTGGTAGTCCATGAACGACTTGTTCATTAACGGAAATCAGTAAAGTACTTGGACAACCGTACAATCCTAAAAATCCAGGTATGGCATTTTGCGAACGGATATAATTCTCTGCTAATTGATCTAGAAATTTTGGCGTCACACCTGGTTTCATGTGTTTAGCAACTAATCCTAGCGTTCTGCTAACGATTTGCGCAGCTTCACGCATGATTTCAATCTCTTGTGGTGTTTTATATTTGATCATTATTTTTTCTAGAAAAGACATGTGCAAAGATACGGAAATGGATTGGATCCCTCCTTAGATTGGGTTAGCAAGTTGCCAAAAATTCCATGGTATCCATTCCATCGGGGTAATCGAACAAAGATGGACACTGCGCTTGTCCAAAAGGAATAAAATCTTGTCCTACTATACATTGAATCTGAGATTGATTCGCAGCTAAAAAGGAATTTAATTCTTCTGAACTCTTATAATACTGGTAATGGAGCATAGATAATGGTGAAAATAATTGATCGGACTCCTTCAAAAGCAAGAAATTGTTGTCTAGAAACTTACTTAAACTCATCAAGTGAACGGCTTTATTATAATCGTAATTATTCCCGTATTTTTTATTATTCACGACATCTGACAGGTCCACAACTGCTTCAAAAAAGCGATTTAAATCAAATCCTTGTGGAAAAAGTAGGTGTGTCACATTCCTGCAACCTCGTCCGAAGTATGTCAAACAATCCACACCAAGCTCATGCAGTTCCTCTTTGGACTCATTTCCAGTTAAAACGGCAACAGATGTTCTATGTCCACGAAATAAATGAGGGACGTGAGAAAAATATTGTTCAAAATGCAGCATGCTGTTGTTACTGCCAGTAGCGATAACTGCGTGATAATCGACAAGTTTGCGCTCAGAAAAACGGATGCGTTCATTTAATGCAGGTTCAAAAAGCACTAATAGTTTAACCAAGGCCGGCAAAAGTCGCGCATCCTCCGAACTTTGCTTACAGATTACTTGATGTCCAGATAACAAAACACACAAGAAATCATGAAATCCAACCAAGGGAATGTTTCCTGCCATAATCACGGCTATATGCTTTGTTTTATCATTTGGCGCGTAGTTATTGGTCCAATTTGTTAATTTCTCCAAGGTCAACCAAGCAGAAATCTCCCCCAAGGCTTGACGAATAGATTCCTCCGTAAACCATCCATTGTAGTGGAATTCACGCGTAATCACTTCATTAACTTCGGTATACTCGTCTTCAGTGAGCGATGAAACCGTTGATGAGTAGGCTTTGTTTTCTCCGAGTTCGTTTAAAATTGTCCCTAGGACAACAAATGCATTGATTATTCTTGACTTTTCCACGGTACAAAAGTACGTAACTTCTCTTTTTTTACCTCATGAAACAAAACAATCCAACTAGGCTTGTTATCTTTGTACAAATTTTTGATTTTATGGCAATCATTATCACAGACGAATGTATCAATTGCGGGGCTTGCGAACCAGAATGTCCAAACAATGCAATTTACGAAGGTGGCGCAGAATGGAAGTATGCGGATGGAACAACTTTAAAAGGAATAATTACCACTTTGGACGGTGAAGAAATTTCCGCTGATCAGGAGCAAGAGCCAGTGAGCATGGATGTTTATTACATCTCTCACGACAAATGTACGGAGTGTGTTGGTTTTCATGACGAACCACAATGTGCAGCAGTTTGTCCGGTAGATTGTTGTGTAGATGATCCAGACTACCGCGAATCAGAAGATGAACTTCTTGCTAAAAAGAATTTCTTACACTTATAATTTGAGGACATGAAACGGATTACCTGCAATTTATTGGTAATCTTCCTATTTGGAATTTCGTTTCATGGAAGAACGCAAAGCAGTCTTCAAAAATCTCCTTTTCACCTTAATATTGTCCTGACAGAAAAACAGAAGTCTGTTGATCTAAGCATTATTGAAACGACCTTTCAAAAAGCAGGGATATCTCTTGATATTCAATTTCAAACGCGCAAAAACAGAAGTTTTGATCAACGCAAATGGGAGTTTCCAGTTCTTGGCAGTAATCAGTTTACACGTCAGCAGAAGGAACTGAGGGACAGCGACTTTCCAAATGGATTTCCTGAGGATATTCAGCAATTATATGTATACTGTGTTCCCGCAGATTCCATACAATTCTTCGCTATTGCCCATAAATCTGTTGGATTTATCGGAGTCAAAAATGGGCTAATTTCCAGTTTGAGCTTACAGAAAATACTCCTGATTCAATTCGGAATATCCTCAGAAAAGGCAGATTCCATGGAATATGGCACCTCGCTGACCACAGAACAAATCGACGAACTCCAAAGCAATCGCATTCCCTTTCGCTTTAGTGATGACTATGAAAATATCCAAACATCCAATGGCCGTGTTGCCTTCTATTTCTGGGAAGAAGATGCGGATGGCACTTTTCTTGTGAATCCAGAAAAGCCTATGGACCAATTGGCGCGTCCCTTTAAACAAAATCACTTTTTTGTCTACTTAGATGTGAGCAATCCCTTTTTTAAACCTCGCTTTCATGTCTTAGGTTACCACATATGCCTGATTCACTTATTAGCAGTTCTGCTTACCTTAATCTTACAGTTTTTAACGTTTAAGAACATCAACAAACGCATGCTCGATAGCCGTTTTTTCAAACGATTATCCTTGCGATTTGCGAAACTTTTGGTTTGGACACTGGCCATTTCCTCGAATATCTTTGCATTTTACGCAACGGAATTTTACTATACGAATTACCACATGAAGTTTCATGAAATTTCTAGTTATCACGGAAAGCGTCAATCCGTACTTCAGCATGAATTAGAGGATATCAATCAATTTCAAACACAAGAGGCCTTTTCGACAAAGAGTCAAGCATTTCGTCAGATTGATTCGAAATGGTATGCGCAACGCGAGGACCGAGTGCTTTATTTCGATGTCGACTCCAACAATAAAGCAAGATTTCTTCATTCTCGAAATGTGTTGGAATTAAAAACAATCGCTTACCGCAGACCAACCCGAAGTCATTTCGTTGTTTTTCGTTTTTTCGATCAGAACAAGGTCATCATATCGGAAAAAGTGTATAATCACATGGGATTTGATTTGACAAAAAAACTTTTGCTTCCGGATCCAGCGAAGCGAATTTTGGTTTTTGTGAATGGGTATCGTCCTGTCTCCACAAATCAGTCGATGTCTGACTTCTTAAGTACCTCTCAAGAAAAAGGAGTGGAATTTCCCGACTCAAAAAACCAATTATTCTCCATGGATCGTTATTCTTATTGGGAACCATGGAATCAATTCAATCAACTATTTCAGAACCGCATTCAAGCGGATGAAGTTTGGTATGCTGATGGACATCACTCCGTTTCTACATCGAATCATCAATCCGTCATCAACTTTGCTGGAAATGCCTCTATATACCCGAAAGTTTGCACGACAAAAAAGCACCATTGTTACCAAACAAAACTTCCTTCCAATCAACGAGTTTCCACGATGAGTTTATTGGCAACAAGTCCGAACTACGATGGATTTAACCTTCGGTTTCAACGTGGAAAAATTGCTGGAAAGAACCTGCTGCAAGTTTTAAATGAAGCGCCGAATTATTCAGCAAACGATACCGTTTACATTGTTTCTCATAGTATGGGTCATGCCTATGCGATGGGGATGTGTGCGGCATTAAAAGGAAGGGTGAATTTCGGTGATTGTTACATTATTGCACCCGAAAATCCACGTGGTAAAACCTTTGCATCGAGCGATTGGAAAAACGTTTGGCAGTATGGCACCTTCCGCAATGGAAAGAGTAAACAGGCGCCATGTCAGCAAGATGGTGTTGCTCCGCAATCATTAATAAAAGGACTTCCTGCAACAAATCGCATTTCATTTCCTACAGATCATTCCAGACAAATGGGATTCTTTAATAGTCACTTTATTGGTTACTACACATGGATTTTTGATATTCCCAAAGGAAATCCGGGATATGTAAAGCAGTTTTAAAACGGCTTCGCGACGGACGTTTGAATTTCAATCAAAGAAGCCCCAACCTTTCCACGGCTTACTTGATCATCGTGCATGGAAAGTCCAGCTTGACCTTGAACAAGCGCACGCAATTCCGTTTTCAATCTTCCCTCCCCTATTCCATGAACCACGCGAAAACGTTTTGTTTTTAACTGAATCATTTGATTGCAAAATCGTTTAAACGCGTCGATTTGAGCAACTAAAATACCGTGCTTACCCAAGAACCGCTCATCCAAGTTCAATTCATGGTGATGTAAATCGATGGAGGGTATTTCTTCGTTTTTATTAGATTTCCTGGAACTATTCGCAGATAAATCATCCTTGATTGGTACTTTATTGACATGGATTTGCTTTCGTCGAACCACAAATTCCACCGACACTTTTCGATCAAATCCGTGTTCATCTTCTAACCACAAAAAAGTTCCTTCGGCACGTTGGACGCGGTATATCCCTGCTTCATTGAGGATGCTCACCTCTTCGTTGTGTTGAAAACGCATGATTTAATTAAATCGGATGGCTTTTGTGGGACTGATTTTGGTCACCACATAACTTGGGACAATCAGGGAAATCATGCATACACAAAATGTAATCGCGTTTACTAGCACCCAAGAAATAGGATTGATTTCCACAGGGACTTTGTCGAGGTAATAGACAAGGGGGTCTAATTTCAGGGGAGCAAATTTCAGTTGAACATAGCAAAGAAAAAAGCCAATAATATTCCCGTAAAAAAGCCCTCTTCCAATTAAATGCGCTGCTTGGTACATAAACAACTTACGAATCGACCAATCTCTTGCCCCCATCGCTTTGAGCATTCCAATTAAGTTCGTTCGCACTACGATGAGCACGAGCATTGCTGAACCTACATTAATGACTCCAATCAGTAGCATCAAAAAGATAATGATGTACACGTTGTAATCCAAGAAGCTTAACCATGCAAAAAGATCTTTTTCTGTGTCCAAAATACTACTGACTTGCATGAGTTCGTTGTTTTCATTCGGACGCATTTCAATGACCGAACGAATTTCCTCTTCCACGTGCTTCAGGTCATTCCAGTCAGTGATTTGGACTTCAAATCCAGAAACGAAATTCTTTCCAGTCCCGAGTCCTTCTGTTTCCCTCACTTGCACGAAAGCAAGGTTCGAAGTCATTTGGTACGAATCGATTCCAATGGATTCTTTTATCAATTCCCCATTTTCATCCTGCAGGAGCGTTGTTGCAGCTACGGAAGACTTAGAGCAGTTGATCTTTAAATAACTCGTATCAATGGGTGTTTGAGCTCTATTTAACGGATCCGACTGGTACACAATTAATCGCAGCGTTGTATCGCTAAGTTCGGATAAATAGAATCCACCATAGATATCCGGGCCAGAACCCCAATCATAGAGTAAGTTTGCCGCTCGACCTTCTACTGTGGCTTTTAACACAATTTTACCATTCGTTAATTTGTCGTCGATGACGATTTTCGTTTTAATCCCAAAATCGTTCATTTTCTGAACTTCAGGTAAGCGGCAGAAGACCAATTTCTGATCGTATTCCTCGAATCCTGTCTGATAAATACCAACCACCTTGTACTTTCTCAAAACAGGTTGATTTTTCACATAATAAACGGAGATGGTATCATTCAAGGAATAATTCAACTGATCCGCCATACGTTTCGACAGCACCAATTCCTCATGCTTGGAGTTAAAATTCAGAACTCGTCCTTCCAATAGATTTTTACGAATGAACGTCCAATCATAGCTTGGCTCCACTCCTTTCATCACCACTCCAACAATATCCTGACGGCTTATTAAAGAATCTTTTCCAGAGGAAAGTTGAATCGTATCTGTAAAACGCGTGGACTGCAGCATTGCTGGCTTAAATACGACAGGGGAAACCTGCTTCAAGCCACTGATTCCCACCAATTCCTGAAGTGATTTTTGATTTTTATATACTGCATCACCCTCGAAAATCTGCTTTGTTCCTTTCTTCGAAATGAAAAGTGGAGCATTAAAACCCGTAATTTTGTTGCGCACTTCATGTTGAAATCCTGTAACGATTGCAACCGTGACAACGTTAACAACAATGGCAAGTGCAATACTTATGATCGATATGCGTACAATGGGTTTGGAAACTTTCATACCTTGTAGCTTATTTTGGATGAGACGACGTGATATGAAAATTTCGAAGGACAAATTGTTTTTATTTAAGCTTCAAAAATACACAAAGCTTCTGTGCTTGAAAACAATTTCTGTGTTTTTACTTTTCAGTTGTGTACAAAATGTGAAAGGAGAATATCCAATGGCGGTAGGAACTGTCCTTATAGATGATACCATAAAAGTAGATCGCACCTTTTTTGCTAGCAATCCGCAGGACGTCAAAAAACCACTTCTGGGCATTGATCGCTTACATTTATTCGTAGATTCCTTGGCTGGAAAGCGTATTGCGGTGGTTGGAAATCAGACATCGATGGTCAAAGGAGTTCATTTGGTGGACACTTTACTTTCTTTAAAACTCAATGTCGTCAAAGTTTTCTCCCCCGAGCATGGATTTCGTGGAGATGTAGATGCCGGTGAAAAGGTTCTTCATTCCATCGATGAAAAAACAGGAATTCCCTTAGTTTCCTTGTATGGAAATAACAAAAAACCATCCGCTCAACAGTTAGAGGATGTCGATATTGTTATATATGACATTCAAGATGTGGGAGTCCGTTTCTACACCTTTATTTCCACGCTACATTATGTGATGGAAGCTTGTGCTGAAAACAACAAGCAGTTGGTGGTGTTGGATCGTCCGAATCCAAATGGACATTATGTAGACGGACCTATTTTAGAAAAGGAATTCAAATCCTTCGTGGGTATGCATCCAGTTCCAATTGTTTACGGCATGACCATTGGCGAATATGCGATGATGATCAACGGTGAAGGATGGTTAAATAATGGGATACATTGCAATTTATGGGTGATTCCTTGTAAAAATTACAAGCACAAATTGAAATACACCTTACCAGTTGCTCCTTCGCCGAATTTACGCACAGATGGGGCGATTTCCTTATATCCAAGTTTGTGTTTGTTCGAAGCAACAACGGTAAGTATTGGACGCGGAACGGATAAACCATTTGAGTTTTATGGCCACCCACGTTTCCCGAAAATGGACTTTTCCTTTACTCCGATACCGACACCTGGCGCAAAGACACCACCACAAATGAATAAATTGTGTTTCGGATATGATTTATCGATCGGAAGTTCCAAAAGAAGTTATGAAATCAACTTGAATTACCTGATTCAAGCAAGGGATTTACTAGGGGATTCAGCAGTATTTATTGATCAAAATGGATTCTTTAATCGACTAGCTGGAACGGCTACGTTAAAAGAACAATTATACAAAGGATGGTCTGCTAAAGAAATCAGAGAAACCTGGAAACCTGGATTGGATGCCTTTATGGTCACTCGCAAGAAGTATTTATTGTACGAATAGATTAAACCTCTAAATTCTTCCCGCTTTCCTCCACCATTTCCTTCATAGAGATTGCGTAAGCATCCATTTTCGCTTGAACTTCTGAATCAAAAGCGCCAATAATGCGAGCTGCCAAAATCCCAGCATTTTTTGCTGCATTTAATGCTACTGTTGCTACTGGAATCCCATTTGGCATTTGAAGAATACTGAGAATTGAATCCCAACCATCGATGGAATTAGAAGATTTAATGGGAACACCAATCACAGGTAAGGATGTCATCGATGCTGTCATTCCAGGAAGATGCGCAGCACCACCAGCTCCGGCGATGATCACTTTGATTCCTCTTCCAGCTGCGTCTTTCGCATAAGCCACCATTTTCTCTGGTGTGCGATGTGCTGAAACGATTTCCACTTCAGAAGTGATTCCAAATTCATCCAAAATGAGTTTTGCCTCCTTCATAATTGGCAAATCTGACTTACTGCCCATGATGATTCCAACGTGTACCATTATTCGACTATTTTATTAGGTTCTGTGCTTATTTCCTCCGCGACTGATTTCACTTCAACTTCTATTGATTCTTCCGTTTCCGGTGTTTCTTCCGCAGTTTCAAGCTCCTCTAACGCAGTTGCTTTTTCTATTGGCGTTTGCGGTCGTCCGGTGTAATGCATGCTGTTTTCT
>Ga0209444_10000535_pt1 | contig 20866 bp, 20 predicted proteins | sample LauGreFaBDMM15DN_2_FD_188215 | JGI IMG/M metagenome (GOLD analysis project Ga0209444, IMG submission 188215) | Freshwater lake microbial communities from Lake Michigan, USA - Fa13.BD.MM15.DN (SPAdes) (version 2) | ecosystem: Environmental > Aquatic > Freshwater > Lake | place: Lake Michigan... | reverse complement strand
TGATTGGCGTGTGGGTCTACTTTATGCGCCAAATGCAAGGCGGCGGTAAAGGCGGTGCCTTTAGCTTTGGTAAAAGCAAAGCCCGCATGCTTGATGAAAACAACAACGTGGTGACCTTTGCTGACGTAGCGGGCTGCGACGAGGCCAAAGAAGAAGTCAAAGAAGTGGTCGACTTCCTAAAAGACCCCCAACGTTTCCAAAAACTCGGTGGTCGTATCCCACGTGGCCTTTTGCTGGTAGGCCCCCCTGGAACAGGTAAAACATTGTTGGCCAAAGGCATCGCTGGCGAAGCCAAAGTTCCTTTCTTCAGTATTTCCGGTTCAGATTTCGTTGAAATGTTTGTCGGCGTGGGTGCTGCCCGTGTCCGCGATATGTTTGAAAACGCCAAGAAAAACGCTCCTTGCATCATCTTCATCGATGAAATCGACGCAGTCGGTCGCCAGCGCGGCGCTGGCCTTGGTGGCGGTAATGACGAGCGTGAACAAACCTTGAACCAAATGTTGGTCGAGATGGACGGCTTTGAAACCAACCTTGGCGTGATCGTGGTGGCTGCCACCAATCGTCCCGATATTTTGGATTCCGCCTTGTTGCGCCCAGGCCGTTTTGACCGACAGGTCTATGTCACCTTGCCCGACATTCGCGGCCGTGAGCAAATTTTGAATGTGCACATGCGCAAGGTGCCAATTGGGCAAGACGTGGCGCCGGCCATCATCGCCCGCGGCACTCCTGGTATGAGCGGTGCTGATTTGGCAAATCTTTGTAACGAAGCCGCTTTGATGGCTGCACGCCGCAATGCGCGCGTTGTCGAGATGGTCGACTTCGAAAAGGCCAAAGACAAAATCTTGATGGGCCCTGAACGTAAGAGCATGGTCATGCCGGAAGAAGAGCGTCGCAACACGGCGTACCACGAGTCGGGACATGCATTGATTGGCAAATTACTGCCTAAGTGCGATCCGGTTCACAAAGTCACCATCATCCCGCGTGGTCGTGCCTTGGGCGTGACGATGAGCCTGCCTGAAAAAGACCGCTACAGCTACGACCGCGACTACATGCTCAACCAAATCAGCATGTTGTTTGGTGGCCGCATAGCTGAAGAAGTCTTTATGCACCAAATGACCACAGGTGCTAGTAATGACTTTGAGCGCGCTACGTCTATTGCCCGTGACATGGTTACCCGCTACGGCATGACCGATGCCTTGGGTCCCATGGTCTACGCTGAAAACGAGGGTGAGGTTTTCTTGGGTCGTTCTATTACAAAGACCACCACCATGAGCGAAGCGACTATGCAAAAAGTCGATATGGAAGTGCGTCGCATCATCGATATGCAATATGCCTTAGCGCGTAGTTTGATAGAAGAAAACGCCGACAAAATGCACACCATGGCCAAGGCCTTGTTGGAATGGGAAACCATTGATAAAGAGCAAATTGACGACATCATGGACGGCAAAGAGCCGCGCCCACCGAAAGACTGGACTCCTAAAACACCATCTTCTGGTCCTGACAGCGGCGGCGCACCACCAGTGATTGAGCCTGCTCCCAACGCAGCCTAATGCGCTTTAGTAAAAAATACAAATAAACGGGGCGTAGGCCCCGTTTTTGTTGATGGACACACGCATGTTTTGGAAAACCACACGTTTTGAGATAGACCTAGCCACTCCAAAGGTGATGGGTATTGTGAATGTCACGCCTGACTCTTTCTCTGACGGTAGCCAACACGGTAATCTGACATCAGCTTTGAAGCATTGCGAACTGTTACTCAAGCAGGGTGCGGATATCTTGGACATTGGCGGCGAGTCGACTAGACCTGGCGCACAAGAGGTTTCTTTAAAAGAAGAATTGCAAAGAATTTTGCCTGTGGTGAAAGAGGCCGTGCGTTTGGACGTTCCGATATCTGTAGACACCTATAAACCGAAAGTGATGCAAGCCGTGCTGGAAGCGGGCGCAGACATCATCAACGACATATGGGCATTGCGTCAAAAGGGTGCTTTGGATGTGATCGCTAAGCATGGTGGTTGTGGTGTGTGTTTAATGCACATGCATGCTCAGCCTCTGGATATGCAGGTTTATCCCATGGAAGGTTTGGCTGTTCCAACGGTTGTTGCATTTCTTCTAGAGCGTGTGCAGGCGATACTCGCACTCGGGGTTTCTAAAGAACGTATTGCCCTAGACCCTGGGGTTGGGTTTGGTAAAACTGTTGCACAAAATTTCGAGTTACTCGCACACCAGAAGCAACTGTCTGCCTTGGGTTATCCCTTGTTAGTGGGGTGGTCGCGTAAGTCATCTCTGGGTGCGGTGACTGGTTGCGAGGTTGGTGAACGCCTTGTGCCTAGTGTTGCAGCTGCATTGCTAGCGGTTGAGCGTGGTGCTCAGCTTGTGCGAGTGCACGATGTAGGGGCGACGGTTCAGGCGCTGGCAGTCTGGCGGCACGCACGATTAACCTCGAGCACTTTGCGACAATAAGAAATTACTAAAACTACAAGAAAGCACACACAAACCATGACACGCAAATACTTCGGTACCGATGGCATACGTGGGCGAGTAGGGCAGTCGCCCATCACGGCTGACTTCGTTTTACGCTTAGCGCATGCAGTGGGTCGCGTACTCAGAAAAACAGAGGACAAACCGACCGTATTGATCGGTAAAGACACCCGCATTTCTGGCTATATGTTGGAGTCCGCTTTGGAGTCGGGCTTTAACTCTGCAGGTGTGAATGTTGTTTTGTTGGGTCCGTTGCCAACCCCTGGTGTTGCCTATTTAACGCGCGCGCAACGAGCCAGCTTAGGCGTGGTCATCAGTGCTAGCCATAACGCATTTGACGACAACGGCATCAAATTTTTCAGTGCGCATGGCACCAAACTCAGCGATGCATGGGAAATGGATGTCGAGTCTGCATTAGATGAAGCTCCCGTGTGGGCAGACTCCGCCAATTTGGGTAAAGCCAAAAGATTGGATGATGCGGCAGGTCGGTACATCGAATTTTGTAAAAGCACTTTCTCTAATGAGCTCACACTCAAAGGTCTCAAGATCGTTGTAGATGCAGCACATGGTGCGGCTTATCAGATCGCGCCAAAAGTGTTCCATGAGTTGGGAGCGGAGGTCATTGCGATTGGATGTGCACCCGATGGGTTGAACATCAACCATGAAGTCGGTGCTACCCATCCAGATGCTTTAGTTAAAGCCGTCAAAGCCAATCAAGCTGATTACGGTATCGCTTTGGATGGCGATGCCGATAGATTGCAGTTGGTTGATGCCAGTGGTCGTCTTTTTAATGGCGACGAGTTGTTGTACTTAATGGTTGATGACAGATTAAGTCAGGGAGAAAAAATCCATGGCGTAGTGGGTACCTTGATGACCAACATGGCGGTTGAACTTGCCTTTCAAAAACGTGGCATCGCATTCGTACGTAGCAAGGTAGGTGACCGCTATGTATTGGAAGAGCTTGAAAAACAGCAATGGATTTTGGGTGGCGAAGGTTCTGGCCATTTATTGGTGTTAGACAAGCACACCACAGGCGATGGCTTGGTGAGCGCATTGCAAATATTGCAAACCTGTGTGCGCAGTGGACGCACTATGGCTGAGTTGTTGTCTGATGTCACTCTTTATCCACAAACCTTGATCAATGTGCGTTTGCGTCCTGACCAAAAATGGCAAGACAACCCTCGCTTGGCCCAAGAGACAAAAAAAGTAGAAGCAGAGTTGGGACAAACGGGGCGTGTGTTGATTCGGGCGAGTGGCACCGAACCTTTGGTCCGCGTGATGGTGGAGGCACAAGACAGTGCCCAAGCCCAATCGTGCGCCGGGCGTATTGCCGCAACCTTTCAATGACCCCGGATGTGACCCCATCACCAACTTCACACCATAAACCATGTGACGCCTATCTTTTTGGGTGCGTTTTTAATATTTAAGTAGTATTTATTTGTCATATAACTGTCATACTATCACCATACAGTGTTGTTGTTGTTAACTACTTAAGGACCCATGTGTATACCAAACGCAACTTCGTGAAAACTCTTGCTATTACTGCCATTGCCTCTTTGGCAATGGGTTCAGCCATTGCCGCTGAAATTACTGGCGCCGGCGCTACTTTCCCTTTCCCAATTTATGCGAAATGGGCTGAAGCTTACAAGGCAGCTACTGGTAACAGTTTGAATTACCAATCTATCGGCTCTTCTGGTGGTATTCGCCAAATCAAAGCCAAGACAGTGACCTTTGGTGCAACCGACGCGCCAGTTGCTGGAGCAGATCTTGACAAAGACGGCATGGTTCAGTTCCCTGCGATCATCGGCGGAACTGTTCCTGTTTTAAATATCGAAGGTATCAAGCCTGGCGAATTGCGTGTCTCTGGCCCTGTTTTGGCTGAAATGTTTACTGGCGCGATTTCCAAATGGAATGACGCCAAAATTGCTGCGTTAAACCCTGGTAAAAAATTACCTGACTTAGAAATCACAGTCGTGCACCGCGCTGATGGCTCTGGCACTACATTTAATTTCACAGACTATTTGTCTACTGTGAGCAAAGACTTCAACGACAAAGTAGGTAAGGGTGCTGCAGTCAAGTGGCCAGCCGCAACCTCCGTCGGTGGCAAAGGTAACGAGGGTGTTGCTGCTAACGTGACACGCATTAAAGGTTCAATTGGCTATGTGGAATATGCCTACGTCAAAAAGAACAACATGATTTTCATGCAGATGCTCAACGCCGATGGCAAGTATGTGGCACCTGATGACAAAACATTTGCTTCAGCTGCAGCTGGAGCCGATTGGTTCAGCGTCCCAGGTATGGGCATTTCTATGGTCAACGCCAAGGGCGCTGACAGCTGGCCAATCAGCACAGCATCATTTATCTTGATGTACAAAGAACCAACTGACAAAGCAGCATCTGGTGAAGCTTTGAAATTCTTTGACTGGTCTTTCAAGAACGGCAAGAAAATGGCTGAAGATTTAGATTACGTTGCACTGCCAGACAAGTTAACCGACCAAATCCGTAGCCGCGTTTTCTCGCAAATCCAAAAATAATTTAGTTAGTTGTCAATGAATCCGTCGGTTCGTATGTGCACCGACGGATTTTTTAGTTAGCGAGGAGACCAAAATGAATATGCCTACTATCTCCATGGAGGGTGGCCATCTTGTCAGCAACGACATGGTGATGATTGCAAAAAAACAGCGCTCACAAGACTTCTTTTTCCATCGAGTCACGCAAGGTTTTTCCTTGTTGGTCCTCCTTGCTTTGTTGGGAATTATTATTTCCCTGTTTATCAACGCTTGGCCAACTTTTCAAAAATTTGGTCTTCAATTCATTTGGCGTGTTGAGTGGGACATCATTAAGCAAGATTTCGGTGCCGCGATTGCCGTTGTAGGTACCGTTGCCAGTGCTGCTATTGCTATGGTGCTGGCGGTTCCATTGGCCTTTGGCATAGCGGTATTTCTAACGGAAACCTGCCCAGCTTGGCTGCGCAGACCGTTGGGCACATCCATTGAACTGTTGGCAGCAGTTCCTTCCATCATTTACGGTATGTTTGGCCTGTTTGTATTTGCTCCGCTTTTCGCAGACTTCATTCAAGTCCCTGTGAAGGCCGTGCTTGGCGGCATGCCGCTTATTGGATTCCTGTTTGGTGGGGCAACCAATGGCATGGGCATATTGGCTGCGGGAATTGTTCTGGCTTTTATGGTGCTGCCTTTTGTTGCTGCGGTGATGCGCGATGTGTTTGAAATTACACCTGCCATTCTTCGTGAGTCAGCTTATGGTTTAGGCTGTACAACCTGGGAGGTTGTTAGAAAAGTGGTTCTGCCCTATACCCAAAAAGGGGTGATCGGTGGCGTCATGTTGGGACTTGGCCGTGCATTAGGTGAAACCATGGCTGTGACATTTGTGATTGGAAATGCAAACCGCATGCCTTCTTCCTTGTTCTCTCCTGGTACTTCGATTGCGTCGGTTTTGGCTAATGAATTCGGTGAGGCCGAGGGCTTGCACTTCTCCACCTTGTTTGCACTTGGATTCTTGCTGTTTGCAATTACGTTTGTTGTTTTGGCTGCTGCAAAAGCAATGATCAACCGCGCTGAAAAAGCCAAAGGTTCTTGAAAGAGCATTATGCAAATTGATCACACCCTTTATATGAAAAGACGTATTGCAAGCCAAATTGGCTTGGCTTTGTCTATGTCTGCCATGGCTGTTGGTTTGGCAGTACTGATCTGGATTTTGTACATTCTGTTTTCAAACGGCTTGTCAGCTCTAGACTTGAAATTATTTACCCACGATACACCTGCCCCAGGTACTGAGGGGGGAGGCTTACGCAATGCGATATTGGGTAGCTTGATGATCGTGACGCTCACTGTTTTGGTATCTACGCCAATAGGCATATTGGCGGGCATATATCTGACTGAATTTGGAGATGAAAGTAAAACGGCAGAACTCACACGATCTGTGACTGACATCATGCTGTCTGCTCCCTCCATCGTGTTGGGATTGTTTGTCTACGCCATTGCTGTGTCCACCGTCGGTAATTTCTCTGGTTATGCGGGTAGTTTGGCTTTGTCATTGATCGCTATACCCGTAGTGATGCGCACAACCGAAAATATGTTGCGCTTGGTGCCCGGTAGTTTGCGCGAGGCTGCATTTGCATTGGGTGCGCCACGTTGGAAAGTATCCACCATGGTGACCTTGCGCGCGGCTAAAAGTGGCGTAATGACCGGCATATTGTTGGCTGTTGCGCGTATCAGCGGAGAGACTGCGCCATTGCTTTTCACTGCTTTAAACAACCAATTTTTCAGCACGAATATGGGAGCCCCTATGGCTAATTTGCCGGTGGTGATTTTCCAATTCGCAATGAGTCCTTACGATAACTGGGTTCGATTGGCTTGGGCAGGTGCCTTGTTGATCACGATGACCGTCTTGGTTTTGAATATCTTGGCGCGGGTTGTTTTTAGAGACAAAGTGCATTGATGCACTTTGAAGTTCTATCTCTTCATAAAATATTGGAATCACTATGGATCAAACTTCACAATTAAAAAACGCTATTGAAGTTAAAAACCTCAACTTCTTTTATGGCAAATTTCAAGGACTCAAAAACGTCTCCATGAATATTGCTGAACGTAAAGTGACCGCTTTTATTGGTCCTTCTGGTTGCGGCAAGTCCACGCTTTTGCGAACGCTAAACCGTATGTACAGCCTATACCCCGGACAACGGGCAGAAGGTGAAATTAATTTTTATGGCCAAAACATATTAGATAAAAGCCAAGATTTGAATCTTTTGCGAGCGCGTGTCGGTATGGTTTTCCAAAAGCCAACGCCGTTTCCTATGACCATATATGACAACATCGCTTTTGGTGTGCGTTTGTATGAAACCCTGAGCGAAAGCGAGATGGATGAGCGGGTGGAATGGGCATTGTCCAAAGCGGCTTTGTGGACAGAGGTGAAAGACAAGCTTGGTCAAAATGGTTTGTCACTCTCTGGTGGTCAACAGCAACGACTCTGTATTGCCCGTAGTGTTGCCGTCAAGCCTTCTGTTCTTTTGCTCGATGAGCCGACTTCTGCGCTAGACCCCATTTCTACAGGTAAAGTGGAAGAGCTTGTCAATGAATTAAAGTCAGACTATACGATTGCCATCGTGACCCATAACATGCAGCAGGCTGCCCGTGTGAGCGACTTTACTGCTTATATGTATTTGGGTGAGTTGATTGAATTTGGTGAAACTGAGCAAATTTTCTTCAAACCCAAAATGACTGCCACCGAAGATTACATTACTGGCCGTTTCGGCTAAAACGAGAGAGACCCATATGCCTGATAAACATTTATCTTCACAATTTGATGCCGAACTCAATCAAATCTCTACCAACGTTATGGAGATTGGTGGCTTGGTGGAGTCTCAAATTCGCCAAGCGATTTACGCACTTTCTAACTTTAACCTCGATGTGGCAAACGATGTCTTGGTGACTGAGAACCGCGTCAACGCCTTAGAAATTGAAATTGACCGTGAAATTGCCTCGGTTATCAGTCGTCGGCAACCTACAGCCAGAGATTTACGCTTATTGCTAGCGATGTCTAAAACCACCGCCAACTTAGAGCGTGTCGGAGACGAGGCGGCAAAGATTGCGCGTATGGTCAAGTCCATCATTGATGGCGTAGCACCCCGTGCATTGCCTTCCTCCGATTTGCGTGTTTCCGGTGAACTTGCCTCTGGCCTGCTGCGCAAAGCCCTCGATTCTTTTGCCCGACTAGACGTTCCAACCGCCGTGGCTATCTTGCGCGAAGACGACTTAATAGACCAAGAATTTGACGGCTTTGTCCGTAAGCTCATCACCTACATGATGGAAGACCCACGCACTATCTCGGCCAGCTTGGACTTACTATTTATCGCTAAAGCGATTGAACGTATTGGCGACCATTCCAAAAATATCGCTGAATTTATTATCTATATTGTCAAAGGCGAAGACGTGCGCCACACACCATTGGCCGATATCGAAGCAGCCATGAATATCAATAATTAATCAAACGGCATGAAAATCCCGCGCGTATTAGTTGTTGAAGATGAAAAGGCTATTTCCGAGCTGATTTCTGTCAATTTACGCCACCATGGCATGTTGGCTGTTTTGGCAGAAGATGGAGACGCCGCGCAAGCCGCCATTGACGAGGTACTGCCAGACGTTATCTTGTTAGATTGGATGTTGCCAGGCCAAAGTGGATTGGTTTTAGCTAAACGCTGGCGTTCAGATCCTCGCACCAAGCTAACACCGATATTGATGCTGACGGCTCGCGGCGACGAGCCAGACAAAATCGCTGGCCTAGATGCAGGTGCTGACGACTACATCACCAAGCCTTTTTCTACTCAAGAACTTTTGGCGCGTATACGTGCTGTTTTGAGGCGTCGCGCGCCCGAGCAAGCCAGCGATATAGTGCGAATTGGTGCCTTGCAATTAGACGGATCTACGCACCGTGTAAGCTATCAAGATACCCCCCTTCGTCTTGGTCCTACCGAGTTCAAGTTACTCAACTACTTCATGCACCACGCAGAACGTGTGCATTCACGCAGTCAATTACTAGACCGCGTGTGGGGTGACCATGTGTTCATTGAAGAACGTACTGTTGACGTCCATGTAAAACGTCTACGGGAAGCGCTAGGCGCTGCAGGTGCTATGGTGGAGACAGTCCGTGGAGTTGGGTATAGACTCACGGCTTCTGTCACCCCTGATGCCTGAGGTTCTTAGTGTTTGGTCGGGTTTTTAGTTCATTTATTTTACTTATCTCTGGCGCTACGCTGGGGTATTTTTGGGCGCAATCTCAAGAGTTACAAGTAACTTTTTATTTGGTCGTTGGTAGTTTAGTAGGCGCAATGCTTTGGTGGTTTTGGGATGCCATCCGAGGATTGCGCGTTGTTTATTGGTTGCGATACGGAGATTTGGCAGAAGTCCCCAACACATTTGGCTTGTGGGGAACGGTGGTCGATAGAACGCGAAGACTCTTGAGAGAACGCGATCGCGCCATCAATGCCAGTGAGCAGCGTTTGCAAGATTTCTTGTCCGCCATACAAGCTTCGCCTAATGGTGTCGTGCTTTTGGACGAGAATTTTCAAATTGAATGGTGCAATCTGACGGCTGCATTTCAATTAGGTATTGAGCCCGAGCGTGATTTGGCGCAACGTATTGGTAACTTGGTACGCGACCCTATTTTTTCTGCTTATATGATGATCTCAGATGTGGCTGAGCCAATTGTGATTGAGGGTCGAGGCAAGAACCCCAACATCCCATTGCGCATATCTATACAACGCCATTCTTATGGCGAAGGTAAGCAGTTGCTGATCACACGTGACGTCACGGTAGTTGAGCAAGCGGATGCTATGCGACGCGATTTTGTGGCCAATGTGTCGCATGAAATTAGGACACCTCTCACGGTCCTTGCTGGGTTTGTTGAAACCCTACAGACTTTAAAACTGACGACCGAAGAGCAAGATAAATATCTAGCGCTCATGGCTAGCCAAGCGCATCGGATGCAAAGTTTGGTGGATGATTTACTTACTTTGTCGCGTCTTGAAGGTAGTCCAATTCCTGGGTTTACCAACTCCATAGTACTTTCTCAATTGGTGGAAGCATGTCAAAGCGAGTCGCAGCAGCTTTCAAAATTGTTATTTCAAGAAAAAATTTCCCAAGTGATTGTTTTTGAAACAGACCCAGTGATTCAAAACTACCTTCTAATGGGTGAACCCCGTGAATTACAAAGCGCGCTTTCCAATTTAGTCAGCAATGCAGTCCGCTATACCCCGCAAGGTGGGCGCATTGAAGTGCATACATTTTTGTCGGCGGATGGAAATTTGAATCTGCAAGTCAAAGATACTGGCCCAGGCATTGCGCCTGAACATTTGCCACGTTTAACAGAACGTTTTTACCGTGTCGATCGGAGCCGCTCGCGTGAATCGGGAGGCACTGGGCTAGGCTTAGCCATTGTGAAACACGTGATGCAACGCCACGGTGGGCAGTTACAAATTACCAGTATTGCAGGGCAAGGGTCTTGTTTTAACCTGGTTTTCCCACCAACGCGTTGGAAACAATACGTAGCTCTCTAGCGTACTTTGCGATAAGCATGTATCCAGAGTACTGGAAACAGTGCCAATGCAGTCAGCACCAAGGCCAATGTGCTGGTTTGCCAAAACGTGATGGGCGAATGTGTTTGTAGCCAGGCTAAGTTTTCAAACTGAATAAAACCGTAGGACACGGCATAGCCACCAGCCAATCCAATTCCCCATAAGGTGACGGCGTAGGTAAGAAGTGGGAAGAGGGTAATACGGTAACTGCGCAGTGCAAAGACGCAAAAAACTTGCATGGCATCTGCAAGTTGGTAGCACGCTAACCAATACAGTAACTCGGCTGCCAACTCTGCCACCGCAGGTGACTGCGTGTAGAAAAGCACCACCTCTTTTTGAAACACAACCAAGAAAAGACTCAAAAGAGATCCAAAGAGGATCACCAGTGTCAAACCATCACGCAAGGCTTTTCTGGCATGTTGAAACTGCTTTGCACCCAACCAATAACTCACCCGCGCGCTGCAAGCAATAGAGAGCGAGAGTGGCACCATGTAGAGCAATGCCGCCATCGAAGCCGTGATTTGGTGGCTAGCAGATGCCACGACGCCAAGACGCGCAATAAACAAAGCCATTAAGGTGAAAGAAGTGACTTCCACTCCTATGGCAAGACCACTGGGAATACCTAGTTTTAAGAATTGCCAGAGCACTGAGAAGTCAGGCGCTTCCATGCGTCGCCAAAAAGCGTAAGGCTTGTAATAGTCTTGTACGCGTAACAAGACCAACGCAAACGCCACCATTGCAATATTCACCACAAGCGTTGCCCAAGCGCATCCCACCAAACCCATGGGTTCAAAAATACCTGGTACGCCTAAGACCAGCAAAATTGATAAAGGTATTTTGCATACCAAGCCAGCTACTTGAACCAAAGTGACAGCGCGCGGACTGCCCAAACCTTGGTTCAAGGTGCCAAACAATCTAAACAAAAGCGATGCCGGTAAGCCAAAGGCAATGACAGTCAAATAGTCATGCACCTCCAACTGCAAATGCGCGGGGACTTGCGCCCAATTTAGTAATGGTGTGGGATGCAAGAGCACCGCCATTCCAAGAGCCGATGTCAGCAGCACAACATATAAAGCTTGGCGCACGGATTGGCCGACTGCTGCATATTTTTTGGCGCCTTGCAATTCGGCCCAAATCGGGAGCAGCGCTTGCACGATGCCCATGAGCGCGACGTGCACCGAGATGTAAGTTGCTGACCCCACCGACAAAGAGGCTAGGGCAGTGTCGGCATAGCGCGCAGCCACGATCGTGTCGGTAATTCCAAACGCCATGACCGCTACCTGACCAACCAAGATCGTTCCTGCATGGCGCAGGATATGTACGCGCTCAGTCATTTGTTTTTATTTATCTCGACGCACGTACAGGGTGACATTTTCATTTTTATTGGCAGGGCGTTTGATGGTTTCTATACGTCGCCATTCTTTGATGAGTGCTACTTGCGCTAATTCTGGACGTGAATCGTTGTCTACCAATAACCAAGGGCATGAGGCATTTTGTGGCGATTGGGCGTCGTCTAAGGGCTTGATTTCAAAGCCGCCGTAGTAATGAAAAGCAGTCATTTGCCCGACATTCAGACCGTACGTCATCATGCAACCAGACGTTGCAGCACTTTGGGTTTTCATCGTCTGTTGAATTTGCTGTATCCAAGGTACATAGCTTCGGGCAAAGTCCAAAAGCGGCAGCCATAAGCTCATGAGTAGCAACCAACATAAGGCTGCACCGCCTGCGGGTAGGACCAAACTTTTCCACATGGCTTGGCGATGCCTGCCCACGCGCCATCGCACCAACCATGCCCAGATCGCTGTGGCAATTAGCGCAAAAACAAAAGCCAAAACACTAAAGGTTGGCGTAAAGCCAGGAGCCAAACGTGCCACGTTGGCGGCAGGTTGTGGAGGCCATCCCGTTTGCATCGCAATCCAAATCACCCAAATGATGAAGGCACAGCCTGTAAAAAAGATAAGCGTGAACCAATCAATAAATGCAGAAAAGCTACGTCTAAATGTGGGAAGTGCAAAAGCAGCGAGGGTTGCCATGGGTGGCAAAGCTAGCAAGAGCGTTTGGTCTTCGGTACGGGTCAACATCGCTACGCATATGGAAAGCGCCGTGAACCATAAAGGCAGAACCAAATGACGGCTCCAATTTCGTGTTAACCATTGTCGTCGCCACTGCCATAGTGTCCACAACACCAAAGGCCATGCAGGCCACATGAACCACACCAGCAAATCAAACAAGCCACGCCAATCGTTCCAATCTCTTTGCTTAGTTGATAAGCGCCAATGGAATAGATCAAAGTAATTGGCCGTAGTTGCAATACCTATGGCGCAAACAAATAAAGCACATGCATACATGCGCAGCGGTAAATCGCTTTCATTTTCTTTGTCGAAAAAAATGATCAAACCAACGCCCGTAGCCAATACAACAGACAGAGTTGGAGCGCCACTCAAACTCAAGCCCATCAAAGCCACCACCAAAGCGATGGAGCTTTTGATGGGGTGATAGGCAAGTGCAGAAGCACCAAAAAATGCACAACCAAAAAAAGACAATTGCATCAACATGGGTGTTGCTTCGTGCGACAGCAAGGCCAAGCCTAAGCAGGCAATCAAAGCGAGTGTGGCGCTGTCTGCAATGGTTCTTGCATAGTCTTTGGGTTTTGCTTCACCACCAAAAGCAAAGGCGACAGGTTGTGCCCGTGCGCCAAGTCCTAAATAATAGGCCCCATACCAAGTGCTAATCAATGTCAGGGCGAGCAACATAGCAAATGGAATGCGTGCGGCAGAACCTGCTGGCAACCAACTCGGCGCCAAGCCAATCGCCCAAGCGCCCATCCAATATGCCAGTGGCGCATCCAAAGGCAGTGTTTGGCCCCACACAGTTGGGTGTAGCCAATCGCTGTGTCCTTGCGCCAATGCCAACATTTGCCCAAAGACTTGGAGTTCTTCGCCCTTCCATGGCTCTCTGCCTACTAAGCCTGGAACCAAATAAGCCAAGCAAAACAGCCACAACGCTATGCGTGGCAAAGGCCTTACAGCACTTTGCGCAACGATGGCGGGTGTGGGATCGTGTGACTGAGTCAAAGTAGTGGTTGTTTAAAAACTAAAGGCTATAAACAAAAAAGGCAGCGCCGAAAACGGGCTGCCCTTTGAGTAGGAGGCGAAAGGGCTTATTTGGCAGCCGTTTTGCCGTATTTGTTGCGGAAGCGTTCCACGCGTCCACCCATGTTGTCCACAGATTTTTGTGTACCGGTGTAGAAGGGGTGCGACTCACTTGTAGTGTCCAACTTGTAGAGGGGTAACTCGCGGCCATCGTCCATTTTGACGGTTTCTTTGGTGTTGGCGCACGAGCGCGTCACAAACTTAAAACCGTTGGACATGTCCACAAAGCACACTTCGCGGTAGTTTGGGTGAATTCCTTCTTTCATGATCTGTTCCTTTTCAACTGCGCTAGCCACATTAAAAAATCTCAATGCACTTGGCCACAAAACCCAATATTATGCCATAAACAGCCTTGTTTACTGCAAAACGCCCAAGGCAAACCATAGGCTGAAGACTCCTAAAAGGGTGGACAGCGTGACCAAACCAGCCACCATGGAGCCGTCATATCCCATTCGGTTAGCTAAAACATAACAACTCGACGCAGTAGGCAGAGCAGAAAATGCAAGCAAAACGCTGGTTTGCAGAGTGTCTAGACCGAACAAGCGGGATAGGCCCCAAGCCAATATGGGTATGAAAAAATGACGAATAAGCAACACGGAAGCGCTTAATACCTTGGCTTTTTGTAATCGTCCCAATTCCATACCAGCACCTGCCGCCATCAAACCTAGGCTGACCGAGGACGATCCCACGCGCTGCAAGGTTGGAGCGGCCCATTCTGGAATATGTAAGCCAAGTAAATTGGCAATGAGTCCAGATACTGTTGCCAATATGAGTGGGTTGCGTACGAGCTCAGCTAAAAATCCTTTCTCACCATTTTTGGCCATGGGCCATACCGATGCGATATTGAAAATAGGGACGCATACGCCCAATAAAACGGCCATTAAGACAAGCGCAGGTGGACCCCCCATTCGCTCCGTTACCGCAAGTGCAATGTAGGAATTGAACCTGAACGCAATTTGTGCGCTGCTTGCATGCAAGCGGGTATCTATATGGCGACCTAAAACAGGCAAATATGGCAACGCATAGGCCATCGCGATACCGCACAAACCCATCAAAACACCAGCTTGCAAAAAATGGGTCAGGCTTTGAATGTCCAGATCAGTACGCGCGATGGTGGTGAACAATAAAACAGGAAATAAAAAGTAATACACCAAACTTTCAACCTGAGACCACATTGAACGATTAAGCGCAGTAAAGCGACAAAGCAAGTAGCCACACAAGATAAGGGAAAAATCAGGCGCAAGAAGAGGTAAATAATCCATACCTAAGAATACCTCGACTTTTATTGCGTCTTCGCAATGCGTTTACGGTTATATTTTGTTGTACTTGTTGTACTTGTTGTACTTATTGTGCAAAGTTTTGATTTAGGAGTTTTCAAATGAAAAGTCGGTTACTGGTACCCCTTATTTTTTGTGCTGCAAGTTCTGCTGCCATCTCGCAGGGCTATCCCAATAAATCTATCCAACTTCAAGTCCCTTTTGCGCCAGGGGGTACAACAGACATCATCGCGCGAACCATCGCAGAACCATTAGGCAAAGCCTTAGGCCAAACGGTAGTGGTTGTGAACAAAGCAGGTGGTGGAGGCGTCATTGGAGCAAATGAGACAGCAAAAGCCACACCAGATGGTTACTCGCTTGGTGTGGCAACGGTTTCTACAACAGCTGCCAATCCCGCAATCAACGCCAAAATTCCATATAACCCGCTTAATGATTTTTCGCCCATCGTCAATATTGCGGCAACACCTAACATCATTGCGGTGCATCCGTCTTTTCCAGCGAAAGACTACAAAGATTTTGTGGCGGAAGTGAAGCGCTCGCCGGGCCGTTACTCCTATTCCTCATCGGGTACTGGTGGTATCGGCCACTTGCAAATGGAGTTATTTAAAAGCTTGAGCGCGACTTTTATTACACATATTCCTTATCGTGGTGCAGGGCCAGCGTTGAACGACACCGTGGCAGGCCAAGTCCCCATGATTTTTGACAACTTGCCTTCGGCTTTGCCTTTTATCAAAGACAACCGCTTGGTACCTATCGTGGTGGCAGCGCCACAGCGTTTGGCTGTGTTGCCTAATGTGCCGACCTTCAAAGAAGTCGGCTTAGAGCCAGTCAACCGTATGGCTTATTACGGTATCTATGGCCCTAAAGGTTTGCCCAAAGAAGTGATTGACAAAGTCAACGCCGGTGTGCGTAAGGCATTGGAAGATCCTGCTGTTCGTAAGCGGATTGAAGACACAGGCTCTCTCATCATCGCCAATACGCCAGAGCAATTTGCGGCGCAAATCAAAGCTGAGTATGAGGTGTATAAAAAAGTTGTCAATGAGCAAAAGTTGACACTGGATTGAGATAACTTCTAAGTGTCTGTGACTACTTCGCATGTTTTTGACCCCAGCATTGACATCTTTATCGATGCTCTGTGGCTAGAGGAGGGATTAGCGAAGAACTCATTAGCTGCATATAGGCGTGACTTGCAACTTTTTGATGCTTGGCTATCCCAGAATGCTGGCGAGATTACTAGCTCGCAAGATGGAAATTTGTTACAGGCCAAAGAGGCTGACTTGCATGAATACTTTGCCAGTCGGCACGCCACCACGAAAGCAACATCGGCTAATCGTCGCTTAACCGTTTTGAAGCGGTTTTACCGTTGGGCATTGCGTGAGCGCATGCGCAGTGATGACCCCACGCTGAAAATGTTAGCGGCCAAGCAAGCGATGCGGGTTCCCAAAACTTTGACCGAGACGCAAATCGAAAACTTGCTCTTGGCTCCCAATGTAGAAACCCCTTTGGGTGTGCGAGACCGCACCATGCTGGAGTTGATGTATGCCAGTGGCCTGCGTGTGAGTGAATTGGTAAACCTCAAAGTTTTCCATGTCAGTCTCAACGAGGGTGTGTTACGCGTGATGGGCAAAGGAAGCAAAGAGCGGTTGGTGCCCTTTGGCCAAGTGGCTGCTCAATGGTTAGAGCAGTATTTTGGTCAATCGCGGCCTGCATTGTTGGGTCAAAACCAAAGCGAAGATTTATTTATCACCGTGCGTGGAAAGCACGCTGGAGAGGCTATGACGCGTGTGATGTTTTGGCAATTGATCAAACGCTATGCGCTGGTTGCCGATATCAAAGTGCCTATATCGCCGCATACGTTGCGGCATGCATTTGCCACCCATTTGTTGAACCATGGTGCTGATTTACGTGCAGTTCAAATGTTGCTTGGGCATGTGGATATTTCTACGACGACCATCTACACGCATATTGCGCGAGAGCGGCTTAAGACTTTGCATGGGATGCATCATCCGCGTGGATAACTGTTGCCGTTGAAATTCAGCACTTGGGTTGTTTCAACCCAATAGATAACTTAGTTCCACCTCAGTAAAACCAGCTTGCAGGCGTGCTTCATGATTAAACGGTGGCCTAAGTCTTGGTGCGTCATACTGTTGCACTAACTCGCCATACATGGTGACTGGATCAAGCCCCCGTTGCTCGCATAACCACCTATACCAATGGTTACCAATAGCAACATGCCCCACTTCGTCGCGCAAGATGGTGTCTAAGATTTCCACTGCTCTCTTGGCAGCTGGTGTCGCCACTTTAAGTAGTTTGGCTTGGATAAGCGGTGTGGCGTCCAACCCTCTGGCCTCTAAGGTGCGTGGAACCAAGGCCATGCGGGCAAGAACATCTTCTGACGTTCTCTCGCACATTTGCCACAAGCCATCATGCGCATCAAAGTCGCCATAGGAATAGCCCAAGCTTTTTAAATGCGTATGGAGTAATTCGAAGTGCTGCGATTCTTCATTGGCAACACTTAACCAGTCGGTGTAATACGCATGCGGCATATCGTTGAAACGCCAGACCGCGTCCAAAGCCAAATTGATCGCATTGAACTCAATGTGGCACACCGCATGTATGAGTGACGCTAAGCCTTCTGGCGTGAATGGCGTTCTGTTGGGGACTTGCTTGGCGGGAATGAGGCGTGGAAATTCAGGATGGCCTGGAACTTTAATGCTGTCTGGCGGTTCAAGATGTTCGCTGGACAGAACAACCATTTGGGTATGCGTGGCCCACAAAGCCTGAACGGCTTGTACTTTTTCTGTTGGATCTGCAATCAACCATGCAGTTAGAGATGCGGCGGTTAAGCTCATCTCTACAATTGTAGAGACACCACATTAAACAGGAGATGGCCATGGCTGTTTTTCAACTTGACGAACTTGTTCCTCAGATCGCCGATTCAGCTTGGATTGCAGATAACGCCCAAGTGATGGGCGAAGTGCAAATGGATGCGCACTCTAGCGTTTGGTTTAGTAGCGTACTGCGCGGTGATTCAGAAAAAATCACGATAGGCGAGGGTAGCAATATCCAAGACGGAAGCGTATTGCACGCCGATTTGGGTATGCCTTTGAATATCGGTAAATATGTCTCTGTGGGGCATATGGTGCAACTGCACGGCTGCACCATAGGCGATGAATCTTTGATTGGTATTGGTGCGATTGTGTTGAATGGCGCCAAGATTGGTAAAAACTGTTTGGTGGGTGCCGGTGCTTTGGTGACCGAGGGCAAAGAGTTTCCAGATGGGTCCATGATTTTGGGTAGCCCGGCCAAGGTGGTGCGTGATTTAACGCCTGAGCAAATCGCAGGTTTACGTAAAATCGCACAGTACTACATAGACAATGCAAAGCGTTTTAGAAACGGTTTGAAGAAATTGGCCTGATGTCGCAACTGCATAAATTTTTATTCGATGGTTTGCCAGTTCGAGGTATGTTGGTGCAACTCACCGATGTATGGCAAGAGATATTAAAGCGCCGTGCTGCCAACCTTGATACGGGGGCGTATCCAGAGCCTGTTCGCTATTTGCTAGGCGAAATGACAGCGGCGGCGGTCTTGATGCAATCCAACATCAAGTTCAATGGTGCCTTGGTCATGCAAATATTTGGCGATGGGCCATTGAAGTTGGCTGTTGTCGAAGTGCAACCTAATTTAAGCGTCCGCGCTACTGCCAAAGTAGTGGGTGCGCTAGATGGGGCGCAGACTTTGTCCACCATGGTTAATGTAAAAAACGAAGGGCGTTGCGCCATCACGCTGGACCCGCTCACCAAACTGCCTGGCCAGCAACCCTACCAAGGCGTGGTGCCTCTTTTCGATGACCGCCGCCATAAGATAGATAAGTTCAGCGAAGTCTTGCAACACTATATGTTGCAAAGCGAACAGCTCGACACCACCTTGGTGTTGGCGGCTGATAACAAGACTGCTGCTGGTTTACTGATACAACGCTTACCTATCAAGGGCGAAGGTAACTTGGCCGCAAAAGCCAGTATGGCGGATGAAGACGAGATTGGGCGTAATGAAGACTACAACCGTATTTCTATCTTGGCGGCTAGTTTGAAAAGCGAAGAGTTGTTGCAGTTGGACGCCGATACGATTTTGCGCCGTCTGTTTTGGGAAGAAAAATTAATACGCCTAGAAACATTGGCGCCAAGTTTTGCATGTTCTTGCAGCCGCGATCGTGTCAGCAACATGATCCGCAGCTTAGGCGCAGACGAGGTAGAAAGCATTTTGTCTGAGCGCAATGATGTCGAGGTGGGTTGTGACTTTTGCGGTATGCAATACCGATTCGATGCTGTGGATGCTGCGCAAATATTTACCAGCGTAGACAAGCAAGTACCTGGTAGTTCTGCGATTCAGTAAATTATTCTTTGTTAGAAATCAGTTGGGTAAATAACTGGTGTTCGCAAAGTCCGTCACTACATGTCTCGCACGGGCCTGTCCAGCGTACAGGTATGTCGTCGCGTCTAAGTGCAGATGACCATTGTGGCAACTGGGTAGATAAGCAGAACAATGCATTTTGTAAACGCTGAGTGCCTTGTCCATAAACCACTTGAAACTCTATACCTTGCGTGTGCAGACTAGCGCGAATTGCATGGTCTACGACTGATTGCGTTTCATTGGAAGGCGACAGGTCAAGCCCACACAGCAGGGTCGCGTCCTCTTGATCTAATGTTTGAATATCTGGACTGTCTAAAACTTCTAAGGGAATATGGTTGTTTTGTAAGAAGCTCTTTAGCGCAAGGGAGAGTTCTGTTTTACCCGAAGAGGGTGCGCCGATTATGGCGACTCTCATACGTTGAACCCGTTAATGGGTGTCTGCAACTGTTGGTTGCGCTGGTGCATGTACTAAAAAATTAACGCGCAATCTGCACAAAGATTTCATTGGGTTTGACCATGCCAATCTCTGCTCTGGCACGTTCTTCCACCATCTCTAAACCGTCTTTGAGATCGTGTAACTCTGCACCTAAGCGCTCATTCGCTAGTTGGGCGGCTTGGTTTTGTTGCTTTTGCTCTTTGAGTTGTTGGCGCAGGCGCATCACATCGGGCAAACTTCCACGACCAAACCACAACTGGGCTTGCAGCACAACAAGGAGTGCAATCAAGATCATGTGGATGGGACGCAGTATGGAGAGCATGTAAACGGTGAAAGTCGATGGGCTTGAAGTTTAAAGCGAATAAGCCATTGCGTTTTTTATCCTTTGAGATTGTAAAAAGCCGAGCGGCCTGGATACACCGCCACATCGCCTAAGTCTTCCTCAATACGCAAGAGTTGGTTGTATTTCGCCAAGCGGTCAGAACGGCTCATCGAGCCTGTTTTGATCTGACCAGCGTTCAGACCCACAGCAATGTCTGCGATAGTGGAGTCTTCGGTCTCTCCAGAGCGGTGGCTGATGACGGCGGTATAGCCCGCGCGTTTGGCCATCTCAATAGCGGCGAAGGTTTCGGTCAAGGTGCCAATTTGGTTGATCTTGATGAGGATGGAATTCGCGATACCTTTGTCGATACCTTCTTGGAAAATTTTGGTGTTGGTCACAAATAAATCGTCACCCACAATTTGTACTTTTTTCGCCAAGCGGTCGGTCAGAATTTTCCAGCCGTCCCAATCGTCTTCGGCCATCGCATCTTCAATGCTGATGATGGGGTATTTGTCGCACCAAGTGGCCAACATATCGGTCCATTGTTGGGCGGTTAGTTGCAAGCCTTCGCCTTCCAAATGGTATTTGCCATCTTTATAAAACTCACTGGCAGCGCAATCTAAGCCGATGGCGATTTGCTCGCCTGCTGTGTAGCCTGCTGCAGCAATAGCGTCCAATATCATTTGGATGGCAGCTTCATGG
>Ga0209444_10000532_pt1 | contig 20914 bp, 8 predicted proteins | sample LauGreFaBDMM15DN_2_FD_188215 | JGI IMG/M metagenome (GOLD analysis project Ga0209444, IMG submission 188215) | Freshwater lake microbial communities from Lake Michigan, USA - Fa13.BD.MM15.DN (SPAdes) (version 2) | ecosystem: Environmental > Aquatic > Freshwater > Lake | place: Lake Michigan, USA... | reverse complement strand
CGAGACGAGTCCGACGTGTCGGGGAGCCCGGCTCATCAACTCCTGATCGCGCAGGGCGAAGATGACGGCGTCGATCCGGTGGCGGGCGATCCAAGCGTTGAGTTGGGGCGGAATCTCGTCGCGGGTTTCCGGCATCAGGGCCGGCGGGCGTTGGCTTGGGGGCAGGGATTGCTGCGCGACTAGAAAGCCCGACCACCACCGGTGCTCGAGGCGACGACTGACGTTGCCGGGCAACGCCAGTCCGATGCGACGATAGCCGCGAGCCTGCGTGTTTTCAAAAGCAAGCTGGAGGTTGCGGTAATGATCGTCGGCAACGCGGTCGATGGCGGGGTCTTTGACGCTGGTGCCGAGGCCGACGACGGCGAAGTCGGTGAAATCGAAATCGAGCGCGCTCCGTTGTCCGGGCAACGGCGCCACCAGCAGGCCGTGGATCCCGCGGGCCTTGAGCAGGCCGGCGAGGCGTTTGGGATTCATGCGGGGACCGGTGAGGGAGAATTCATCGAGCCGAAAACCGCGTTGGTCGGCCCGGGCCGCGGAGGAGGTGTAAAAGTTCCGCAACGTCGCGGCATCGCGCCAAGCGTCATTGGGCGCATCGGCCGTGAGATAGGCGAGGGTAGCCCGAACGGGCGTCGCAGTCGCGGGAGCGCGACGTGAACGCATGAGAGCGGCGACGAGGGGATTCTTGCGGTAGCCCAGTTCCGCGGCGGCAGCGTGGATGCGTTCACGGGTGGCGACGGGGATACTCGGATGCTGTTGTAGGGCGAGGGAGACGGCGGAGCGGGACACGCCGGCCCGCTCGGCCACCTCGCGCATGGAAACGCGATCAGGCGGGACCGGGCGATTCGAAGGATGGGGGAGGTTTGGCGTCATGAAGCGAGCGGTTGCACGGCGGAAGCGAGGCAACCGGCGGCCTGGTTAAAGTTTAGGTTTATGAGGTTAAAAATAGTCGAGGCGGCGGATTTCAGAGGAAAACAAGCATACGTTCGATTTTTACTCAACAATGCCAGTAGACTCGATTTTGCCAATCGGTCGCACCTGAGTTGTTTGGCCGGTTCTCTTCCTACCCCGATGAAATTTTTTGCCTACCCTTTGACCCGTCGTTTGGCCTCGCTGCGACCGTTGGTCGGATGGGCCATGGTCTCGAGTTTGTTCGGTCAGGGCGCTCCCCAGCCCGCCGTTCCAACCGCGGTGGCGCAGGAAGAGGTGGTTCAGCTCTCACCCTTCGTGCTTTCGACCGAGCGGGACACGGGCTGGTCGGCCAATGATACCCTGTCGGCCACGCGCACCAAGCAGGCGTTGAAGGACGTGCCGGTGAACATCGACGCGATCACTTCCGATTTCATGGAAGATCTCGGCCTGAACACCGCCGATGAGGTGACCAAATTCGTCGCCAACGTTTACGCCGCGCCGACGATGGAAAACGACAATCAGACCGACAACTTTTCCTTCCGCGGCCTCTCCCAGCGATTCAACGTCTCGCGCAATTACTTCCGGTGGTATATCCCGAGCGATACTTACAACGTTGAGCGGATCGACTTCGGCAAAGGCTCGAACTCGCTGATCTTCGGCGATGTCGAACCCGGCGGCCAGGGATCGGTGTTTACGAAGCGCGCGCTCATGAAAAACTTCGGCACCGCCTTTGCCCAATACGGCAGCAACGGCGCCTACCGCATGCAGCTCGACGTCAACCGGAAGCTTCGCAGTGGTCTCGCTCTCCGCTTCAACGCCGTGCGCCGCGAGGAGCGCACCTTTCAGGATGCTTCCGCCTACAAACTTGCCGGCGAGACGCTCGCGCTCACTTGGCAGCCTTTCCGCAACACGCTCGTCCGCCTCGAAGCTGAACGCGGCGATTTCGACAACGCCCGCGGCTTCGCCGGCAACACCGTGCGCGAACAGTCCGCGCGCTCCCTCGGCTTCACGAGCGCCGGTCCGTGGTTCACATCCGACGGCGCCTGGTTCAACCAATCGACCCTCGCCGCGGCCGATCGCAGCTCGACCAACGGCCCGGCCGGCGGCAGCCCGACGTTGCTTGAGGGCGGCTTTTTTGACGTCAGCATGCGTAACGCCGCCGGCGTGGTCGTGGGCACGAAGCGGATTTTCGGAAACCCAAAACATTACAACCTCCGCGGTTCGTTCGACCGCCAGGGCCGGCCGTTCAGCACTTACTCCGTCACGGTCGAGCAGCGCATCGGAAAACTCGGTCTCGAACTCGCCTATAATCACCAGAACCAAGAGGGCCTGCGCAACGACAACTTTTTCAACAGCACGATCAGCGTCGACGTCAACGGCCGCCCCTACATCGACACTACGGGCATCGACTCGAAACGCTTCGGCAACGACGTCGATGCGTTCCGCGGGACGGCGGTGCTGCCTTTACAGCCATTCACGTGGATGAAGCAACTCCTCATCGGCAGCGTCGAATACCGCGAAGACTTCACCAACAATTACCGCAAGGCGCTTTACAACGTGAAGCGCTTTGAAAACGGCCTGGTTACCTCCGTCAACCAGACCAGCGACCGCGTCCGCTTCCGCCTCTACCTTGACGACCCCAAGTTCTACTCCCGCGAACTCTTCGACCGCTTCACCGTCGAGCGCCTGCCCGTCACCAATGATTTTCAAGCGAAACAACTTTCCTTCGGCAATGCGGCGGACGGGACCGAATGGCGCCAAGCCTACGCCGGCGCGATCTCGGCCAGCGGAAATTATTTCAAGGGCCGCCTGTTGTCGTTGCTCGGTGTGCGCTGGGATTGGAATCGGACCTACGAATACCGGGGCACCCGAACGTTTGGCGCTTACCGGGAAGACATCCCCCCGCCCAGTCGCGCTGATGCCATGCCCGGTGAATACGTCGAGAATCCTGCCCTCCATCTTTTCAACACCAGTTATACCGCCGGTCTCACTTACGTGCTCACGCCCGATATCAATATCTATGGAGTCTACTCCGACTCCTTCCGCTGGCAGGACGCCCGCACGTTCGACCAAAAAATCTTTGGGCCGATATCAGGGGTGACCAAAGAAATCGGCATCAAAGGAGCCCTGTTCGACAATCGTGTCACCCTTACCCTCGGTGTTTTCCAAATTGACCGCGCCAACGTAGAGTTCCGTTGGACTCCCTCCAGCTTTAGCGCGGGCGATGTCGAAGATCTCGTTAACCCCAACTCTATCACCGCCAGCGATCCGCGATACTTTCGCACGTGGAATGACGTGAACCAATACCGCGATGTGCTCTCAACCGAATCGTCGAAGGGCTTCGATCTCACGCTCCTCGCCCGCCCGGCCAAGGGCGTGCAGCTCCGCTTCACCTTCGCGCACTCCGATGTCACGACCCGTCCCGATTTTTCGGCCTTCCGCGCCTACTACGAAGCCGCCGTCAAACGTGGCGACGAGGCTCCGGCCCTCATCGCCGACGCCAAAGAGGTGCTTGATTCGAGTGACTACTCCACCAAGCCCACCGGCGCCCGGGCGGCGCCCTGGTCCGCGAGCTGGATCGCCGACTACTCGTTTCAACGCGACGTATGGGAGCCGCTCCGCGGTGTGCGCGTCGGCATCAACGGCAGTTGGCGCGACAATTACCTGCTCTCCATCGTCAATGGGCGTGAATTCTACGGCGGCACTTCGCACCTGTTAAACGCCTACGTGATGCGCGATCAAAAGATTTGGCGCCAACAGGTCCGCTTCCGTCTCGGTTGCCGCAACCTCGTTGATCTTGAAAACGGCAGCACCCGCCGCGTCGGCACGACCACGTTGACCAGTGGCGTCGTGCTCTACCGGCAAATCTACGTGTTGCCGCCGCAGTGGGACCTCACCGCGACCGTGCGGTTCTGAGCGGCAGAAAAAAGCGTCGCCCGACCCCCTTTTAAAAGTCCCTTCTTTAAGGTCTCCCAACCCCAAACCTTATGTTGATTCGTTTTCTCACGTTATCCCGTCGCGTCGCTTTTTCCGGAGGTCTGGCCGGAGCACTCGCGGCCTCAATCCTGTCCGGTCAGGTGGTGCCCGAGCCGGCCGCTCCAAGAGTGGTCGCACTCGGCGATGCGGTCCGGCTTTCGCCCTTTGTGATTTCCTCCGAGCAAGACACGGGCTGGTCGGCCAATGACACCCTGTCTGCCACGCGCACGAAGCAGGCGCTGAAGGATGTGCCGGTGAACATCGACGCGATCACGGCCGATTTCATGGAAGATCTCGGCCTGTTCACGGCCGATGAGACGGCGGCGTTTGTGGCCAACGTTTACGCGGCTCCGACCATGGAGAACGACAATCAAGGGGGGAACTTTGCGTTTCGCGGCCTCAGCCAGGGCAATAACGTCAGTCGGAATTATTTCCGGTGGAACATCCCGTCCGACAATTATAACGTCGAGCGGATCGATTTCGGCAAAGGCTCCAACTCCCTCATCTTCGGCGAGGTTGAACCGGGCGGACAGGGCGCGGTTTTTACCAAACGGGCGTTGATGAAAAATTTCGGATCCGCCACCGCGATCTACAACAGCGAAGGTGCCTACCGCCTCCAATTTGACTACAACCGGAAATTGCGGGACGGCCTCGCGTTGCGGTTCAACGCGATCAAGCGCGAGGAGCGCACCTATCAGGACGCATCCAAATACGGGCTCTTGGGCGCGACCTTGGCCCTCACTTGGCAGCCGTTCCGCAACACCGTCATCCGGGTCGAGAACGAGCGCGGCGATTTTGAAAACGCCCGCGGTTTTTCCGGCGTCTTCATCCGCGAGCAGTCCGCGCGGTCCCTTGGCTACGGCACGCAGGGTACCTATTTTACCTCCGACGGCGTGTGGGTGCAGCAAGCGACGCTCTCGGCGGCAGACCGGGCGGCGGCGAACGGTCCGGCGGGCGGCCAGCCTTCGCTGCTCGAAGGCGGTTTCTACGGCGTGGCCCTGCGCGACGCCGCCGGGGTGATCGTCGGCACCAAACGCGTCGCCGGCCTGCCGAAGCATTACAACATCCGCGGTTCCTTTGACCGCCAAGCACGGCCTTTCGACACCTACTCGATCACGATCGAGCAACGGGCGGGCCCGATCGATTTGGAGCTGGCTTACAATTTCCAGAATCAAATGGCTCTGCGCACCGACAACTTTTTCAGCCAGACGATCAGTCTCGATGTCAACGGCCGTCCCTACATCGATACCACGCTCGATCAGAAACGTTTCGGCAATGAAGCGGATTCTTTCCGCGGCACCGCAGTCTACAAGTTCGATAAGTTTAAGTGGATGCAGCAGTTGTTTGTGCTGAGCGCCGAATACAAAGAGGACGCCACCGATAACCTTCGCTGGCAGTATTTTAATATCAAGGGCGTCGAGAACGGCACGGCCGCCGCCCTCAACCTTAACACCGATCGCGGCCGTCTCCGACTCTACCTCGACGACCCGAAATTCTACTCGCGGGAGCTTTTCGACCGGCTCAAGCCGGAGAATCTACCCGTGACGGACAAAGTTAACATGGTGGCCCTTCGCCTCTTTCCCGCCGGCACTTCGGCGACGAGCGGCACCGAATGGCGCCAGTCGTATGCCACGTCCTTCTCGGCGAGCGGCCGCTATTTCCGCGGCAAGTTGCAATCGCTGTTCGGTGCCCGCCGCGATTGGAACCGCGTCTATGAGTATGTCGGCACGCGCACCTTTGGCCGATTCAACGAAGATATCGCTCCGCCCAAGCGGTCCGATGCGCTTCCGGGTGAATATGTCGAAAACATGTTCATGCATCAGGCCAACACCAGCTACACCGGCGGGCTGACGCTTGCGCTCACGAAGGACATCAACCTTTACGGGGTCTATTCGGAGTCGTTTCGTTTCCAAGCCGCCCGCACCTTCGATCGCGAACGTTTCGGTCCGATTGCCGGCGTGACCAAAGAGGTCGGTCTGAAGGGCAACTTTTTCGGTGACCGCGCTTCCTTCACGTTGGGCGTCTTTGAAATCGACCGCGAAAACGTCGTGCGGACGTGGAATGGCGTCATCGATTTTTCCGCGAGCGAGACCGAGGACATGATGAATCCAAATAACGTGCTGCCCGGTGATCCCGGTTACCGCTATGTGGAACCGGGCACCGCCAGTGCCTCGCGCAACTACCGATCGACCGAGAGTTCCACCGGTGCCGATCTCACGATGATGGTGCGGCCCGTCCAAGGCTTGCAGCTCCGCTTTTCCTTTGGCCGCACCAAGGTTCTGGGCTTGCCGGACCTCAAAGCTTTTCGCGGCTATTACGACGCCGCCGTCGCCCGCGGGAACGAAAGCCCGGCGATGCTCTCGGATGCGAAGCTCTTGCTCGATTCACTGGACATCGCGACCAAACCCGCCGGGGCGCGGGCGGCGCCATGGTCGGCGAGCTGGATTGCGGATTATTCGTTTAACCGGAGCGCATGGGCGCCCCTGCGTGGCGTGCGGCTCGGGGTCAACGGCAGCTGGCGAGATGATTATCTCCTCGGCATCGCTGGCGGCCAAGAACTCGTCGGGGGCTCCACGCACCTCGTCGGTGCCTACGTCATGCGCGACCAAAAAATATGGGGCCAGCAGGTGCGAATCCGCGCCGGGGTGAGGAACCTCCTCGATTTGGAGAACGAAGACATCCGGAAGACCTCTTTCACGACCCTAGCGAGCGGCGCCAGTGTTTACCGCTATAGTTACGTCATGCCCGCGCAGTATGATCTCACGCTGACGGTCAGGTTCTAAAGCCGCGGCCGGGCGGTTCTGAGTGATGGAAAAAGAATCGCCCGACCTTTTTTAAAAAACCTCTTTCTTATTCTTCTATAATCACAATTCCCATGATGATTAGCGCCTTCACGTCACCCCGCCGCGTAGCTCGGATTGGAGGTCTGGCCGGAGCACTCGCGGCCTCGATCCTGTCCGGTCAGGTGGTGCCCGAGCCGGCCGCTCCACGGGCGGCCGCGCTCGAGGAAGCGGTTCAGCTCTCACCCTTCGTGCTTTCGACCGAGCGCGATACGGGTTGGTCAGCCAACGACACGTTGTCGGCCAATCGCACCAAGCAGGCGTTGAAGGACGTGCCGGTGAACATCGACGCGATCACGGCGGATTTTATCCAAGATCTCGGGCTCTTCTCGGCCGACGATGTCGCGGGCTACGTGGCCAACGTTTATGCGGCTCCCGTCATGGAAAACGACAACGCCAAGGGCAATTTCGCGTTCCGCGGTCTTAGCCAGACGAATAACGTCAGCCGGAATTACTTCCGTTGGTATATTCCGTCGGACACCTACAACGTCGAGCGAATCGATTTCGGCAAAGGCTCCAACTCGCTTATCTTTGGCGAGGTCGAACCCGGTGGTAACGGCGCGGTCTTCACGAAGCGCCCGCGCTATGCGAACTTCGGTGAGGTGCTGGCGCTCTACAACAGCGAGGGCGCTTATCGCGGGCAGTTGGATTACAACCGGAAGATCGGTTCGAATCTCGCGCTACGCGTTAACGCCGTGCGCCGGCAGGACCGGACGTTTCAGGACGCCTCCACTTACAAATTTGCCGGCGAAACGATCGCCGCGCTTTGGCAGCCGTTCAAGACCACGTCGATCCGTTTTGAAGCCGAGCAAGGCAGCTATGAAAACGCCCGTGGGTTTGCCGGCATTTTTGTGCGCGAGCAATCGGGCCGAGGACTGAGTTTCAACACCGCGGGAACCTACTACACCTCCGACCGCGTCTGGCTTCCGTCGGCGCCTTTGCCGGCCATCGACCGGGGTGCCGCCAACGGCGTATTCGGCGGCCAGCCGTCGCTGATCGAAGGCCAGTTCTTTGACGTGCAGATGCGTAATGCCGCCGGGCTGATCGTCGGCACGAAGCGGATCAATGCTTTCCCGAAAGAGTACAACATCCGCGGCTCTTTCGATAATCACTCCCGGCCTTTTCACACCTACTCGTTGACGTTGGAGCAACAACTCGGGCCGATCAGCACCGAGCTCGCCTATAACTATCAGACGCAGCAGGAGCAGCGGAATGACAACGCCTTCGACCAGACGATCAGTGTCGACGTCAACGGCCGCCCCTTCATCGACTCGTCGCTCGACCGAAAATACTTCCGCAACGATGTTCACGCCTTCCGCGGGTCGGCGGTGTATCGCTTCGACCGGTTCAAGTGGATGCAACAAATCCTCGTCGCCAGCGCCGAGTATCGGGAGGACCAAGTGCTCAATTTGCGTTGGCAGTATTTCAACACCAAGCCCGTCGAGAACGGCACGGCCACGACGATCAACACCACCAACGATCGCGGCCGACTCCGCATTTATCTCGATGATCCGGCTTTCTATTCGCGGGCGATTTTTGACCGCATGAAACCCGATGTGTTGCCCGTCACCACTGCCGTCAACATGGTGCCGCTACGGTATTTTGCCTCTGGCACTTCGGCGACGGACGGCACGGAATGGCGCCAAGCCTACGCGGGCTCGCTCTCGGCCAGCGGCCGTTACTTCAACGGGAAGCTGCTCTCGCTCTTTGGCGTGCGCAGCGATTTCGGTCGCAGTTGGGACTACCTCGCACTGCGGAAAGAGGGCCGTTGGAACGAGGATATCGCGCCGCCGAACCGCAAGGACGCGTTGCCCGGAGAATATGTGCAGAACCGCAACCTACGGCTTTCAAACACGAGTTTCACCGGCGGCCTCACCTATGTGCTCACGAAGGACATCAATGCTTACGGCGTCTATTCCGAGTCGTTCCGGTTTCAGGACAACCGGACGTTTGATCGGCAGACGATCGGCCCGATTGATGGCGTGACCAAGGAAGTGGGGCTCAAAGGCACGCTGCTCGACGATCGCGTCTCCTTTACCCTGGCCGCGTTCGAAATTGACCGGCAAAACGTGGTGCTGAGTTGGAATAACTTGGTGAGCTTTTCCGACACCCAGACGGAGGACTTGATGAACCCCAATAATGTCCTGCCCGGCGATCCGAACTACAAATTTCGCGAACCCGGCACGGCGAGTGCCTCGCGGAATTTTACGGCGGTGGAGCAATCCAAAGGCTTCGATCTCACCCTGATGGCCCGCCCGGTGAAAGGGATGCAGCTCCGGCTCACGGTCGGACACGCCAAAGTCTCGAGCCAGCCGAATTTGACGTCGTTCCGCGGTTACTATGAGGCCGCGTCGAAGCGGCCCGATGAGAGCCCCACGCTGCTGCTGGACGCCAAGAACCTGCTCGACACCCTCGACAATTCTGCCGGCGCCACCGGGGCCCGGGCTGCGCCGTGGTCCGCGAGCTGGGTGGTCGATTACGCGTTCGCCAAAGACGCGCCCGGCGTCCTGCGGGGCGTGCGCCTGGGCGTGAACGGCATTTGGCGTGATGACTATCTCTTCGGTGTGCCCAATCGCCAAAAGATGGTCGGCGGTTCATCCCACCTCGTGCACGCCTATGTCATGCGCGATCAGAAAATCTGGGGCCAGCAGACGCGCATTCGGGTCGGCGTCAGAAATCTGGTAGACCTCGAAAATAACGCCGTCCGCAAAACTAGCTTTACCACCCTCGCGAGCGGCGCGAACGTCTACCGCTTTTCCTATGTGATGCCGCCGCAATACAGCGCGGAGGTCACCGTCAAATTTTGACCGAATTTTTTTATGAAACGTATTGCCTGTCTCCTCTCAGTTCTTGCCGCTACGGCTTCGGTGGTGGTCGCGGCCGCTGCCCCGACTCCCGCCAAGCCCAACATCATCTTCATCCTCGCCGACGATTACGGCATCGGCGAAGTCGGTTGCTACGGGTCCGACAATTACAAGACGCCGAACATCGACGCGCTCGCCCGCAGCGGCACACGTTACACGCACGGCTACACGATTTCGCTGTGCGGACCCTCGCGGGCGCAGATTTTAACCGGCCGCTACGGTTTTCGCACCGGCGGGAGCAATCAGGACGCGGTCGGCGAGATTTCGCCCAAGAAAGAAAAACTGCTTCCCTCGGTGTTGAAGCCGGCCGGCTACGTCACGACGATGATCGGCAAGTGGAGCCAGTTCTCGCTGCAGCCGTCCGATTTCGGTTTCGACGACTATCTGCGCTATGCCGGCAGCGGCGCTTATTGGAACACCCAAGAACGGGTGAAGACCTTTGTCGTGAACGGCGAGACGCGGCCTTTGCGCGACCAGGAATACATGCCCGACCTGATGCACCGGCACTTGATCGACTTCATCACAAAGCACCGCGACCGGCCGTTTTACGCCCACTACTCGTTGTCGCATACGCACAGCGACATTTTGCCGACGCCCGACAGTGCGCCGGACAGCAAAGACCACTACACGGACAACGTCGTCTATATGGACAAGCTCGTCGGGAAACTGATGGCCGAGCTCGACCGGCTGAAGCTGCGCGAGAAAACGCTCGTGATTTTCTTCGGCGACAACGGCACCACCGGAGGTCGGGCTGACCGCGCCACCATCGGCGGCCGACAACTGACCGGGGCCAAAGGCTCGATGCTCGATGGCGGCGGCCGTGTGCCGATGATCGCCAGCTGGCCCGGGGTCACGCCGGCGGGAAAAGTCTCCGCCGATCTCGTGGATTCGAGCGATTTCCTCCCGACGTTTGCCGCATTGGCCGGCGCGAAGCTCCCGGAGAACACCGTGATCGATGGCCGCAGTTTTGCGGCCCAATTGCGGGGAGAGAAAAGCGGACCGCGCTCATGGGTATTCCATCAGCTCGCGCGCAACTGGTATGTGCGCGAAGCAGACTGGAAACTGAACCAAGCGGGTGAACTGTTCGATATGGGCGATGCGCCGTTTGTTGAGAAACTCGTCGCCGCTGGCTCCGAAAGCCCCGCCGCCCGCGCGGCCCGTCAGCGCCTCTCCGCCGCCCTAGCCCAACTCAATCCCGCGGGCGGCATCCCGGACACCGGCGACGAGTCCGGCCGCCACGCGAGTAACGTAGGGAAGAAGGCGAAAAAGAAAAAACAGCCGTAACGCCTTTCCCCGTCGATCATTTCATCAAGCCCACCCGATTCTCAACCATGCTAACCTCCAAAACCTCCGCCCTGATCTCACTCGGCGCCTTGCTGGCCGTCCGGGCCATGGCCCAAACTGCGCCCACGCCGGCGACGGACACCGCCGTCGTTGAACTGTCGCCATTCGAAGTCACGACCAACGCCGTCCGCGGTTACGTTGCTTCCGAAACGATGAGCGGCAGCCGGGTCAAAACCCAAATCGTGGATCTGCCCTATTCGGTCAACGTGATGACGAGCGAGTTTCTCGAGGACTTCGGCATCTACGATCTGCTCGACAACGTCACCCATATCAGCGGCTTCACCGGCCTCGATATCGGGGGTAATTTCAACCTCCGCGGCTTCTCCTCGTCCAATCAGCTGCGCGATGGTTTCTTCCGCCTCGGCCGCTACGGCTCGAGTAATATCGACCGGATGGAGATCATCAAAGGCTCCAGCGCCGCGATTTACGGGCGCACGTCGCCCGGTGGCATGGTCAACATGATCTCCAAGAGCCCGCGCGACGTCGCCAGCCAGAAGCTCGCTTATAATTTCGGCGACTACGGCACGCAGCGCCTCACGTTTGAGGGGACGGGACCGTTGCTGACCGGGGCGCTCGGCAAGACGCGCTATGTTTTAACCGGCAGCCACTATCAGCGCGATTTCGGCCAGGAGTATGCTCGCAACCGGAATCACGAATACTACCTCGCCGTCGACCACGTGTTTTCCGACGGCTCCAAGCTCTTTGTCTCGGCCGAGTATTTTCTCCAAATCCGCCATTCCGCTCCAAGCGCAGTGCCGCTGGTGACCGACCAAAAGGGCACCGCCAGTGTGAATGACGACGTCGCGGTCGGCTATGCCGTCAACTTGGGCAAATTCAACGCCAGCGGCCCCAATAGCGAACTGAACCGAGGCAACACCGGTCTCACGGCCGTCTTTGACAAGAAGCTTAATTCGATCTTCAGCACCCGTCTCTCCACCAATACCTATCGGGCGCGCCGCTGGGATTATAATTACGTCAACCAATGGGTCGCCTTTACCATCAATCCCGCCGTCGCCACCACGCCGATCCGCACATCGCGTGGCGCCAACCCGACCCGCGGCCGCATCTACGAGGACGGAGGTGGCTTCCAGGGCGATCTCCTCGCCCTCTACTGGACCAACGATCGCAAGATCGAGCACCGCACCCTCGTTACGATCGATATCAACGACTACTATCAGTGGAACCCGACGCTCAGTTATGCCCCGGCCACGAATCCCGACCTCGTCGCCTGGAGCACGGCCCGCTTTGTCGCTCTCGATGCAAACTGGAACCCCGTCGCTCCGATCGCCTACTTCCCGAAGCGCAGCAAGGACTCGCCGGGCGAGGTGCTCACGCGCGACGGCCGGAAGCACACCACGACCCGCGGAGGGAACTTCCGGCAACAGTCCGCGTTTTTTGGCGGTAGCCTGCTCACCTACGCGGGTTTTCGCTATGATTCGGTCACGCACCAGCATCGCGACAAACTCACCGCCGCAACCGCCTTCACGCCGTTCATCCCCCGCTACGTCGTAGGCCAGGTGGTTCGCCGTGAGATCAACCAGTTCAAGCCCAACATCGGTGTGAACTACAAGTTCACCTCCGCCGTCCGCCTTTTCGCCAACTACAGCGAAAGCTATTTCCTCGACCAGGGTGACACCGCCCTCGACATCGCCAACTCGGCCTACCGGCCCGAGATCGCCAACGGTTACGACTACGGGTTCAAGGGATCGCTCCTCAACGACCGCCTAAGCTACACCATCAGCGGCTACTACATCAATCGCGAGAACGTCCGCGTCACCGACCTCGAAGAAACGTCGCCCGGTTCGGGCACGTTCATCGACGTGACCCGCAACGCCGGCAACCAACTGGTGCGCGGTTACGAAATCGACTTCAACTGGCAGGCCACCGACTCCATTTCCCTGCTCGGTAGTTATGGCAACGTGCATTCGATCTATACCGATTTCGGTTCATCCTTTCCCGCCGCCGTCGGTCGTCCCGTGCAGTTCATCGCGCCTTATAACGGCAGCATGAGCGTGAAATACACTCCCGTCCGTGGCGCCGCCAAGGGCTTCTCGGCGAATGTTGGAGTGACCTTCGTCGGTTCCACGCCCACCGATGCGCCCGGCGCGGGCGACACGTATGTGACCACGCCCGGCACCGGCGCTCGGGTGGTGTCCCGGTCCACCGGCCAGTGGGCGCTCCGCGCTCCCGCGTATCAATTGTGGAGCGCCGGTCTCCGCTATCAACTGCCGAGCAAATCGGCGACCACCCACACCTTCGCGATCAACATGAATAACGCTCTCGATCGGCGCTATTTCAAAGCCGGCAGCAGTGCCGCCACCCGTTTGCGTGGCGAAGACCGCGCGGTGTTTTTCACCTACACGATCGGCCACCGCGGCACGCGATTCTGAAACCGCTCATGCCGTGTATCCCGATGCCGATTGCTCTCCACCTTCGCGGGCGCGCTCCGTGGTTCGCCGTGACCTTTCTCGGATGAAAATCTCGCGACCATGCACCGCCGTTGCGCGGGCATTGGGATGGCTGCTCGGCGCTGGTTGCATGGCGGATAGCCTCGACGCGCGCGAGCTCTTGGTGGAAAGCCCCGGGCAGTTTGCAAGTGCACTCAAGGCGGCGCGGGCGGGCGACATCGTGACCCTGAAAAACGGCGCATGGAACGACGTGAAGGTCGTCGTCAATCGGGGCGGCGAGCCGGGCAATCCTCTGGTTATCCGGGCGGAGACGCCCGGTGGCGTGAAGCTGGGTGGGGCGTCGTCGTTGGAAATCAATGCCGCCCATGTCACGGTCGACGGCTTCTGGTTTCACGGCGGCGCGATCAGCAAGGGCGCCGTGATCCAGTTCAAGTCCCACCATGGCGTGGTCCGCCATACCGCCATCACGGACTACAACCCGGCTTCGTTCGAAACCGAATACTACTGGGTGTTTTTCGACGGCGATGACAACCGCATCGAGCGGTGTTTTTTTAAAGGGAAAAACCACCTCCAGCCTCTCATCGGCAACGCGATCGTCGATAGCCGGCGCAACGCGGTGAGTCATTCCTATTTCAAAAACGTCCCTTACGTCGCCGGCGCCAACGGCCGCGAGATCATCCGGGTCTGGGGTTCGGGTAAGCTCGAAGAACGGGACGAGGACGGCGCGTATTTCACGATCGAGCATAACCTTTTCGACCGCGCGGACGGGGAGGGGACCGAGATCATTTCGCTCAAGTCGAACCGCAATGTCGTGCGCCACAACACGGTCATCGCCACGCGCGGCGGTATCAATATCCGGCGCGGGAATTTCAACACCGTCGAGCACAACGTCGTGCTGGGCCAAGGCATCGACGGGGCCCAGGGCTTGCGGATGTCCGGCCGCGACAACGTGGTGCGCGGGAATTTTGTCTCGGGCTGCGGCTACGGCATCCGCGTCGCGTGCGGCGAGTTCATCGCGAACGCGCTGACGCCGAGTTACGTGCCCGACGTGAAGCCCAATGGCCGAAAGACGGCCGACGTTCGCATCCCGACTTATCCGCAGGTGCGGAACCTCAAATTGTCCAATAACGTGATGGTCGGAATCTCCGGGCCCGATCTCGAGGTCGGTTCGTCGTATAAAAACCACTGGCCTGAATCGCAGCAGGTTCTGCTGCCGGAGGGATGCGTGATCGAAAACAACCGGTTTGTGCGGCCGCAGGGCGGTAAGGCGGTCCTCGTTACGGTGGCGGAGGCGAAGGCACCGCTGGACCGGTTCACTTTCAAGCCGAACACCTACCGCGGAAACCTCCTCGTTGGGAGCGGCACGGTGGCAGGGGCGGCCCAGGCCGGCTTCGCGACCACGGCCATCCCGGCCGATTGGTCGGAGGCGAGCGAGCGCGCGACGTTCAAGCCGCTCACGGCCGAAGCCGTCGGCCCCGAGTGGGTGATCGCGCTCCGTCGGGCCGGGCAATTTTCCGTCGAAGATACCGCGTCGGCCGAACGCGCCGAGCCACCCGAAGCCCGCAAAAACAAACGCAAGCGCTGATCCGGCGCAGTCATCATAACTCTCTCCAACTCCTATGAAATCGTTCCTCCGTCTGATGCTTTGCCTTGCCGCGGTGGGCCTCGCCCGTGCCGCCGATTCCTCGCCGGCCCGGCCCAACGTCCTCTTCATTGCCGTCGATGATCTCCGGCCCGAGTTCGGTGCCTACGGGGCCGACTACATCAAGAGCCCCAACCTCGACCGGCTCGCCCAATCGGGCATCACGTTCCAGCGGGCCTATTGCCAGCAGGCCGTGTGTTCGCCGACGCGCACCAGTATTTTGACCGGTACCCGGCCCGATACGAATAAAGTCTGGGACTTGGAAACTCACTTCCGCGTCGCCCTGCCCAATGTGGTCACCCTCGGCCAACACTTCAAAAATCACGGCTACTTCGTCCAAGGCATGGGCAAGATTTACCACGGTAGCCTCGACGACGCCCCGAGCTGGTCCGTCCCGTGGGGCACGCCGAAGGCCGAAACCTACGCGCTGCCGGAAAACGTTAAACTGAACGCCCGCCGCTACGGGGTCGATCCCGACGGCGACAATAACCCCGGGGCCAAAGCCAAAGGGAAAGGCAAAGCCAAGGCCGCCGTCAGTGCCGCGCCCACCATCCCCGATTCGATGCCTGCGCGAAAAAATATCCGTGGGCCCGCGTTCGAAAGCGCCGATGTACCGGACAATTTTTTCCAAGACGGCAAAGTCGCCGAACTGGCGGTCTCGACGATGCAGGACCTGAGCAAGAAAAAGGAGCCCTTCTTCCTCGCGGTGGGCTTCGTGAAGCCGCATCTGCCCTTCGTCGCGCCGAAGCAATACTGGGACCTCTACGACCCGGCGAAGATCGAGCTCGCGCCGAATAAATTCCGCCCGAAGGACGCGCCCGACTACGCCATTTTGCCCGGCGGTGAACTGCGTAATTACCACGGCATTCCCGAAGGTTCGGTGCCCGACGACCTCGCCCGGCAGCTCAAGCATGGCTACTATGCCTCGATCAGCTACATGGACGCGCAGGTCGGCAAACTGCTCGACGAACTCGACCGGCTCGATCTCCGCAAGAACACGATCATCGTGCTCTGGGGCGATCACGGCTGGAAACTCGGCGAGCACGACGCTTGGTGCAAACACACCACCACCGAAAACGACACCAACACCGCGCTTTTGCTCTCCGTCCCGGGCATGCAGCACGCGGGCGCGAAGACCAAATCCATCGTCGAGTTTGTGGACATCTATCCGACCTTAGTTGAGTTCGCGGGCCTGCCGTTGCCCTCCCATCTCGAAGGCATGAGCTTCAAACCGGTGGTCGAGAACCCCACGCGCCCCTGGAAGACGGCCGCCTTTAGCCAATATCCGCGGAACGCCGGGAGGTCAGGCACGGGAGCGCTCATGGGCTACTCGATGCGCACCGAGCGCTACCGCCTCACGGTCTGGGTCGACCGCGGTGATCACACCAAGGTCGATGCGATCGAACTCTACGACCACCAGCTCGACCCGCAGGAGAACTTCAATGTCGCCAAAGCCCCGGCCAACGGCGAACTCGTCGAACAACTCATGGCCCAGTGGCGCAAAGGCTGGCAGGGCGCGAAGCCGGTGCTGGCCAAACGATAGTCATCACCAATGAATAAGTTCAGCTCCCTTCTCCGGACGTTCGGTTTTGCCGCCGGTGTGAGTGTGGCGATGGCCGCCGCCAATGCGGGCCCGAAGTCGGCCAACGTGCTGTTCATCGTCGTCGACGATCTGAACCTCGCGCTCGGCTGCTACGGCGACCCCGTGGCGAAGACGCCCCACATCGACCGGCTGGCCGCGCGTGGGGTGCGATTCGACCGCGCGTATGCCCAGTATCCGCTCTGTAATCCGAGTCGGGTTTCGTTTTTGAGCGGACGCCGCCCGGAGACGAGCGGCGTGTACATCCTGACCACACCGGCGCGCACCGCGTTGCCCGATGCGGTCATGTTGCCGCAGTTTTTTAAACAAAAAGGATATTTCAGCGCCGGAGCGGGAAAGATTTTCCACAACGCAAAGGTGAACGACGAAGCGTCGTGGGATTCCTACGACGACCGGCCGGCGAGCGACCCGGAGGAGATAGCGGCGATCGAGGCACGTTACGGCTCTGCGGGAAAGCCTGGCGACGGGCGGCCAGCGTTTCATATTTTGTCCGGCGATGGCGCGGGCACGCGGGATGGGCGCAACGTCCGGACGATCACTCGGCTGATGGCGGAGCAACACGCCACCGGGAGGCCGTTCTTTTTGGCCGCGGGCCTGCACTTGCCGCACTTGCCGTGGACCGCGCCGAAGAAATTCTTCGACCTGTACCCACCGGGCAGCCTGACCCCGAAACCCGAGCCCGCATTGGTGGACGTGCCGCCCATCGCGTTGCAGACGGAGCTTTCGGGTTTCGCCCAACCTGATTCGCGCGAGGCGGCGATCCGCGGCTACTACGCGAGTGTCTCGTTTACCGATGCGCATGTCGGGATGTTGCTCGACGAGCTCGACCGGCTCGACCTCTGGAAAACGACGGTGGTCGTCCTGATCAGCGACCACGGCTTTCACCTCGGCGACCACGGTGGGCTCTGGGCAAAACTGAGCGCGTTCGACGCCGCGACGCGCGTGCCGATGGTGGTGGCCGGGGCCGGAGTCCCGGCGGGCAAGGTGCTGGCCGCGCCGGTGGAGTTGATCGACGTCTTCCCCACCTTGGTCGAACTCGGCGGCTTTTCCCCGCCGCCGGGATTGGAGGGCCGCTCGCTCGTGGCCGCGATGCAAGGGCGGGCGTCAACCGCCTTCCGGCCCGCGTCGAGTATGGTTTACCATTACGATCAGGCTAAAAAGGCCGACGTGCTCGGCCGCACGGTGATCGCGGCGGAGTGGCGCTACACCGAGTGGGATCGCGGCACGTCCGGTCGGGAACTCTACTGGCGTGCCGACGACCCGATGGAGTATCGCAATCGCGCGGCGGATCCGAAGCTCACCGCCGCGCTCAACGCTGGAGCGGCTTATCTCCAAAACGCCCCGAGTCCGAAGCCCGGCCCGGCTAACCGCCCCCGGGCCTTGCTCGAGGCGGCGCGGAAAAATCCCTGAGCGGGCTCGCCATTCGCGGGCACGCGAGGGCTGAGGCGCCCACTTTTTTCGCGTCTTGCAACCCTTGCACAAATGCCGGCTTGCCTGACCGGTCTCTTCTGGGGCCAATGCGCCCCTCGTTTTCGCCTCCGTCCCTGCCCATTTCAGCCTCCGGCTTCTCCTAGATTTTCGTTACCTTAATCATCCAGCCGCATTGGCACCTTTTTTTAACCAAATGAACGCCGCCACCATGACCATGACCATACCCAACCTCCGCCCAACCTCCGATCGGTCCTTCGCCCGATCTTTTTCCACGCTGATTATCCTCGGCTCGCTGCTCGTCGCTTCGGCCTCGGCGCAGAGCGCCAACCCGAGTTCTCCAACGAAGAGCCCGACTCCGGTCCCGGGCGCCGCCAACCTGACCGGCGAGGTCGTCCAACTCGAAACCTTCAACGTGTCGGGCTCCCTGATTGCCGGGGCCAGCACGTTTACTTCACCCACTCCGGTGCTCGTGATCGATCAAACCGCCCTGCTCGCCGCTGCGCCGATCAATCTCGCCGACGGTTTGAAACAGCTTCCCTCCCTCGCTCCCGGTGGCGGCCAGACCGTCGGCGGTGGCACGGGTAACAACAGCGCCAATTTCCTGAACCTGCGGGGACTCGGCGTCACGCGCACGCTGACGCTTTTGGACGGCCGCCGCTTCACCCCCAGCGGCCCGACCGGGCAGGTTGACGTTAACCTGATGCCGCAAGGCCTTGTGGACCGGGTTGACGTCGTGAACGGCGGCGCCTCGGCCGCGTATGGTTCCGATGCCGTCGGCGGCGTCGTGAACTTCGTGCTGAACAAAGAATTTGTCGGCTTCAAATCTGACCTCCTCCTCGGCCAGTCGCAGAAGGGCGATAATCAGGAATACAAGGGTTCGGTCACCTTCGGGACCAAGTATCTCAACGGCCGCGGTCACCTCGTTTTCAGCGGCGAGTATGTGGAGAGCAAAGGCGTGAACGGCGACGGCCGCGATTTCCGGCGCGAAGAGACCAATCAAATCCCCGAGCCCGGCAACACGACCAAGGTGATCCGCGCGACGGATATCCGGTCGCCGTTTACGACCGGCGGTAACATCATCAATGGCGCGGGCGGCACCGCCGCCAACAACGCGCTCATCCGCGGAATCAAGTTCGGTCCCGGCGGCAGGCAGAGCCCGTACGACTACGGCCGCCTCTCGACCACGGTCGGCACCGCGAACGGATTTCAGAGCGGCGGTGACGGCTTCCGGATCGGCACGGCCCAGGAGATCGTGCGTCCGCTCACGCGTAAAAATTTCTTCCTGCGAAACGATTTCAAGCTGCTCGAAAATTTCTCTTTCTTCGTCGAGGGCGGTTTCAGCGAAACGCAAATGAACCAGCAGAACAGCCCGACCACGCACCTGCTCACCATCCGGAGCGACAACGCTTTTCTCAATCAGGCCGCGCCCGACTTGGTCGCGCGCATGACCACGCTCGGCGTCACCTCGTTCACCATGAACCGCCTGACGCTGGAGCGCGGGCTTACGGTGTCCAAGGTCAACGACCAGAACCGGCGCGTGTTGGTCGGGTTCAACGCAAAAATCGGCGGCTGGGACTGGGAGACGTCGCTCCAATCGGGGACCAACGACATCAGTATTCCGATCGTCAACAATCTCATCACCGCGCGGATGGCGGTCGCCGCCGATGCGATTCTAGTCGGTGGACAAATTGTGCCCCGCGCGGCGGCCGCCAATCCGGGGAGCGTGGCCTTCAACCCGTTTGGCGCCGGATCGCCCTCGGCCGCGGCCTTGGACTACGTCATGGGCACCACGCAGTTTGAAGAAACTTCCTCGCAAGACGTGATCGAATCGAAGGTTGCTGGAGAGGTTTTCGATTTGCCCGCCGGTCCCGTGGCGGTCGCCGCCGGGTTGCATTGGCGCAAACTCGAATCCACGACTACGACCGATGCCCTCTCGATCGCTGGCGCCTACCGGTTGGCGAACAACCAACCGTTCACGGGCAACTATACGATCATGGAGGAGTTCGCCGAAACGCAGATTCCGCTGCTGAAGGATCTGCCGCTCGTGAAGAAGCTGACGGCCAGTCTGGCCTTCCGGCACGCGGATTACTCGACCAGTGGCGATGCCAATTCGTGGAAGGCCGGCGCGGTCTGGCAGCTCAACGCCGATCTACGCATCCGGGCCTCGCGCTCCCGTGACATCCGGGCGCCCAACATCAACGAACTCTTCTCCGCCGGCCGTCAGACCAACGGCAACATCTCCGATAATTTCGCCGGCGGCACGGGCCTGAGCTTTCAGGGCGTGCCCAACATCAACAGCGGCAATCCGAATCTGAAACCCGAGGTGTCCGACTCGACCGTTGTCGGTTTTGTCTACCAACCGATGTGGCTGAAAGGCGCGAGTTTCGCCGTGGATTTTTACACCACGGAAATTGCCGACGCGATTTTCCTGGCCGGCGGGCAGGAAGCCGTGCGCGAGTGCTCGCTCAACCCGTCGTCGCCGCTCTGCTCCTTCGTGACGCGCGGCCCGACCTCGGCCAGCCCGCGGGCGATCATCCAGACGCGGACCTCCTCGGTTAATCTCAATTCCGAGTTTTCGCGCGGCGTGGATTTCGAGGCCAGTTACCGGATTCCGCTCAACACGTGGTTTGCCGCCGTGCGCCCCGGCAATCTTACCGTGCGGGCGATCGCCGGTTACATCGACGAGTATTCCCGCGTATCGCCTCTCACTCCGACCCAAATCAACTTGGCCGGCAACGGTATCGCGAATCCCGGATCGGGCACGGCAGCGTTGCCGCGCATCCGGGGCAACCTCTCGCTGAGTCACTCGCGCAACGCCTTCTCCAGCTTCCTCCAGATGCGCTACATCGGCCGGATGACTTGGGACAAAACCCGGATCTTGGGTGTGACCACCGATTACA
>Ga0209444_10000529_pt1 | contig 20944 bp, 17 predicted proteins | sample LauGreFaBDMM15DN_2_FD_188215 | JGI IMG/M metagenome (GOLD analysis project Ga0209444, IMG submission 188215) | Freshwater lake microbial communities from Lake Michigan, USA - Fa13.BD.MM15.DN (SPAdes) (version 2) | ecosystem: Environmental > Aquatic > Freshwater > Lake | place: Lake Michigan... | reverse complement strand
TTGCAACTCAGTTGTGTAAGCTGGCGGGCTGCAGGGTATCAAATCAGCTCTACACGCAGTCAATTTCTGGGCCGCTAGCGAGACGCCTTGGGAGGTCAGATTCCATCGGCTGTAGGGCTTGCTTGAACCGGCTATTTGCGTGGGTAAAAAATTGGGCTGCAGTTTTCAAGCGGTCTGGAGATCTTGGCCCCTGGTGAATCTGCAACCACCCACCAAAGTGCAGCAAGATCTCCAATCTGGTTGACAACATAAAACTTAGGGCAATGTTTCCGTCTCGTTTTCTAGGTCAAAGCGTCGAAGCACACCCGCACGCGTTTCATTCTTGGCAATTTGGCGAATGTGGATTTCAGCTTCAGACGTTGTGCCCCAATTTCTGCCAATAAAGAATCGTTCAATCTCTGTATCGCCTACGAGTGACTGCCCAGTTTTTCTGTGAATGTATTTGGCCAGTGACGCGTATTCGTCTTGTAATTTGTAAATGTGATGGCTTACCTGCAAAGCGCAGCGGATGTATTTTGAAAGTTCTTTGAGCTTTTGTGCCTGCTCAAATGAGTCAATCCAATAAACTTTCAGTATGTTGCTTTGACTAGACATCAAAAAGAAATCGCTTACCGCAGTGCCGCAAAAGACGACGCTCTGCATCTGGTAATCGCTTTTTTTCATCGCGTACCGATGCAGCTCTTCAAGCAAAACAATTCGGTCATCTAAGACTTTGGATGCTTTGCTGACCCCACGAACATAAATGTCAGCGCCCGCTGGAAATCTTTTCTCCAGCATGTCCAGTGGCGGCAGTTTGGTTTTCTCATTCAAAAAAATGTAGCCTTGTGGGTATTTCATAATCAGCTCCGGATGTTTGAAATTTTGATCACATTGGACTGGCCAGCTTTGCGCGCTTGGTTGGCGCTCATGACCACATCGCTGAATATTGATCGTGCAGACCCTCGGCCAGCTTGAACCACTTGGTCCAGTGTGGCGTCTGGCGGTGCCACCAAACCTGACTGTGTGTAGATGCGGCGAAGGATGGGGCGCCAGTGCTGCGCAGGGGGCACATTCATGTCAATCAATACGCTTCGGTTTTGAACGCCCGGATCAACTTCATTTAAGTGGTTGGTGGTCATGATGAATACAACATTGGTTCGGTTCATCAGGGCCTTAAAAGATGCCTTGGCAGCGTCTGTGAGCAAGTCCACCTCATCCAAGATCACATAGTGCAGACCACTGGCATTCCAAGACACAAAGCTGGTGGCGTTTTGAATGCTGTTGATCAAGCCCACGCCGTTTTGACCTTGAATGCAAGGGTGATAACTTTGGGCTGGATTTGTGGTGTCTGTGAGATCGCCAGTAGGGATAGCCTGAGCATTTGGATCTGATTTGGCTGTTTCAATCAAGCCGGGCAGCAAGTTGGCCATGGTGGTTTTGCCCGTGCCATAAAGCCCGTGTAAGACGATGCCGTTGACGCCGTTATCCGGAAATGACAGGGTGGCATCCAAGATGCTGTCCAACTTGAATCGACTCGATTGCTGAAGCGCAAAGTCATTGAGACATCGCGGCGTTGTGACTTTGACTGAGTTGATGTGTGCTGTGGCCATAGTGGCGTCTCCATTGATTAAAGTAAATTGGGTGACCACACTGGCGTGATCACCCGTGGGTTAAATGCATTAGGTCAAGCAGCTTTGAGGGCTGCGCGAGCGGCAGCGCGTTGCTCATCCACAGCGTTTTGCTCATCCTGCAACTGGCGGGCTTTTTCTTGCTCAGCACCAATACTGGCAAAGGTAGCCAGAGCGCTGTTGATGACAGATTTGTTCTGTACAACCTTGCGTACAGCAAAAGTACCATCGTCTTCCCTTGTAGCCAGCAGAACCACACCTTCTTCTAGGCTCTCAGTGGAGTAGTTAGCGTTTAGTGAATCGCCAGACACGGTAGCCAAGACATCACCATCAAGCACCGAGCGACCAAGGGCTGCCTTGTCTTTGACCGACTTAGGTTTATTGGTGTTGCTGCGCCGAACTTCCTCAATGCCGCCGTTGTCCCTAAAAAACTTGGGCAACTCCATGACCTGTTTCTTTTCGGCAATGGCAACCTTCAATGCAGATGCATAGGCATTGACACGGCGGCGGTCGACACCAAAGACGCACTTAACTATTTTGGTGATTAAGGGCGTGGCATCTGTGAACTTGAGGCCTTTGGTGTTGATGTAGTTGGCTAGTCCTTTTTTGAGGCCTTTGGCTGCGACACCCGTGCCGGACATGGCGTTGTTGAGGGAATAGCAGTGCTGCAGGAGGGCGTAAAGGCCATCGTTGGCAGAGGCTAACTCGTTGTTTTCCCAATCAACGCGCTGCGTCACCAGCGTGTCTATGGCTTCGCCAATGGATTGCTCGGGGTTGCCTTTTGTCAAAAGATTACCGATATTGATGGCAAATGCGCTGGGTCGTTCCGCTACTGGAACTGCCGCTGCCAAAGCCGTTGCTTCTGTGGCTTGAGTTTGATCACTCATGAAGTTCTCCAAAAAATGTGAATTGAAAGTGTGGCAATCACCATGACGGCCACACCCCGATTTCAGCTTTTGGTTAAGCCAATGAATACATACAAAAAGGGTTAACGAAAAAAGTTAGTAAATCTTTGAAAGGGGTAATGGCAATGGTGGCAAATCTCCTGACTGGGCTTGCTCGGTCAACCAAACGGCATTGGGTTGCCGCAATGATCTCCGCGCGACTTTTCTATAACTATTTGCGTCTGAGTCCCAGTTACGCGGCAGGATGCCTACATGGACTGCGAAATACGAGCAGCAAGTTGAACAGGCACAGTGCAAAAGTTCTTACCTGTGTGAACAAGTATCGTGATGTCCACCAAACCAGTTTTGAGGACTGGGTCGCAGGCGCGGGCAGTGTGCGCATCAAAGCTCCAAGTCGAATGCCGGAGATAGTCACTGCTCAAACACTGGAGATTGGGCATCAGTCTGATTTGTTTATCCGCTTTCCATATGGGCGTAATGCTATGCCCCAGTTGGAGCTTTTGGCCATGATTGCCTCCATGGTGCCGACAGCTGTGAAAGACAGGCCCAACAGCCAAGATCACACAGTCTTGAGATTGACCCCAGTGCTACAGAAAAACCTTTGGCGTGATGTCTACCTTTCCTACCTGATCAAAAACTACCCTGAGGCCGAGCTTTGGAGGTTAGGTGCAGAAGCCATGCTGGTTGATAGATTCATTGGCAAGGTAGAGCCTACGGGTCGTCGTATGAATTCCAGTCAAGACTACGAGCGTCGATTGTTGGTGGCCATGGTGGTTCGGCACAGAGCTTGGGCGGCAAACATCTCTGAACATGCGGCCATAGACAAATTTCCCTGCAAACAGGCCTTGCCTAATGATCAGCAATGCCTTGAGCTGCAAGCCGTGGACTTATTGCCACATCTGACTTTCCACTCGTTGGAAGAGTCCATGTACGCCAGAAGGCAGGTGATACGGTGCACTGGTGCGGTAGGCATGGTGCCAGCAGAGCCATCATTCAAACATCAAGGCCTGTTGTTTTGACCCATGCTTGTTTGGGCTGGTGGATTGCAAGTCCGCTAATATGGAGTAAGGCTGAACAAGGAATGGTTCCTGTCATCTAGTGTCGGGTAAACCGACACTTGGTGTTATGCCCCAAGTGATGTTGAGTATTGAGTGACGCTGCGAGCTTTACACCAAAGCCACGGCCTTTCGGAGCATGTCATCCGATGCGTCGATGTATCCAATCGTTGTGGAAATGTTGCGGTGTCCCATGGCGCGCATCAAGACCCGAACGCCGACACCTTTAGAACTCAGTGAAGTGGCAAATGATCGGCGGCCACTGTGGCTTGATGCCCCATCAACACCCGCGCCCGTGTAGAGCTGTAAAAAGTATTGGGCCAGTGTGTTGGCGGTAAAACCACGCTGTGGCTCCTTTTGCGTGGCAAAAAACGCCCAATGTGCTTCACGCCGTTTGGCAGTGCTGACATAGCACTCAAGTTCTTTCAGCAGCTTGGGGCTCAAAAACACAATGCGCGGGTGACCGCCCTTGGTTTGATCGGCGTTCAAGCGGATTTCATCTTTGACGCGGCCCTCTGCGTTGACCACATCACCCCAGGTTAGAGCAGCGACTTCGCCAACCCGCATGCCCGCAAGGTGGGTTAAAAGCAGCATAGCCCTGTTACGCGCTGCGTGCGCGCGGCTTGCTATGTAGTCCTGCACCCGGCGCAATTCCTGCGCTGTAAGCGTTTTTGCTTTGCCCATGAGCTGTTCCTCCAAAATCACATAAAAGCAGTGCTTTATTGTGTTTTCTTTGGTTCGGTCTGGGCAACCTGAGTCCGTCCATGCTGTAGGGTCAATGAAATCAACAACTTACGCTAGAACCAAAGGAAATGTGTATTTTGTTTGGTATCGGAGTCGAGCATTCGAATCCCTCATGCCCCGCCAGTACAAAGACCTCAAACCTGCTCAGCAGGCCTTGAGGCAGCCTCAGGCCCCGCACCACGCGGGGCTTTTTGCTTTGGGCTCCTGACTGCCGCCATTGGCATTGACCAAGGAAATCCGTCTCAAACCCCGTTTGTCTCAAAACCTCATGACTTTTTCGGACTTGGTTCCGAGCCGTGAAGTTACGTGGTTTGGTAAAAATGGCTTTGAACTAAGTTGAATGAGATTTCGTTGCTCAGAGTGCTTTGATGTCAAGTTGAGGGTGAGTAATTTAAAACCTTATGCACTTCGCTTAACGCAAAACTTGAAAGCTGGCGATAGGCTGCTTGAGGCTGATGCCAGTCATCGACGCGAACAAGCCTGATCGACATCTAGCGTCCAATTGCTGACAAGTCAATCGAAGCCGAAAAAACCTAGACATTCGGGTCCAATGCACTGTGCACAGTTATGCGCGTGAAGTCCTCTAAGAAGTCAATCAGTTCATCAGAATACTGAACAGCATTCGCTACATCCATGGTTGCAATAGCCCGCAAAATCTTTGCATGGTGCTGGGATGCTTTCACGAGGCTGCCTGGCACTTCAGAATGGAACGCCACCCAGTAACGACGCGACAAGCCGAAAAATAGATCCATCGTTGCTTTTAATATGTCGTTGTGAGCCGATCGAGCCTTGAGGTCTTGAATGTCGCGATTGGCAAAAAGAAATGCGTAGACATCGTTGGCCTTGGCAGCCTCTTCAATTTCTGCCGCGTACTCCAGCATCAACCGGCGTTCATCTGGAGTAGCCTTATCGCAGCTACGTTTAGCAAGCAATTGCTCCAATGATCGACGAACATCTAGCAGTTGCAATTGTTTGATCGCATCAATCGGGGTGATCATGATTCCCCGATTTTTTTTTGCTACCACCAACTCTTCTCTGGTCAGGCGATGCATCGCTTCACGGGCTGGCGTGCGCCCCAATCCGACGAAATCGGCAAGCTGAGCTTCTGAATACATCTCCCCAGGCTTAAGTTCTAAATTGACTATGCCCTCACGCAACTTTCGATAAGCCATTTCGGTTTGGCTTGTTTGACGTACTACTGTGCTCTTACCAGCTGAAGTAGAAACTTTTTTCAACCTCAATGAAACGGCTGATATATCACTTGACGGCGTTTTTCCATCCAATTTTTTCATATTTCTCTGCTTGCTCTTTCGTTTTGTTAGGGTTTTTACCTAATTTTTTTTATTCAGTAAGATACTACAATGCCATCATGCCAAGTGATATCTTACAAGCAAACATGATCTCTGACCAGCGCCCCCAACTCAACATGCAATGTGACATTTTGGTAGTCGGCGGCGGCGCTGCCGGGCTTGCAGCCGCACACACTGCAGCGAAGCAAGGCTTGAAAGTCATTTTGTTGGAGCGTTACGGGTTTTGCGGAGGCGGCGCAGTGGCAGGCCTATCAGGAACAATTTGCGGCATGTACCTGGCGACCGAACGAACATCCTCGGCTCCGCAACAAGTGGTACATGGTTTTTTGGATCAATTCGTCAATCGTATGAATGCACGTAACGGGCTGACTCCTGCAGTGCGATACGGCAAAACTTACACCCATGTCCATGATCCCGTAGTTTGGCGCGAAGTTGCAGATGGCTTCCTGCGTGAACAAAATGTACACGTGATTTTTCACTCCACGGTTACCGCAAGCATCTTGGAGGGTGAACGTGTGGCTGGCGTCACCGCTTACACCAAAGAAGGCCCTGCACGAATCCTCGCGAAAATCACCATCGATGCAAGTGGAGATGCTGATGTACTGGCGATGTCTGGATTGGGCACCACCATGGGTGATAACGGCAGGGTTCAAAACCCCACCATGATATTCCGACTCGGCGGTGTAGATACCAGCCTGTTTGAAGCTACTTACGGACGCGACACCATAATGCCTGCAAATGTCAGCGCCCTAATTGAGCAAGCCAACAGCAGTGGCAGATACAAACTGCCTCGCCAAAAGATTTGGTTGTTCACAACAACACGCCCCGGCGAGTTGCTTTGTAACTGCACGCGCATAGTCGGCCCTGAAGGTCGAGAACTCAATGCCGTGATCGCCGCCGACTTTACTGATGCTGAAATAGAAGGTCGTTTGCAAGTCCAGGAATACGCGCGGTTCTTTAAGGAATTTTTGTTAGGCTGCAGGGACAGCTATGTCAATGACACAGCTGTTCAGGTGGGCGTTCGTCAAACTCGTCAGGGGGCTGGCCGCGTCACCCTTCTCAACACTGACGTAACTAGCGGCAAGAAAAGCGCTGATGGCATAGCAATTTCTCCCTGGCCAATTGAACTGCATGCAGGCACTAAACCAGTGGTGAATTGGTTACTGGATGATTACTACGAAGTTCCATACGGGTGTTTTGTCCCCGAAAAAGGATTAGACCTTCTCTTTGCTGGGCGTTGTCTGTCAGCACAACACGAAGCGGTTGCATCAGCCCGTGTGACTGCCCAATGTTTTTCTTACGGCCACGCGATTGGTCATGCGGCTGCTCTCGCGATTCGTGAAAACCTTCACCCACACCAAATTGAAGGTCGAGAATTGAGGGAGATTTTAAATCAAGACGGTGCACGGATGGATATCTAAATGGGTGCTATTGCCATGACCAAAGAGCCTGTTTGGCTTCTCCAGATTGATCGAACGGATCGTCGTAATGCGATTGACTCAGAAACTGCACGCAATCTTGCGTTTATGTTGCGCGAGGCTGAATCCTCGGCATATTGCCGCGCAGTTGTTTTGTATGGAATAGGCCCTCATTTCTGCGCAGGCAGTGATTTAAAAGAACTTGCGGGGAAAAGCGCTGAAGAAATGGCAGTTATTGAGTCTGTTAAAGCAGAACTGGCGCAGACCATCCAAGAGGTAAGTGTTCCGGTAATCGCAGCGGTTGAAGGCTTTGCTTTGGGGGGTGGTGTTTCCATTGCCGCCAGTTGTGACATTGTGGTCTCTAGCTGTTTGGCCAAATGGTTAATGCCAGAAGTAGCAAACGGGTGGTTGCCGCCCTGGGGCATTCAGCCTGTTGTTGATCGTTGCGGTGCATCACGGGCAAAAAAAGTGCTTTACGGCATCGAACCCCTCATTGGCGAAGAAGCAAATCAAGCGGGCTTGGTTGATTACATCACGGAAGAAGGCCAAGCACTAGTTGTAGCCAAACAAATCGCCAACAGTATGGCTGCTCTCCCCCCCAGCGCTGTTAGAGCAGTCAAAAGTTACCTTAATGGGACACATGGAAATTCAGTTTCGGAAAACGACCAGCTTGCATCGCGCTACTTCGTTGCAAATTGCCGCACCCCCCAAGCACTCCAGACGTTGGCGAAATTCGGAGCTAAAAAATGAACAAAATCACTACTGCAGAAAAAGCTGTAGCCTCAATTCCTGATGGCGCGACGATCGCCACAGTAGGCGTCATTGGCTGGGTTACGCCCGATCATTGCCTAAAAGCACTTGGTCTTCGCTTCAAAGATACGGGCTCACCACGAAACCTCACTGCTTACCTGCCTGTTGGTACGGGTGATGGAATGCACATTGGGGGTATGGAACACATTGCCCAAGAGGGCCTTCTCAAACGAGTGGTCTCGGGTTCATACATCAACCCCGTGCATCCTGAAACTGGCAAACGTCCCGAAATGATGCGCTTGGTGCGAGAAAACAAAGTCGAGGCATACAGTTGGCCCATCGGCGCCACTATGCATTGGTTGCGAGAAGTAGCACGCAAGTCCCCAGGATATATGACCTCTGTTGGGATTGGCACATATATTGACCCAGAACACGGTGGAGGAAAATTCAATGAACTTGCCCAAGAGGACCTGGTCAAGAAGGTTGCATTCGAAGGCAAAGAGTACCTTTTCTATCCCACCTGGCCAATCAATTACGCATTCATCCGTGCCAGCTCAGCGGACGAATTCGGTAACCTCAGCTGGGAGGACGAAGCACTCCTGTCCGCTAGCATTGCATTGGCCATAGCTACAAAAGCCTGTGGCGGAAAGGTAATCGCTCAGGTTCGCAAGGTTGTGCGTCGTGGATCAAGATTGGCACCGGAAGTGCGACTTCCAGGGGTGTTTGTTGACGCCGTCGTAGAAGTAGCTGACCAGATGATGGTGACAGATACTTTGTTTGATGCTGACTACTTAGGGGGACAGCTAAATTCGAAAGTCATTAAAAAACTTCCGAAATTGTCTTTTGGCGCAGACAAAATCGTAGCCTACCGAGCTGCTCAAGAACTTAAACCACACCGATTGAGTATCCTGGGGTTCGGAGCCTCCTCTGACATGCCCCTTGTCATGGCTGAATACGGCATGTTGACAGGAAAAAACGTGAACGACTACTGGTTCACAACCGAACACGGCTCGTTTGGAGGCATTGTAATGAGTGGTTGGCAATTCTCCGCCAACGCCAATCCAGAGGCCATCCTAGACGGCGTTTCCCAGTTTGATGCCATTGATGGTGGTCTTTGTGAATTTGCCGCCCTTGCGTTCGCGGAATATGACTCAACAGGTGTTGTGAACGTCAGTAAATTTGGAATTGCAAATCCTGGCGCGGGCGGATTCATAGACATTGCACACAACGCTAAAGAATTGGTTTTTTGTGGCACGTTCACAACAGGTGGATTGAAAGTTGAATTCATCCATGGGCAGCTTCGCATCCTGCAAGAAGGCAAAGTACGCAAATTCGTAAAAAGTGCCTCGCACATTACTTATCAGGTGCAAAAAGGCGTGGCTGATCGCGCACAAAAAGCAACCATTGTTACGGAACGAGCCGTATTCCAAGTTGATGTCGATGGATTGATATTGACTGAAATTGCCGCAGGGATTGATGTCCAGCGCGATGTGTTGGGACAGATGGAATACCCCGTTCGTATCGCCCCCAAACTCAAGATCATGGACATAACACGCCTTGATGATCTGTTGATGCCCGCTTACCCCGCCATGTAAGGACACAAAATGACCAGCAAAAAAGCCAGCGACTGGACTCGCCAAAGACTCGAACGCTTCAAAGATGGCGCTGTTTTGCCAGCTCATCTTTTATCACTCAAAAGTGACAAAAGTTTTGACAAACATCGGATGCGTGCGCTGACCCGTTATTACCTGGATGCAGGAGCTGGCGGTGTTGCGGTCGGCGTCCACACAACCCAATTCGCAATTCGCTCCAAAGGTTTATACGAGCCTGTTTTAAAACAAGTTGCGGAAACAGTTGCTGAATTCGGCGATGACGGAACCTTAAAAGTTGCTGGCGTCACAGGAAAAACAGAGCAGGCTTTGGGAGAGGCAAGGATTGCTCGTGCACTTGACTATGACGCGGCTTTGCTTAATGTTGCCGCCTTTGCAGACGTAAGCGAAGAAGAAATTTTGACTCATTGCCGTGCTATTGCCGCAGTGATGCCAATCATCGGTTTTTATCTACTCACCGAAGTTGGTGGCATTGTTCTCTCTCGCGATTTTTGGAAACAGTTTTGCGAAATCGAAAACGTCGTTGGAATCAAAGTCGCTCCATTCAATCGTTACCGAACACTTGACGTGGCGCACGGCATTGTGCAAGCGCGAGCTGAACATCGAGTGAGTTTGTATACCGGCAATGACGACCACATCGTTTTGGACCTGCTCACACCAATGACGGTGCCGCGTGGAAAGGAAATGGTTGAGGTTCGATTCCGTGGAGGTTTGCTCGGACATTGGGCAATTTGGACAAAAAAAGCCGTTGAAATTTTCGAAAGAATAAAAAATATATCTAAGGGTGATTCTGTACCTATGGAATTACTCGCCCTTGACTCCATCGTCACAGACTGCAACCGCGCCATTTATGACGCGCAGCACGATTTTCGTGGGTGTATCCCCGGGTGCCACGAGGTCCTGAAACGGCAAGGTTTATTTGAAGGTACGTGGTGCCTCGATCCGAACGAAGTGCTCAGCCCCGGCCAAGCTCAACTGATCGATCAAGTCTACTTGGACTACCCCGATATGAACGATGACGAATTCGTGCGGGCCAACCTCAATCGGTGGCTCTCGTAAAAATTACCAACTCAAACTTTATCCTCGAAAGCAAATCATGCAAGAAGTTCTAAATCATAAAAATTTTCCTGAAAAATTTGTCTCGGTAGAGCACTTGGAAGACTTCATGTCTATGCCGTCGCAAGCTCTTATCGACGATCTGGCAGCCCTTGAAGGGGACATAGCAATTCTCGGCGTTGCGGGGAAGATGGGGGTTACGCTGGCCCGGTTGGCCAAACGTGCTGCTCCCAACAAGCGAATCATCGGTGTTGCACGCTTCTCTGACCCTCAAGAGAAGACCAAGCTGGAAAGCTGGGGAATCGAAACCATCACCTGTGATTTGTTGGATCGCGACGCGGTCAATCAACTACCGAAAATACCGAACATCATTTTCATGGCGGGAAAAAAATTCGGCACTGAGGGCGAACAAGAATTGACTTGGGCCATGAATACCCTAGTTCCAGCAATCGTAGCCGAAGCTTTTAGAGATTCGAGGATTGTTGCCTTCTCAACGATTCACATCTACCCTGGTGTCAGTGTTCTACACCGAGGGTCACTGGACTCAGACCCGCCGTTTGCACGCCCTGGTGAATACGCCAACTCAGTGGTGGGACGTGAGCGCATGTTCCAGTACTTCTCCAAGAAAAACAAAACTCCAGGTCGAATCATAAGATTGTCATATTCAATTGACATGCGCTACGGTGCCCTGCAAGAAATTGCAAAATGGGTTCTTAATGACGAGGAGATTGATCTAACAACAGGTCATGTAAACGTGATTTGGCAAGGAGATGCAAACTCTCAGATCCTTCGCTGCCTGCGCCATTGCGAAGTTCCCTCTGCACCGATAAATATCACTAGCCCCGAAGTGGTGAGCGTCTACGACATTGCCAATCAGTTCGGAAAGATTTTTGGAAAGACTCCGCGCTTCAAGGGAACTGAACAAAACACTATTGTGGTGAATGGTGACCTTGCCGCCGATCTTTTCGGTTATCCGAATGTTCCACTCAAACGGATGGTGTCTTGGATTGCCGATTGGGTAGCTAATGAAAAACCCACTATTGGAAAGCCAAGTAAATTCGAAGTTCACACTGGGAAGTTCTAACGTGGACAACGAAACTATTCGCAATCGTTCATTAATGGCCAGTGGTTTGTGGAGCACACAGGTTAAGCGTTTTGCTTGGCCGGTTGGCGTCCATGCTGCTCTAGTATTGCTTTGGTATTGGCTTACCACTACGGGCACCATTCCTAAGTACGTGTTGCCATCTCCTGTTGACGTGATCGCAACACTAAATAAGCCACATTACAAATGGATGCTACACCTTACCACCACCACGATTGAGGTTGTAGGAGGATACATTCTTGCCGTCTTCATTGGGGTAGCTTTGGCACTACTAACCTCTTGGTTTAAGTGGTTTGCCATGGCCATTATGCCTTTGCTGATCACTTTGAACATGATTCCGAAAATAGCCATGGCTCCGTTATTCATAGTCTGGCTTAGCTACGGAGTTATTCCAAACATCATCATCACATTTTCGATCTGTTTTTTCCCGATCGTTCTGACTACAGCGCGTGGCTTGAAGGAAGTAGAGCCTGAATTGCTGGATTTAGCTCACGCAGCCAAAGCGACGAGATGGCAGATCTTTTCGAAAATCCAATTTCCGAGTGCATTGCCATACATTTTCAGCGGCATGAAAGTCTCAACAGTTTTTGCCGTGGCTGGTGCCATCGTCGGAGAGTTTATTGGCTCTGAAAAGGGCCTCGGAAATCTGATGCTCTCAGTTCAAGCCACGCTGGACACCGCAGCGATGTTCATGGCCGTGACGCTAATCACCGTGATCGGAATTCTTTTATACGCCTCCGTTTACCTGATGGAGAAGTGGTTGGTTGTGCGTGATGCACGTGTGGAGTGATTATGTCGAAATCTTTTATTCACCTTTCAAAAGTCCGTAAGACTTATCGCGCTAAAGATGAAGAATTTTTGGCAGTTTCGGATGTGACTTTGGATATTGAAGAAGGCGAACTCGTATCGCTGGTAGGCCCATCTGGCTGCGGCAAGTCAACATTACTCAAAATTGTTGCTGGTTTGCACGGATTTGACGGAGGTGACGTTGAAATCGGGAATTCAACCTCACCCTTCGTGCCTGGGCGTGATATCGGCATGGTCTTTCAACAACCTCTTTTACTGAAATGGCGGCGGATCATTGACAACGTAGTGCTGCCAGCTGAAATTTTGGGATTACCAAAAGATCAATACTACGATCGAGCCCACGAGCTTCTGAAGATGGTTGGTCTCACTGGTTTTGAGAATAAATATCCATATGAGTTATCTGGCGGCATGCAACAACGGGTCGCTATTGCGCGAGCATTGGTCCATGATCCGAAATTAGTTCTGATGGATGAACCGTTTGGAGCTCTCGATGCTCTTACTCGCGAAAACATGAACTTAGAACTGCTCAGAATTTGGCAGGAATCTAAGAAAACAATTTTGTTCGTAACTCACGGTATTCAAGAGGCCGTGTTTGTTGGCAGTAAGGTGGTTGTCCTATCGGCGCGTCCAGCTCGAATGGTTGATCATTTTAAGGTCGATCTTCCCTACCCTCGTACTCTTGACATCAAGACGCATGAAGATTTTGGCGCGTACACGCGGCGAATTTACAAGCTCTTGGGAATGCATTAATTCATCAACCAAAGGAGACAAAAGTGATTAATCGAAAAACCAAACTGCTTTTAGCACTTTGTGCAGCTGTTTTGAGCAGTGCCGCTAATGCTCAAAACAAGCTCAATTTTGTACTGAATTGGCTGCCCGGAGCAGACCATGCCCCAATCTTCTATGCCCAAAAGATGGGTTGGTACAGAGAAGGAGGCGTTGACCTGAATATTGAAAATGGAAAGGGGTCCGGATTTGCAGCACAGAAAGTCGCCTCTGGTGACAGCCATGCGGGCATCATTGACATGATGACAGCTTACGATGTCAGAGGAAAAGGCGCAGAAATGAAAGCCGTAATGGCCATCTATGCTAATTCTCCATATGGGCTGTATTGGAAAAAAGGCCGTGGCATTAACAGCCCGAAAGATTTTGTGGGCAAAAAAATTGGTACTCCTCCTGGTGATGCCGCACGCACTGTGTGGTCAGCTATGGCAAAAGTTTTTGACATTCCGGCGGATAGCGTCCGATGGGTCAACGTAGCCCCTGAGGGAAAAGTTGCTGCGCTACAAAGTAATGCTATCGACGTCACTTCGCACTTTTACAGTGTGCACTATGTATATGAACGGACCTTCGGTGCTGAAATGGGATTTGTCGCATTGCGTGACATGGGATTCAATCCATACAGTAATGCCATTTTTGTAAACCCAAAAGCAGCTCGCGAACAATCCGAACTTATACGTAGATTTATTGGTGTCACGCAACGCGCATACGTAACTTGTTTGAATACCCCAGCGCCATGTCTCCAAGCACTTTCAGAAGCAGCCAGCCAAAACCCGGATGATGTTCTTGCAAGTTGGAACAATACAAGAGCACTTCTGGTTGATGAGAATTCTCGGAAAGTAGCGTTCGGCTATTTTGATCCAAATCGAATGTCAGCTGACTATAGATTGGCCAAAACTTCTTACTCTGAAATGAAAGACTTTCCCTTAAGTGATTTTTTCACTAACGAATTCCTAGATAGGAACCAGAAAGCCAGATAAAAAAGTTATTTACGGCGAATCAAATGCATATTTGGTTCGTCTATCTTTTATGCGAATTCATTCAATTGATTTTAAATCAGTCGAATTTGCAGATCGCGGGACACTTGTTGCAGCAGCTTTACAGTGTCGCTTTACAGTTAGTGCAGCAAGTCGTTGGTTAATCATCTTAGAAGGATTATTGGGTTGCCGTTTGTTTGAACGTTGAGTTGTAACAGTCGTGAACACCGTCGATTAACACCAACCCCAAGGTTTCGGAAATTTGGTTCGATCTACCGACGCATCGCAGCTCTTGGGTTTAGTTGCGGCCTGACGAGCGGTAAAGCATTGGGTTCTGGTTTACTTTTTGCCCAAATTGCCTGGGTTGTGCCGGCTTGCCTGACAAATTTCAGCCTCTCAAAAAATGAAAAAAATCAAAAGTATTCTGGTCGCCAATCGCAGCGAAATCGCCATCCGAGTCTTGCGTGCAGCTTCCGAGATGGGCATTCGCACCGTGGCCATCTATTCCAACGAAGACCGCTTTGCCCTGCACCGTTTCAAGGCTGATGAATCGTACTTAGTGGGTGCCGGCAAGAAGCCGATATCAGCCTATCTGGATATCGCTGACATCGTGCGTATTGCCAAAGAAGCCGACGTGGACGCCATCCATCCTGGCTATGGCTTCTTGAGCGAAAACCCCGACTTTGCCGATGCCTGCGCATCAGCGGGTATTGCCTTCATTGGCCCCAATGGCGACGTGATGCGGACCTTGGGAAACAAAGTGGCCGCCCGTGCTGTCGCTGTTTCTGCAGGTGTCCCTGTAGTTCCTGCCACCGCCGCCTTGCCCGATGACATCGAAGTGTCCAAGAAAATGGCTTTGGAAGTGGGTTACCCACTGATGCTCAAAGCCAGCTGGGGTGGCGGGGGCCGTGGCATGCGCGTGATCGAGACCGAGGCAGACCTCGCGCCCATGCTGGAGTTGGCCAAGCGTGAAGCACTGGCGGCCTTTGGCAACGACGAGGTTTACCTGGAGAAACTGGTCCGCCGTGCCCGTCATGTCGAAGTCCAAGTTATGGGCGACAAACACGGCAATCTCGTGCACCTGTTCGAGCGGGACTGCTCGGTTCAGCGTCGTAACCAAAAGGTGGTGGAGCGCGCACCCGCCCCGTATATGCTGGATTCCACCCGTCATGAGCTGTGCGAATCAGCCTTACGCATGGCTCGCGCCGCCAACTACAGTCACGCTGGAACCGTGGAGTATCTGTACGACGTAGATACTGGAAAGTACTACTTCATCGAAGTAAACCCGCGTATTCAGGTGGAGCACACCGTTACTGAAGTGGTTACCGGCGTGGATATCGTCAAGGCCCAGATTCGGGTGACCGAAGGAGCCAAGGTAGGAGATGAGGACTCCTTCATCCCGTTCCAGCAAGACATCTCCCTGCGCGGACATGCCTTGCAGTGCCGTGTCACGACTGAAGATCCAGAGAACAACTTCACGCCCGATTACGGCAAGATTTCTGCATACCGCAGTGCAGCAGGTTTCGGCATTCGCCTAGACGCCGGCACTGCTTATGCCGGTGCGGTCATCACTCCTTACTACGACTCACTACTAGTCAAGGTCACCGCTTGGGGGCACACGCCCGATGAGGCAGCCTCCCGCATGGACCGAGCACTGCGCGAATTCCGGGTCCGCGGTCTTTCCACTAACCTGCAGTTTCTGGAAAACGTCATCGCGCACCCGCTGTTTCGCTCGGGCGAATGCACAACGCGCTTCATTGACACAACGCCCGAGCTGTTTAACTTCGTCAAACGGCGCGACCGCGCCACCCGACTGCTCAAGTTCTTGGGCGATGTGACGGTGAACGGCAACCCTGAGATGAAGGGTCGCACATTGCCCGCCCTGCCGCTTGCCACTGCCGTTAGGCCTGTCTGCGATATCACTACGCCGATTCCCAAAGGCTCGCGCGACCGCTTCAAGGAACTCGGTGCCCAAGGTTTTTCCCAGTGGATGAAAAATCACCCTCAGGTTCTGCTGACCGACACCACCATGCGCGATGCCCACCAGTCGCTTTTTGCCACGCGCATGCGCAGTCACGATATGACGCAGATTGCACCGCACTACGCGCGAATGTTGCCCCAACTGTTCTCCATGGAGTGCTGGGGTGGCGCCACTTTTGACGTGGCTTTGCGCTTCTTGAAGGAAGACCCCTGGGAGCGCTTGGCACGCTTGCGCGAAGCAACGCCCAACATCCTGTTTCAAATGTTGCTGCGCTCATCAAATGCTGTTGGATACACCAACTACTCTGACAACGTGGTTCGCTATTTTGTACAGCAGGCAGCCAAAAACGGCATCGATATATTCCGTGTCTTTGACTCCCTGAACTGGGTAGACAACATGCGTGTGGCCATGGATGCTGTGATCGAATCCGGCGCCTTGTGCGAAGGGACGCTGTGCTACACCGGGGATCTGTTCGATGCCAAGCGCAGTAAGTACAACCTGAAGTACTACGTCAATCTCGCCAAGCAGTTGGAAAAGGCAGGGGCCCACATCCTGGGTATCAAGGACATGGCAGGAGTCTGCAAGCCACGTGCGGCAGCTGAACTCGTGCGTGTTCTCAAAGAGGAAGTGGGTATTCCCATCCATTTCCATACACATGACACCAGCGGAATATCGGCTGCCTCCGTATTGGCAGCTATCGAAGCAGGTTGCGATGCCGTCGATGGCGCACTGGACGCCATGAGCGGTCTGACTTCGCAGCCCAATTTGGGATCAATTTGCGCAGCCTTGGCAGGATCCGCTCGCGATCCTGGGATGGATCTTGACGCGATGCAGAGCTTATCCCAATACTGGGAGGGCGTACGCCGAGCTTATTCACCGTTTGAGGCTGATATGCGTGCAGGCACTTCCGATGTCTACAACCATGAAATGCCTGGGGGGCAGTACACCAACTTGCGTGAACAGGCTCGAGCCATGGGTCTGGCACACCGCTGGCCGGAAGTGTCCAAAGCTTATGCCGATGTGAATATGCTGTTTGGCGATATCGTCAAAGTCACTCCGACTTCCAAAGTGGTCGGTGATATGGCGCTCTTTATGGTGGCCAACGATCTCAAGCATGAAGATGTAAGTAATCCGGATTGCGACGTTGTTTTTCCCGATTCGGTCATCTCCCTGTTCAAAGGGGAGCTGGGCTTTCCTCCGGATGGGTTTCCAAAAGCTTTGGAGAGTAAGGTGCTCAAAGGAGGGGCGCCCATGCAAGGTCGTGCCGGTGACCACCTGGCGCCTGTCGATCTGGAGGCTAAGCGAAAAGAAGCTGAACACGCCGTTGGCCGCAAAGTCAGCGATACCGATTTGGCCTCCTACCTTATGTATCCCAAGGTGTTCAAGGATTACGCTGCGCACCGCACGCATTTCAGCGACGTGTCGCTCTTACCCACCTCACCTTTCTTCTATGGTCTGGCAGACCGGGAAGAAGTGTCCATCGATATCGACCGGGGTAAAACACTGGTGATACGCCAGACTGGTCGATCCGAGAGCGTGGATGAAGAAGGCAAGATCAAGGTCTTCTTCGAGCTCAATGGGCAGCCACGCACAGTGCGTGTTCCCAAGGCCGGTATTGCCGGAACTGTGCACGCCAAGGCCAAAGCAGAAGAAGGCAATGCCAACCACGTTGGTGCACCCATGCCGGGTATGGTCGTCACGGTTGCGGTCAAGGCCGGCCAGCAGGTGCACAAAGGTGATCCGCTTCTGTCCATTGAGGCCATGAAGATGGAGAGCATGCTGACGGCTGACCGTGACGCGAAGGTCCACGCGGTGCATGTCCGTTCGGGTGAAGTAATCAATGCCAAGGACTTGCTGCTTGAACTGCGGTGAGTTGAACTGCAAAACATAATATGAAAGTCGTGAATCTAGACCGGACTGCGAATAAAGCAACCGATGCTCTATAAGGGTTTGGGCTTCTTTTGCAGGCTAAGGTGTATAAGACCTCCTTCAGTCACCTTGCAATGCGTACGGGGCAATTGTCACCTTAATCGAAGGAAGTTTGTCCGCCCCCGCCGCATTGAGCACGGGCGAGCTGGTTGTGTTTGACCGCAACGGCGCAGACATCACGTTCACGGCCCTGGAAGACACATCAGGCAAAAACACTCACAAAAGAAAAGATGGCACGAGTACTCGACTACATCCGCACACGCCGCTTCGCGCCGCGCAACAGAGCAATGATGCTGCTCACACACCAAGCTGGCTTGAGAGTCGGCGAAGTTGCTTGCTTGCGCTGGAGCGATGTGATCAACTTAGACGGAACGGTAAAGGACGAGATTCGCCTGCTGCCCGACATGGAGTATGCAAATTTTGCACATGCTAAAGACAGTGCTTTAGAGCTTCATTGGCATCGGAGGTGGCCGAAAACAAGGGGAAGACTTCCAGACCAACCCACTGGTATTGATTGCAATCGGGTTGACTTTGCTTCTAATCTTAGTGGGAATACTCGTCATCATTGCAAAAGCCATGGTGGCAGCCAACTGATCATGTAATCGTGAAATTGCACGCAACTCATTGCTGTCCCAACATTTAGAAAGATGAACTGGACACCAAGAGCTTGATCTACTTGCCCTTGGAGAACTTAGGCGGTTTCTGGTGAAGTACGTTCTGCCCCGCCAGTGTCTTCTTTCAATATTTCAATTTTTCAATACCCCAAACGTATAAAACCAAAGATCACGCGCTGTAGGGTTGATTTGTAGAAGGCTTGCGCATGGAGTTAGGACTAACAATCACAGATCCTTGTCATGAGGTGTCGGTTCACCCGACACTTTGTGTCATAGCCTTTTAAATAAAGTGTCGGTTGTTGTGATCAGGTCCTGACCATCGCATCGGCTTAACCGGTCATCATCCCTTGTCGTTTGCAGTCATACAGATCAACCACGGCCACGCATTTGTTGTGCGACACGTCAGCTGTGCCAATACTGAGAGCGAACTTGCGTTCGCTAGTGACTTCGCCATCCCTGTCGCTCTTTCAGAGCTCAGTGATTGGCTCATCACCGATATCTACTTCGTAGTTTGAGAGCTCAGAGTGAATGAATGGTTCTGTTGCTGTCGCTATTGATTGGTTTCATTGACTTTTTCTGTGACTGATCAGTGATCTTTGACTTGGGACTTTCGATAGATTCAACCCACACTGAGCCTCCTGCAACAGGCTCAGCATTGGATTTAGAGTTCTTTCTTTCGATGAGTTCTTTACTCCACAGCACTTGAGCACAACCATTTGCATGGGAAGGGCGGTTTCGCGGTCTCCTTTTACGTGCAGCTTCAAAATGAAACGCAACTTGCGAGGACAGCCAAAGTGCCAACTGTCCGCGGTGTTCGCAAGTTGCGGTGTGGTCTGCAGAGCTTGCTCGTGATTCGAAGGGCTAGGCCCCACAATCTTTGTGCTGAAAATTATTCTTTCGCTTCTTGAGTCAATTGGCCAGCAACCGCCAACAGCATCCTTCTCGGGTAGTGACTACAAGTCTCCGCTACCGCTCGGAATTTCCGTCCCTGCGAACACCACTGTCCAGGTCTAGGGCGTCATTGCAACTGAGTGACGCAGCTCTTTTTTTCGGTAGAGACAACGGGCTTCAACTGTAGTTCGATCCACCCGCTATGTTTATTTATCACCTAGACAAAAGTGGCTAACAAAACTGGGTGTTTTTGCTAGGTTTTCCAATGTCCCGCCATCTGCTCGGGATACCAAGCCACGGCGGTTGCTCAGACCTCGTGGTCGATCACAAAATAGTCTGTGCTTTAACAACATTCGAAAGGAAAAGCACATGTCTACAACAGCTACTGCGCCTAGCGCACTCTTGCAATCCCTAAAAGTAACAGCAGCCAAAAAATCCATTGGCAACAACCCCCAAGTGCTGCGCCGCATGAAATTGGCACGCAAATTGTGGGAGCAGATCCAGTTGGCCAAAAGCCAAGCAGAGGGAACTAACTTCACCATGACCCGGTTCCGCTCAGTTGTTGATCCTAATGGCGGTCGCCGCAGTGTTGAAGTCCCACGCCGTGTTCGCGCATGGTGGTGGACCACTGACGCCAACCGGCTGGCCTTGAACATCCGCTATGGCGCTCGCAAGCTGGAAATCAGCAAGGGCAAAAGTGCTGTGGAAATTGCCACTCTAGCTGACTTGGTGCCCACTCTGGAGCTGATCAAACAGGCCGTGGAAGCTGGGGAATTGGACGCACAAATCGAAGCCGCCGCCCTCAAACTGCGTGAAGGCTTCGTGAAATAAATTGGCTGTGGGGGGTGTGACGATAAATATGTGTATGAACAAATATCTCGTCACCCTCCGCATCCGAGGCCAGCTGGTCAAGACTGCTGTGCATGCCAACTCAGCCACTCACGCAAGGCTGCTTTGCCAATACCAGTTTGGCATGGACTGCGTACAGGTGGCCCCCACCCAGATTCACAGCGAAGGGCAGGGCTACCCACCGCTGGATGACCTCATAGCCGAGTCACCCCCGAGCATCAAGCCTCAGGCTCCCAAGCCCCCCAAACACAAGACCATCCAACCCATCAAGCCCCAGACTCCGGATCAGATGCGGGTCACACAATTGAAGGCCAATGTGGACCGTCAGAAAGAAGCCCTCAAGCGTGAGCGAGAGAGGCAACAGCGCCAACGAGATGCAGAACAGGCGCGCAGGGGCCAAGTTGGTCTTTGACTGTTGTGGGCACGCTGACCCAAAGTGGTGGCCGAAATGTATGAAAACCGGCTGAAATCAGGGTATTTGCACCGAAATATGGGCTGTTTTGAAAACCATGGCCACATGCCTGACAGGCTAAGCAGAAATACTGTTTCTCTTCAAACC
>Ga0209444_10000528_pt1 | contig 20957 bp, 10 predicted proteins | sample LauGreFaBDMM15DN_2_FD_188215 | JGI IMG/M metagenome (GOLD analysis project Ga0209444, IMG submission 188215) | Freshwater lake microbial communities from Lake Michigan, USA - Fa13.BD.MM15.DN (SPAdes) (version 2) | ecosystem: Environmental > Aquatic > Freshwater > Lake | place: Lake Michigan... | reverse complement strand
ATAAGTTAGTTCCAGTTGGAATTAGCTCAATAATTAATAACGCAGGAGCATATAATGTCGATACAGATGTTCTAGGTTACTCTAGAATTGTAGTTGAAAAGAGCTATTATAATGCAGAGTATGACATTATCTCAGTTGGTAACACCACGCTATCATTCAATTTAAATAAAACTCCTGAGGCATCTAGCTATAACTTGAGCGGAGTCAGTACCACATTCTACTACACATCTTCGCCAACAGCTCTAGGGCCAATTTACAATATCTCAATCGGGTATACTGGAACTGGGTATAGAACTTTGCCCGGAATAACAACTATAAGCACTGAAGATGGTTATGGTGCGATTATTAGACCAGTGTCTAATAGTATAGGAAGCATTAAGAATTTAGCAATATTAAATTCTGGATATGATTTTCCAACAGATCCAACGCTTCCACCTAAAGCTGATGTTCCATTTTCTCTTAAAATTTCAAATAACTATGAGTTGGATGAAATTGTAATTTCAAATAAAGGTAAAAACTACTTAGTTGCACCTAAATTCATATGCCCACAGCATCCAGAACTACAATTTACTGCAACTCTAGAGGGAAATAATGTAAAATCTGTTTCAATTGATATCAATAAGAGTGGATTATCTGAAGTTGCTCCAGAAATTATATGCTTAAACAACTCAAATGGAGTTCAAATTACAAATGCCTACTCTAATTTAGGAGTAAACACCTTAGAAATTTCCCCCCAAAGTGGAAATTTTATTGAGTTTCCCTTCAAAGTTGGAGATCAAGTTTTTATTGAGGGTGTTGAACTACTAGAACCATCTACTACAGATACTGGTTACAATTCTACTGATTATAACTATAAGGCATTTACTATTGATACCATAAATTCTACTGCAGGAGCAGAGTCTGTAAGCTACTCAATAGTTGGGTATGGAATAAGTGGTGGATATTATGATTTAGACAATAGTGTTGGTAGAGTTATAAAGTATGATGATATATCTAAGGTTACTGCTACAATGAAGAAGAGCGATTTTATCGAAAATGAAATCATCTTCAATAACGGAGATATTTTTAGGGTTCAAAAATCCGGATGGAACAAAGAAAAAAATACATTAAAAATTTCCGGAAGTGAGACATATCTAGAACTTGGAAGTATTGTTGTTGGCAAATTTTCAAATTCTAAAGCAACAATTGAGGAAATAACTACAACAGAATCGGCATATAAAATTGGAGGAGAGGTTAAGAAGGAAAACGGGTGGAGAACTAAGACCGGTTTTCTAAATGAAACCGATCAGAGAATGCATGACAGCAACTACTATCAGAATTTCTCATATTCAGTAAATAGTAAAATTTTAAAGAATACTTGGTCAGATTCAGTTGATTCTTTAGCCCACCCATCAGGGTTTAAGGTTTTTGGAGATCTAATTGTAAATTCAACTCCAGAAGTTGGAATTGGTAGAAGCAATAATTTACAAGTACGTGTTAATAACTTATCAGATTTACTTATCACAATACAAAATACTTTAGCATTTGATACTAAACAAAATTTTGACACAAATTACGAAGTTACAACTTCAAATGGAATATCAAAAACTGTAGGTTTCTTAACCAAGAAATTAATTGACTATACTATTTGTAAGACAAATAAGGTTCAAAAAATTGATGATATAAGCTCACAGTTTAATGGCACTAGTCGTCAAGAATTAGTTGGAAGATATGCAGATGGAGCAACTCAGATTATACTAAATCGTCAATTCATTCAAAATGAAGTTGTTGGATTTATAACTACAACATATCCTGGAATTCTCACTAATCCAGATTATAATGAAACTAAATGTAAGCGTGACGTTGGTTATGTTGTTGATGCAATTTCTAGAGATTTAAAGTATGGTGGCAATGTAAATTCGGTTAATGCCGGGAGGTCATATTGGAATGCTGGGGTATCATATGTCTCCGGAGAATCGACGGAAACTATTGCTGGTTACCGTTATATTATAGAATTGTCTAAGTACATTATCAACAATGTTGGTATAAGTACCTCATATCAGGTTCCAGCATTTTCAATTCCTCAAAAATATAATTTAACAATTGCATATGATGAAAATTGTAGTCCAAGTGCCTACAGTGTAAATTGCTGTGCTAATGTACAAGCTGCAATTGGATCTTATGTTGGTATTATTACAACAATTATTGGAATTGGAACAACTGCGGCACCAAATACAACATATCCTAATATTGCTCAGGGGGGTAATGTTGTTGGCATTTCATCATTCTTTATTAATTCTAAGGGTTCTAGACTAATATGTAAGTACTTTGTGGCGCAAAATTCATGTGCGGTTGGAAGTAGTATTGTAAATCTCCCAAATCATAACTTTAGTTCTGGAGAAGAGTTGGTATATGATCCAGGAACTGGAGGAACCCGAATAGCAATTGCTTCTACTGATAGGGTTAGGGGAGGAATTTCTACCAATTTCATGCCATCTACAGTATATGCATATAAAGTTGATAGTAATAGAATAAAACTTGTTGGTATAAAAACTGATGCTGTAGCTAATGGATCCTACTTCAGTTTTAGAGATCTTGGAAGTGGCCAAGGAGTTGGATCAGGAATAACTCATAGCCTATCAGTTTCTCCAGAATTAGCAAATACAAGATCTCTGATTACTATTGATAGTGTTATTCAAAGTCCTCTGTATAAAAAGAAAATTTCTACTTCATTGGCATCTGCAATTGCAATTGGAGATACCACAGTTAAATTGACAGGTATAACTTCAATATCATCTAATCTCTTCCTAAAGGTAGATAATGAAATTATGAAGATTACCACTGTAGGATTTGGTTCCACAAATGTTCTTTCTATTGACCGTGGTTTTATGGGAAGTACCATTGAGAGTCATTTAGTTGGTGCTGGGGTTACAGTTTTGGCAGGAGATTATAATATTAGTAAGGGAACTATTTACTTTAATTCTCCACCATATGGAAGAACTGGTCCTGCAGGAGTATCCACAAACTCTACATTTTCTGGTAGAATTTTCTATAGGTTTAATTATGATAACACGTATATCTTTGATGACATTTCAAATTCATTTAATGGTTCAAATACGAAGCATGAGTTATCATACTACGGAAAAGATGTTACAGGCATTGTAACGAATCTTGGAAATAATGTAGTTGGACCCAACTATGGGGTTATCCTAATTAACAATATTTTACAGAAGCCAGCCATAGACTATTCTATGACAGAAAGGGCTGCTATTGGAATTGGCGGATCTATAAAGTTTACTGGAGTAGATATTCTTTCTCTACCTAAGGGGGGCTTTATAAATGAAGTTAGTTGTGGTTTTGGATTTGGATATCAACCGCTAGTTAGAACATTTGCAACTCCAGTTGTCTCAGGTTCTGGGACAATACAATCTCTAGTAATTCAAAGTAGTGGATTTGGATATAGAAGTAATATGGGAGTTGAAGTTCTAACTAGTGTTGGAACTGGTGCATCTATTGTTGCTTTAGTTGGGTCTGGATCCTCTGTAGGTATAATTACTGGATTTAATATTATTTCTGGAGGATCTGGATATGCTTCAACAAATCCCCCAATAATATCAGTAGGTGTTCCTACAGCATATTCAAACATGCGACTCACCGGAGGTTCCGGAACTGGTGCAAAGATCGATATAATTGTTGGAAGCGGCGGAAGTGTTACCCAATTCCAAATTACAAATAGGGGTTTAGGCTATAAGCCAAATGATTTGTTAACACTTCAGGGTATTCCATTTACTGTTGGTGTGGGAACTAGTTCATTTAATTTTAGAATTATAGATATATTAAGTGATAAGTTTTCTGGATGGTCCTTTGGTAACTTAACAGCACTTGATGATATTTCAGACAATTTTAATGGAGTTGCAAAGTCCTTTCTATTAACAAAAACCGATATTATTACAGAACGATATAACATTAGCGTTCTCCCAGGTTCCGATATTAATCCAGAAAATACGCTGATAATTATTCTAAATGATGTTCTACAGAGTCCTGGTGAAAATTATTCACTAATTGGTGGCGAAAGATTGGTATTTACAACCCCACCACCACTTGGAAGTAAGTGCCTAATTTTCTTCTATAAGGCATCACCATTTGATATTGTTGATGTTGATACTCTCAATCAAGTTAAAGTTGGCGATATTGTAGCTTTAAATAAGAAGGATCAATTCGTAAGGCAGTTGGATAGAGTTGTAACATCGATATTATCCATTGCTGAAGTAAAAACTACAAACTATATTGATATTGGCATTTCTACAGATCCAACATTCTATAGAACTTCAGATTTAACTAAGCAGAGATCGGATCTAATTATTAACAATGCTTATGTTTCTAAGGCAAGAATGCAATTAGAAGGTAGAATTACTCCCGCCTCAAGAATTATTAAAAATATTTCAACAACTGATGTTGACGTATATGTAGAAAATGCATTTCCACTATTCAGAAATCTTGATAATTTAGAACAACTTAAAAATTCTGTAACTATTATCAATGATACTGATACTAGAGCAGCAAAGGTTAGCGCAGTTGTTTCTGCGGCTGGGACAATTACAAATTTTACAATACTAGATGGTGGTCAAAATTATTCATCTTCACCTGCAATTACAATTTCAAGTACAAAACCAATTTTACCACAGTATGGAAAAACTTGGGCCAATGGCGAAATTGAATTTGGCGTAGAGCAATATAATAGCTTTGCCTTTGGTGAGGGAATATATGTTGCATGTAGAAATCTTGGAGGCATTTCAACTTCAATTAACTTTACTAGTTGGGATAATCCTACGTCAATAGCCGTGTATGATCTCAAATCTGTTTCATATGGAAATGGTAGTTGGGTGGTGGTTGGATATGGTGGTACAATATTTACATCGACTACTTCAAACAATTGGCAATCAAATGCTACATTTTTATCGAGAATTTATGTTGGAGGAATTATACCATTTGAGTATCCAGTTTCTTCATATACTGGGTCTTTGAATGGAGTAACTTTTGGAATGAATAAATTTATTGCTGTTGGTGCTGGAGGAAGTGCCTTAGTTTCAGATGCTACCTCAGGAGTATCAACTTCATGGATTGTTAGGGCTACTCCTGCAGCAACTGAATTAAACTCAGTTACTGCAGGAACAGATAACTATGTTGCAGTTGGAAATAATGGATATATTACTAGATCTTCTGACGGATATGTTTGGCAATCTCAAGTTTCAAATACTTCCAACAATTTAACATCTGTCAAATACCTCAATGGCAAATTTTTTGCGGTTGGAGTTAATGGAACTCTTACAGTTTCAACTGATGGTGGGGGAAATTGGACAAATACTTCTCCATCAGGGTATTCGTCATATAATTTCTTTGATATAACATATAAGGATGGTGTATATTTAATTTCTGGCGCAAATCAACTAGTTATCATATCTTCTGATGGGCAAAATTGGATAAGAACTTCAAATTCAAATGCTGAGATTAGATTCTTAGGAACTGATAGATATAGAATTATTGGTGTGGGGGAAACTTCAAAATATTCAGTTACTGACTCTGTTGTAGTTAAGGCAACTGCAACTACAACGGTCTCTGCTGCTGGAACTGTTCAGTCCATAACCGTAACAGAAGCTGGATTTGGATACGATGAGACAGTTGGTGTAAATGTACTAATTTCTCCAGAAACTCTATTCTTTGAGCGTTTAGATAATGTGGGGGTTACAGGTGATTTTGGAGTTATTGCTGGAATTGGCACAAGCGTATCTGGCATTTCAACTACTAGCCCAATGGTAATATTTAATCTCGATAGTGATAGTATTCTAAATCAAGCTACTTATGGTAGCATAAGTAGAAGTGGAATTGTTACTGGGGATTACTTTGTAGTTAGTGATACTATAACTGGATCTGGGGTAACCTCACTAAATTCTGATAATGGATTCTCAATTCTTGGAATAGGATCAACCTTTATAGATAATGTGTATAGAGTTGATCACATAGTTGCAAGTGTAAATTCCGGCATTGTCACAGTCTACTCAAATGTTCGATCAATTTCTGGAGTTGGAAGTGTATCTCAAGGTAGATGTGGTTACTATAGTTGGGGTAAATTGAATTTTAATACTAGAGCAGTACCAAAGGCATTTAGTTTAAATAATCGTGGACTTACTGGAGTTTCTACTGCACCCATAGTTATAAGATCTAAACCACTATTCGAGAGTTACTAAATAGTACAAACAATTGTAATAATATGTCTGCAATAATTTCAGATCAATTTAGAATACTAAATGCACAGTCATTTATTGATACTTTTGCGGGTATTGGTTCGACTAATTATGCGTATTATAGCTTTATTGGTTTGGCAAATCCGTATGATACTGCAACGGGATCTGGTACTACGGATTGGAATGATAACCCGCCATCGCCTCAAGATATGTTTAAGGCGCAAAATGATTATCATGATACTATGCTATCGTTGAAAAAGATTAACTCCTCCGATCTTAGAAGAGTTATTCGTAAGATCCAGTGGAGTGCTGGAACTTCATACGAAATGTATAGAAATGATTATAATGTATATAATCCATCACCAATAACAAATTCAAATAATCTTTATGATGCAAACTACTATGTGGTAAATGCCGACTATCGGGTATATCTTTGTTTAAATAACGGGACAAATCCAGAAAATCCAGCAGGATCTCCATCAATTGATGAACCACTATTCACAGATATTGAGCCCAGAGCTGCTGGAACTTCTGGAGACGGTTATATTTGGAAGTATCTTTATACTATTTCCCCAAGAGATATAATCAAATTTGATTCCACCGAGTATATACCAACTCCAAATGATTGGGGTATTGGTGAGAGTGAGGCAATTAAAAATAATGCTGTTGGGGGAAAAATTGAAGTTGTTATAGTTGAAAATCGTGGAGATGGATATGAGCCAATTAGTACTTCGATTAGAAATGTGCCAATCCTAGGGGACGGTACTGGGGGAAAGGCTACAGTAACGATTGATTCGTCAGGAAAGGTGTCTGAGGTTATTGTTACCGATGGTGGCGTAAATTATACCAAGGCAATTCTTCAGTTCTATCCTGGAGCACCAGGATCTGAAACTGGAGGACCAATAAGTGGTCTAAATCGGGTTGGAATTGCTACTACCTCAATTGCATCATGTAATGTTGTTATACCCCCTCCTGGAGGGCACGGATATGACATTTATCGTGAATTAGGAGCCAACCGAGTAATGATTTACTCTAGGTATGAAGTTGATTCAAATAATCCGGATACAATCATAAACAATGATTTTGCTAGAGTTGGTATAATTAAAAACCCAATAACGTATGGTGGAAGTACTCAACTACTTTCGGCATCTGAATATAGCGCATTATATTCAGTAAAATTGAAGAGCGCAACAGGGGCTAGCATTTCCAATGTAGAGTATACAGTAGATACTACAATTGGCCAAACAATTGGAATTGGATCTACTGCCATTGGAATTGTAGCTTCTTGGGACAATACTACAGGAGTATTGAAGTACTATCAACCAGTTGGATTAGCTTCCACAAGTGTTGGATTTAGGATGTCAAAATTTACTTCAGGAATTGGTGTGGGTGGAACTCATTTGATTAGCGGAGCAAGTGCTGGTAGTAATTTAGTTATTGACACTACATTTGGATCCTTAGCTTCTCCAGTAACATCAGTAACAATTGGATCGGGAATTAATACTAGAACAATTAGATTGGGTCAGTCCTATGTTGAGGGGTGTGCAAACCCCGAGATTAAAAAATACTCAGGAGAAATCATCTATATAGATAACAGAGCGGCTATTATTCGTTCACCAAATCAAAAAGAAGACATTAAAGTTGTATTAGAGTTTTAAACAATGCCACAAAATACTAATCTAAATGTAAGTCCATACTTTGATGACTTTGATGAGGATAAAAATTATAAGAGAGTTTTATTTAAACCTGGCACTCCAATTCAGTCCAGAGAATTAAGCTCCTTACAATCAATTTTACAAAATCAAATTGAAAGTTTTGGGCAGCACTTCTTTAAGGAAGGGGCTAAGATAATTCCAGGACAAACTTCCTACGATGGTAGAGTTGATTATATTCGTTTAGATCCAGTATATTTTGGCGTTAACATAAACACATATATTGATCAGCTTGTAGATACTAATATTATTGGTCAAACTACAGGCATAAGTGCTAAAGTGGAGCTAGCAGTATCAAACATTGAATCAGATTTAGATACCAATACACTATACTTCAGATACGCAACTTCGGACACAACGGATTTTTCTGGCAATAAATTTAAACCCGGAGAAATTTTATTAACTGATACCGATATTATTGTAGATGGTGTAGTAGTTGTTCGTGCAAATTCACCTTTTGCTACAGTTATTACTGAGTATCCAACTGGCAATGCATCAATTGCATCTGTGAATGAGGGAGTTTATTTTATAAGAGGTCATTTTGTAAAAGTATTGAAGGAATCGATTATTGTTGATCAGTATTCAATCACTCCAAGTGCAAGAATTGGGTTTCTAATAGAAGAAGATTTTATAACTTCATATGATGATGAAACTTTAAATGATAATGCTCAGGGATTTTCAAATTTTGCTGCTCCTGGAGCAGATCGCTTAAGAATTGCAGTAAGATTAATTAAAAAGGCAATTGATGATTTCAATGATGAAAATTTCATTGAATTGATGCGAGTTGTTGATGGCGTCCTTCAGGAATTTACCCCATCAAAATCAAATGACACATATTTCAGAGATCTTTTAGCAAAAAGAACATTTGATGAGTCTGGTAATTATTTGGTTAAAAATTTTGAAGTATTTGCAAAGGAAAATTTAAATGATGGTAAGGGAAATAATGGTGTTTATACCGAAAATCAAACTACAAGCTCAGGTCAAAAGCCATCAGAGAGTCTTTTAACTTTAGATATAAGTCCTGGAAAGGCTTATGTTGAAGGATATGATATTGAAAAAATTTCATCTTCCTTAATTGATATTCAGAAGCCAAGAACAACTAAATTAGTTCCCGAGACTGCAATAAATTTTCAGTCTTGTGCAAGTGTAGTTGTAAATAATGTTTACGGATCTCCTAGGGTTGGTTTTGCATATACTGACACTATAACACTAGTCGATAGTAGAGTAAATAATTCAAGCCCTACGGCAATTTCGGGAAATGAAATTGGTCTTGCAAGAATTTACGATTTCTATCCACTTACATCAATTTATACAAATGATACCACTCAATATGAATGCTTGATTTATGATATTACTACGTTTGTAAAGATAACTCTTGGTAGCAATATAACTTTAAATGTACCAGCTAAAGTTGAGGGAGTTAATAGTGGTGCAACAGGATTTTTAAGACAAAGTATATCTAATAGTAATATAGTAGTATTATATGATACTAAGGGAACATTTAATTTTGGTGAGCAAATTAAAGTCAATCAGATTAGATATCCTCAGACAATCACTAGCGTAATAGATTATGGGTTTTCTGATGTAAAATCATTCTTCTCAACAGATTCTGTAACTGCTAGTTCATTTTCTGCGGATTTGATTTTAGATGCTACAAAGCAAATTGCTCCAACATCTACACAATTTACAATTACCTCTGGAGGTTCTGTAACTATTGGCATTACTACAGCATCAGTAAATCCACCTAAAGTTGGCGATATTGTTCAATATACGATTTCTGGAAATAGTGTATCAACATACAACAAAGTAAGTGCTGTAAATTCTAATCTAAAATCATTTACATTAGTAGCGGTTAGTGATAATTCAAATATCAATAGTGGCGCTTTGCCTGGTAGTACAATTACGGTAAATGATCTAGCAATTGTAAATCCAACGTTAAAGAATAAGGAGAAGAAGGATCTTTATGAAATTCTACCACAGTATAATATTAGTAGCATAAATTTAGACAATTCAAGACTTTCTCTTAAAAAATCATATACTGCAAATGTATCTTCATCAACATTTACAGTAACCGAAACGGATGTAAATCTATTTTTTAAACAATTTAATGTAACAGAATATAATTTATCATATAGTGACGGTACAATAGAAGTATTAACTCCTGGAAAGGTAGTAATATCAAATTCAGGAAAAACACTAACAATTACGCAACTTTCAAAGAGTAGTAGTAGTAATGCAATACTAATTGCGTCTCTTGAAAAAATTAATGTTAAGGCAAAGGAGAAGGTACTAGTAAACTGTGCCACAGTAACTATCAACAGATCTATTAAGGCAGAATCTGGAACTGGATCAGGAACTTTAAACGATGGCCTCACATATAGCGCAGTCTATGGAACCAGAGTCCAGGATGATGAAATATGTCTAAATGTACCAGAAGTTATAAAGATTGTTGATATATTTGAATCTAATGATCAAAATGATCCCATTTTACCAAAGATTGATCTTGTAGAAATCAATGGAGATTTTACTACAATTCTTCCAGGACAGGTTGTAAATGGAAAAACTTCTAAGGCAATCGCAAGAATTATTTCAACAACTGCTTCAAGTATAACTTTTTCTTATGTAAATGAATTTATTTTCCAAAAAGATGAAGTTATTACGGTAGTTAATTCAACAGTTTCTGCAAAAATAACTGCAGTAAATACATACTCTAAGGATATTTCAAATTCATACCTCTTTGATGGTGGGAGTAGGTCAGAATATGTAGATTATGGGAAGATTGCAAAAAAAGTTGGGGTAGAAGCGCCAGTTCGAAGAGTGACTGTAGTATTTGATTACTACACTACTCCAGCTGGAGATACTGGCGATTTTATATGTTTTTCAAGTTTTGCTGCAGAAAATTATAAGGAGAGCATTCCACAAATCTATGGAAATGTTAGAGCTACAGATGCTATTGACATAAGACCTAGAGTTAGTAACTATAATCCAGCCGCCAATACACTATCTCCATTTGAATTTGGATCTAGAAACTTTGTAACATCAAATTCCAATGTAACCAATCCTATTATAAATGGATCTTCAATTATACTTAGCTATTCATTCTACTTGGGGAGAATTGATAAATTATATTTGACAAGAAGTGGCATTTTCCAAATCCGAACTGGAGTGCCTTCAGAAAATCCAGTTGCTCCGATTGAGTCAAGTAAATCCTTAAATATCGCCACAATTTCATTAAACCCATATACCTATAATGTAAAAAATGATGTAAAGATTGAGTCTATCAATCATAAGCGATATACTATGAGAGATATTGAAAAACTTGAGGAAAGGATTTCAACTGTTGAAAAGATAACTTCACTATCGCTACTTGAGACAAATACAAAAAATTTAAGCATCAAGGATGCTAAAACTGGTTTAGATAGATTTAAGAGTGGATTTTTTGTAGATAATTTTAACAATCATAGTTCTCATACTGTAGGCCATCCAGACTTTAAGGCTAGTGTTGATCCAATAGAAGGAGTACTACGTCCATCTCACTATACAACATCAATAGATTTATCAAATTCAGTATCTGAAAGTTCTAATATTATAAAAAAAGGAAAACTAATAACACTATCCTACACTGAAGTTGAGAAGATAAAGCAGCCATTTGCAACTAGGCTTGAAAATATTAACCCATTCAGTGTTGTTACTTGGACAGGAACTTTAACTTTAAACCCAAGTTCAGATACCTGGTTTGATGAAAAGAGATTGGATGTAAATAATATTAAGCAGGAGGGTAACTACAATGCGCTCATGCAAGCTCTTGGTGCAGATCCTAATACTGGAGTTTCTCCAGTGGACTGGGGATCTTGGGAATCTATGTGGTCAGGAAGAGAACTTATTGGAAGTAGAGAGTTAGTTACTAGTGTATCTATTCAGTCTGAAACTACTCCAGAAGCTCGTACCGGAACTGCAAGTAGGGGGGATTGGCCATTTATTGCTCCAGTTTTTGAGTCTACCACAACTAGAACACTTACATCAGAAAGAGAACTTGAAGAAACTTACAGAACTTTAGATAATCAGTCTAGAAGTGGTGTACAGTTTAAAGTAAGTGAGCAGACAGATACCGTAAATCTTGGTAGTAGAATTGTAAGCCGAGAAATTATTCCATTCTGTAGAGAAAGAAATATTGAGTTAATTGCAAAGAGAGTAAAACCAAGCACACTATTTTTCCCATTCTTTAATGGAATTGATGTGTTCTATTACACAACTCCAAAATTATTAGAAATTGAAATGGTATCTGGAGTATTTGTTGCGGGAGAAGCCGTTGAGGGATTTTTTAGTGGTAGTTCATACTCCATAAACATTCCCACTTTTAAATTTAAAGTTGCAAATGCAAATCATAAGTATGGGCCAATTTCAAATCCAAGTGAAGTTTATGAAAAAAATCTATATAATTTGCGGGAATCTTTACCCCAAAACTATTCATCAACTTCTAGCATCTTAAATATAGACACTAGTAGCTTAGAGTTAAAGTCAGAATCAGATTTTTATGGTCATGCCATAAGTGGAATGAGACTTCGTGGAACGACAAGTAATGCAGTAGCTACTGTAAAATCGAAGAGATTAGTATCTGATGAGTCTGGAACTTTCCTAGGATCATTCTATATCCCAAATCCAAACTTTGGCGGAAATCCAAAATTTCAAACTGGATCAAAAACATTCCTATTAATTTCAGATCCAGATAACAAGTATATACCTGGAGAAGTAATAAGTCAAGTGGAGGCCACATTTACATCTTCTGGAGAGTTGAATGTTACTCAAGAAACTACACTATCAACAAGAAATTCTACAGTTCAGAGAATACCTGCTGCAGAAACCCGAGTAGTTGAAGGCAGAATCACTGAAACTAAAGATTTATCTCCAACATCATCATTTCTTGATAGTGCAACTACTACAAGAATTGGGGATTGGTATGATCCATTAGCAGAATCATTTATTGTAAGTTCTTCTGGTGGATTTTTTCTAACCTCAGTAGAAGTATATTTCCAAAGTAAGGACCCAGTATTGCCGGTATCCTGTCAAATACGACCACTTTCTGGTGGGGTTCCAACTTCAACAATTGTGCCCTTTGCTGAAGTTACATATAGCCCAAGTCAAGTAAGTGTATCAAATAATGCATCTGCACCCACAAAGTTCATCTTTGATTCCCCAATATACTTAAAAGATGGGGGAGAATATGCAATTGTTTTAGTAACAGATTCTAGCAAGTATTTAACTTGGATTTCTAGAATGGGTGAAGTTGATATCTCAAGCGCAAATAACCCAGAGGCTCAAAGAATTATTGTTTCTCAACAACCATATTTGGGATCACTATTTAAATCACAAAATGGTGCAACTTGGGACCCAAGTCAATTAGAAGATTTGAAATTTACAATTTACGGAGCAAAATTCACCACATCTCCTGGAACATTCATTTCATATAATCCAACTCTAGGACTTGGTAATGGGCAAATTGCAAAGTTAAGAATTGATCCAGTTACTTCAATTTCAAATCAATTAGTAATTGGACTAGGAAATACAATCACAACACCATTAACTCCAGGAGTAACTGTAAGTCAATTTAACAACACTAATGCAACTGGCATTTTAGTTAACACAACGGGATCAATTGGAATTGGATCAACTTTAGCACTAACTAGTAATAATGTTGGATCAGGTCTTACTCCATCCTCTGGATCATACACCTACACAAATATTGATGTAGTTTCAGTGACGGGTATTGGCACCGGAGCCAAAGCTCAAGTAACGGTGTCTAATGGTGCCCTAGGGGTATCTACTGTAACTACTGGCGGGCGAGGTTATAGTCTTGGAGATGTTGTTACCTTAAAACTTGGAGCCCTAAGTCAAAATGTTAGATATAATGTAGGAATTATATCTGCATATAATTCTATTTCACTTACAGATGTTCAAGGAACATTTGACGTAGTGAATCAACTTTCTTGGATTGTACCTTCTGGACCAGGAGTTGGAATTGCATCAACATTTGCATCAATTTCTCCAGTTATTCCAAGCAATTTTAAAGTTGATTCTGATAAGGATGGTCTACACTTCAAAGTTAATCATAGAAATCATGGGATGCATTCAAAATCTAACAAATTGACTATCAATAATATCTCTTCAGATATTCCCCCCACATCTCTAAGGGAAGTCTATACATCATCATCATCTCAACCAATGAAGGTAACTTCTGTTGGAATTTTTACAAGCTTTGAGAATGTTTCAGTATCTTCAACTAATCCGGGCTATATCTATGTAAATGGAGAAGTTATGGGATATACTGGAGTAGATGCAGGAGCAAGTCCACCAACATTGACTGGAATAACTAGAGGCGTAGATTCAACTGTATCAACTCAACACGAATTGAATTTACCGGTATATAAGTATGAGCTATCTGGTGTATCTCTTAGGAGAATCAATAATACGCATTCAATGAATACAACTAATGAATTACTTAAAAATGGCATTGACGAATATTATCTAAAGATTAATACCGCATCTACAGGTTCTGGTATTGTTAGAGATGGTACAGTTGCAAATGGATTCCCAATTCTTAAATTCAATAAAACTAAGCAGTGTGGAGGAAATACTGCAACTGCAACCCAAAACATTCAGTATGAAGTAATTACTCCAAATATTCAATACATATCTCCCGAGGGAACGCAAATTTCAGGAAGAATAAGAACAGTTTCTGGAACGAGTGTTGACGGAACTGAAACTTCATTTATTGATCAAGGATTTGATGAAATAAACTTAAATAGGCCCAATATATTAAACTCTCCAAGACTAGTCTGCTCTCAAATAAATGAGACCGCATTCTTGACAAATATACCAAACAATAAGTCTTTGGCACTAGAAGTATTCCTTCAGACAAATAACCCAAATGTATCTCCAGTTATTGATTTAGATAGATTAAATCTAATTACAACAACAAATAGAATTGATAGCCCAGTAAGTGATTTTATTTTAGATTCTAGAGTTAATCAACCATTAGGAGATCCTCATGCGGCAGTCTATGTAAGTAAGAAAATACTTTTACAAAATCCAGCATCATCTATAGATGTAAGATTCTCCGCACTAAAATATGCAAGCAATGATATAAGAATTTTATATAAGGTCTTTAGACCAGATTCTCCAGATAGTTCTCAACCATATGTACTATTCCCAGGATTAACTGGAATTGGTGATGGTACAAGTAATACTTTGCAGGAGGATCCAACTAGAATTATGGATTACTCATATAAAGTTGATAATCTACAACCATTTACCGGGTTTACGATTAAAATAGTCCTGGCTGGAACAAATCAGGCAACTCCACCACAACTTTCAAATCTTTCAGTAATAGCACTTGCATGAGTTTACTAAGAGTTACCGGAGAACCTGATTTATATCGTGATGAGAATTCTACTGCAATTATCAACACTAATAAAAACGAATATGATGAGTACATTGAAGCTAAGGAAAGAAAGTTGAAAGAACTTAACGAAATTAGCGATTTAAAGAGAGAAGTATCAGAACTTAAGGGACTGGTATATCAATTAATTGAAAAGTTATAAATATTTAAAGAAATAATGATGCTATAACTAAAAAATGTCAGTCAGAGTAGTAAATTTAGTAATTCCTCAGGGTGCAGATTTTTCAAATTCATTTATACTAGAAAATAGTAATAATACTTCGATCAACTTGACTAGTTATAGTGGCATATGTCAACTGAAAAAGCATTCGTCAAGCAGATCAAGTGTTGGAATTGCAGTGTCTTTTCCAAATCCAACTTTGGGAGAAGTTAAGATTTCTCTAGCATCTACAGTGTCCTCAGGCATAAAGCCTGGTAAATATGTTTATGATGTTCTACTGACTGATGGGGTAGGAGTTAAAACCAGAGTTGTTGAAGGAACAGCAACAGTAACCGCAGGAGTTTCAACCTCATGACTTCTGAAATCAAGGTAAGATTAGCTGATCAAAACGCAATCAAAGTTGTCGGAAGTTTAAAAAACTACACATCAATAAGTGATATTCCTGGCGTTAATGTTGCCGGGGCAATAGAACGTTCACTACTACACTACAACGCATCCACACAAAAGTGGGTAGTGACCAATGAATTAGATGCCGACATAAATCCTAAAATAAAAATTAAACGAACAACAAGTTCTACTACATCACCAACTCTTCAGTATGGTGAACTTGGAGTTTCCGTTGGAACCGGAACTGCAGGAAATGTTGGGGGAAGGTTATGGATTGGAAATAATTCAGGAACTTCTGTGCAAGTTGGTGGAGAATACTATGTAAGTATTTTAGATCATGAACCAGGAACACTAACTGCAAATTCTGCAGCTATAGTAAATTCTAGTAAATATATTGACTATTGGAATGTTACTAATGATGTTGTAGTTGGAGGAGCAATTACTGCCGCATCATTAACTGTATCGGGGGTTTCAACTATCCGTGCGGCAGTCATTGGAAGTATTGGAATATCTTCTAATATAATATCAACAAACCCAGGTTCTGGAGATATTCTGTATATCGACCCAAATGCCAATGGACTTAGTAATGCTGGTACAGTAATCATTAAGGGTAATCTTCAAGTTGATGGAGAATCTTTAATCATAAATTCTACAACATTAAGTAGCAATGAGATTATACTTAATTTAGGAGATGTGACATCTATCAGAACAGTGATTGGAAATGTTTCATCTGGATCAAGTATCTTCACTTTGGACTCGGTAGTTGGAGTTAATACTGGAGACGTTATAAGTAATATTATAGGCCTTAATCCAGAAAATGTCAATAGGACGATTACTAGTTACAGTACACTCTATAAGACCATTACGATATCTGGAATAACAACTGCGGGAATATCCTCCGGTGCCCAGATGACAATTACACACTCATATGATACGAATACTGATAGGGGTATTTCCTTTGAGTATAATGATTCAACTTCCGGAATTGGATACACTGTAAATAGAAAGGGGTTCTTTGGGTACGATGATTCTAGTAAAAAGTGGACTTATATTCCCGAGGTAGCAATTGCAAATGGAGTTGTTAGCGGAACTAAGGGATATATAGATATTAGGGGCATTTACTTACAATCATCTGAAGTAAATCAATATGGAATTACATATCTAGATTCTGATGGGTTTGTAAATCAAACAGTTTCCCCCGGATCTGGAATAAGTACTTCCAACTATATACTCACAACAAGTCCTGGAACAAATATTCCTACTTGGACAACTACAATTGATGGAGGAAGTTATTAATGGAACCGGAAATGGATATTAATATTTTGGTAAACCTGTTTGTTCAAAAACTTGCAGCTATTCAAAAAGAAAATATATTTTTAGAAGCAAAATATCAAACACTTCTAAAAGAATATAATGAATTAGTTAAAGTTAAAACTAATATTCAAACCGAGTTACCCCAGGACTAGAGGACATGAAACCATCAAGTAGACAACAACTTATAGATTACTGCTTAAGAAAGTTAGGCTATCCTGTTCTTGAAATAAATGTAGATGATGATCAAATTGATGACGCTGTAGATGATGCTCTACAGTTATTTCAAGAACGTCACTTTGATGGTGTTGAAAAAATGTACCTGAAGTATAAAATTACTCAGGATGTTATTGATCGGGCAAAAACAGATGCAACAACCACAAAAACTGTAGGAATAACTACATATTCATATCTGGAAAGTAATAACTATATCGAAGTTCCAGATAGTGTAATTGGTATAGAAGGAATTTTTAGATTTGATGATAGTACAATTTCTAGTGGAATGTTTAATATCTCATATCAAATTTTTCTAAATGATGTTTATAATTTTTCATCAATTGAACTCTTAAACTACACTATGGTTAAGGAACATCTTGAGACCATTCAATTTCTAATCAGTCCTCAGAAAAAAATTAGATACACCAAGAGACAAAATAGATTATATGTTGATATGAACTGGTCATCTGTTCCTGTCAATAGTTATATAATTATCGATTGTTATAGGATTCTAGATCCATCAGATTTTTCAAAAATTTGGAATGATTCATTCCTAAAGCGTTATCTTACTGCTCTTATTAAAAAACAGTGGGGTCAAAATTTGATTAAATTTAGAGGAGTAAAGCTCCCTGGCGGAATTGAATTAAATGGGAGAGAAATATATGATGATGCAGTAAATGAATTATCAGATATTAAGACTAGCATGAGTAGTGATTATGAACTACCTCCACTAGATATGGTGGGATAGACATGGCAACAAATCAATTCTTTACACACGGCAATTCTTCGGAACAACGTCTCATTCAAGACTTAATTAATGAGCAGTTGAAAATGTATGGTATTGATGTATACTACATGCCGAGAGTATTTTTGAAGACAGATACTATCATTAAGGAAAATATATTAAATAAATTCACTGATAATTTCATTATTGAAGCATATCTGAATTCCTATAGTGGATTTGGTAATGGTGGTGACATGTTGGGCAAGTTTGGTATTAGAGTTACGGATACTTTATCCATAGTTATATCCCGAGAAAAATTTGAAGACTTTATTTCTCCAATAATGGAGGCCAATATTGATGATTATATTTTAACATCAAGACCTAAGGAAGGAGATTTAATATACTTTCCCCTTAATGATACAATTTATGAAATTAAATTTATTGAACATGAGTCAGAATTTTATCAATTAGGGAAGTTATATGTCTACGAATTAAGTTGTGAACCCTTTATATTTGAAGATGAAATTATTGATACTAGCATTGAAGATATCGATAACAATTTTGTGGAACGTGGATACAACACAATTCTAACACTATCTGGGGTTGGTGCTACTGCCGGAGCTGCTACTACTGTAGCAAATGGAGTTGTTCAGCAAATTTACTTAGTTAATGATGGGTACAGTTATACCTCAGTACCAACAGTAGCGATTTCCTCAGCACCAATTGGTGGAAAAAACGCAACAGCAGTTGCAATTATGACAGCATATTCTGGAGGTGACAAACTATCAGTTGATCGCATTGTCATTAGTAATCCTGGAGGTGGATATACTACATCACCACAGATTACAATACTTGGTGGGGGGGGTTTTGGAGCAATAGCAACCGCAGGCATATCTTCGGGGGGTATTGGAGTAATTGGCCTAACAACATATGGTAGTTATTATTCAAGTCCTCCAACTATAACCATACAAGGCCCTGGGACGGGCCTGACAGCCTCTGCAGAGGCCCTTGTTGGTGCTGGAGGATCTATCATCTCAGTACTAATTACAAACGCTGGAAGCGGCTATACAGCCTATCCAAACATATCATTCTCATCCCCAGGAATAAGCACTGGAAATTATAGTTTAAATGAAGTTGTGACAGGGCACCTTTCAAATACTACTGCGGTTGTGAAAGAGTGGGATTATGATACTAAGATCCTAAAGATATACCGAAGTTCTGGTAGGTTTAGACTTGGGGAAAGAGTTGTGGGTTCTGCAACCACAATTACAAATCCTGGCATTGGTAAAACTGGAGAGTACTATGTAATGTCCGTTGACTACTATGGTGATGCCGAAAATGATTATGCCGAAAACAAACAAATTGAAGATGAAGCAGATCAACTTTTAGATTTTTCAGTAAAAAATCCCTTTGGTGATTACTAATGCTAGGAACTTACTACTATCACGGAATTATAAAAAAAATTGTAGTGGGATTTGGAACCCTGTTCAATAATATTGAGATTGTTCATACAGATGCTAGTGGCAATCAGGCCTCAAAATTGAAGGTGCCTATTGCTTATGGACCAATTCAAAAGTTTTTAGCGAGAATACAACAACAACCAGATCTAACTAAAAAGGGTAACCTGTCATTGCCCAGACTATCTTTTGAATTTATTGGATTGGATTATGATCCAAGTAGAAAGGCAAATATTACTCAAACGTTTAAGGCTGTTGGAGATGATAATAAGGTTAGACGGGTCTTTATGCCAGTACCTTATAATTTAAAATTTGAATTAAATCTTATGACAAAGCTGAACGAAGATTCTCTTCAAGTTATGGAGCAGATACTTCCGTTTTTTCAACCAGCACTTAATATTACTATCGATTTAGTAGAATCTATTGGAGAAAAGAAAGATATACCAATAGTTTTAGATGGAGTATCTTTTTCAGATAACTATGATAAGACGAATTTTGATGAGACTAGAATAATTATACATACCTTCACATTTACAGTAAAGGCACACCTATTTGGACCAGTTGTTTCTAGCACTGATGACCTAATTAAGAAAGTTCAAATCGATTACTATACTTCAACTGATACGGTAAATGCTAAGAGAGAACTTAGATATGTGGCAACTCCAAAGGCGCTTAAGGATTATAATGATGATGGATTAATTAATGCCGGAGATGATCCCTTGATTGTTCCAGGAGATGATTTTGGATTTAATGAAGAAATAGTAGATTTTATAGACTTTAAAGAATATAGTCCTTCGCAACAGAAGGACGTGTAGAGAAATAATTATGGAAACATTTAATAAAATTGATGAGGTTTTGAATATAAGAACCGAAATAGTTGAAGCTGAAATTGAAGTCCAGCGGGATGTTGTAGAGACATTAGAAGACCCTAGCACGGACTATGAATATACTAGAACACAGTTATATTCCCTAATAGAAAAGGGACAAACTGCGGTTAATGGTATTTTAGATGTTGCTTCTGGAACAGATCATCCAAGGGCATACGAAGTTGCTGGTCAACTTATAAAAAATGTTGCCGATATAACTGATAAGTTAATTGACCTTCAGAAGAAGATGAAAGATCTTGATACAAAATATCGTGGTCCGACTACAGTTAATAATTCACTATTTGTTGGCTCAACTGCTGAGCTGTCTAAATTAATTAAACAAGGTCTTCTAAATACTAGAGAAGAAAAATTATAAGATGCAATTAAAACCTCATAAGTCTATAGAAAAGATTGCTAAGAAGCATAAGGTTGATATCTCAGTAATTG
>Ga0209444_10000527_pt1 | contig 20964 bp, 16 predicted proteins | sample LauGreFaBDMM15DN_2_FD_188215 | JGI IMG/M metagenome (GOLD analysis project Ga0209444, IMG submission 188215) | Freshwater lake microbial communities from Lake Michigan, USA - Fa13.BD.MM15.DN (SPAdes) (version 2) | ecosystem: Environmental > Aquatic > Freshwater > Lake | place: Lake Michigan... | reverse complement strand
CGGCGGTGGTGGTGGTGGCGCCGATGGTGGTGGCGCTGATGGACTCCCGAATTGGCAGGTGCCCTCTGGCTGGAAAGCCGCTGGACCGAAGCCGATGCGATTGGCGTCCTTCGACATCCCCGATGCCGCCGGCAATGGCGATGTGTCTATTAGTAAGCTGTCTGGGAATGGCGGCGGGCTCTTGGCCAATGTGAACCGTTGGCGCGGCCAAGTGGGCTTGGCTCCGTTGGAAGCCGGGGCACTGGCGGCCAATTCTAAGGCAGTGGCCACGGCCGGAGGCGACAGCGGCACCTGGGTGGAGTTGGTGGGGACCGAGAAGACGATCTTGGGGGCCATTGTGGCTCGCGGAGAGGTTTCGTGGTTTTTCAAGCTGACGGCTCCGGCACCCGTTGCTGCCCAAAACCGAGACGCTTTCGAGCAATTTGTCCGTTCGATCCGCTTCTGAATGAGGTGCCGCGACCGGGGTTGAAAAATCCCGAGCGCTTTCCGTCAAATTGATGCAATTTATCGCGACCAGCTGTCGTCCGATTTTCGCCCATGATTTCCAAGTTGTTCCAGTTCCTGTCGTCCCTGCGCCTCACGGTGGTGCTGCTGGGATTGGGTGTGGTCGTAGTGTTCTTCGGGACGTTGGGTCAGACCAGTGATGGTCTCTACGTCGCCCAAGAGCGGTACTTTCGCAGTTGGTTCGCTTACTGGACGCCGCACGGATCGGCCTTTCCGGTGGTGCCGTTGCCCGGTGGATACCTGTTGGGAACGATGCTGGTCATCAACCTGCTCGTGGCCCATTTCACCCGCTTTAAATGGACGTGGTCTAAGAGCGGTATCTTCCTGACGCACATCGGCATCATCCTGCTGCTCCTGGGGCAATTGGCCACCGACATGCTGGCTCGCGAGAGCATCATGAGCTTCCGCGAGGGCGATACCCGCAACTACTCCGAGTCGTCGATGGACTTCGAACTGGTCTTCTTGCGCAGTGCCGGCAGCAACACTCTCGACCAAGTAGTGTCTATCCCGGCCTCGCGTTTGAAGCCGGGGGCCGAGTTGCGCCAGGAGTTGCTGCCCTTCGCCATCCGGGTGAAAGAGGCCTATGAAAACGCCCGGATCCGTCTGCGGGCCCCGGTCATGGATTCCAACCGCCCGCCCGCGGCGACCCAAGGCGTGGGCGCCCGGATCGTCATCGATGAGCAACCGCCGACGCGCACCATGGATGCTCGCAATGTGCCGGCCGCGGTGATCGAGCTTTCGGGGCCGTCGAGCCTGGGGACTTGGGCTCTCTCCGGTGAATTGAAGTCTCAGACCGTGACCGTCGAGGGAACGGAGTGGCGCCTCGAGTACCGCCCGGTGCGCGATTACAAACCCTTCGCCCTGACCTTGCTCAAGACCACCCACGAGACTTACCCAGGCACAGACATCCCTAAGAATTTTCAGAGCCGGGTGCGGTTGCGAAACACCGAGTCGCACGAAGACCGCGAGGTGGACATCTACATGAATTCACCGTTGCGGTACGGCGGCTACACCTTCTTCCAGTATCAAATGGGTAAGGAGCAATTGGCCGACGGAGGTCGCGGTACCAGTGCGTTGCAGGTAGTCCTCAACCCGTCGTGGGTCACGCCGTATCTCGGGTGCATTCTCGTCGGAGTGGGCCTGTTGGTTCAGTTCCTCATGCACCTCACCAAGTTCATTGCCCGCCGCAAGCCCCGGGCCGCCTGAAGCTCCACCTGCTCCAATTTGACTCGTCCCAACGCGCTCCGCCTGAAACATGAAACAACGCCTTCCCCTAATTATTACGGCGCTCTTCGCATTCTGGATTCTGGGTGCGCTGAGGCCGCGGCGTGACCCCGAGTACGCCTTCGGGGCTTTCGGCCGCTTGCCCGTGGTCTTCAATGGCCGCCTGCAGCCCATCGATTCGTTGGCGCGCAATTCGCTGACGCGCATCCGCGAAAAGGACACCGCCAATCTCGAGCCGGTCAAGTCGTGGTACGAGCGACCCAAGATCATTTCGGCGACCGAGTGGTTGTTGACGCTCATGACCCGGCCTGAGGTCGCGGACGGCTGGAAGGTTTTCCGCGTGGATCACCCGGAGCTCAAGGCGATGCTCAAGCTGCCGGAGCCCAATCCAGCGGCCGGCGAAGACGGCAAGCACTACTCGTGGAACCAGTTCGGCGAGACAGGTCTCAAGCAAATCGAAGAGAGCTCCCGGAACATCCAGGAGAACAAGAAGGATTCGTCACTTCGCAACGCGTTCGATAACGCCACCCTCGGGTTGTACGAGGCCATGACCCTGTACCTGCGACTGAAGAATACGGTGCACCCGCAGGACACGGTTGGCTTCGCGGCGGAGATTGCCGACTACCAGAAGACCATCCCGGCCGGCGTAAAGGCCTTCCAGCAGCGCATGACCGGTTCTGGCACGTTCGATACCAATGCACTGACCGAGGTGTTCGGACATGCTGAGCGGTATTTCGTGACGCTGCGCGGCGAGCCGCCGTTGCTCATCCCGCCCGCCTCCGGTGGAGACGCGACTTTCGCATGGCAGCGCATGGGCGAGGCCTTGCTAGATCCGAGCTTCGGAGCACCGCTGCTCAAGCACTTGATGCGCGTGCCCAAGGCCGAACTTTCGCCCGAAGCCGCGGCCGAAGGCATCCGCTTGGTGGGCACTCGGCCGCTGTCGCCGGCGGTGGGGCATTGGGCGGCGATGGCCGATGCCTTTCGTGAGAGCCAGGTTGCGGGATTCAATACCGCGGTGGCCGGGTACCAGACCTACTTGGAGTCGCTACGCCTGGGCAAGGCCTTGAACAAGACGGATCGCGAACAGCTCTACAATAGCTTCGCGCCGTTCTCGAAAACCGCCGCGTTGTACATCGTGGCCTTCCTCTTTAGCTGTGGGTTCTGGTTCAACTTCGCCGAATGGAGCCGCAAGACATCGCTGCATCTGGTGCAGTTGGCCTTCGTGGTTCATACGCTGGGGCTCATCGCTCGGATGTGGCTCGAGGGCCGTCCGCCGGTGACTAATCTTTACAGCTCGGCCATTTTTATCGGATGGGGCGCGGTCGGCCTCGGGCTGATCCTCGAATCGTTCTGGAAAAACGCCATCGGGCTGGCGGTGGCCACCGTGATTGGTTTTTCCACCCAAGTCGTGGCTCACAATCTCGCTCTCGGAGGCGACACCATGGTGATGCTCCAGGCGGTGCTCGATACCAACTTCTGGCTCGCCACCCACGTGGTCATCGTGACGTTGGGCTACGCTGCTACCTATGTCGCAGGCTTCCTCGCCATCTTGTACGTGGTGCTCGGATTCTTCACGAAGGTGATGACCGGCGACATGGGCAAAAGCCTCTCGCGCATGGTGTATGGCATTCTGTGCTTCGCCACGCTCTTCAGCTTTGTGGGCACCGTGCTGGGCGGCATCTGGGCCGACCAATCGTGGGGACGGTTCTGGGGCTGGGATCCCAAGGAGAACGGGGCTCTGATCATTGTGCTGTGGAATGCGCTCATCTTGCACGCCCGTTGGGGTGGCATGGTTCGGGAGCGCGGCATCATGAACCTCGCGATCTTCGGAAACATCGTCACCAGTTGGTCGTGGTTCGGTACCAACTTGCTGGGCGTGGGGCTTCACAGCTACGGCTTTATGAGCGGGGCCTTTACGGCGCTGATGGTTTTTGTGGGCAGCCAATGCGTGCTCATCGCGCTGGGGCTCATTCCGCAGGCGAAGTGGCGGAGTTTCTCGGCGGCTTCCGGTGCAGCGAAGACTCCGGCGGCGTCGGCGGCCTGAGTCGTGGAACCGCATCGAGAGCATAGGCAACGCGATGACTGTCACCGAGACCTTGAAACACCTCGGAATCGTGGTGCCGCCAGCCCCGGGCGCGGTGGCCGCCTATGAGCCGTGGGTGCGCACGGGCAATTTGGTATTCACTTCGGGGCAGTTGCCCTGGCGCGACGGCGTGATGGCGTACGCGGGTCGGCTCGGTGCCGAACTCACGGTGGAGCAAGGATACCAAGCGGCCCGACAGTGCGCGCTCAACGCCTTGGCTCAGCTTCAGGCGGCCGCCGGCGGGGATGTGAATCGAGTGCGTCGTTTGGTGCGCGTGGAAGGCTATGTCCACTGCGCCGCCGGATTCCGCGGCCATCCGCAAGTGCTCAATGGGGCCTCAGACCTCTTCAACGCGGTGTTTGGTGCCCGCGGAGCCCATGCCCGGTTGGCCATCGGAGTGTCGGATATGCCTTTGGATGCCGCCGTTCAGATCACCGTCACGGCCGAGGTTGACGAGCTCTGCCGGTAAGAGTGTCTTCGGCAGCGAAGGATCTGCAGAGGTCCGCGATGAACTGCCGCCGGTTCCGTCATCGGGCCCGCGAGGGATCGAGGGATCGAGGGACTTAGCCGTAACGATTCAGTCGTATTGACGGTGATAGCTTTACCCTCTTCCGCAAGAGCTTTGTTGTTGGCTCGTTACGGGCTTACGGGCCTCAAGTACGAGCCTCACCATGGCTTGCGCCTTACTCTCGCCTCGTCTTACGAAAGAATCCCTCACGCCATCACTGTCCTCTCAACTGAATCGTTCCAGCTTAGGGCTGCAAGCGGGCCTGCTTCAATTCCACCAAACCGTCCTCCATCCCGGTGCAACGCACCTCGAAGGTCACGGTTTGGCCGGCTTCAAGGAGTTGCCACTTCGAGCGGTTGTTTTCGGCGATCAACGTCCGACCGTCGCGGCGGGTGTGGAAGGCGGGAATCTTGTCGTCGATGCGCCACTCACAGACCGGCCGCACGGCGGGATCCGGTGTTTCTAAGAAGACCCGGACATTGCGGCTGACGATGCCTCGCTCCATGCGTTCCACCACGCCCGTGATGCGGAATGAGCGTTTTTGATAGCGCGTATTGGCCGCCGGGAGATCGGAGCGGTAGTGGTTCACCAGTTCCCAGATGCTGATGTCTTGGGCGGCGTTCACCGGAGGGAGTTGGGAGGCTGGAGCTGGAGGCACGAGGCCCGCCCACCGCGCGGTTTGAAGCGCTTCAACCGCGGGCTTGGCGGCGGGCAAAAGCAGGGGAAGCGTCATCGGTTGGGCTTGGGTCGTGACGGAGTTTGATGTCGGACTCCCCGCGCCGGAGGGGAGAAAAGCGGCCCCGCGCAGGCGGGAATTCTCGAGCGTCAGGCGTTTCAAAGCAGCCTCGGTGTCGAACCCCAATCGTCGTCGTAGCGGTTCGGAAACCTCGAAGAAAAACACCGTGGTTCGGCCTCCGGAGTGCTGGAGCTCCAAGCGATCGTCATCCAGACGTCGCACCGTCGCCTCGCGGAAGGTTCGGCCATCGAGGGTGACGATTTCTTCGGCCACCAACGCCGGTATCAGGGCGGTCCACAAGATCAACAGGGCACGGGCACGTTGCATGGGTTCAAGGCAATCGGAGGTCGTGCTCGCCGTCAATTGGTAGCCAAGGGACGTGGCCTCAAGGGGTGCTTCTTAGGGATCAGGGATTTCCTCGCAAGGGCTGTGTCGGGGCCTGCTCGCCAGGCTGGTAGTAGCGCTTGGCTTGGGGTTAGTCGGTGGTACCAGTGGAGCGTTTTTAAGGTCAGCTTGGTTTGTAACAGGGGGCCTAAAGCGATCTCTTCGGGTATGACATTCGAGCATTTTTGCTAAAAACGCTTGTTTGCAGGTTGGTTCTAAATATGACAGATGACCCGCGTGAGCTACTTCTCGGCCGAGCTGTCGGCGCTGATCGATCGGGATTTTGGTGGGAGTCAACTAAAATTTGGCCGTACTGTCGGGATCGATCAGAGTATGGTCAGTCGGCAATGTGCCGGCTTGTCGATGCCTGATCGAGCCACAGTGGATCGCTTTGAGAAGACGCTCTCCCAGACTCAGGCCATTCCATTGGTGGTTGCCTATCTTCAAGATCATTGCCCTTTGCCGCTGCGTCCCCAAGTGGTGATCCGAGCCAAGCCGCCATCGGGCAAGGCGCAAGCCAGGGAAAACATGAAGATAGATTTGGCGAGATTTCCCACGCATCAGAGTGCCTTGATTCAAGGGATTGTGAATATAGTGACCACGGACGCTCGAGCGGCTGAATTCTTCGATAGTTTGATCAAATTTTGCGATACCAACAGGTTATCAAAACCAAATTCGCAGTAAATCAGTAGATTGTTTAGTTTTTATTGTAAATCAGGGTGGCGAACACTTGTTTTGAAAAAACAAACTGTTTAACCCACGCTTCGCAGCGCCAGTGGTGGGTTTCTCAAGCAGGAGATTAAAATTGCGCCGTCAACTTGCAGAAGTTGAGATGTGTGGAACTTATGATTCTGTTTTAGGTCACTTGTTAAAACCCGAAGTTTTCTACGAGAGGCTAGCGCTGCAATGTCATGCCGAATCTCTCTTGGAATTTTAGTCGATCTCCCTCTGGAGGGCCTTCTTGGTTAGAGTATTTGCAAGATCCTGCTCGGTCTCGGGTTGCAATCGATGAGCCGGCTGCTGTCGCTCAGGCACTGCTCGATCAATTGCCGCCATCCACCCTGCGGTTGATTGGATCCCCGGAATCGTTGACGGCACTCTTCGGATGCCTAGTGCACCCAACCAACAGTTTGTTGGATCCCAGCGGAATGCGCCTGTCAGCGGCCTTTACCTGGAGCCGTGGGGAAGTGCTGGCTTCGATGGGGGGCATGCTGGTGCCAGTAGACGAATTGATGGCGCAAGCGCGTTCCCCGGTCGAGTCCGTGGTGGTTCAGTTGTTTCAGGTCGCCCGAGAGTCCTTCTTGGAGTTGGGTTTTACAGAAAGCCTCGAGGCGTTGAATCGTGCCTTGGACACCGGACCCAACCTGAACGTGTCCGGAAGACTCGTTTGGCGCATCCACTTGCTCCGCGCACTGGTGCTGCTGGGGTCCGTTGACAATACAAATCCCCGTCTCATCAATCCGGCCCAGGCCGAGCAGTCGTTCCTCATGGCGGCGCGCTATGCTCGCAGCGAATACCCTTTGGATGCGGCCCGCGCGCTCTTGGGAGCCGGGTGGGCGGCGTATGTTCAAGACAACGGCCAACCCAATTACCGGATGCGGGAAGCGATGACCTACACCGACGAGGCCCAAGATCTGGACGACGAACTCGTCGAAGCCCAATTTCAATCGGCCAAATTCCGCATGGCCCGGGGTGAGACCAATCCGGCGTTGCATAGTCTCCGGTGGTTGCCTCTTAAGGAACGGGTGCTGTTGCTCAAGGCGGCGGCGGATGAGGATTTTAAACGACACGCCGAAAAACTGGAGGCCTTTCTCAGTGCCTTGCGTGAAGAGCAATTAACTAAGATCCAAACCGACGTCGTTCCGGTGGCTTCCCGTATTCGGCAGTGGATGGGCCACTGTCCTGAATTGGCTGAGACTCCGGCCGCTCAACGCCTGGTGAATATGGCGGAAAGTGCGCCGGACCGTGGGTTGCTGGACGTGCATGGGTACTTTGGATTTGGTTACCAGGAAGACTATTCGGAGCTGCAAAAATCTTTTTTCGAGGCGCGGCGGACGGTGATCTCGGAATCGATTGAGACGGGAGATTCGGTCGATGAAGCCAGTGGTCTGGCGACGCATTCTTGCGCGTCAGGAGTGTTGGCGGAGTCGCTGCAGCCGAGCAGCCAGATCCGGGATTGTCATTGCAGGGTGCACCCCGCCGACCAGGAGACTGAATATCAGTTCTTGAACGGTCTGGGCGAGGTGATCACCACCTATCGGGGAGCCCCAGGTTCGCGAAAACAATTCCAGCTACCCCCCGGGACGGATGCCACGACCTGGGCCGCTCGCTGGATCCCGCCGGGGCGATTCTCCATGGGCAGCCCGATCCACGAGCCGGGCCGCGAGCTGGATGAGGTGCTTCATAGTGTCACCTTGCCTGACGGGTTTTTCTTTTCAGAAACTCCGTGCACCCAAGGTCAGTGGTCTTTGCTTATGCCTAATAACCCGAGCAAGTTTCGGGGTGCTGACCTGCCGGTGGAGCAGGTCAGTTGGGAGGACGCTCGGGAGTTCGCGCGCGAGTTGACGGAGTTTCACCATAAGATGGGGCATATTTCTGCTGGTTGGCGCTGGGACCTGCCCACGGAGGCTCAATGGGAATACGCCTGTCGCGTGCGCAAATCCGGAGAGTTCTACGGACCGATCGATTCGGTGGCCTGGTATCAACTCAATTCCCAGAAGCGGACCCATCCCGTGGGCGCTCAACCGCCCAACGCCTGGGGGTTGCAGGACATGCACGGCAATGTGAGCAAGTGGTGCCTCGACTGGTACCGCCAGTACCCCTTCGAAGCGGTGACTCATCCGGTGGGGCCCGCCTTCGGCACGTTCCGGGTCTATCGGGGCGGCGGTTGGAGCGATGGTGCCCGTTGCTGCCGATCGGCCTATCGGGGTCGCAGTGTCCCGGATTTCCGAAGCAGCAATATTGGTTTCAGTCTTGTTCTGTCGGGGCCCCTTAGCGGGGTGGCGGCGGCGACCACTCATTGAGTTGGCGTTGGTTGGTACCGGCGCCCTTGGTGGTCATCGGGTCATCGGGGTTCTTCGATTCGTCAGAATGAATCGCCTCGAGCCGTTCTAGCACCTCCCCGATAAAATAAAGCGAGCCGGTGACGGCGACGAAGGGTTCGCGGGCCACAGCCCTGAGTGCCTCCTCCACGCTGGCGCAGCTGCGGACGGCTCTTCCGCAATGGGCCTCTTGAAGCGCCTGGCGGAGTTCTTCGGGCTGGACTGTGCGCGGGCTCGAGACCGGGGCGACGACCAATCGAGAGGCGGCCGGAGCCAAATGGGTGGCCATTTCTTGCCACGCCTTGTCGCGCAGCATGCCCACCACCATCACGGGGTAACGCTGGGGGAAGTGGTCGCTCAAGGCCCGGCGGAAAGCGGCTACGCCGTCGGCATTGTGCGCCCCATCGAGCAGCCAGGTTTGTTCGCCGCGTTGTAAGACTTGCATGCGACCCGCCCAACGAGTGTTCGCTAGGCCCTGGGTCATGTGTTCATCCGAAACCGAAAGGAAGGCCCTGAGCAGGCGGACGGTGACCACAGCGAGGGTGGCATTCACGCGCTGATGGGGGCCGAGCAGGGACACTGGCCAGGTCATCCGACCGACGGCCGCCGCGTCTACCACCACGCAATGGGCGTCGAGTTCTCGGGCCCGGTATTGGATCACCGCCAAAGCGTCCGCCCGATCCACCGAGGTCAGGATGGGGGTGCCCGGCTTGATGATACCGGCTTTCTCGGCAGCGATCTCACCCACGGTGCCGCCCAGCACCTGCATGTGGTCCAATCCGATGGAAGTGATGACCGAGGCCAGCGGGGTGACAATATTGGTCGCATCGAGCCGCCCGCCCAGTCCGGTTTCCCAGAGGACTAAGTCGACGGACGCTTCAGCAAAGGCCATGAGTGCCACGACCGTGGTGAACTCGAAGAAGGTGGGAGTTAGGTCGTCGGGCATCCGCTGCCGCAGCTCCGAGACCAGGCGGGCGAGCGTTTCGTCGGGCAACGGGTTTCGGCTCACCTGGATGCGTTCACCGAAGCGGACGAGGTGAGGCGAGGTGTAGAGGCCGGTGCGGAACCCAGCCGCCCGGTACATGCTTTCGAGGAAGGCGCAGGTTGAGCCCTTGCCGTTGGTTCCGGCCACGTGGATGAACCGGAGCCGCTCTTGCGGATTGCCCACCGCCGCCGCCAGCCGACGGGTGGAGTCCAATCCGGGTTGGAACCCGAATTGGCTCAACTGGTGCAGGTAGGCGAGGGCCTCGGCTGGGGTCACTGGAAATAGCCCTTACAGGTCGATCCAGGATCCGGTGGCGGCCGAATGCAGAGCCGCGTCCATGACCGCCTGGGTTTGGGCCCCATCATGAAAGGTGAGCGAGCAGGGGCGCTGCTCGCGGATGGCGTGGATAAATTCAACCGCCTGATCGTAGCGGAAGGACACCAGCGGATCGCCCACCCCGGGATCGCGGGGGGAACCGGGCCAGACCCAGAATTCGCGAGGTACGGAGAGGGGAGCCATTCCGGGTCCGCCGAGCTTGCCGAACTGCAGCTCATTCCACTTGCCGGTGGTGAACTCAAAACTGGCCTCGCTGCCGTTGATTTCTACGTAGTCGAGGCTGCGCCAGCTCTCGTTGCGGCCGCTGGCCAGCTTCGAGCTTTCCAGCACACCGGTCGCGCCATTGTGGAAGTCGGCCAAGATGCCCACCCAGTCGTCGGTGTCGTTGGGCTTGCCGTCGCGAATCGGGGTCAGGTTCTTGACGTGGGCCACCATGCGCTTCATGGGGCCGATGAGGTGATGGGCAAAATTGATGCGGTGGCTGAGCATGTCACCCAACTCTCCGGTGCCGGCCAGTTTCTTGACCATGCGCCAACCCAGGTTGCGGGTGCCCCAGTCTTGCAGTCGGCAGGAGCGATAATGGCGAGGTTCGCCCAGATCCCCTTGGTCGATGAGGTGGCGCAGGTAGCGCATGGCCGGAACGAAGCGGTAAGTGAAGGCCGTCATGTGGCGCAGGCCCGCCGCATCGGCAGCCCGGGCCATGGTGCGAGCATCCTCGGCCGCCATGGCGATGGGCTTCTCGCAGAGGATGTGCTTGCCGGCCGCGATGGCCGCCATGGCGATGGGGAAGTGCAGGAAGTTGGGTGTGGCGATGATGATCGCGTGGACGTCGTCCCGGGCCAGTAATTGGTGGTAGTCGCTGGTGGTGACCGTGCAACCGGTGGCCGTGCTGGCCCGTTGCAGTGTGCCAGGGTCGCTGTCGCACAGGGCAGCGACGCGAACGTCGGGGCAGAGGGCCAGGCCGGGCAGGTGGTTCTGCAGCGTGATCCCGCCGCAGCCGATGATTCCGATTCCAAGGGTGCTCATGTACGTGGTGCCTTAGGCTACCCAGGGATTCTCCGGAACCCAACCCTGAGATTTATCCCGAGAGCCAGCCCCAGACCTAGAACCAAATGGAACCGGGGACTTGGCTCCGGGGGCGGGGAGTGAGAGTGTGTTCCTCACAGAGTTGTTTCATCAAAGGCATGAAATTTTGGCCAATGCTCCGCCGTATTGCCGTGCGATCGCTGCTGAGTGCCTGGGTTGGCTGGCTGATCCTCGGCCGGGCGACTTCGGTGCTTGCTGCAGAGGCTTCCCCGCCTCGAGCTGGCTTCTTGCGCCTCGAAGCCACCCGAACGGGCGTCACCTTCTCCAACACCGTTCCTGCTGCACGGCATCTCACGAATCAACTACTGCTCGATGGGTCCGGGGTCACTTTGGCCGACGTGGATGGGGACGGACTGTTGGATGTGTTCTTCGGGGCCGCCGGCGGCCGTTCCTCGCTGTGGCGCAACCGGGGCGACTGGCGCTTTGAGGACATCACCGAGAAGGCGTTTCCGCAGCGATTGCAATCCCTGGGTGGTGATGTGACGGGCGTGGCGGCCGCCGATCTCAACGGAGACGGTCGGCCTGATTTGGTGGTGAACACCCATGCCGACGGGGTGCGCATCCTGATGAACGACGGGCAGGGATCTTTCCGAGTGCGCCCCTTCCCGCAGGTGTCCGCTCGCGGGGGGCATTCGCTGGCGCTGGCCGATGTGGATGGCGATGGCTGGATCGACGTGTATGTCTGCAACTACCGACAGAAGGCCCTGATGGACATGCCCAATGCGCGGGCCACATTTCGGCGCGAGGGAGAACGGACGGTGGTGGCCACCATTGATGGTCGCCCGACCTCGAACCCCGACCTGAACCACCGCTTCGAGGTCAACGCCTCGGGCGGCATCGAAGAACTGGGTGAACCCGATGTCCTCTACCGGAATGATCGAGGCACCGGGTGGGTGGCGGTGCCTTGGACCGAGGGGGCCTTTTTAGACGCGGCGGGCAAACCCCTCCCACATCCTCCGTTTGAGTGGGGGTTGGCGGCACAGTTTTGTGATCTCAATGGCGATGGGAAGCCGGACTTGTACGTCTGCAATGATTTCCAGTCGCCCGATCGAATTTGGCTCAACGAGGGCGGTGGCGGCCTCGTGCGTTTTCGGGCCGCGCCGCCGGCGATGGTGCGGCATACGAGTTTGTTTTCGATGGGGGTCGATTTCGCCGACCTCAACCAAGATGGACGCTGGGACTTCACCGTGCTCGACATGCTCAGCCCCGACCCGGTGCGGCGGCTGACCTTGCTCGATGGGTCTCCCACGGTGGACCTCGACCCAGCCGATCCGCTGGCGCAAACCCAGCACGACGCCAACACCCTGTTTTTGCAGCGACCGGACGGTTCCTTTGCAGAGATGGCTGCCTTTGCGGGCCTCTCGGCAACGGACTGGTCCTGGACCCCCGCGTTCCTCGATGTGGACTTGGATGGTTTCCCAGACTTGCTGGTGACCACCGGCCAAGAACGCGGTTCGCGAGACCTCGATATTGCCGAGCAACTGAAGGCCTACCGGCGGACCGGGTTGCGGACCGATGCCCAGCTCTTCCGGGAGCGTCAGCGGTTCCCGAGGTTGTCGGTCCCATTGCGGGCCTTCCGCCACCGGGGTGCCTCGGGCATGGATCGCTTGCCGGTGATGGAAGATTTTAGTGCTGCCTGGGGGTTTGATTTCGACGGGGTCAGCCACGGCTTGGCCTTGGGCGACCTCGACAACGACGGCGATTTGGATGTGGTGGTGAATCACTTCAATGCACCGGCCGGGATGTATCGCAACGAGGCCCAGGGCGGGAGGGTGTCGGTGCTCTTGCAGGGACAGGCTCCCAACACCCAGGCCCTCGGGGCGGTGTTGCGTTTCGCTTGGAGTGGTGGATCCAACGCGGTGCCGGTGCAAATGGCGCAAGTCACGGCTGGGGGGCGGTATCTTTCGGGGGACGCCCCCGGCAAAACCTTTGCAGCGCCCGGCGCGGGCTCGGGTCGCCTAGAGGTGCGTTGGCCTTCTGGCCGGGTCACGGTGCAGGAGGGGGTTTCTTCTGGCGGTCCGACTCTTCGGATTCAAGAGCCCGCCTCGCCTTCGACCGCACCGACCCCGTCCACACCCACGCCCGTTCCAGAGCCAACGCGGTTGGGGAAGTCGGAGATCCCGAAGTCTGCCACTCGGTGGCGCTTCGAGGCCCGGCCTTTGGCGGAGGGTTCTCCGGCGTCTGTTGGCAGTGCCAGCGCGGAGACTTTTGCCCAACAGCCCTCGCTCCCGCGGCGTTGGCGGCGAGTGGGTCCGGCCTTGGCGGTGGATCGCGGTGAGGTTTCTCAACGGGGGCTTTGGGTCGGAGGGAGCGGCGCTCACGGACTGCAGTACCGCTTGCCGGCCGGCGAAGCCCCGGTTCGCGAAGGAGGACCTGCCTCTGCGGAGGTGTCGCTGACCTCGGGAGTGGGTGGTGTTTTGGCAGTCACTCTCTCGGGTAAGATCTCAGGCAGTTTTGCGAGCGGCTCTGCAACCGGCTTTGCGACCGGCGTTGCGACCGGCGTTGCGACCGGCTCAACGGGCCGCGTGGATTGGGTCTCGAAGGCCGACGGTCAGCGTCAAATCGTGGCCACAGGAAACTTTGCGGTGGCTGCGGTTTCTGGCCAATCGCTTGGGATGCCCTCCGAGATCTTTCTCGGTGGTGCTGCGTTGCCCGGGCAATTTCCCAGCGCGGCCCCCAGTCAATGGTTTCGCCGCGTAGGCGACGGATACCGTTCGGTCTTGGCGGCCCCGTTGGGCTTGGTGTCGGGCGCGCGGTTTATTAATGGGCCGTCGGGTCTTGCGAGCGAGTTGGTGTGCGTGTCCGACTGGGGGTCTCCCCGGATGTTCCGTCGTCGCGGAGACACCTGGGAGGCGATAGATCCAATTGTGTCCGCGCCGGGTGACGCCGACGCCTCCCTGCCGCTGAGTCAATGGACAGGCCAATGGCAGTGCCTGGAGCTTTGTGACGTGGACGGCGATGGACGCGAGGATCTGATCCTCGGCAACTGGGGGCTCAATGGGTGGCAGTCTTTGATGGCGGGGCCTCCGCGTTCGCCGGCCGGTCCGGTCCGAGAGGTGCACCTCTTCCACGGTGCCTGGAACCAGGATGGGGTCACCGGATGCTTGGAGGCCTACACGGCTCCCGATGGGCGCATCCTCCCCATGCGGGGATTGCAGGAGATCGGACCATTGTTTCCCGCCATCGCCGCCCGCTTCACCACCCATCGGGCCTACGCACTGGCCACCGTCGATGCCCTTCTCGAAGGCCTGCCCTCGGCCAAAGTCTCGGCACGCTGGTTGACCTCGCTCGTGCTGCTGCGCCGCGGTGAGGGATTTGAGGCGCGCCCTCTGCCAGATGCCGCTCAATTGGGTCCCATCCGGGCCCTGGCCGCGGGTGATTTCAATGGCGACGGCCGGCGCGACCTCTTCGTGGCTATGGGCTTTGCAGGTCACGGCTTTCGTGGGCCGAGGGACGATGCTGGCGAGGCCGTGTTCTTAATGGGGCGCGGCGACGGAACGTGGGACTCGGTGCCTTCCGGATCGCTGGGATTCCGCCTGTTGGGAGAACCGCGCGATGTGGTGGCTGAAGATTGGAACGGGGACGGGGTCAGTGATTTGGTGATCAGCGAGGCCGATGGCCGTCTCCAGTGGATCCAGAGTCGTAAGGGGCCGTGAAGCCCCATCGAAGACTGAAAGAGGGATGTCCCGTTCTGAGCGCTCCGAATTCGTTTTGAACTCCCTCTGGCTCAGCCGACCGGGCCCAGCCATTGGCCACGCCAAGCCGTGACCGCGTGCCCTAGGAGTCGAACGCGATCGCCCTGAAGCTCCACCCCCACGGTGCCGCCTCGGGCGCTGGCCTGGAATCCACTCAGGGCGGTGCGTCCCAGCCGATCCGCCCAATGGCAGGCCAGCGTGCAATGGGCTGAACCGGTGACAGGGTCTTCGTCGATCCCCAAGGCCGGCGCGAAGAAGCGGCTGACAAAATCGGCGTCATCACGGTCGGAGCGGGCCGTGACAAGGACCCCACGCACGGGGAACGCGGCCAGTGCGCTGAAGTTGGGCTTCAGGCCGCGGACCGCTGAGGCCGAGGCCACTTCGACCAAGAGGTCTTCCCGACTGCGGCCCACCCAGACGGCGGGAACTCCCAGGGCTTCTTCAAGCCCGGAGGGAACGGGTATTGCCAGAGCGGGTTGGGCTGGAAAATCCATAATGATGCGCGCGTTCTCGGATAGGCCGTCTTCTCGGCAGCAATGGAGTGGGCCGCTTCGGGTTTCAAAACACAGGGGCTGTGAGGCGGTCGCATCTCCCGCTTCCCACAAGGCGTGCGCCGTGGCGAGGGTGGCGTGGCCGCACAAGTCCACTTCGGCCTTGGGCGTGAACCAGCGGAGCCGCCAACGGCCTGGCTCCAAGGGTATCGCAAAGGCTGTCTCGGACAGGTTCAGTTCGGCGGCCACCGATTGCATCCAAGACGAGGTGGCCTCAAGGCCCGGCAGGCACACGGCCGCCGGATTGCCTCGAAAGGCTTCCCGGGTGAATGCGTCCACGACGCACAAGGGTAGGGGCATGGGCCAAGCGGGGTGACGAGCACTCCGGACTTCAGGGAACGGGCAGTTCGTCGAAGAGGCGCTGGACGATGTCTTCGGGGGTCTTTTCTTCGGCCTCGGCTTCGTAGGTCAGCGTGATCCGGTGACGCAGCACATCCATACCGATGCTCTTCACATCCTGCGGCGTCACATAGCCGCGGCCACGGAGGAAGGCGTGAGCCTTGGCGGCCAAGGTCAGCGCAATGGTGGCCCGGGGGCTTGCGCCCATTTGGATGAGGTCTTTGAACTTGAGTTTGTAGGCTTCGGGATCGCGGGTCGCGCAAACCACATCCACGATGTAGTCCTTCACTTTATCGTCGATGTAGAGCTCGTTGATGACCTGTCGGGCCTTGAGAAGGGTCTCGGGCTGGACCACAGGTTCTACGGTCGGATGACCCGAGGTGCGCGCCATGAGGTCGAGGATCATGCGCTCCTCCTCACGGGAGGGATAGCCGACCTTGAGCTTGAGCATGAAGCGGTCGACTTGCGCTTCGGGCAGTGCGTAGGTGCCTTCTTGTTCGATGGGATTCTGAGTGGCCAGCACCAAGAACGGGTCGGGCAGTTTGTATGTTTGGTCACCGATGGTGACCTGCCGTTCCTGCATGGCCTCCAGCAGGGCTGACTGCACCTTGGCCGGTGCGCGATTGATTTCGTCGGCAAGGACTAGGTTGGCGAAGACCGGACCTTTGCGCGTGGTGAAGCCTCCAGCCGGGTTGTAAATTTGTGTGCCAACCACGTCTGCTGGCAGCATGTCCGGGGTAAACTGAAGTCGTGAGAACTTCACGTGCATGGCCGTGGCCAGCGTCTTGACCGAGAGGGTCTTGGCCAGACCTGGTACGCCTTCGAGGAGGACATGGCCGTTGGCCAAGAGTCCGATGACCAAGCGTTCAATGAGGTACTTTTGGCCGACGACACAACGGTTAATCTCCGTCATCAAGGTCGGCAGGAAGGCACTGGCCTCCTGCACAGCAGCATTCAAGGCGGGCACTCCAGAATTCATTGCAGGGATGGATGGCACAATTCTTGGTCCAGGGGCAAGCCGCACTGCACGATGAATGCGCTTCGGAGGTCGCCACCGGAGGACTTACCGCCGGTGGTTTTGCCGGGCCTCTGTTTTTTTCGACTGCTGCGTTAGTTCGGGTTCAGCCCCAGAAGTGGGGGGTGAATTTTCAAGGAAGGGTGATCCTTCCTCACCGAAGAGCTCCCCGGCCGTGCAGTTCAGGGCCGACTGGATTCGCACCAGGGTGGTGACAAGGATGTTGATTTGGCCTGCCTCGATTTTCTGCACCGTCCGCGGGTTCAGGTCTGCCGCCTCCGCCAACTGTTCCTGAGTTAGACCTTGGGCGCTGCGCAGAGATCGAATCCGTCTTCCGAATTCAACCGGCGATGTCTTCATATATGCGATACGAGCAATATTAAATTATGCCATGAATGCTGTGTCAGCATTAAGACGGAATTGTTTTATGATCGTATCAAAACATTTAAATTAACACGCCCTAACAGGGCGTGTTATAGGTTATTGTAGCGGTAGGGATGCTGCAGCTTTTAGGGTCAGCCTGCTGATGAGTCTTCAGCGATCCTCTGTGCGTTTTTATGGGGTTTTATCCCTGAAAATAAGTTTAACCCATCAGTTTTTGTAGGCCCTAATTATTAGAATATTGGCTGTGATTGGAACGTGGAGACATATCCTGCGAAGGCTTTTGGTAAAAGCTCTGAGCTGGTTCCGATTGGAACCGGTCGGAGTTTTAATCCAGGCCAGCATGGTCTCGGGCACGGTGCCCGGACTTCTGGCGCAGCCAGTCGGAGGAAAAACCTACCTACAACACCAGCTTGATCGGGTGCTAGTAGCCTTCAGTCGGCCTGAGTGCGTGGTGGTGACCACCGAGCTGGCAGAAGACCGTTCGATCGTCGCTCTCTGTCAGGATCTGGGAGTGCCCTTTTACGTGGGTGATCGCGACGATACCCTGTGCAATTGCATTCGAGCCGCCCAGGGGCAGGGCTTCCGCAGTGTGATGATCCTTCGTTCAGACAGTCCCCTCATCGACCCTGTAATCATGGCACTGGTGAAGGCCAAATATTTGGAAAGCGGTGACGGCAACCAGTATGTCAGCAATCGCCTGAAGCGGACCTACCCCGAGGGCATGGAGGTCGAGATGGTCGGGGTGGAGTTACTCAGCCAAGCCTACCTGGCGGCCAACCAGTGGTCCGACTTCACAGATCCCACGCGCCTGCTGCGTCGGGGCGATTTGAGTCATTGCCGCAGGGTCGATGTTGTGCAGGCGGTGGATCAGTCCCAGTGGCGGTTTTGTTTGGACACTGGGGCCGATCACCAGCAGCTCTCCACGCTGTTGGGGTTGGTTCAGAATTACTCGCTGCAAGAATTGATGACGGCCGCCCAGGCTCACGGCTTGTTGGTTGCGAAGTCTCGTTCGGATGAAGATCCGGGCGGTGGTCCGGGATTGGTTAAAAAGCGGCCGCCATCCATCGGGCGGTGAGTCGTTTTCGGTGAATTGCGCAATTCGGGCGAGACCTGCGAGGGGTGTCTGGCTTCAATGACCGGCATGACGACGGTGTTCATCGCGACGGGCAACGCTCACAAGGTGGAAGAGATTCGCTCCGTGTTGGGTAGATCTGGGCGGATGTTCTTGTCCCAGCAAGATGCTTCGGTTCGGCTCGAGCCAGAGGAGACCGGGAGCACTTTCCGAGAAAACGCGCGCATCAAGTCGCTGACGTGGGCGACCTTCTTGGCGATGGAGGTTTGTCATCTCGGCGCGCAGTGGGTGCTGGCAGATGATTCGGGCCTCGAAGTCGATGCCTTGGAGGGCGCGCCCGGAGTTCACTCGGCCCGTTTTGCTGCGGTGGACACCGGTCGGCCGGGCAACTCACCCGACGCCGAGAACAACGCCAAGCTTCTGCGCCTGATGTCCAGGGTCGCCCCGGAGCGTCGGACGGCCCGTTTCCGTTGTGCGCTAGCCCTGACTCCGGTCTTGGCCGGATCAGACGCGGCAGCCATGGCGGCGGCCACCCGGGACTTTGATGGGGTGTGCGAAGGTCGCCTGCTGGACCAGCCTTCGGGAGCGGGTGGCTTCGGGTACGATCCGCTCTTCGTGCCTCTGGGATGGGATCGTCCGTTCGCTGAGCTGGGGGCCGAAGTGAAGAATCAGCTGAGTCACCGGGCTCGGGCGTTGGCGGCCTTGAGTGTTTGGTGGGATCAGAATCCCAGTCGTGTTCCTACTTGGTAAGTCAAGAAGGCCAAGATCCAGGCCAGCGAGGTCATGTACACGGTCTGGAAGATCGGCCACTTCCAGGAGTTGGTCTCGCGGCGCACCACGGCCACGGTGCTCACGCATTGCATGGCGAAGACGTAGAACACCATGAGGGTGAGGCCCGTCAGGGGAGTGTAGGTTACTCGGCCGTCGTCGCGGCGTTCCGATTTCATCACTTCGGCCAGGCTGGCCGTGTTTTCGCCATCGCCACCCACGTTATAGACCACAGACAAGGTGCTCACGAAGACCTCCCGGGCGGCGAAGGAGGTGACGATACCGATGCCGATTTTCCAATCGAAGCCCAGGGGTTTTAGCGCAGGCTCGATGGCCCGACCCAGTCGCCCGGCGAAGGATTGCCGCAGTTTCTCGCCGGCTTCTTCTTGGTCCAGTCGCTTGAGGGTCTCGGTCTCTGCGGGTGTTGGCGGATTTGAGGCCGCTTGTTTCCACTGGGCGTGTCGCTGGTCGAACTGTTGCTGGAGCTCGCTCGAGCGGGGGTAGGTGGCCAGGAACCAGAGGAGGATGTTGATTCCCAAGATCACCGTGCCGGCCCGTTTGAGGAAGAGCTTGGAACGATCCCACATTTGCCGAAGCACCGCGCCCAGCATGGGCCGTTTGTAGGGCGGCAATTCGAGGATGAGCATGGGCGGTTCGCCGCGGAGGAGGGTCTTTTTGAAGATCCAAGCCATGCCCAGCGCTCCGGCGATGCCGAGCAGGTACATCATTAGTAAGGTCAGTCCGGGCCAGCCGTTGCGCTGCGGGATACAGGCGGCGATGAGCACCGTGTACACCGGCAGACGGGCCGAGCAGCTCATGAGCGGCGCCACTAAGATCGTGGCCAAGCGATCCTGCCGGGTCTCAATGGTCCGGGTGGCCATGATGCCTGGGATGGCGCACGCGAACGACGACAGCATCGGGATGAAGCTCTTGCCGTGCAGGCCGACTCGGCTCATCAGGCGGTCCATTAAGAAGGCTGCCCGGGACATGTAGCCGGTGTCTTCTAACAGGCCGATGAAGAGGAAGAGCAGGCAGATTTGAGGGAGAAAAATTACAACCGAACCTACGCCGGCGATGGCCCCGCGCGTGATCAGGTCGTTGAGATCGCCCGGGGGCATGGCGGAGCCGACCCATTGGGCCAGGGCATCCACGGCCGTCTCGATGCCGCTCATGGGATACTGCGCCAGCCAGAAGATGGACTGGAACATCAACGCCATCACCGTGACGAAAATGAGGGGTCCCCAGACGCGGTGGGTGACACTGCGGTCGATCCGGTCGGAGAGCAGTTCGCCAGGGGGCGGGGTCTCGCGGGTGACGTGCTGCTCAATGGCGAAGAGTCTCGCATAGCGGGCCTCAATGGCGGTGCTGCGCCAGTCCACGCCGGCTGCTTCGAGGCGTCGACGCGCAGACAAAACCTGCTCGATGAGCGCCGAGGGATAGCGGGTGTTGGCTGTGTTTCCGTTGGTGTTTCTGTCGGTATTTCCGTCGGTGTTGGTTTTGTCAGTGGGCAAGGCCCGCTCATCGCTCAGGAGCAGCAAAGCCTCGGCGGCAGCCAGACGGGAGCGAAGGGGGAAATGGCGTTCGAGGGCGGTCTCGATGGCTTGGGCCTCGCGTCCGAAGGCTTCAGGCAGTTCGTTGAACTCGCGGGGAATGACATGGCGAGTGCCTGGGCTGCTGGCTTGGGATCGGATGAAGTGGCGAAGGGGTTCCAAGCCTTCGCCCTGACTGGCCACCATGGGGATGACCGGAACGCCCAGAGCCTTAGACAGAGCATCGGTATCGATGTCGTGACCTTGATCCCGGGCGACGTCCACCATGTTGAGGGTCAACAGGGTGGGGTGGCCCAATTCGATGACTTGGGTCGCGAAGTAGAGGTTGCGCTGGAGGTTGGAGGCGTCGACCACCACCACGACCAGATCTGGAGCCGGCACGTCGGCGACGCGCTGGAAGAGGATGTCCCGTGCGATTTGTTCGTCGGGCGACTGCGGGCTCAGTGAATAGGTGCCCGGAAGGTCGAGGATGGTGACCGGAAAGCGGGCGTCAGCCCCGGTGAGGGAGCCTTCTTTTCGCTCCACCGTGACCCCGGCATAGTTGCCGACGCGGCCGCGAAGGCCAGTCAGGGCATTGAACAGTGTGGTCTTGCCGCAGTTGGGGTTGCCGGTGAGGACGACGGTGAAGGGTTTCATCGTGTCAGTGGACCTGGATTTTGTCGGCCTCGAGCTTGCGCAAGGAGAGGTGGTAGTTGCGCAGCTT
>Ga0209444_10000525_pt1 | contig 21033 bp, 18 predicted proteins | sample LauGreFaBDMM15DN_2_FD_188215 | JGI IMG/M metagenome (GOLD analysis project Ga0209444, IMG submission 188215) | Freshwater lake microbial communities from Lake Michigan, USA - Fa13.BD.MM15.DN (SPAdes) (version 2) | ecosystem: Environmental > Aquatic > Freshwater > Lake | place: Lake Michigan... | reverse complement strand
ACCTAAAAGAACGCCTATAGATCAAATTTACTTTTAATTGTTGACTCATCAACAGAAATTGTAAATTATGGTTTTATCTTCGTTAAGCGATTCTGAATTAATCCGTTTGTATTTTAATGAAAATGAAAGCGCCTTTGAGGTTCTTTTAAATCGTTATAAAAAGCAACTTTTCAAATTCATATTTATGAAAGTGAAAGATGAAGATTTAGCAAATGACATCTTTCAAGAGTGCTTTATTAAAGTTGTTCAAAGCATCAAAGCGGGGAAGTACAATGAAGAAGGCAAGTTCCTTCCATGGGCAACCCGCATTGCACAAAACTTGGTGATTGATCATTACCGTAAGCAAGGAAAGGTTCGGATTTTTTCTGAGCGCAATAGTTTTAATGAAGACTTTGGTATTTTTCAGCGCATCGCTTGTGAGAATAAAAACTACGTACAAGAGAAATCAACCCAGGAATTGGAGCAGCAACTATCTGATCTTTTAAATCACTTACCAAAAGTTCAACGTGAAATTGTAGAAAAGCGCATTTTTCATGATTTATCATTCAAAGAAATAGCTGAATCCGAAAACATTAGCATAAATACAGCGCTTGGACGCATGCGTTATGCCTTGATTAATTTACGTAAGCTATTGGAAGAAAACGAGATAGTCACCCATTTTTCCTAGGTAAATTCACATTCTTTTTCTAGTTACAACCGGACTTTTCATCCTAATTTGGCTATCTTTGTTCCTTAATATTATTGGATTGTTATGTTTGAAAATTTAACGGATAAGTTTGATCGCGCGTTTAAGGTCCTGAAGGGACAAGGACAAATCACAGAAATCAATGTGGCAGAAACCCTGAAGGAAGTTCGTCGCGCGTTGTTAGATGCCGATGTTAATTTCAATACGGCCAAACAATTTACCACTTCGGTCAAAGAAAAAGCCTTGGGTCGCGATGTGTTGAACGCCGTTTCTCCTGGACAATTAATGATTAAAATCTGCCATGAAGAATTGGTGGAATTAATGGGTGGAAATGAATCTGAAATTAATTTAAAAGGTAATCCATCGGTTATTTTAATGTCCGGACTTCAAGGTTCAGGTAAAACGACATTCTCTGGAAAATTAGGGTCCTACTTAAAAAACAAAAAAGGAAAAAATGTATTGCTCGTTGCTTGTGACGTTTATCGTCCTGCTGCAATTGATCAGTTACACGTCCTAGGTGAACAATTAGGAATAGAAGTGTATTCCAATCGTGAAGAAAAAAATCCGGTAGCGATTTCTACTGCTGCGCTTCAGTATGCTAAAAGCAAGTCCTTTAATGTAGTAATTATCGATACAGCTGGACGTTTAGCCGTGGATGAGCAGATGATGGATGAGATTGCTCAAGTTAAAGCAGCGGTTCAGCCTCATGAAACTTTGTTCGTAGTGGATTCCATGACCGGACAGGATGCAGTGAATACAGCAAAGGCATTTAACGAGCGAATCAATTTTGATGGGGTTGTCCTCACTAAATTAGATGGAGATACACGTGGTGGTGCGGCTTTGTCTATCAAGGAAATTGTCAATAAGCCAATCAAATTTGTTGGAACGGGTGAGAAAATGGATGCATTGGATGTATTCTATCCTTCTCGTATGGCTGATCGCATACTTGGTATGGGTGATGTTGTTTCCTTAGTTGAGCGCGCGCAAGAGCAATTCGACGAGGAAGAATCAAGAAGATTGCAAAAGAAAATCATGAAGGATCAGTTTGATTTCAATGATTTCTTGGCGCAATTGCAACAAATTAAAAAAATGGGGAATGTCAAAGACCTTATGGGAATGATTCCAGGAATGGGAAAAGCCATGAAGGATGTTGATGTTCCGGACGACGCATTTAAAGGTGTTGAAGCGATTATCTTGTCCATGACGCCAAAAGAAAGAGCGAATCCATCGTTACTTAATAATCCGCGAAAAGCGCGCATCGCCCAAGGAAGTGGGTCCACCATACAAGATGTGAACAAACTCATGAAACAGTTTGAGGATATGCGAAAAATGATGAAAATGATGAGTAATCCTCGAAACATGATGGGAATGATGAACAAAATGAAAGGTATGGGCGGAATGCCTGGCATGTAAGATGGAGGAATTTGATATTTACCCACAAAAACCCTTGATTGATAAAGTTAAAATCGAAAGTAATTGGGGATTGACGTTTTTTTCATTGGTGCTTTTTGTAGGGACATTCTTGTTCCTTTTTAATGACCAACTTCGCTTTGTTTTATTCCTAATCCTTGTCTTATTTATCCATGAAATGGGACATTTTATCTTCATGAAATTATTCAAATACGAAAATGTTCGAATGCTTTTCATTCCTTTAATGGGAGCTTTTGTTCAAGGAAGTAAAGAAAAATACTCGCAAAAAGAGAGTTTTGTGGTGATTTCTGCAGGGCCTTTTCCCGGCATATTGATCGGTTCAACAATTTTAATTTTTGCTTCCATTTATCAGCAAGAATGGATGGTGGAGTTAAGCTTTTTATTTTTGTTTTTAAACGTCATCAATTTATTACCGATTGATCCTTTGGACGGTGGGCAATTGTTCAAATTGTTTGTCAATAAGAAACGAGATTTGTTTCTCATGTTGTTCGCGCTAACATCATCTCTGTTATTGATTTTTGTCGGATGGATGATTGATAGTTATATCATTTTAGCCTTTGGTTTTTTAATGGGATTTAAAGTGCGTGGATTTCAACGTAACTTCCATTTAAGAAAAGTTTTAGACGCGAAGCACATTCGATATGAATCAACGTACGACGAACTGACTAACGAAGAATACGCGAAAATCAAAGAAGTGTTGATCGAGGAAACCCCAGCATTAAAAAAGTTCTTAAGTATCTCGGAAGAAAATAACGATGACTTATTGGCTTCGCATGTCAATTCGGCTCTTTTGGCTCCCGTTAAAAAAGATGCTAAGCTCATTTTAAAAGGTACTATTGTTTTTTTGTGGTTACTTTCATTGTCCTTACCCGTCTATTTATTAGTTAGCGATTTACTAGATTTTAGCTGGTATTTTGAAAAATTATAAAACGATGTTTTTGAAGAACTTTCTTTTCGGATTTTTTGTTGTGATTTCTACTCAATTGTTTAGTCAATGTGACCAAGTTTTCGTTTCTGGAAGAGTAGTAGACACCATGAATCGCGATATGTTCTACAATCTTATGGTGATTAATAAAACAACGGGGAGAGGTGTTTTTGGTCAACCTAACGGCTATTTTTCGGTATATGTGAACGCTAAGGATAAAATTGCTTTATCCATCAAGGGTTATCCCGTGTATGAGTTTATTGCTGCGGCGGATAGCGATTGTCAAAATCATATTCTTGCCTATATTGAACGAATCCCACAGGAAATTGAACAAGTGATCGTTCGTCCCTTGAAATCATTGGAGCAAATCAAGGAAGAGCGACAAGCTTTGACTCTACGAGAAACCCGTTTAGTAACTGGAATAAATGTACTTGAAAGTCCGATTACAGCCTTGTATCAAGCATTTTCCAAGAAAGAACAGAATAAGAGATGGATTTCAGAACAGCAGTACAAAGATGATCAACGTCGTGTGGTGAAGGAGTTGCTTCGCTTGTACGTGGCTTTCGATATCATTGACCTTCCAGAAGCAACGTTTGATGACTTTATTACTTTCTTGAATATCGATGAGAATTTTATTAAGACCGCTTCAGAAATGGAATTGGTTTTGTTTATCAAGGATAAATACGATCACTTTAAGGCGTTACAGCGTCGGTAATTATTGTAATCGTTTCGTCGGTTCCCATATACTTGATTTTACTCCTCCCAAAAACTTAAAGAATCCTAAGAACAGTGCAATGTTCATCGAGGTGAAATGTAAGATGTACCGAAGCCATTTGAAATGAACACCAATTTTCTTACCAAGATAATCTGGAATATATAAAATAAATGGAAGGGTAAATAAGGCGTTTATGACTGAGTATGCGATATGTTTATGACTCAAAAAGCTTGACCCAACTAATATAAACAGCATAAAAAACGGTAAAATCCAACGGAGGAATTTGTGGGAGAAAAAGGCGTAAGAAATTCCATCAAAGCGAAATAACATCGGCCAAAAACGACTGAGATTTTGAAAGTTACCAGCGGAAATACGAATTTTTCGTTTGAATTCAATCCATGATTCATTGGAAACATCTTCGAAAACGCGTGCATTTTGCTCATTGATACAGCGGTATCCTTTTTGAAGAATCAGCATATTCAGGTAAAAGTCATCTACTAAAAAATGAGTGGGGATAGGCTCGAAACAAGACTTTCGAAAAGCAAAGCAGCCACCAAATGGACCCATCATAGCTCCCCAAAGTTTTCCTTCGGCACATTTTGTTTGAACTTCTTTGGAGATGTAACCGTTTTCCGCCATGGAAATTCCGGTTTCCTTTATGCCAAAATGCTCCATTCGGCTGTCAACCAATCCAATTCGTGGATTTTTAAAATGCTTCACTAATTCGGAAATGGTATTGGTTTCGAAAAGAACGTTGGCATCCGTCATAACAACGACCTCATTCTCGACTTCTTTCATTAACTTATTTACAATATTTATTTTTCCTTGGCGTTCGGGAAATTCAAGCAGCTTGATGTTGGGGAATTTCCCCTGATAAGATTGAATTATTTCAACTGTTCGGTCTTTACAGTTATCTGCACCAATTAATAATTGTATTTTCTCCATCGGGAAGTTAGAAGAGCGTACACTTTCTAATTTTTGACGAATGACTTTTTCTTCGTTATGAGCAGGAATAATGATGCTTACAGAAGGAAGTTCTTTTTCATAGATAAGTTCGTTGGATTTTTTAAAACGTGAAAAATAATTTACTAGAAGCGGATAAACAACATAACTATGTATGATGAATCCAATTCCTAGCCAAATAATGATTTCTACAATGAACATGCGGTTCTGCGTTTCACGACAATATTAAACATTATTTGGAGAATCTGAGTAAGCATTTAGTTGGATTCCATTTCTTGAATGAGGATATTCTGAACGAACTCAGATGAAAAAGCCGATCGTATGAATTCCTTTCCGATGTTTCCTCGATCTTGTCGCAGTTGAGCATCATTTAATAATGTACATAGATCTTTGGTGAAGGATTGAATATCCAGATGAACAGGAATCACCTTCTCAATGGATAGTCCTTCTGAAGCTTTTTGTGTCAATACACAAGGTGCGCCAACGCTCATCGCTTCGAGGATTTTCATTTTTATTCCAGAACCAGATTGCAAGCAACCAACAAAAATTCCGTGTTCACGAATGAATTGAAGTGGATCCTCTACGAATCCATGGAATTGAATGTTTAAATGTGAAAATTCGCTATGAAGCAGTTCACTTTTTCTTCCTGCGATGTGAAAAGTGAGCGTTGGGAAGTCCAATATGATTTTAGGGAAAACAGTCGACACAAACCATCGCAGTGCCTCTACATTCGGCTCCCAATCAAATGCACCTAAAAAGCAAATACTATTTTCTTGATCCATATATACTAGGTTGTTCTCCGGAATAGATGAAGGTAAGTACCTGATTTTTGTCCCTGTATTTTTCGTTATTTCTGCCTGGTCATCTTTGGAAATGGGAAGAATGACATCTACCTGGTTCCAAATTTTCAACTCCTCTTTTTTAAGTGTTGAAGCCAATTGTTTTAAGTACCATGATTTGAATGGATTTCGTGCATTTTTCGCTAGATCTTCCCAAATACGAAACTCTAAGTTGTGGGAGCGATAGAAGATTTTACCCGTGTAAAATTGACGTATGAAAGTCGTGTAAATCGCAGCGTATAAGCTTTCAAAGACAATAATTTCATAGTTGTTTTCGGTGATTTTTTGCTGGAGTACTTGCTGGACATTTGCTTGCAGAAATCGCTTGGTGTGGTATGATTTTTTACCCAATAAACATAGGAGTGCAGGTAAGGCTTTGATTCGTGTATCCACTGGAATTCCTTCGAATCGAATCCGGGATGAAGACACAGATTCAAATGCACGCGCATCGAATCCATGTTTGAAGGTGCTCAATGTCAAGTAATCAATGTGTTCGATCGAGGAAATCGCACAGACATCGGAAATGAATCGACTCATGGCTAGACAACCACCATCGACAATCGGGTAGGGTGGTTTGTGACTAAGTACGAGGATGCGCATTTTTTCTAAATAATTTACTAGCGAATTTACTCCACATTTCTTTGGAGAATACTTGTGCGTCATTTGCTGCTGCACGCGTGATGATAAAGGCTATTGGAGTAAAGAAAAATCCAGCTAGCCACATACCAATAAATGGAGATACGGTGTTGACTTCAGCAAGATTTTGACCAATGCTATTTAGCATAAAGTACACCATGAACGTCAATGCTGCAACTACAACCGGAGCACCAAATCCACCTTTTTTAATAATTGCTCCAAGTGGACCACCAACAAAAAATAACACGATCACAGCATATGTTAACGCGAGTTTTTTATGAAATTCAATCCAATAAAGGTCCGCTTCCTTTTCCATCACTTCCATAAACTGATCTTGATTATCAACAGTTTCATTTGTCCGTCTTAACCTCGATATCACAGTATTTCGAGCTTGTAATTTATCGACATCCGTTAAGTCCTTAAATTGAATAGTTGGTATTTTTTCGGGTTCTGCAAATCCTGAATTTGGATCGTGATAAACAATCTTATCGTTAAAACTGACGAATTCTTTGCCGCTATTTTTTGCAAATGTTTTATACAGATCTCGTTTCTTTTTTTCTAAAGAATCCATTGCCGAACTAATTTGAAATACATTCATCATTTCATATTTATCGGTAAATAAGTCCTCATCGGTCCGATTTATGTTAAATCCAGCAATATTTAATTTGTAGGTACCATGCTCGAAATAAGAAACCCTGGATGGTCTTCCAGAAGGATTTTGAATAGTGCCATCCGGGAGGAAAAGTGGATTTTGAATGTCCATTTCTTCAAGGATTTTCCCGGTTTTTAAATCAAAAAACATGAATTGACCATTTTCCGATTTATAGATGCGCGCTTCTTTGGCCTTTACTGTTTTTAATTCACTTGGATGGCTGTAATCATGAATGGTTATCCCTTTATACACTGAATCGTTATAGGATTCCACTTTAATGGAAAATCCCTCGAAATCTTTTGTGTAAACTCCAGGAGTTAAAATGGAGGATATTTTTGTGTTTTGAATGTCGTAAATTAATGTGTGAAATTTCAAATTAAACACCGGGATTATATAATTGGCAAAATAAAATGTACTAATGGAAATCATGACGACAATCAACATAAGTGGACGCATGATTCGGTATAGGGAAAGGCCACTAGATTTTAGTGCTGTCAGTTCGTTGTTTTCGGCAAAACTCCCGAATGTCATTAAAGAGGAAAGAAGAATTGCTAGGGGTAATGCGAGAGGAATCAGGTTGGCGGAAACATAGAAAAGTAATTCAAGGATGACCCAAATACTTAATCCTTTTCCCATCAAATCATCCATATAGACCCAAAAGAACTGTAAAATTAAGATGAACATGGATATCACCAGTGTCACAATGAATGGACCGGCAAATGATCGAATGCTAAATAGATACAGTCTTTTCAATACTGAAAATTTCGACAAAGGTAGCTAATAAACGCTAAAATAGAAGAAGAATTGCGTGACCTAGGAACCAATGACTCTTTTTAAATCATTCACTTGTTGATTCCATAACATAATGGAACTTTCTTTATCTGAAGAATGAGCAAAGTCAGTAATTTGTAAAGAAACGGAGGAAGTCATAGGGTCAACGATGTATGCGATTTCGAAGTAAACATCTAAGTTCTCTTCTTCATCCGAAATCCATCTCCAACGAATCCTTGAATTTGGTTTATTCTGCAGCAAGCGGGCTTCTTCTTGGTTTCCATCCCATTCAAATGAATAGATGTCATCTACAATGTTGACATCATCTGCGAACCATTCTGATAATCCATCAGGCGTATTGATTAATTTCTCCAATATGCGCGGTGATGTTTTTAACAGGAATTCTAATTCGTATTTTTCTTTCATGGCACTTCCGTAATAAATTCTAATTTTGCTAAGCCTTGGCAATATACTAATTAAATCGGAAATGTCGCTCTCCAATTCGTTTGAACAAATAGGTAATCAACTTTTTAGGTACCGTGGATTTGTCCCAGTGATTTTCGCGATTGCTGCGTTTTTCATCCAATTAAACGATTCTCACGGACGGATGTCATTTAGTTCTTACGAATCAGCGGCCTTGCTATTGGTCATATTTGGACATTTAATCCGTGCTTTTACCGTTGGTCATCGCAGTATGCAAACATCTGGAAGAAACCGCAGTCATCAAGTGGCAGAAGTTTTAAACACTACAGGAATGTATTCGCTTGTACGGCATCCATTATACTTGGCAAATATTCTGATTTGGATAGGGTGGACCACCTTGTTGAGTATTCCTTGGTTGATTGTTGCAGCAAGCATCGTTTTCATTGTGTATTATTGGTTTATCATGTTCGCCGAGGAACAGTTTTTGCGCAGGAAGTTTGGGGCAGAATATGAACGTTGGCATCACCGAACACCCCGATTGATTCCGAATCCATTTCTTTACACTTCTAGTCACAATGATTTTTCTTGGAGAATTATGTTGAAAAACGAGTATCCTGGTTGGACAGCTAGTATGACGATTGCTTTGTGTATTTATACATTACTCGTGAATCGGATTTATCCCATTTCTAAGTTTTATGTACAATTTATAGAAGCTTGGTTGATTTTGGGTGGGGGAATCGCGCTATTCGGACTGACTTTTCGTTTTTTAAAACACCGAACAAAAGTCTTTCATGAAATGGACTAATGTCCACTTTGGAACACTTGACGTTGCTGTAGGGAGCGTCCAAGTGTGAGTTCATCCGCATACTGTAATTCTGATCCTACCGCAATCCCTCGTGAAATAGAAGTAATCAAGCACTCGAAACGCTGTAATTTTTTAAATAAGTAAAAATTAGTGGTGTCTCCTTCCATGGTTGGACTTAATGCAAAGATGATTTCTGTGACTTCTTCTTTTTCCATTTTCCGGATCAAGTTTTCTATGTTTAAATCCGCTGGGCCAATTCCATCCATCGGAGAGATGATTCCACCAAGAACATGGTAAATTCCTTGATAGGTAGACGTTGATTCGATGGCCATGACATCACGTATGTCCTCCACGACACAAATAGTACCATGATCTCTTTTGTGATTCGCACAAATGGAACAGATGGGCTCGTCAGTCATATTGCCACAACTGTTGCAATGCAAGACTTTTTGTTTGAAGTCAATAAGTGCACCTGTAAAATCAGCGATTTCAATTTCACTTCGTTTGAATAAATCCAAGGCAAGCCTTAGTGCTGACCGACGTCCAACACCAGGAAGTGTTGACAATTGATCAACTGCTTTTTCAAAATATTTTGATGGGATATTCACGTATAAATTTGAAGTTCAAAAATACTTATTCTTTTCAGAATAGCACGAATTCTCTGCAAATACTATCGCTAAGTTTCAAGCCCTCGTTACAATTGTTTAACTTTGTGTGATCATGGCAGTGAAAGAACTAAACATACGGAACAAGCGTGCTCGATTTGAGTACCACCTGGAGGAAGAATTTACTGCGGGAATGGTACTGTCTGGCACTGAAATCAAAAGCATTAGAAATGGGAAAGCCAGTATTCTCGAGGCCTATGGAATTTTTTACAAAAATGAAGTTTGGATTCGAAACATGCACGTTACCGAATACGAAAATGGTTCATTTTACAATCATAAACCTCGTGCTGATCGCAAGATCCTTTTGAATCGAAAAGAGATTGTTCGCATTGAAAAATTCCTGAAAATAAAAGGAAATACACTTATTCCCACGAAATTATTTCTTTCCGAAAAAGGTTGGGTGAAAATTCACATTGCTTGTGCTGTAGGTAAAAAACTTCACGATAAGCGCAATGATCTAAAAGAGAAAGACGATCGTCGAGAAATGGATCGAGCTATGAAACGCTAAATGAACTTATTCGTTCGTATTAATCTCTAATTACTGGATAACCTGGGAACTTCGTTTTATCGAAAACGAATTTTTTATCGTCGATTTCTGGATTTGACGTGAATTTTGTCATCGAGTAAGTCATGATTGTTCCGTCCTTTGCTTTCAAAACTGCTTTTTTCAATTCATTCTCTGTTTTCGATACGTACAAAACAATGGTGTGATATTCAGCCTTAGCAGGAACTTTTGGGAATAAATCAATTACGTAAACTGATTCTCCATTTAGCTTTTCTTCTTTGTCGAATTTGTTCTTGAAACCGGATTCCCAAATGGTCATTAATTTCTTAGGATTAATTCCATCGTCATCGCCTGTAGCATCCGACTCATAAACAGAACGTTCCTCTTTAATAACTGTCCACGTTTTTACTCCATTGGAAATAATGGTGTTGTCACCATAGGAAGCATAAAACTTATTTCCCTTTACCCAACCTTTCCCTGTTTCATTTTCATTTGTTCCACTGGATGCATTTTTAACGGTCGCATTGAATTCGATGTAGAAAGATTTCATCGATTTCATCTTGGTCGAAAGTTTATCAAGGATTCCTTGAGATTTTGCGTCTTGAGAAATTGCCGATCCTACTTGAAGGAAAAGTAAAGTTAGGAGGAAGTATATTGATTTCATGTCTTAAATTTCAGTGCAAATATCAGAAATTATGCCAAGAACTAAAAATATAGTTAGTGAATGATGATTAATGGTTTGTTCACTAGTTTATTTTTTGTTTCGATTTGAAGAATATAGGTTCCAGTCGAAATGTTCTCCGGTATTTCAAAGAGATCCCCCGTGAAGAATCGATCCACTTTTATGGATTTTCCTTCCGGAGAAATTAGTTTTACTTTCTGAATCCCTTCTCCTTGAATCGTCAGGCACGCGCCACTTTGAATAGGGTTTGGATACATGGAAAGTGTATTTCCAACAGACTCATTTATTGAAGCCATTGATCCTAAATTAATATTATCTAGGTAAAGATTATTTCCCCAATCGCCAATATTTCTAAAAGCTACTTGTAGGTTTGTCTGTCCAACAAAAGCACTTAAATCAAGGGAATCTGTTCGCCATTGTGCACTCGTTGGAATAAATGCACTTTGAATGTCAGGTGAAGTAGCTAAATCGGTCCCACCCTTTAAATACACTTGTTGAAAAGTGAGTCCGCAATCTGTTGAAATCATCACTGCTAAGGTATCGGAATAACCACCTCCCCAACGTGCGTAAGCAACATCAAAGAACAAGTATGGTTGAATATCTAAAACACTTGCATCTAATGGCATGACAAGATCATCAAAAGATTGTTGAGAATCTATGTCGTAGTTGTTGAAAATAGCTGATTTACTTGAATTCCCATATCCACCTGCATTGGTAGATAAACTCCATGTTCCACCACCGTCTTGGTTGTTTATACTCCAGCCATTTGGTAAGAAAGTGCTTTGAAAATCCTCGTTGATTCCTGTTTGCAATTGAAAGAATGAAACGTTTACGGTTAAACTATCTATGTCCGTTTGACCAGTAGCATCTGTAATTTGCAAGATGGCTAAATGATCTCCGGCTGTTGGGAATAATACGGAAGGATTTCGTTGCGTAGAGCTGGAAGGAGATCCAGTAGGGAAGGACCAAGTCCAAGTTGCATTCGTATGATTTAAAAAGGAATGATCTTCAAAATAAAAAGAATCCACTGCACAAACTGCTACTTGGTTCAATTTATCTACGGTAATTCGGCAAATAGGTGCGGTTTGATTTTCACTAAATGAACTTTCGAAAATCCCTTTTCCGTAGGATGCTAATCTGATTTTTGCATCACGGTAAAATGGCTTTAGAATATTTCCATTTATAAAGGTTGGGAGTCCAGCGTTATCTAAAGTGAAAGCTCCTGAATTATTGCGGTAATAAATTGCTTTATTGGTAGCCACATATATCCCTCCATCTGTTCCTGCAATGTGCGCAATGGATTGAACACTCTCGTTATTTAGAATGGAATTGGTCCAATTGTCCCAGCTTTGTCCACCATTACTTGTTTTGAATACTTTGTTTCCGTTTGCTCCACTTGCGTAGGCGATCCACAATTCGTTTTCGTTGAGTGGATTTATAGAAAGTAACATTCGACGACTATTTCCACCTGGAATGGTGACCAAGGCCCATGTTTGTCCAGCATCAATTGATTTCCATAGTTTCCCTGTATTCCCTGATGCAGGTTGTTGATTTAAGTAAATAACATTTGGATTTGAAGAGGAAATCTCGATGTATTTCACTTGGTCAGTGGAATTTCCAAAGGAAAAAAGTGCGTTAAAGGAAGCGCCAGCATCTGTTGTTTTAAAGAGGGTATTTTCCCTTCCGATATAGGCAATGCTGTAGCAATTCGGATGAAACTCCATTTCACTTGATTCGGCGGCATAATAACTTTCATTTGGTGCATTTCCAAAGGGCGCTCCTGAAATGGGATCACCCAAGTTATATGGGATTCGTCTTCCTCCGATATCGGAGAAATAAGTCAGCCGATTTATTCCTGGATTTACATAACCTGTTGCTGCCTCACCACCACCTAGTTCTAAAAAGTTCCCTGGCCCGTAATTCTCGTGGTAAGCTAAATTCCCATTGTGGTAAAGTCCACCAACTAGTACATCTTCGTTCCATCCTGAACCGAAGCCCCAGTAATCGGAACCGTGAACACCGGACATCCGAAATTCAGGTTCAGTAGCGAATAAATCACTCGAATGATAAATACCTCCATCTGTTGTAATCCAAGCTTCGTTTCCAACGATCCTAAAATCTTGATGATCCACATGCATAGATAATGGACCACCCACATAACCGGAAACCGATGTAAATGTCGCTCCGCCATCTGTTGATCTGTAGACGTTTAATCCACCAACAAAAATGACATTTGGATCGGTAGGGGAAGTCATTAATGCACAATTGTAGAATCCTTGGTGATACAGCCAAGTACTTGTTCCAATCGCTAAGTTTACGTGTGTGGTCGTGTATGGTCCACCAACTGGACTATTCGGTAAGTTCCAAGTTGTTCCTCCGTCATTACTTCTGTAAACACCAATGTAACCAAGGTCATTCGGTTTCGATTCACCAATCAAGTAGGCGTAAACGCGATTTGGATCAGCAGGAGTAACGGCGATTCGAGCGCCACCATCGTTTCGAGCAGCATCCGTTGATGTATGCCAGCCGGTAGTTTGAGCTATCCACGTTTGACCTGTATCTGTTGATTTAAGAAAATCACAATTTAAGGTACTTCCGTTGTGTTTAACGAGGTAAAGTATGGAGCTATTTCCTGTATTTGCTTTTATATCATAACTGGCATCTGTAAATTGCTGCACCCAATTACTACCACCATCTAGACTTTTATACAGTCCTTTGTCCGTGGCTGCAAAAACTAGATTTGCATTGGACGGATGAATGAGTATCTCGTTCACGCCAAAATTAGAATTTGGGAGGACATTTATCCATGTTATTCCACCGTCCATGGAACGAAGAATTCCTTTGTTCCCACCAGCAAAAACGATGTTTGGATTGGAATAATCTACTTCAACAGCAGTTACACCGCTTCCAAAATCAAGCCCTAAAGAAACGCAGGTCCAGTTTGCGCCAGCATCAATACTCTTGTAGACTTCACCAGGTTCTGTACCGCAATAACATACGTTGGGTGCATTTAAACATTGGTCAAAGCTGTACACGTTTGTTTGTCCTGAACCTTGTGTGAGTCCTTGTTGAAAATTCGTGATTGGTCCAACAACACTCCAATTGGAAGATTTTTGCTGTATTTGCTTTCTCAAATAGGCTTTGTCGATTTGTTGTTGTTCTTCCACACTCGGTTTTTGAATAAATCCAGCTGCGTTTAAGTAGGGTAGAGCGGCTCTTCTCCAACGTTTATAAAACTGTGTGTGGTATGTTTTGATGAAATCGTGTTCATCGAAATACGCACGATACAAGGCATCGACTTCAAAGACACTTGGATTTTCCGTGTACATTAATTGCGCCCACTCCGGAAGTTGTGCAATTTCATATGAACTTGGTTTTTTTAGGTTTTGAGCGAAGGTCAAGCTTTGCATAAAAACAAAGACCAAAATAAAAAGTAGTTTTGAGCGCATAATCTCGTTTAAAATTGAGTTACGCTAATTTACTATTTTTTTAGAAATAGATGATTTAGGGAAGGAAACGATTTTCCCAATCAGAATTCGGTATGATGCATGAATCCAATATGCCAAATACGCGGTATCGCCTTTTTGCACAAAAGCGATAAGCGGCATTTCGAATAAACGATGGAATTAGTTTGAAAATAGAAAGCAGTTTCCAAAGTCCACCTAAATCACTTAAAATACTCAATACCGCACTGCTTTCGGTAAGTACTTTTCCGTTTTTTAGGTAAATCACCGAATCTAGGGGATTCACTTCGAGTTGTCTAGATTGGACTTTTTCTTTGACAAATTCTGATTGTGCGGTGGTGAAATAAAATTGCTGCGCACGATCATTTTTGATGATAAATTGCACAAACGAATTGCATAGTATGCAAACACCGTCAAAAACTATGATTTTTTTATCCAGCATTATTTTACTTTAGGAACCTCGATTTTCTTAGGGTTATTTACTTTTTCGTTCGTTAATGCAAGGTCTAAAACCTCCGACATTTTACTGACAAAATGAAATTGGATTCCCTTCAGATATTCTTCTTTGATTTCGTCGATGTCCTGTTTGTTTTTCACGCAAAGGATAATCTCTTTGATTCCTGCACGTTTAGCAGCAAGGATTTTCTCTTTAATTCCACCAACAGGCAGTACATCGCCGCGCAAGGTGATTTCACCTGTCATTGCTAAATTTTTCTTCACTTTTCGTTGCGTGAATAAGGATGCCAATGATGTTAACATGGTGATTCCAGCACTTGGACCATCTTTTGGCGTCGCGCCTTCGGGAACATGAACATGAATATTGTGCTCATCAAAAACTTCTTGCTCGAGTCCTAGGATTTCGCTGTGACCTTTCAAGAATTCCAAGGCAATCACCGCGGATTCTTTCATGACATCACCTAAATTTCCTGTTAAGGTCAATTTCCCTTTTCCTTTCGTAATAGACGATTCAATGAATAAAATATCCCCACCAACAGAAGTCCAAGCTAATCCTGTGACAACTCCGGCTATATCATTGTTTAGGTATTTTGTCCGTGCTCGTCCAGCTCCTAAGAACGTAAAAATGTCATCTAAAGTGATTGCGGGACTAAACGACTCTTCCATGGCAATTTGACGTGCTCTGTTACGAACCAATTTTGCCGTTACTTTATCGAGTCCACGCACACCGGATTCATTGGTGTATTCCTCCACGATTTTCTCCCAAACTTTTTTGTCTATTTGAATATCATTCTTTGTGATACCGTGTTCAGCTATTTGTTTAGGAAGTAAGTGTCTTTTGGCAATTTCGATTTTTTCTTCAATTGTATAGCCATTGACTTCAATGATTTCCATACGGTCCAAAAGTGGAGATTGTACGGTACTTAAATTATTCGCTGTGGCAATGAATAACACTTTGGAAAGGTCAAATTCTGTTTCTACGTAATTGTCGTAAAACGCACTATTTTGTTCAGGATCTAAAACTTCTAATAGTGCAGAAGATGGATCACCATGGTGATTTCTTCCTAATTTATCGATTTCGTCCAAAACAAAAACCGGATTTGCTGTTTCTGCTTTTTTCAAATTTTGCATCACACGTCCAGGCATCGCGCCAATGTATGTTTTTCGGTGTCCGCGAATCTCCGCTTCGTCGTGCAGTCCACCCAATGACATGCGGATGTATTTTCGACCCAATGCCTCGGCGATGGATTTCCCCAAAGATGTTTTCCCAACCCCTGGAGGTCCATAAAAGCAAAGGATTGGTGACTTCATGTTGCCTTTTAACTTTAGCACAGCCAAATATTCTAAAATACGTTCCTTCACTTTTTCCATGCCGAAATGATCTCTTTCCAAGATTTTTTTCGCGCGCTTTAAGTCTAATTTATCGTTGGTATATACTCCCCAAGGAAGATCAAGTAGGAGATCCAAGTAATTCATTTGAACGGTATATTCTGCGCCTTGTGGATTCATGCGTTGTAACTTCTCTAATTCTTTGAAGAAAAGTTTAGAAACTCGTTCGTCCCATTTTTTTGTTTTGGCACGTTCTTCAAAATCTCTTACATCTTGAACTTGAGGATTGTCGCCTAATTCCTCTTGAATGGTGCGCATTTGCTGATGTAGGAAATATTCACGTTGTTGTTTGTCTAAATCCTTACGGACACGATTTTGAATTTCGTTGCGCATTTCGAGCATTTGAACCTCTAATGTCAAATGTTCCATCACCATCATTATACGCTTTTTGACATCCATTTCCTGAAGCATTTCTTGCTTTTTAGCAACATCTGCATTCATATTAGAGGAGATGAAATTGACCAAAAAAGTTGGACTATCAATGTTGCCGATGGCGAATTGTGCTTCAGAAGGAATATTTGGACTTTCACGGATAATTTGCAAAGCTAAGTCCTTGATTGTCTTAAACATAATATCAAGCTCTTGATTCCCTTGTTCAAATGGAATTTCCTTAAAAATACTCACTTTAGCACGCATATAGGGCTCCGTTTGAACCGGAGTGACAATTTCAAACCGACGTTTTCCTTGAAGAATAACGGTAGAACTTCCATCCGGCATTTTCAAAAGGCGAACAATTTGAGCAACAGTTCCAATGGAATGCAGATCAACGAAATTTGGTGATTCTTCTTCTTGGTTTTTTTGAGAAACAACACCGATGATTTTATTTCCTTTGTTTGCTTCTTGTATTAATTTAATGGATTTATCTCTACCTACGGTAATTGGTATAACGACTCCAGGAAAGAGGACATTGTTTCTTAAAGGTAAAATCGGTAATTCATTCGGAAATTCTTGTTTATTGAAATTTTCCTCCTCTTCAGCGGTAATTAGGGGAATGAATTCTGCGTCTGAATCCATAGCAGACATCCCGAAAAAACCGTGTTCAAATAAATCACTCATATTTTTTATATTGCGACAAGTTGTCATATTAGTTTTGAGAATCTCAAACTTTCGTAAGTAGAAACTAGGTATGTCAAATGGGACAAGCATTGTGCCATGCTTGAAATCACTGAAAATTCGTCAGTTTATGGCCTAGATTGGTGTAGGGTTTCAAAAATCTTCATATCCGCCTCTGTAAATTCAACATGTCGACGTTCCATCATTGCCTTTGCTGCTTGAATCGCTTTGTCTAGTTGAAATACACTTTCATCTTTTTCGATGAACCAAGTGAAGGAATGAATGTGTTTCGGAGGGAAGACATCGGAGAATACATTCACGGCAAATCCAACTACGGATGCTGTATTAAACATGGTATTGATCGCGCTTTTCGAATGATCGCCCATGCAAAGTCCCATGAATTGTAATTCACTCGCTTCGATGTTTTTTGATTCGTAGCTGTAACTAGAAACTGAGCTATAGTTGTTCTTTAAATTCGAACTATTGGTGTCTGCTCCAAGGTTACACCATTCTCCTAGGATAGAATTACCCAGGAATCCGTCGTGGCCTTTGTTTGAATAAGCTTGGAAAATTACATTACTAACTTCACCGCCAATACGGCAATGAGGTCCAATTGTCGTTGCACCATAGATTTTAGCACCCATTTTCACCACTGCTTCTGCGCACAAAACAAATGAACCGCGGATCATCGATCCTTCCATGATTTCTGCATTTTCACCGATGTAGATTGGACCGTAATTCGTGTTCAAGGTACATCCTTCAATCGTTGCTCCCTTTTCAATAAAGAGCAAATCACTCAATCCAATGAAGGTATTTGTTTTGGATAATTTTTGTGATTTTCGTTGGTCTGTAATCAAATAGAAGTCCAAAGCAATTGCGGCCTCATTCTTTTGGTAAAGATCCCAACGATGTTCTATGACAATTGGCGCTAATCCTTTGAATTCAATTTTAGTTGACCCAGTACCGTTTTCTGCAATAAAAAGTCCGTTCATGTAAAGTGAGCACCCTTCCTCAAGCGCGTATACTGCAGCTGCAATCTCCTCGTTCGGAATAACTTGTGCGTTTACACGTATGTTTGTATCTATCGCAGGGAACTTTTCTTGCAAATAAGATTCCGTGATAAATCCAACCTCACAGTCAGGAAGTAATCGTCCCCAACGTTCGTCGTTCGTGTAAATCCCCATGCGTAAATTACCCACGGGACGACTTAATGTTAGTGGTGCAAAGCGTAAGTGGAGTCCGTTGTCGTCTAAGTTGATTCTCATACAGTTGTTTTTTCAGTTATCGTCGCACTTGTAATGTACAGTAATACAAAGGTAAGTCCTCCATTTAAAATAAGCATTTCATGCCCAAATGTATAACCATTTAACCAATTTTCCACCTTGTAATCTGGATTAAAAAACGTCATAATTAATGGTCCGTAAGTTATGCCAAGACAAATAATTGGTGCAATCAAACAAACGATTGGAACCATGTAATTTTTTAAGTTTCTTTTGGTTAGAATTCCAAAAGCGAATAATCCCAATAATGGACCGTAGGTAAATCCAGCAATAGTAAAAATCAAATCTACGATGCTTTTGTTATCCATCCATTTAAAATAGAAAACAAGTAACATGAATAACACAGCAAAAGATAAATGAACGCCTTTACGAAGTTTGTTTTTTTGCGCTTCATCCATTTCTAAGCGACGTTCAAAGCCTAATATGTCGATGCAAAAAGAAGAGGTCAACGCGGTAATTGCCCCATCAACGGAAGGAAATAAAGCGGAAATTAGTCCGATGATGAAGATGATGAAAATCCCAAAAGGTAAGTGTTGCTGAACGATGGACGGAAATAAATCATCTGGTTTAAATTCCCAACCCTGTTGAGTGGCGAAAAGTTGCAACATGCCACCGAGCAAAAGGAATAATGCGTTGACAAAAAGCAAGATGAAGCTGAAGACTACCATGTTTTTTTGTGCGTCTTTCAAGTTTTTGACGCTTATGTTCTTCTGCATCATCTCTTGATCCAATCCAGTCATGGTAATGGTAATGAATGCCCCACCGATGATGTGTTTCCACATAAAGTCTTTGCGCATGGGGTCTGTACTCCAAAGTTTAGTCATCCCACCTTCGGACATTTGATTCCATATATGGGACCAAGACCAATTTAATTCACCTTGGATTGCGATGATACAAACAACCAATGCAAGCAACATGAAAACAGTTTGTAGGGTATCCGTCCAAACAATTGTTTTCACTCCACCTCGAAATGTATAAGCAATAATCATCGCAATAATGATGACAGTAGAAAGCCAAAAAGGGATTCCAACTCCGTCGAAAACAAAAAGTTGCAAGACATTAATGACTAAATAAAGTCGGACAGTTGCACCGAGTGTTCGAGACAGAATGAAATATCCCGCTCCCCATTTGTATGCAGCAAATCCAAGGCGATACTCAAGATAACGGTAAATGGAACTTAAATTGTATTTGTAATAGAGTGGCAGTAGGACATACGCCACGACAAAATAACCAATAAAAAATCCAAGAACCATTTGGTAATAATAGAAGCCATTCGCGGCAACTGTTCCAGGGACAGAAATAAAGGTAACCCCGGATAGAGAGGTCCCGATCATCCCGAAAGCAACGAGGTACCACGGACTTTTTTTATCACCCGTAAAGAAACTTTGAGAAGTTGAATTTTTGGAGGTATAATGAGAAATCAATAACAAGACACCAAAATAGGCGATTAGAATGATGATGATAAAAGCTTGATTCATGCAGAATATTTGAAGTGTAAAAATAATCGAAAGGATGTTATGTACTAAGAAATTAACGCATTACTTTTCATTCGATTGTTATCTTTGTCGAAAACAACACTTATGGAACTTTGGATCTTTCTTTTGTTATTGATATTCTTTGGACTGACAATCATCGCATTGGTTTATTTCTTTTTGAAGCGACAAGAGGGTCAAGAATTAGTGAAACTTCAATTAGAATTGCGAAAAGGACGCCAAGAGTTTTTCTTGCCTTCACGTTTGGAAGCGTATCAACGTGCTATTTTGTTAATGGAACGCATTCATCCAAATAGTTTAGTCATGCGTGCGCATCAAGGGAATGTGACGGCTTTAGCTCAGCAGGGGATTTTATTGAAAGCCATACGAGAAGAGTTTGATCACAATGTGGCCCAACAATTGTTTATTTCGGAAATCGGATGGAAAATGATGCGTGATTCGAAGGAGGAATCCGTTCGTCTAATCAATTTAGCTGCGGCTCAAATGAGTGTAAATTCGACGTCATTGGATTTATCAGCAAAAATCATGGAACTATTAACTCAATTAGAGGTGATGCCTTCTGAAGTTGCTGTTTCCTTCTTGAAACAAGAGTTTCAATCTTTATTTTGAGCTGATTTTTGCTTTCAAAATTTCAACAACCATTGGTAGTAAGGATAGGCCAATAATACCAAAAATGACCGTTTCAAAATGTGCTTGAACAAAAGGCATATTTCCAAAGAAATACCCCAATAAAGTCAGACCGCACACCCAGGAAATCCCACCAATGACATTGTATTTAAAGAACTTTTTGTAACTCATGTTTCCAATCCCAGCGACGAATGGAGCAAAGGTGCGAACGATTGGCGCGAAACGTGCAATAATAATGGTTTTAGATCCATGCTTTTCGTAAAAAGCATGCGTTTGATCAATATACTTTTGTTTTACTAATTGACGATTTCCGACTTTCCATTGCAGAACTTTGATTCCGACAGTTTTTCCCAGGTAATAATTTAATCCATCCCCTAGAATGGCCGCAATAATCAATAGAAACAAGATAACAACAAGGTTGAGTTCCGCCGTTTCGCCATCTTTCACTACTCCAGCACAGAAAGTCCCAGCCGCAAATAACAATGAATCACCGGGTAAGAGAGGCATTACGACCAATCCTGTTTCCACGAAAATAATAAGGAACAAAATCCCGTAAATCCAGAAGCCGTAATCT
>Ga0209444_10000523_pt1 | contig 21073 bp, 12 predicted proteins | sample LauGreFaBDMM15DN_2_FD_188215 | JGI IMG/M metagenome (GOLD analysis project Ga0209444, IMG submission 188215) | Freshwater lake microbial communities from Lake Michigan, USA - Fa13.BD.MM15.DN (SPAdes) (version 2) | ecosystem: Environmental > Aquatic > Freshwater > Lake | place: Lake Michigan... | reverse complement strand
TAGAATTAAGCACCCCATATGTCAACGCGGGCACGGCTAGGGACATTAACCTATGCCCCTCTGGCCTGCCCCTGAGTGGAGAATTAAGGGGTCAGGTCGTACCTTCATTTGGGTGCACCAAAATTCGTCCCTTTCACCCGTTATTAGGTACACTCGCCAAAAGGTGCGGCCTGACCCCGTGTTCGGCAACTTATTTGTGGCACTTTTGATAGGCTTTAATCCCTTGAAGGATAAACCTATTCCTATTAAGCCTGTTTAAAATAAAGTCATGAAAGCGCTCGGATGCATAGCCTTAGTAGCCTTTAGTATCTTTTTCTACTGGGCGTTGTTGACCTGGCTTCCCTATCCTTGGGGAATAATCGTGATAATTTTTCTATTAGGCTTTGGGTCTCTCGCTCGCAGATGAATCAACGCGGGGAAATAGCCTGATACTAAATATCGATAAAAACAGGCGCCTAATAATTCATGATCAGAACTACATTCTTCAGTCCTAACTGCGAAGACGAAGCGTTGACTAGAGTCGATGCGATCATGGCACACGGGAAAGCCAGGTTGATGATCGCCGTATGCTATGTAACCGCCTACGGAGTCACAGAACTACTCGATAGGCACAGCGACATATTGATAAAAGACGGCAGCTTCATCGTCGTCGGAGACTCACCTCCCACGGATGCGCGGGCCCTTAACATACTCGCGGAAAACTCTCCAGATGGATTCGCCCATGTGAGATACTACAAAGCGAAAGCAACGGGCTACGAATGCGACAGCCCACGAATGACTGGCCTAATGCACGACAAGCTCATCTATGCGGATGACGGCATCACGGCCAAAGTCTGGAATGGTAGCCACAACTTCACCAAGGCAGCGCTAAATGCCATAAACATCGAAGCGGCAACCATCGTAGAAGGTCCGGTCGACGACCCGTTCTTTGAAGATGTCAGGAAACACCTCATGACCATCAAGGGCTTGAGCATTGAAGGGCCGATCCCCGAGCCTGAAATCGACGAGGGTACGCCCCTGATATACTTGGAAGCGAGCGCGACAGACAACGTGCTGGGACAACTTCGAGAAGGTAAAATCAACGTCGCTGCGCACTTCCTCCACGCAAAGTACGATGAGCTCTGCAACCCTCCTTACGTCGTAGACCCACAGGTCAGATTACTCATCTACCGCCCGAGCCAGTTGACAAAAGATGGCCCTATTGCCCGACCTATCGCGACATTCCGTTGCAGTATATTCCAGCAAGGCTACACCAAATATAACGAAAATCATTATGGTGATACGATTGATGTTCCGGATGTTAAATTCGACATCGAGGAGACGGATGGACCCATGAGTCCTCTCAAGGTAGCACGGTCCCAAAGAAAGCGGAAATCATGGACCGTCTGCGGGCTGACAATACTCTCCGAAACCATTTCGGACGAGGAACTACACCTACCACGTGCGGTAAAACCGCCCGTACGAAAAACTGTTAACGTGATTAAACGAAGAATAAGGCGTCTGACCGAATCACCTGAGCCTGAAGAAATTGCGAAGCTTAAGATTCAGAGAGAACCGACAAATCAATTGAACGTCCAAGCATACCCAGCGACACAAGACTCCTTAGGACCTGTGTTAGAGGATATATTCCCGAAATCTCGTTATCGCATCAAGTTCCGAAACATTTGGGAAAAATACCCATTCATGCACGCAGGGCAGTTCTACAAACGGCGCCACAAAAAGCGCAACATTACGGACTAAAAGGTGGAGTGTCTTTGCTAAACACCTCGCGGCGGTGCCAGGCAAGGTGGGTGGGGTCAGGCCGGAGAGTGGCCTGGGGCGCGAAGGAGAGCGGGCGGTCGTGGAGGTCGGCGAGTTTGAAGTGCGAGCCGCCGGGGAGGATCGATTCTGCGATGTCGGACTTGGCCACGCGGATGCGGAGGTTGTCATCGACAGTCCATAGGCCGGCGTCGAAGAGATCGTGGGCTGTCGGGGTCAGGGCTAGGCCATTCTCGGGGCTGTCAGGGCCTCGCTGGGAGTGGGCGTGGATGTGGGCGGCCTCCAGCGGCACGTAGGTCGACTTGGACGCAATGAGGCGGTAACCAGTCAGGGCGCAGGTGAAATGGTAACCCGAGATGACCGAGACCTTGAAACGGGCGTCCCGGCCCCGGCTAAGCTGGGCCTTGTAGGCGGCCTGGTCTTGGCGAACCTCGGATAGCTCGTCCGAAGAAGGCATTGGCATGCCTAGGGCGGCGTACAAGGCCACTTGTTCGTCAGCCGGGAAGTAGGTGGCCACAATCCGTCGTCGGGCATCCTGGCGGAATCGGGGATCCATGAACCGGGCCAGCAGGACAGGATCCAAGCGCACTACCCTCTCTTCGTCGCCTACATGGGTATAGATGCCATCCGAGGCCAGATGTCGGAACGGAAGGTTCAGGTCGATGGCATTACCCCGGCGCGGGGCACAGATAGGGGAATAGGACCGAAAGCGAAGGTTCAGCTGCGCGTCCTTATGAACCAGGCCATCCGAACCAACCAGCCCTGACTCAAACAAGTCCAAGATCGCCAATACCAGCAGAGGCTTATTCGGCGCCATCCCCTTACGGTCTCTTGCGGCCTTAAGGTTCAAAAGGGTATTTAGCAGTTGATTATCCATAGGCGAAAATGTGACCGCCATCCTCACCACACAAAGCTAAGCCCACCCATCAAAAAAACGCAGAGCTAAACGACAATCTAGGAAGCAGGCTTCGCTTAAAGGGTGAAGTGACGTTAAACGGCCTCGATAGTGTTCTTAACAATCTTGAATACTGCGTCTCGTCGCTTGGCAGTAAACACCAAGAATGCGTCCTTAGTCCAGGCTAGGCGTGAAACATCATCGACATACTCATCAACGAGAAGCTGGCATTTCAGGCCATCCTGAGGAACAACAGAACGATCTGAGAAATATTCCAGGGGGTGCTTATCATTCTTACTCATGTTTAATGAGGCTCGGAAAAGCCTGAAATTGCCGATATCATTAATCGCCTCAAGGGCATCATTGTACTCCGGGGTGGGTTTTTCGCCCTTCTTCAGGGCAGCAAATCCGTACAACTCTGCCATGACAGCCTTCTGCGGATAAATGTGGTCGATGTGTGGATAGTTCTGAGAACTATCCACGCTATAAGCGGAGCTTCCAGTATAATTCGAATATACTAGATCGAGCAAAGCAACCCTCCGTTTACCGTCGAAATCTAACAACTCGTCGGAGAACTCCGTCTCGAAGCCTTCCGACTTAAAATGCGCTTTTACGGCATCAAGCGGGAAGCCTCCAGCAACGATGGCATCCTTGTTCTTAACCAGGATATCGTGAATCGAGTTTAGGGCTCCGTCTGTATGAAGGCCAAACCAATTAAACAACACGCCCGAGAAATAAAAGGCCTTCAACTTCTTACAGTCGACTTCATTAGGGGCTGCGGGAAGACCAAGTTCCTGACGCATATAAAGGTAGTCGAAAACCGGAGTGAAGATGACATAGCCAGGCGTACCTTTGGTGCCGTGCACCTTGATAGTATGCGAAATGAAATCAGACAGAGCCCTGTAGGTCTCAATTACCTGCAACCACTTGCCCTCAATATCGGACACGAGCTTATCGTCAAAAAGTTCTGGCTTGATTTGTGCTCTCTTGTCCATGGCAACCAGAACAGATCTGAGCACAAAATCGTTTTCGAAAGACATACCGTTAGCCTTGTTCAGCATCCCCAAGACCTCGCCAACGTTCCGTTCAATCTTTAAAGAGGAACCCTTAATCTTGGCGAACAAGAGGTCAAACGGGGCCAACCTGGTACCGCCCCTGTTTACTCGGATAAAGATATCCAAAACAGTATTTAAGTTATACCTTTTCTTCTGAGTCTGATCTAGGGTATCTGCATTTAGGATAGTACCGTTTACGAGGACATTATGAAGCGTAGTAAAATTTGCCCTGATAGTATCAACTGAACCCGCCGGAACTTCAGCTTTCCGCGCTTCAAGTAGATCAGTAGCTAAGGCGTTCGCCTCTTCGCCAGCGACTGGATAAAGGACAGTAATATCATACCAAAATTGTGGCCCTGGGCTCTTCTTACCCGAATCTTTTTCAGCCGTCTGCCTCGCCTTATCGACCTTTGCCAGATGCTTCTTCAGCTGTTCATCGCTGAAGAAAGTGATTCGGTCGGAATCTTCATCGGGACTAACAGCTAAATTTATATGAGCACGACGTACTGTACGCTGACCCTTCTTTCCCTTGCTCGCATGTACAACCACACCGCCTGTGAAAAGCGTGCATATCGATTGAATTCGCTGCTGACCATCAAGTACTAAAGTTTTGACAATATTCTCTCTTGAACTGGCCTCGTCATAAGCGGCTCCAACTTCTCGCAGGGGATCTAATTCTGGCTGAAATTTCCGGACAGCAATCGCCTCTTTCGTCTTCCACAAGAGGAAAGTCTGTATCGGATAACCCTTTAGAAGACTGTCCAACAATAGCGTCATCTGCTCTTCATCCCAGACAAATGGCCTTTGAATATGAGGAAGCATTAGCTCTCCAGTTGAAATCTGCTGTACCACAGAAAAAATTGACGAGGGAATGTAAGCCATAAAACAGATAGTATTTCTTATATTAATAATGCAAGCGCTACCTAAGCTAACCGCCAACGACGGAGCCAATTGATGAGACGCCTTAGCCCCGCCCTATTCATCAAAATACCCTGACGAGGCAGCCTGGCTGTCATGGCTAAGGAAATTAGTGATAATTGGGCTCTAAATTACACATTTTAATCCAAAATCCTCAACAAAATGTGCCGTTGTACAAGTGCCGGCGATGCACCCAGTTGGCAACAAATTGGGAGCGCCCGCGGGCCAACCTAGCCAGCACCCAACCTGAGGAACGACGTAATAGCCCCACATCGCCTATATCATAAGCTAAACCGAGGCAATTCAGACGCGTAATAGACACGAAAATAATTTCCTTAAGAGTCTGATAGTATATATTCGCAAATCCGTGCGCATCAATATGTCATGGCGGCAGCCTGCATACCCCGCGGGCAAGCCCACGACATACGACCCCTAATCGCATGAATTTTACAGATTCCATCCGGACTTCTTTCCAATCCGAGTATCCTCATGGCTCGATGCTTTACTTCAAGGGTGCCGAGGAACCTTCAGGATCAAAAAACCCGCATTACATCCATTACATACTAAAGGCGATGGAGCGCGGGATGAGCAGCAAAAAAATTACCTGCTTGGTGTTTCCTAAGAAGGGCCCGGCAGCCCATGTGGCTTGGGCAACGCTAGCCATAGACACGCTGGCGTCCAAAGTACTCCCGGAAAAAGTAAAGGAGGCCTCTGATGCCAAGCTTCTTGAACTTAAAGTCGGAGACTTCGTTGCTACTTATCCAGGCGACAAAATCTTCAGTTGGGGCGGAGAGACCTCGGACAACGGAAACAAAGTTCTAATTTTTAAAGTAATAGGAAAAGCGAAAGATCAAATCGGCCTTCCGGTAAGCACGTTCTCCCCTTTACGTATCAAAAAGTACCCTGGAACAAAGCCGCCGCAAAAACTGGTAGGAAAGCTCGGTGAACTTAAAGAAACCCCGCCTAGTTCTGGTATGGATATCCTTATGCCGCTAAAAACCTACGGCAACAAAGGTCTGATTGGCGTATGCGCATGCCTAATCTCGGACAAGAGCAGCATTTCTGATTTTCTATCGAACACACAGTTAGGCCTGAACCCAAATGGGCCGTTCACGACCATCGGAGAAAGTATCGTCGAGAAGGACGTACAAGACGCCTCCCCTGAACAGTGCACGTGTCTCCACTCGACAGACCTAGACAATGCGCTGGAGACGCTCAGGACAGCCGGGAATCTGCCGCTAGGCCAGCAGACGCCCCTCATCATCGACGGATTGTCACTCATAAGGGATATCACATATATCAACAAACTCAGATTCACTGACGACAACGTACAACGCCCGATAGTTGTGGTGGCTGAATACTCGGAGCGTTCGCACATCGAACGACTGTCCGAAGACTTCGATTTCTGGGAACTACACAATACCGAAATCCAATACGAATGAGCATATTCAGCGAAATCGAGACCCTCAGCAAGAGGTACTGGAGCCACGAACACAAACGATTGAGAGTCGGAGATGAATCTTTCGATAAACTGGCGAACAATTTCCGACAGATTTCCGAATTGATCCGTCAGAGCGAACAAGAAGCCCCGAAGGTCGCGCTTAAGGAACTTTGGTATGCTGCCCTTTTGATTCAGCAGGCTCTGGGTCGCGACACCGAGCAGCTCACCGAAGCTACGACTCAGGTAACAAAACGGATCGAGCGTCTTATATTGATGAACAATCATCATTTCGGAGACGCCCTAGAATCCATCAATAATCAGATATCCCTGATCAAGATGCTCTGTGTGAACCCAAACGTAGGAATATACAAAGGAGCACTTATTGGGAAAATGATCAGCGAGAACAAGGATGCGCTAATCATAGCGAAGCATCCTGACATGGCAAAAGGACTCAGAAGTCTCCGCGACGAATACGGAGCCGAGGCTCAAATCGTCTCGTTGGACGACCTGCCGGAGACGAGCTCGAAAACAGTTGCGATACTCCCCTGCTGGCCTGGCCATAAATCAATGGACAAGCTCGTGAGGGCATCGCTCGTTGATAAGTATGTTATTGTGGGTTACGATATAGAACTCGCATGGGCGGAAAGCTACTTCAACAGGGTCCATAACTTTCCATCCAGCAACATAGTGTCAGCCGAAGAAAAAAAACGGCTTTACCCAAAGATTTCTGAAGCCTGGCCTTCCCGTCCGAAAATAGAAATTTCCGTGAAAGCACGTGAAGTGGGACAGATGGTTGAAGACATGGCTAGAACCAGGAAACACCATGCCAACCTCAGGAGCTTATCCCCGGAGGAAAACACCGAGGCAACCTATTGCGATCTTTCGGGCGATTACTACGCCTACCTCACCGAAGGTTTTTCACCCAACGTCCTATTCATCAAGGGAGACACGGTTGCCGTTAAGGAAATTGGGATGAAAGATATGGACGAGGGCCAACTCCTCGTATTCCGTGGGGAAAGCGAGGATGGCGCTGTTCAATCGATAGTCGAAAGCACCTATCCTGAAAGCAAGGAGATGCGGAAATTCGCAAAGACATGGGAAAGGGAAATCAAGGCGCGATACCCTCGCCCTAGAGACCTATTCAACGCAATTATCGATCGAAAATACAAGATTTCCTACCAAACGACCCTTATCTGGCACGGGGGCTGGCTAAAAATTTCCCCAGAGGAAAAAAACCTCGATATGCTCGCGTCCGTTCTAGGGCCTCAATCAGAGACGTCTTTGAACCTTAACAAAATCAAGGAAACGGCAAAAAGGCTAGGGGAAATGCACGCCGAGGCCGGACAAATAATCTCCAATGCGCTTAAGGCTAAAATCACGGAAGTCAGGGATAGGATCACAGAATCTGGCGCATCCATCAGGGTGCCCAATCTCGGCCAAATCCAAGTGGTTCAAGTCGAGACCATCGACACGAGCGCCCAAACCGTAGCCCGCAACATCACCAACAGACTTTTGAAACAATCATAAACATGGCAAACATCATACCTAACTACTGCGACAGCCAATCCGAAGGCGAAAGAATCGTCTTTCGCGCCTTTAGAGATAACCCCCAAGGCACTGCAGGATGGACAGTAATCCACTCTCAAAACCTAAAGGCCCATGTTGGGGAGCCTGTCTATGCGGCACATGTAAACCTCAGAGAGATAGATTTCATCGTCCTAATCCCTAACCGAGGAATATTCCTGCTCGAAGTAAAAGGTGGAGGAATCGTCGTTCAAAACGGCGAGCTATTCTCAAGAGATGGAAACCAGAAACTCCACCCCATCGACCCGGTAGCTCAGATCAAGAAAAGCAGCCACGCCCTGATGAATTACCTAAACCAGCATTTGCCCGGAATCGTGGACGCTGGTGTGGTCTTCGACAGCGCAGTGGTATTCCCGCAGAGCAGCACCCCCATCCTACCGCTACCCGATCTGGATGAGATTCAACTCATCGACAGCGATAAGATGCGGAAACCGGGATTGGTAGAGTGTATCGACAAACTCTCAACACGCGTCCTCAAGCCTGGAAGATTCACCAAGGAGGACATGGAGCGTGTGATCAATCTGCTGAGACCCAGTTACGACCAAATCATGTCTATCGGCACCAGAATAGGTCAAAGCGAAGATGAGATCATCAAGGCAACCGAAGAACAATATACCCAGCTTGATATCGCGGAACTCAACAACGGCCTCATCATAACGGGAGCCGCAGGCACAGGCAAGACGACCCTCGCGTCCGAGTTGTTCCGTAGGAGCGTAAACATGAAGCGAAAGACAGCGTTCTTCTGCTATAACAAGCTGCTAGGAAACAAACTGGCACGTGACCACCTGCCGACCACCCTCATTCACCCAGGCTGCAAGGTCGGGACAATACACTCGGCAATGTACGATTGGATATCCAAATCGTCATTCCACAAGGAACTGAAAGCAGCAGAGGCGTCGCTGGAACCCAATAGCAGCAGGTTGTTCAGCGAAGTCTACCCTGCCATCGCAATCAAGGCAGCGGCCGAACTGGGCATTAAATTCGATCACGTCATCCTAGATGAGGCTCAAGACGTCGTCTCGCCAATATACGTTAAACTGCTCAATGCGATTTGCGACAAAGGCCTATCAGAAGGACACTGGACATTTTTCGGCGACTTTGTCCAGCAAGCCATTTACGGAAACAGTAATCTAGATTCCGCAATCGAGGCGCTCAAATCAGAGACTCTCACTCGCCCTGCAGTATCGTCTTTATTTATTAACTGCAGAAACAGTAAGCATATCGCCACAGACACCGCGAAAGTTTCCGGATTTAATCGCGCGCCATCACGACCAAAGAACGACGAGGGAACTGAAGTCTCTTTCGGTTATTACAACAAAGCGGCCGACCAGGCCGATGTCGTCAAAGCCGAGATCGGAAAACTTCTAAAGACCGGCCTAAAATACGGAGATATCGTCGTACTTTCAACACGTCGTCTCAACGCGTCAGGAGTGCTGGGCGCTGATTCAAGCGGATCGTTCGACCTAGTGGACGTAACAGAGAATGAGACCATCAAGCTTCAGCCTAAACAGGTAGCATTCTCTACGGTCCATGCCTTCAAGGGCATGGAGGCAACGGCGGTCATCATCTGTGACATCGAAAGCGTGAATACCGACGAAGCGAGGAGCATCGTTTACGTGGCCATGTCGCGTGCCAAATCGCACCTAGTGGTACTGGCGAACAACAAACTCAGAGACACTATCGTCGAGCTAAGAAACCGTAAGCTCATCTGATATGGATTCCTCATCAAAAGTGCGGGGATTTTACGAAGAGTTTATCCGGTCCTACATGATAGGCCCGGGAAAGCTGGAGGACGGAAAATGGGATGTCGAAGAGGTTCTTGATCCAAACATGAAGCCTATGCGCCTTTACGCCTCAGGCATCATATTCCCGAAACAACTTAAGATCGAAAAGGACGAAAGCCTCGAAGCAGCTCAAAGCGGCGCCGTCCAAGAGGAGCAGACAAAGAAAGACGGGGGCACGACCAAGAAACAAGTCGGCCGTGAGAGCTCCACTGCCGCCCAAGACGACTTCGAGGCGAATCGGGCAAACGACTTCAAGCCCAGCGCTATGGGCATATCATGCGTGATTGCGCCAGCTCCAGGGATGAGCGTCATTGTCTCCGGGGCAACATATAGCTCGGTCACAATCACCACTCCTGATGGGAGAAACGCAAAGTCATTCAAACGAACTCCATTCGAATGGTCGTTTGAGATCACTGAAGCACACTTTAAAAAACTACTCAAGGACAGGACACTCGATGCCCCCGAGACTGTCATACTGAAATCGAGTTCAGCTAAGGCATCCCTTCATATCTATCTGCGCGACCCCGGCCAACAGGCCAAGGATCAGGTCGGCTCCGCGATGCTTCTTACTGTCACCCTGCTCAACGATACCACCTCGGACGGCAAGGAACAGGAAGATAACGAAAAGTGCCTATACCAATGCCAGCTTTCCGTCATCTCGCCCAAGGATAAAAGATGCATATTGGCATACCCTGAATTCGAAACGCAAACCGACGATGAGTCCAAGAGCCTGAACATGCTCTATCGTGACCAAAGATCATATGCGATGGGACACGGCTGCGCAGCCAACTGGTCCACCCCAGATGACGTCGCTCAATGCGATTCCGTCTGGGCTGAGTCCATGCCCAGATATGAACTCGCGCCAACAGTTCCAACACAGCTCGATGGCGTTCCGCTTAGGATGAAGGAAATCAGCGAAGGAACCTCCGATAAAATTGCCGATATCTGCAGGAAACTATGCGAGAAATACGAAGCTTGGATCGATGAGACCGAGCAGAAGGCGAATCTACTTTCTAAGAAGCATCATCTTGCAGCAGTACGCCATATCACCGAATGCCGCAAAGTATTGAAGCGGATGAGCGAGGGTGTATCCCTGCTAAAGTCAGATAGGAAAATTCTGCAGGCATTCCGCTGGGCCAACGAAGCGATGCTTGAGCAGCAAAAACGTTACAAGATTTCAACCGATTTCAAGCGAGAGTGGGTATGCCTTCCCAATGGCAACACAAAGCTCAGAGAAGAATTCCAGATGCCAGACTTCGCTGCGCTGGATATCAAGATTGGTGAGTGGCGCCCATTTCAGCTCGCCTTCATCCTCATGAATATCGCCGGGGCCTCTAGCCAGAGTTCCCCTGATCGTGAGATCGTAGACCTCATCTGGTTCCCAACAGGGGGAGGCAAAACTGAGGCATATCTAGGCCTGGCCGCATTCAGTATATTCCACCGTAAGCTCATCGACCCAAAAGAAACAGGAACAAATACCCTCATGCGGTATACTTTGCGCCTGCTCACGACCCAACAGTTCCTCAGAGCCTCATCATTAATATGCGCCTGCGAGTCAATCAGACGAAAAAATGAAGATGTACTCGGAGAAAACGAAATAAGCATCGGCCTGTGGGTGGGAGGAAGCGTCACGCCAAATTCCTTCAAGGGAGCCAGGACCACCTACAACCAAATCACCCAAGGCAAAGCCACCTCGGAATCCTTCGTAATAAACACATGCCCTTGGTGCGGAGCGCAGATGGGTCGCATCTCAATCCCAGACGGGCCTACCGATGTCAAAGGATACACATGCAACACCACGAGCTTCAAATTCAACTGCCCTGATGTTAAATGTGACTTCAACAACCGTCTGCCCCTGCAGGTAGTAGACGAAGGATTATACCAGAAGCCCCCTACCCTTCTCATCGGCACGGTTGATAAATTTGCCAGCCTGGCATGGAACCAAGATTCCCTGTCCATATTTGGATTTGGAAAAAAACAGACGTCCAGTCCTTCGCTCATCATCCAAGACGAACTCCACCTCATCTCGGGCCCCTTGGGTTCGATGGTCGGCCTATTTGAATCCGCGATTGATGCCCTTTGCCTGAAGGACGGCAACCGGCCTAAAATCGTCGCCTCAACTGCGACCATCAGCCGAGCCGAATCACAGATCAAAGGCCTTTATAACCGTGAAGCAGCAATCTTTCCTCCGCAGGGAATAGATATTTCTGACAGTTTCTTCGCCAAAGAGATGCCCGTAACGCCTTCTGAAGATCCGAAGAAAGAAGTAAGAGGCAGGGCCTACGTCGGAATCTTCGGTTCCGCGCGAGGTTCTCAGCTCATGACACAGGCAATGCTCACCGCAGGCCTGCTCCAAGCTGCGAAATCCGCCGGAGCAGCGCCTAAGTACGTAGACCCGTACTTCACGATCATTCAATATTACAACAGCTTGCGAGAACTTGGCCAAGCAGCCGCAACCATCGATGCAGAGATCAAAGAACACAGCGCAGATGTGAGATCTCGGCTAGGACTTGTGAAACCTGAAGAAGGCCAACCTGACGCTCGTCGATACATCAACAAGTGTATCGAGCTCGCGAGCTTCATCCCGAGCCACGAGATCAACGACGTCCTCGAGCAGCTATTCAACGGAATCTCAAGTGACGAAAAGTTCCTTGAAGCACGTCGCGTTGCCCTGCCTGACGATAAGCTGCCAGCCGATATCTGTTTTGCGACGAACATGATTCAAGTCGGCCTAGACGTTCCCCGGCTTGGATTGATGACCGTAGTCGGTCAACCGAAGGGCACCGCTGAATATATCCAGACGACAAGTCGTGTCGGTAGAAGCCGAAACGCACCCGGCCTGGTATTCATCACCTACAATCCCAACAAGCCGAGAGACAGATCTCACTACGAACACTTCAAGTCTTACCACCAGTCACTCTACCGGTGGGTCGAACCAACCTGCGTCACACCTTATTCGTTGCCCACGCGCGAGCGGGCTCTTCACGCAATCGTAGTCATTCTTGTCAGGATGTTGCAACATAAGGAAATCACCGACACACCCCCAGCGGAGGTCGCAGACGGGACCCAAAGATTCATCAAGGACTGGGTTCTCCGACGCATCAACGACATCGACCCTTCGGAAGCCAGGCAGACTTCGGAAATGCTCGACGAGATATTCAATAAGTGGTGCAGGCTCGGCTCAAGCGCCTGGGGCTCCATGTCTCAACGCGAATTCGATCCCGAAGCCATGCCTTTGCTCGCCGTATCAGGAAGTAACATTCCTGAGTGCGAAGAACCTCCCTTCATGACGCCGACGTCGATGCGAAATGTCGATGCCACCTCGAAAGCCTTCATAATCTAACATGACTCAAAAAGACCGGATACTGAGGCGCTCTAGCTCAATCAGCCCCTTTGGTGTTGGTGCTATGGTGCCATTCCCAGATAGCGAAGTGCTCATGGCCGCGGCAGTCGACAAGTGGCCCTTACCAAAATTCCGTGATGCTGAAAAATTCGGGCTCGTGGTAAGAGATCACCGGCTTGAAGAACGCCTTAAAGTTTCGCACTTCAGGCTACCTCCGGCAGAAGCTACCCCTGAGCAGCAGGCAGCCGGCTATTACGGAGGAATCCCCTTTGTCAGGTTCCCGGCCTGGCATTATTGCCCCAAGTGCGGCATGATGAAGCGGCTTTCCGGGACTAATGAACGTCCGCCTAAATGCATGGCTCCAAGCGGCTCAACATGCGGTAAAATCCCGATGTCAAGGCGACCTCAGCTGATTCCTTCTAGATTCGTGGCGGTATGCGAAAAAGGTCATATCCAAGATTTCCCCTACGACCAGTGGGTACACCAAGACAGCGAATGCCATGAATCTCAGCTAAGAATATTCTCCAGCGCTTCGTCTGCAACGATGACCGGCGCGATCGTCGAATGCGTTGCCTGTAAAAAGAAGAAAAACCTCATGTCGGCGCTTGGTGGTGGCAATTCCGATGGTGAGACAGCCGCATATCTTAAGTGCCACGCTGGCAAACCCTGGGAAGGCCTAACGGTTAAAGACAGTAACTGCGGGGAGAAGTTAAAGATTATGAATCGTGGTGCCAGTAGCGTCTACTTCCCCGTTGTCATCAGCTCTATCTACATACCCTCAGCCAATCAAGCGCCGGACCCGCTTCACGACTACCTGAAGGAGCACCTATTTTCCTCCGAAGAGGACTGGCAAAGCTGCCTCTCGGAAGATGGGAAAAACCTGATTGATGAAAAACTGCAGGCATGGGCTAATTTCAAAAAGGAACGCGTCCCTGGCTTCGACCTCTCACGCATCATTCGTCTCGCACATGCATTCCATGGAGGCCTTCAGGATGCTCCCGACGATTGTGGGGAAAACAAAGAGGAGCACTACAGAGCGTACGAGTACGAAGCACTAAAACGCGGAGTGACCTTACCCGACGAGAAAGGGGTTGACGCACTCAGCCTAACCAAGGCTGATCTTGAAAAATACAGGGGCGTTGTTGTCGAAAACTTCACCTCATGCATACTGGTCAATAAACTTCGCGAAACGCGTGCGCTTGTGGGGTTTAGCCGGGGAAGACCGACGGAGGGCAACTGGCAAGACCCATCGGTTCAGCGCGTAGTCCACAGAAAGAACAAGTGGTGCCCTGCGGTCGCATCGCAAGGGGAAGGAATTTTCCTAGAACTCAACTCAAGCAAGCTCAGTAAGTGGGCGGAACAGCCAGCTGTCGTGAATCGAGTCAAATCGCTTAACGCCAGATACAATGCCGCGAGAAAGGCAAAAAACGCCGACATCCCGGAGAAGAACATCACGCCTGAGTACGTCCTGATCCACACGTTGGCCCATGTGTTGATCAATCAGTTCGTGTTCGAGTGCGGCTATGGGAGTTCATCCCTAAGGGAAAGGCTCTACTGCAACCTAACCGATGCTGGAAAGCCGATGCACGGACTACTTATCTACACCGCATCTGGAGACTCGGAAGGGACTCTAGGCGGGCTGGTGAGGCAAGGCCGTGAAGGCTATCTCGAGAGTACGCTCTTTAATGCCATCGAGAAAGCCAAGTGGTGCTCTTCCGACCCCATTTGCATCGAACTTGACGCCCAAGGACCGGACGGTGCCAATCTCGCGGCCTGTCACTCTTGCTGTCTGCTCCCGGAAACCTCCTGCGAGACGGGCAACCGACTTCTAGACCGTGCCCTGCTTATCGGAACCCTCAAGGATCCATCCGTCGGCTTCTTCAACTTCAAGGCGTAAGATTTAGGCAAAGCGATACTCGCGCTGTTCTCCCAGGAACAGCTGAGGGCGCTTTTTATCCTCAACCTTGAACTGAGGGCCTTTCTCTTGGACGCCCCGATCGCCACGTTTGATCATATGGTCGACGGTGACGTCACCGGATTCGAGCATGGCGTCAAAGTGGAAGGTCGAGGGGCGGGAGGTATGCACCGCGCTGGTGATCCGGAAGGCCTCCCGGCCGCCATTACGGGTCGGCTTGACCTCCAGCCAGAAGGTCTCGGGGTGCTTGCTAAGGAGGCGGCCATGGAGGTGATCAAGCGACCATAGGCATACGGGCTCATCCTTGCCCTTGGTGACATCCCGGAAAGACTCCTGTAGGCGACCGTCCTTCACCGTCAATATAAGGCCCTGAGAATTGGGCGACTTACCAGAAACGGTACAGTAGAGCTTCCGCACTCCTTCCCTTTCGTAGCCGAAGCGGTCCAAGATGGTGCTGAAGCTCTTATGAGGACTCAGTTCCCAATCTGGCACCTGAGCAAAGAGCCCGGAACGATCGGCGGAACGTCCCTCACGGTGCGCCTTCAACTCTATACCATGAAAGTCAGGGTTCTTACTGGAGTTGATATCTATGCCAAGCGCCGTCTCAACCGCACGGCCTACGGCCGTATCGGCATCAACGGCACCCATGATGTCCTTCTTGGCAATTTCCCTGAGACGGCGAACAAGCTCTTCGGCGGCACTGTTAATCTTGCCAACGATACAATCCAGGAAGCTCGACTCAGCGACCATGTCAGTGACTGGCTCAAGCTGCGTCAGATTGAAGACAAACAGTTTCCCTGACTTCAATACCAGCGCTAAAACGTCATCTGCGGCCGCGTGATCAGTTAGCCCGTAGATCCAGAGACGAGGATCGCCCTTCTTCGTTACTGGCCTGTAGAGAGAAACCTTGGTGGATACCATCGAGCCATTTAGCACGATCTGACATGGCTTGATGACCTTCGAATCAGGACCCTTAGCCTGGTCGTCGTATCGGTGAAAACCGCGCTCTGAAAAATACCTACGAACGGGTTCCGTGGCATCCATGATGCCCTTCCCCAGACCGGTGGCGGTTACGAAAAGGAAAGCTGACTCGTTGCCGGTATTATTTAACGCGACGAGATTTTCTACTTCCCTTTCCGCTAGCGGCCTTACGTTCATTCTTGAGAAGCTTAATAAAGTGCTGACCTAGAGCCTTTGCCAGCAAAACAGGCACCGCATTACCTATCTGGGTATATCGGGGCACGTCGCGGCTCCAATCACCCTTAGAGGGGTCGCCGGCACGACGACGGCCACCGGTCGTCCTTGGGCCCTTGAAGATATACCAATCAGGGAAGGTCTGTAGACGCGCCCATTCGCGAACCGTCAGCGTACGAGGTTCGGAAAAATGAACATAATCGTCCGCCAGTGAGGTAGCTGTGATCGACGGACCGCCCTTCTCCCATCGTTTTGGCAATACACGCTGGGCGAACTTCTTGGTCTTATGGTCTGGGTGAATTTCGCCATGCTTAAGCATATACTCGAATTTCTCGACGACTTTTGGCTTATGGTTAGAGTACTCCTGCTCGGTCAATACGTCACCCTTTCCGAGCAGTTTACCCCCTTTCGTGCGAAGCCAAATCTGAATGGGAGACTTAGGTTCTGACCAATAGGTTGCGTCCACCCCGTCCTTGCGCCCCCTGCCACCAACAAGATCCGACAGTAGATCAACTAGGTCTGGGGCGTTATTTATAGCCTCAGGCAACCAGCCCTGCTTGACGGCAGTAGCCGCAATAACGGACTTCGGATCAAGCTCGGCAGGCTCGCGGGAAGGCGACCCCAGGTATTCCGTATTGATACCTACGATAAGCACTCGAGGACGATTCTGGGGTACTCCGTAATCCTTAGCATGTACCAATTCCCAGCGTATATCATAGTTTTTAAGCTTACCGAAACCGATAACATTACCGATGACATCGCGGAAAATCTCACCCTTAGATCCTTCCGGCGTCCATCGAGCCGAAAGCAAGCCAGCAACGTTTTCAAAAAGGAACATTTTTGGCTGAACAAACTCGACAACCTTAACCATCTGCTCAAACAAGTGGTTCGAAGGAATCTCCTCCTTATCGAGCTTGAAAGTACGACGGTGTCCAATGCCAGAATACCCCTGACATGGAGGACCGCCGCATACCAGGTCGATCTTATCAATTCCATCAGCTTTCCACTTCTTGAGGTAGGACTTTACCAACTCGCCATCCTTAACAGTAAGCTTGTGCACGTCACCCTCAGCTTCTGCATTCGGGTGATTAGCACGGTAGGTCGCGCTAGCGTCCTTATTAAGTTCGGAGTACAGGAGGGTCTTGAATCCGGCGATATGGAGCCCGGTAGAAAGGCCACCGCAGCCGGCAAAGAGGTCGATACAAGTTAGAGGGGCTTTAGCCATAAATCATGGGTAGTGAACGAATGTACAGGTTTCAACATAAAGATTAGCCTGGGATACGCTGCAATGTCCAGGTTAAAGTATACCTTTAAAAGGGGCTCCGCAGTTACTGATAGTAATTTAGCCGGATACTCTTCGGACCTCAGTAGCCTGTATGGCCAATTATTCAGAGGCGAGTCGAGGGCTGGAGAACTAGTCATGCGAATTAACAATTAGCAACAAAGACCTAATCATCCGAGTGGGAGTTACTTTAAAGGCACCTACGGCTTTTAATCTTCACCTAGCACCGCGATGGCCTGCTTACTCCTAATTAGGTAGATCGATCTTGCCACTGAGCCCACTTTGGGCTTGATCAGCCATACGTCTGGACCAGACTCCCACACCATGCCCCCTTCCAAAACCAAAAAGACGCCTTCCCAGCAAATCAAGGATTTCCTCGATTTGGTTAAGCAAAAGCTCATCGATACTTTTAAGGTCAGGAAATTCGCCCAATCCAAGGAGCCCAAGGCCGTCCTAAAGGCGCCAAATAAGCCCTACAGGGTCGTTGAGCTCTTTGCCGGGGTGGGTGGTTTCCGGATTGGACTTGAGAGCGTCCTCAAGGGGAAGGCCTTCAAGATTGTCTGGAGCAACCAGCACGAACCCGGAAGCGCCAAGCAATGGGCTTCACGTGTTTACGAATACGCGTTTCGAAAAGAAAAAGTTTCAAAGCACTCAAATGAGCTAATTGAAGATGCTATCGCCAACGGCGAAGTGCCACCGCACGACGTACTCGTAGGCGGATTCCCCTGCCAGGACTACTCGGTGGCCAAGCCCAACAGCCAGTCCAAGGGAATAGAAGGCAAGAAAGGCGTGCTCTGGTGGTCGATCTACGAAATTGCTAAGAAGCATAATCCAAAGTTCCTGATTCTCGAAAACGTAGACCGTCTCGTAAAATCTCCTGCCAAACAGCGCGGGAGAGACTTTGCCATCATGCTTAAGTGCCTGGCTGACCTTGGTTACGTCGTTGAGTGGCGCGTAATCAATGCAGCTGAATACGGCATGCCCCAACGTCGCCGGCGCGTCTTTATCGTTGGCTACAAGGCAGAAGGAAAACTGGGGGAGCTCCGCGCAAAGCAGACACCTGAAAACATCCTCCTCAACGACGGTATCCTTGCCCGCGCATTCGCCGTCCAGACAATCAAGCCCGCCTCCACCTTGGAGGAACCCGAAGAAGAGTCAGAAGATATCGACGAAAAGTATACCCAAATGGAACTCCATGAAATGGCTAGCTGGAGCCCAGACCATACTATCATTGAGGGTGAGCCGCACGAGCTGACAGAAAGCTTCAACAAAGGTAACACAAAACACGACCCCTTTAAGAACGCCGGCTTAATGATTCCGACTAAATCCGGAAAGCCCGAAGTATGGACCGCTAAGGTATACCCTAGCTATAAAGATGAACGTGTGAATCTAGGTGACCGCCTCTCCCGGCCCGAAAAGAACATCCCTGAAGAATTCATCATCGACAACAAGTCGCTTAAGTCATGGGTGTATCAGAAAGGCAACAAGACCGAGACCCGCGCAAACTACCTGACGACCTTTGCCGAAATCCAGGCTCTCTTTGAAGAGAAGGGTATCAAAGCTAAACTGACAAACAGCCAAAAGCGCGTCTGGGGAAAAGTGATTTCTAAATACTGGGAAGAAAATCCTTCGGCCGGAGAAACCGTGAGAATCACCGACGAGGATTCGAGCACGCAGGTCAGCGTACCTTGGAAGCTAATTGCAAAATCACGATTTGAATACGTGTTCAAGGAGGGCCCACTACCCATGCCCGACCCTCTCGACCGTCCCTTTCGTACCATCATTACCTCAGAAGGAGGATCCTCCCCTTCCCGCTTCAAACACGTCATCTGCCGAGAATGCGCAAAGAACTGGGCCAAGAAGCGCGAGGTCCTTGACCATGACTGCGTAAAGGAAGGCAAATTAAGAAGACTTACCCCCGAGGAACTAGAACGAGGGAACATGTTTCCCGTAGGACATACGCAATTCTGCATACAAGATGGAGAAAAGGTGTCGGTAGACCCAAAACACCGCGCCTTCTTTATGGGTAATGCCCTGGTCGTCGGTTTAGTAAAACGTATAGGAGAATCCCTAGTTGGTGATTGATAGGAAACCCCTATTGGCCACTTTAGAAGAGTGGCACGAGAAAAGCTATTCAACCGGCACGGCGATTTCGACCCGACAGACCCAAGGTCATTACTTCGGTGGGCAAAGTCTCTTAGTGGACGCACGTTGCGCGATTCGCTCCAATCACTTCCGACTAAAAATCAGGAAGTCATAAGAAGAGAAATCTCCCGGCGCGCAAAGGCTGAAATTTTACCAGACGGAACATATAAGGGCCCGAAGGGTATGCTCGGACTACTCACCGAGATGATTCATTTCGGACTTGCCCCCGACATTGCTGCTGACGCTGACCTTCGTGAGGCGGGATTGGAACTTAAAGTCACAGGCCTAATCAAAAATAGCCGAGGAATCCGGGCGAAGGAAAGGCTTTCTCTCGGAATGATAGATTACAAAGAATGTCTAAGCTTGGGTCGAAATTTTGAGGGTGACCGCGAAATCCAGAAATCACTGAACGGCCTGTTACTCATGACATATTGGTATAACGGTCGTGTGACAAATCCCTTAGATCTGGTTTTTCACGATTCATTCATATGGAAGCCACAAGGCGCGGAGCGGCGCCTTTTAAAAAATGATTGGGCGTTCATTCAGTCATGCATACGCACTGGACATGCACATATGCTAAGCGAACGCTATGCTTCCGCCCTGGGAGCACCACCGAAAGGAGCCGGTTCCGATTCAGACTTTCAGCCACAGCCGGTCAGAGCTCCATACAACTACCAGCAAATAGAGGAAACCTTCACTTCCATGGGGGTAGAGGAAGAGCAAGCAACCTATGCCGCAAAGGATTTCAGAGAAAGGAGCAAGAAGCCAGGAAACAGCACCAAAGGCTACGCACTTCCAAAGAATAAGGAACTCACCAAAGCAATTGGTCCCTTCCCTGCCAGAAGGAGATGTTATTCGCTGACCAACAGTTACCTTACTAAACTAATCCGGACCAACATCGAAGAGTGAAGGACCGTGCAAGAGTTTATGTGACAGGAATTGATGAGAGTTGCCGCGACTCAATACTTGCGCGCGCCATTGAGTTAAGGAATGCAGGCACACTGAGAGCATTTCTCGGCAAAATCGACCCGGTAGAACGACTTAAAATTGAGCCAGCAATTAAAACTTACAAAAAATCAAAGATGGGGAAAGGAAATGCAAAGGGACAAGCAAAGGGCGCCATGGGAAACCTGGTCGAAATAATCTGCTACGGAATAAAACCCAATCAGGACACTTCATCTGACTTCACGTCTTGTAAGCTCGAATTAAAGGTAACCGGAATGCGAGAAAAGGACAACGAGGCCAAGGAGCGCGTCTCAATGTCGATGATTCCCGAGGAGTTAATCTTCGGCTCTGATAAATATAGTGCATACATGGGCGTCGAGGAAGCATATAACAGCTACGGGCCAATCAAGAGCGCGTCTAGCATCCTCCTCATCGTGTATAAGTACCGTCCTAATACTTATTACTTGGACGCAGAAATTAAGTTGGCGTTCATCTGGCAGCCAACCAGGCCACAGAAGGCAATGATGTTGGATGACTTCACGACCATAAGAAGACTTTGCGATTCAGGTTATGCGCACTGTCTTAGCGAAAAATGGGGTGAGTTTATGGGGGCGGCAACAAAGAGCGCTGGTAGTAAAAAGGGGTGGAAGAAGCCGACGAGAGAACGCCGGAAAGCTGTGCTTCATGAATACCTGAATTCTGAGCTAAGGAACCCAGACCGCTTTATAACCTTATGGGATAAGTTGAAACGCGCCAAGCTGGCATCCGGAAAAATCAAGAAGCGTTGTTACTCCTTAAAAAGGAGATCCGTCAC
>Ga0209444_10000521_pt1 | contig 21121 bp, 35 predicted proteins | sample LauGreFaBDMM15DN_2_FD_188215 | JGI IMG/M metagenome (GOLD analysis project Ga0209444, IMG submission 188215) | Freshwater lake microbial communities from Lake Michigan, USA - Fa13.BD.MM15.DN (SPAdes) (version 2) | ecosystem: Environmental > Aquatic > Freshwater > Lake | place: Lake Michigan... | reverse complement strand
AACAAAGAATTGAATGACTTGTATGATATTATTTTAGATTTTATCATTGATTCATCTCATCATTTAGGCTATACTAAGAAATAACATGTGGGACCCTATTAGTATTTTTGTTTGCATGTGGATTTTGAATTCTGGTCTTCCAGATGCTCGTCTCAAAGTTAGTGATGTTTTAAAATGTAAAGAGCAATCTGTTGTGAATAAAGCATTGACAAATTCTGTTACTTTGAAAAATTAATTAATGAAGAAATATTTGATGCTGTTGGTGGTTGCAAATGTGTCTCTGTATGCACAAGAAGAGATAGACTATTTCAATATCAATCACCGCAATGTTTCTGCGCGTGACATAGCCCGCTCAATTTCAAACTTCTATAGTCAGCCTGAACAAGCCAGAACTCAGCGTATTACCAAATTAAGAGAGAACCAGCAGCCTCTGCACAAATATTATGTTGTGAGTCAATCTATGTTGCCCACAATTACAGTTGGGTCCAATATATATGCAGATGTATCGGTTCCTTTTAGAGACCTAAAAGTAGGTGATATTATTGTGTATAGAACTAGTGTCAAAAATGATGCTTTTGCTAAGAATATTGTGCACAGGGTGTATAAAAAACAAGGTCAATTCATTGTATGCAAAGGTGACAATAATCCTGTTGAAGACAGTGAAGTGGTTACTGAAGTTAACTTCTTAGGCAAAGTAGTAAAAATAGATACTATGACAATTGCAACTTGTGAATAAAATTAAACGATGGCTATATTTAGCTACAAAAGCTTTTGTTAATGATTGCAGTGTTGGTGTAGCGCTAATTGTTATAGGATTCATAGGAGGAGTATGTTACAACATTTTGTGGAATTTCTTCAAGAATTTATTTGTAAGATGAAAAAGTGGATATTTGTTTGGGAACCACATCAAGCCATATGCAAGCATGGTCCAAATACCCTGGATGAATTGCTCAAACAATTTGATCTGCCTCCAAAAGAAACAACTCAGCAAGAAATTATTAATACATATTTAGCAAAAGAAACTATGGCTGCTCTAGAATTATCTTATCTCAAAGATGATCCCTCTTTTGTTTATCGAGGCAATCAAGTGTGGTATGATCATGATGGTAACAAATATTTTGACTTTGTTCCTTGTGTTGTGAGACCTGAAGTGCATTATTGTTGTTATGGCAAGAATTAAAAAGACAAATTTAATACCACAAAATTGGTTGGTACGTATTTATGTAAAAGATGCCAATTGTATTTTTTCAATTAAACCAGAGATTACCTTTATGAGACTAGTAAAAGCTACAAATGGCAATGCTGCGGTGAAAGCTGCAGCAACATATTGCAACAAGCGCATGAAAGAGTATCCTGGCACTGATTTTAGCTACTCAACAACAGAAGTGGCTCCATATTACTACCCGATGAAGCAATCATTTAACGAAGAAAAAGATGATAGAATTACGATATCTAAAATATAAATTAGATTATGATCATCATAGATTGCTTGGGTCTTATAGCCATTTGTTCCATTAACTTGGTTTGTGAAAAACTTGGGCTTTAACAACCACTGTTAATTGTGTCGCATCGTTGCTTTGCTTCAACCAAAGACTTGGCAGAGCCAATAATTTTATTATTCAAGAATAGATAGTAGTACCCTTTTTTCTCTGTAATCACATATTGCTCATGCACAACAGAGCATTCATCTATGATTAAGTTGCTGTTGTAGTCTGCTAAATATTTTTTTAACAGATTGTTAAACATTTTCATTAGTAAGCTGCGTAAGTGTTTGCACTTAACGCAAAAAACTGAACTGCTCCTGTACTTCCACTAAAATTATAAGGTGCATTAGCAGCAATACTGCCTGTGTTTCTTATTGTTCCACCCACTGGAGGGTACACATATACATTAACACCTGCTATTACATTATTAACAAGAATATTATGCCCGCCGTTTGTAGTTGGCAATCTAATTCCTGCTCCATTTGCACATGCAGTAATGCCGACAACATCAGTAGTTATGGGTGTGGCAGTAGCTTGTGTGGTGCCTGCTGCAGAAAGACATGCGTTACTTCTAATAGTAAATCCAGATTGCTGAACATTGCCAGGTGTGTATATTGTAGCATAAGAAGTGTAGAGGTAACCTCCACCAGATTCATTGTATACGCCAGCTGTCTGTATCTTACCATCAGAAGACATTGCTATGCACCACCAATCTCTGGCACTCTCTCTTTGTGTCCATGTGGCACCATAATCATAAGAGGTGTAAATATAACCACTATTATGTACAACAGCTGTTTGTATTCTGCCATCTGATGACATTGCAATATTTCGCCATTCTCTCTCATTCTCTCTCTGTGTCCATGTGACTCCATAATCATAAGAGGTGTAGATATAGCCCATAAGAGGAGTAGCTGTTTGTATCTTTCCATCTGAGGACATTGCTATATTATACCACGGTCTCTCACTCTCTCTTGGAGCCCACGTTGCACCATAATCATAAGAGATGTAGATGTACCCGCCTATGACACCAGTTGCTTGTATTCTACCGTCTGAAGACATTGCTACATCGGCCCAGTCTCTAGCAGTATCTCTTTGTGTCCATGTCATACCATAGTCATAAGAGGTGTAAATATATCCAGGAGTAGCTTCAACAGCTGTCTGTATTCTGCCATCTGAAGACATGGCAATACCATGGTAGGATCCACCAATACCTTTCTGTGTCCATGTGACTCCATAATCATATGAAGTGTAAATGAAGCTGCCGCTTTCAGCTACAGCTGTTTGTATCTTACCATCGCAAGACATTGCTACAGCAAACCAATAGTTCAAAATGCCTCTCTGTGTCCATGATACACCATAGTCATAGGAGGTGTAAATGTACCCCTCATATGCAACAGCTGTTTGTATCTTGCCATCTGAGGACATTGCTACACTGACCCAACCACGGGCACTGTCACGCTGTGTCCATGTTGCACCTATGGTATTATCTACTACTTGCCATGAATTCTCTCTTACTCCTATTCTACCGAAATAAGCTCCTCCTTCATTTGGTCCTAACAACATATTACTAGCAGCAAAACGACCAGAGCCAGATAGGTCACTAGATATGCTTACTTTATTAGCATCAACTTCTAAAATATTAGTGCGATTTGCATTATTTGCACCTGCACCCACTACAAGCAATGCATTGTTGTTTGGATTATTATATTTTCCTACAACAGCTTGATGTGATGCACTGCTGAGTGAAATTAAACCTTCGCCACCCAGGGCTACAGAATTGTTACCAAATACAGTATTATAATCCCCTGCAAATGTGCCAGATTTATCACCCAGCACCACTCCTCTGAATCCTAATCCATAAGAATAGTTACCATAACTTTCAGATGTTCCTAGCACCGCATTCTTGACCATGCCTCCGCTAAGAAAATTAACACTGCCCACATTCCATGCTTCTCTTTCAAAATAAAACCCAGTGGTTCCAAATGTGGGACGATGCACAGTGTCTTGTGAGCCACCATACAACAGCCACCCAGCAGTGCCTGTGGCAGTGTATGGCCAAGATCTGTTTTCAAAGCTGTATGAATCCATCAAGTTGCACAAAGCAAATTCTAGATCTGTCCCGTTCACATTGATCACATAAGCATCAAAATAACCTGAGCGCACTCCTGTGGGGAATGAGCCTTGTGCAAATGTGGAGATTTTATCAGATGAAATGATGCCAGTTCCTATGGGTGAGGTGGAAGGCATGAAAGGGGGTATCCACAATGTGAGTGGTGCACCTGTTTTGTATCCAGTCAGCAATGCAGCATTTGTGAAGCGAGCCAGCATGTGCTTGTTAATGCCTCGGTAACTGCCTGTGAGACCCACATACTGGGTGCTAGGATCAGTGCCCACTTGACTGGTTATTAAGCTCACACCAGGGTTGCCTCCATTAGCTCTGGCAAGCAGACTGATGGGCTGAATGCCTCTTTGAGCTGGCTTCCAATTGTCACCATTGCCAATGTATGAATTGAATTGAAATGATGATAGTGCAGCATTGGCAGAAATTTGTGTTACTTGAGAGTTGTAGGTGGCAGCAACAATTCCTACTAATCCAGGATTGACAGTGAGACCTATGACCTCTCCAACATTGAGCAGGTTGTAATTGCCAGTGCTCACATCCAGACTCACCAACAATTTAACTCCAGACAATCTGTCAGTGCCAGAAACCAAGTTGGCTTCTCTGGTGTCCAAGAAGCCGCTGATGGCTGTGATGGTGGTGTTGTACTGGTACTGAGGAAATGTGTGCACCATGAATCTGTTGGTGTAGGGAAATGTGTATCCATACACACTGCCATTGTTGCCTCCATTGGTCATTTGCCATGCTTGTGTGCTGTTGCTGGGAGCTCCATTCCATGTCACGTGATTGTGATCTGATCCTCCAGTAAAATTGTTAATACCAGCACGGAATGCCATGCCATGGGTCACTTGGGCGCGTCCATCACTCACAAATGTGGTGCCTGGATCAAATGAATCCACATTCTGCAAGTACATGCCATACACACCTACGCCAGGTAAATTTCTGGGCGTGTTGTTGTAATCCAAAGCATGACCCTTGATGATGAGACCACCAGGCATGGCATATGTGGCATTACTATTATGGTAACCTGTCTCAGCCAATTGTGCTGCTGATACTGCAGGCCAATTGGCATTCTTGACTGCCACATTGGTTTGATATGATCTGTATGTGGGTAAATTGGTGAAACCTGCATTGGTGTATGCAATGTTGTCTGCTGTGATGGTGGTGGCAGATATGGTACCAACAACTGTTAGTGCATTTTCTATACTGTCCGTTCCAATGCCCACTTTGCCTGGCAAGAAAACGCCACCATGGGCTGACACCATGTATTGACCAGTGCGAGTAGTCTGCGTGTTTCGTCCATTGCTTTGTGGAGTAATACCATCATTGCTGCTCCATGCATATGTGTAATCCTGCTTGGCAGTAGCATTGACACCTGCAGCATGTGAATATACACCTTGTGCTATAGTAAATGCTCCTTCTGCATGACTGTAGGCACCTCTTGCATTATTAAATGCTCCTTCTGCATGAGTAAAAGAGGCAACAGATTGAAGCAATTGTCGAGAGCGTGTCACAACACCAGTCCCGAGGCTGTCAATGTTTATTGGGTACACAGCTGATAAAGCTGTTACAGTGTTGAGCAATGGGTCTGATGAAAGTACTGTGAATCTAGTAAATTTTCTTCTGGTGGAAGAACTGGCAGGTGTATCAACAAAATATAAAATGGAACTTCTTGGTACAAGGTCTTCAACATTAACTGTATTGTATGTGCTGAGTTGGTTTGTAAACAATTGAAAGGTCCTTGTGCTAGCGTCATATGAATCAAAATACATAATACCAAAGCCAGCTCTATTCTCAGTACCTTCTGCATGTGAACCGGTGGAAGCAAAATTACCAATATTTTCTGCATGTGCATTTGATCCAGTAGCCACATTGGCTTCTCCTTCAACGTGACCTGCACGAGCGAAAACTGTGTTGCCTATGCCTTCTGCATGAGCACCTGCCACATTTGAGGAGTTGCTTGTATTACGACCCTGCACCCCAACAACATATCTTTGATCTATAAATGGCTGGTCATCACGGTAATCTTGCATTGCTGTTAAAGGTTCAACAACTGTAATTGATCTGGCTGTTGAATCAGAAGATAAAACAGTGAAGCGAGTATTTCCTCTGGTGCCTGATGACTGATTTTGAGTGTTTATTATGCCATCTATCTGTATGAATTGACCAGGTCTAAAGAAAAAACTACTTGTAACATTGTTTATGAAGGCAGTGTGAACAAATATGGTATTAGAAGCTGAAAGAATTTTTGTTATAACAAACGGTGAACTAACTGTGTTTATGACTCCTTCAACAGATCCACTTTCCATGCCTAACACATTTGAAATACCAGAAACTCTGCCCAGATCGCCACAAACAAAATTATATACTCCATTAATGTCTGTATAACCGCTGTTAACATAATTTACAATACCATTGATACTAGCGGCCACATTATCGCGGCCACTGCCTAAGCCTTTAAAAAAATATCCTGCACTGTTGCCAAAACCAAACAATGTGCTGGCACTTAACCCGCCTGGCGTCACGATAGAGTTTTTCAGAGCTGTGCCACTATATTCTGCAACTATGTTATTGCCATTCTTAACCTCCAGTCCTTCAACTGAAGTGGGAGCACCAGAAAGAGCAATGCCTCCAGGAGCATTTACACAATATTGACCACTTACAGATGAAGTAAAATAAGTTCCTGGAACGTTTGGATTGGAATTCCACACATAACTATAGTCATGTCCAGCAAGTGCTTTTGTACCTATAGCATGGCTGGCGCGGCCATTAGCTACACAAGCATTACCATGTGCAACAGCAGCAACTGCATTGGACCCTGTGCTACAACTAGCACCTGCTGCATGACTGGCATATCCTACAGCTGTATTTACAGTTCCTTGTGCATATGCGTAACTACCAGCCGCAATGTTGAGATAACCTTGGGCATGTGCCCCCACACCAATGTTACTGAAGCTGGTTGAACCATCATATGCTGTGAGCGGCACACAAACAATTTGAGGGCTGAAAAATTCATCAGCAGGCAATATAGCAGTCTCATCAGCTTTTAAGAAAATAGTAAATGCTGTTGTTTCACTAAATGGATCATAATAAGCAGCACTAGTGCTGGAAACAAGTGCAGAATATGTCCTTACAAAACTTTCATCAGTGAAAAACAATCTCACAGAAGAGCTCAATAAAGGGTTGTTCAATCCATACACATTCAAACTTGATAATGTTGTGTTTTGGAAGCCAAAGCCAAGACGAGGTGGGTTGTCTGCATACCAATCTGCATATACTAAGGCTCCAATTTTGTTTGCAAAACCTTCTGCATGAGCATAAGGTGCAGCCACCACATTGTATGCTCCTTCAGCATGAGCTCCACCATAAGTTTGACCATTGGTGGTTATGTAGCCTCCGGTGTAATTATTTAAACCTTCTGCATGACTGGCATATCCTGAAGCTATACTAGTTTCACCTTCTGCATGACTTGCCACTCCTTCTGCAATATTCTCTCTTCCTTCTGCATGACTGTACGCTCCTGATGCGAGATTTAAGTCACCATGTGCAAATGCCATATCACCGGTTACTGTATTGGCTCCTCCCATGGCAGTGCTCCACAATCCAGTTACTTGATTGGAATCACCTTGTGCCAAAGAATTGAGCCCCTGAGCAACATTTGAATCTCCAATGGCCAGACTGTTTTGACCGGCTGTGTTGCCATCACCAATTGCCACACTTTGGTTGCCTAAAAAACGCACACCCTTGGAGGCAAGACTGGCACTGAGCAAATCATTCACTGTAGTGCGTTGTTCTACAGTACCGTCTCCTTTGTATCCCACTATAAAATCTGAATCAGCAGGTGCACCTTGATAATTAAAATCTGTGAAATTGGCCATATTATTATTTATGAAATTGTAGTTAAAAATGATCCAGCTATGGTTCTTAATGAATCGCCTGCTATTGTATACATTGCATTTGCGGGCACAGGAGGAGCAGGTGGAGGGGTGTAAGCTATGCCGGGTGCACTCTGAGTAGTAGGAGCACCATTGTTAATAACGCTTTTGTAGCTTAATCTGCTATTAATTGCTAACCTTCTGGATCTTTGCAAATCTCTATAGTTTTGAACTATGCGCATGATAATATTTATTATGGAACATATGACTTTATTGTGTATAATATTGATATGAAACGTTTGTTTGTAAAATTCTGGCTTATTTGGAGCAGAGCCATTGATCATCACGTAGGCTTAACAGATGAAGAGCATCCCAAGATTCCCAACCTCAAGGTGAGAGATGCTAATATCAGCTTGATACTCAGAACTCTCATTGTGTTGGTCAATTTTATCACATGTGGTTTTATTATTGCAAATGCAATTCATCATTGGTAAAATAGTTGAGTTATTTGTTTCTTCACATATAATAAACGCATGATGAAAAAGAGTAAGAGCAAAGGCGACAGAAAGAAAAAAGTAACTGATGAAGAAGTTGAATTGCTTGAAACAGGAACCACAAGCGTAAATTGGATAGAGCTGTTTAAAGAAATTTTTAAATAAAGCTTGATATAAAATCAAAAGCAATTATTATTAATGAACAATTTCGGAGGCCGACAGTTAGGTTAAGCTGGTTCACCTTAGAAGTAACCAGTCATCATCTTGAGTTTTTCTGTTCTCAAGTAAATAAAAAACAGACTATTTTTTTATGAAAATGGTAGTCATATACGATATTGAATACGAGAATTATAACAAGCGCAAGAAGCTGCCTTCTGAGCTTGTAGCAGATTTGGATGATTATGCATGCCAGGTAGGCTTTGGTAACTTGAATTATCGCTCCCATCAAGCTATATTTGAAGCAACAGGTATATATGCTAGGGCTTGTAAAATTAAGAATTTAGATTAAGATGAAGATAGGATTCAATTGCTCAAGCTTTGATTTATTGCATTGTGGGCATGTTACTATGCTCAGAATGGAAAGAGAGCTTTGTGACTATCTCAAAGTAGCATTACAGGTTGACCCAACAATTGACAGGCCAGGTGTCAAGAACAAACCAGTGCAAAGCATCTATGAGAGATATGTGCAGCTTCAAGCGTGCAAGTATGTGGATGAGATTCTGGTGTACAGTACAGAGTTCGATCTGTTACAATTGTTAATGACACAAACCATTCATGTGCGTTTCTTGAGTGAAGAGTATGAGAACAGAGACTTTACTGGCAAACAATACTGCATTGACAATGGCATAGAGCTCCATTATCACAAGCGTCGTCACATATATTCTTCTAGCGAATTAAGAGAAAGAACAGCCAAGCTAGAAAGTGTTAAGAATGAATCTGTTATAGAAGTGCCGCCTCAGTATTCTCCAAGACTAATAAAAACACCCACCAATGTGGTTAGCTAAAAGTAGTTGACCTATTCTCAGATTCAGCCATAATATTGGCATGATGAAAAAACAAACGAACAAAGAATACAGTCTGTTGGTGTACATGAAAGCTCAGCACAAATATACTGATTCAGAAGAACAATTGGAAACATTGTGCAAAGAGAAGTATGATGGCCGTTGTGCTGGAGGAGGCACTGACCTGTGCACAGGCAAACGAGATCAGCAATTTATCTTTGATAAACTCTCTGATGCAAAAGCTTTTCTCAGGCATCCTTTTACTAAAGCAGTCACTCTCAAGAGTTTCGATCTTGTGGAAGTGGATTAATATGCATGCACTTAGCAATAAAGATATGTTTCTTGAAGCAGATGCTAAGCTGAGTGATTTGCTAGAGAAAGGCCATAATCTCACAACCCCTCAATTGAGAGTGTTACTCACTGTGAGAGATTATGTTAGAGAGCTACGCAAGAATTTGGAAGATAAAGCTTGACTGATTCCTGTATTCCTGCATAATAGTGGTATGATAAAACAAATGACTGAAAAAGAGTATCATAAACAATTTGAAAAAGATTGGAATGAATGGAGAGAGACAATGAAAAGTCTGCCCCCGCTAACTGAGATGCAAGTTCGTGCAGGTGCATCTTATAAGTTGAGCAGAGAGCTAGAAGGCACAGGATGTGGCATTGGCTCTTCTGATATCAATCATGAGATGTTTGGCATCTGGAAGGGCAATGGAAAAGATACAGATGCATATGTAGAAGAATGCTTAGATCTTTATGAGGAGCGCATCAATGCATCTTAAGTTTAAAGATTTCACAGGCTTTGATTCTACAGACAAAGTGAATCTCCTCAAACAATCAATCTCCTTTGAGCGGTGTGCTTATATTGTTTCCAATGCATTTCTGAATGGATTGATCAAGTCAGGATTAACACCAACACAAGCTATGAATGTTTATACTTCCAAAGCTTTTCGTCACAAGCTTGATTGGGACCTGGAAGATGCCTTGGAACGGGTAGCATTCAAGGCTGGTAAGAATGTAGGAGAAGGCTTTTATGCGCAACAAGAGCCTGAAGATTGGATAAATGATAAGTTGCGTAAAGAAGTTAAGAAAGAACTTGATAAAAGAATGGAGCCAGAATTTGCATGAACAAGCACGACTTTGCATATAACCTGAGACGCATCATTGAATTGGCTGAGCGCAGCACAGAGGCTATTGGCCATGAAGGTGATGATTGTCATATCATCAAAGTAATTGCAGAAGATATGTTGAGGCATTGCAATGAACAAGTTTAAATTTGAATGGCAATTCATGGATGGAGGCCCCTCTGACAAGGTTGGCAGTGTAGAAATATGCAGACCCAAATTGACCATGGAATTTCAAGCTGATAGCATTGATGAGGTCTTGAGGCAAGTAGGATTATTCCTCAAAGGATGCTCCTATGAATTTGAAGGAGAAGTGGGTATTATAAATGAATAAAGCACAAGCATTAGCTGCTCTTAAGCGTATCGTACATGAACCTGGTATTGCTGATCAATATACAGAAGAAGAGATAGAAAAACTAGAAGAACTAGCAGCAAGAAAATAATCTTGACCGAATTGCAAATTCCATTATACTAATTGTATGAACATTAAGATGAGTAGCACAAAGTTTCAACCTGTTAGTCAGGTTGTTATCCCCGAAGTTTATAGCCGCCGACTCAAGAGCGGTAATGAGAAGATAGACGCTATGTTTGGAGAAGGTATTCTCCCTGGTAGCTCCATTACTCTTACAGCTCGAGCTGGCATGGGCAAGACCACGTTTGTATTGCAATTGCTAGAAAATCTTCATAACAATGGCCATAAGGTTGGCTATTGCTCCTCTGAAGAATCTGTAGCTCAGCTTGCCATGACTTGCAAGCGATTGCAAGTGAATAACATTCAAGTTTGCAATGAGAGTGATGTGGATACTATTAGCAAGTACATGGATGACTTGGATGTTGTTGTTATCGATAGTTTTCAAGGCCTGGTCAAAGGTAACAAGAGAGGTCGCGACCTGGAGAAGTATTGCATTGAGAAGCTTGTAGTACGAGCCAAAGAGACTGAGTGTGCAGTTATCTTGATCTGTCACAATACTAAAGCTGGTGGCATCAAGGGGTCTTCTCTTATTATTCATGCAGTGGATGTGAATATTAGTATCAACATGATCAAAGACGCAGAGATGAATGCTCGTAGCATTCGCTTTGAGAAGAATCGCTTTGGTCCTGCTAGTGATATTGAATGCTTTATTGAGTACTCTGGGTATGACTTTGAGACTGAGGTAATTGTTGATGGTGATGGAGATAACAAGACCTCCAAGGCTGATAAGAAGAAAGAGCAGCGTGATGCGATTCTTAAGCTGCAAAACGTTACTGTGCAAGAGGTTTGCAAGAAGCTCAGCATTGACAGTACTCGAGCGGGATTCCTTCTGCGAGAGCTTGTTATGGAGTGCAAGTTGGTTAAGCAAGGCAGAGGTGTTGAAGCTACATATTCCAAGCCAGAAGTTAATTTGGATGTTGCTTAATTTCAAAGTTCAGCCATAATAGTAGTATGATGAATGAAACAATAGAACCGATTAATTGGAATGCATTGTATTCAGTAGGTAAGCATAGCAAAGAGTTTACCTTTGATTTATTTGACCCCTTGCTCCTAACGGATAATCCTGCAAGCCAAAACTGGACAGCTACAGTTAGCTTCCGTGGCCGTTATGGAGACAGAGCCAATGCAAAGAAGAATATCATCTTCCGCAGCGGTGTTCCCAGTCCCAAGGAACTTGACGCTAGTCATCCCTGCCACATGGAGGAGCCTATGCCTAGTGTCAAGGGCGTGAATAAAGACAATGATAAGCTGTGGCGTAAGTTTAATAGGATGGAGCTCAAGCTGGATGAGGCTTTTTTATCTGCTTTCTTTAATGCGGCATCTTTTGAGATTCAGAGCTTCTTGATTGAAGCAGGTTGGTATGGCCGTAAGTTTAGTATGTATGCGGGATGCAGCATGTGTAGGTGCTCTCCTGGATACAACCTCAAAAGCGCTAACGGATTCATCAGGAATACTGCCATTGATGTGGTCTTTAAAAAGAAATGATTCTCAAAGTTGTTGAACAATATGATGGGCGCTTACCTGTCTTCAATGTGGTGAAAGAAGTCACTGCATGTGACAATTGTGGATGCCAGAAAGATGAGGTGATCAAATCTTTTGATACGTACGAAGAGGCCGATGCTTATTGTAATAATTTAATCAGTGAAGGTAAAGCGAGAGGATAATATGGGATCAGAAGATAATAGAATGATGGAAGAAGCTCTGAATGATCTCAGAAAGCAGAATGAAATTTTAAGAGATGAGAATAAGGAGCTTAGGAAATTTCTTGAATATATTAACGGTCAAATGACTAGTTTTGTGACGAAAGGCAACAGCATATAATATGTCTGCATACATCTACAAATTAATAAAACCTTCGAAGAGCGTCTGGATGAAGATTCAAATCGATAATGATACTACCATTGTTCGCAACGTTTATCATATGAAATTCTGGTATAAACCTTATGCAGGCATGGAGGATGACAAGAAGCTTCAGAAGAAGCTTAGCAGAGAAGAAGCTAAGACTAAGAAACTATTTGAAGGTGTTGATGTGGAATACGCTATTACCACTTATGAAGGTGATATTAGCAAGCCGTTTATACATGGTGACTTTTTTGGATGCTGGCAAGTAGTAGCATGGAAGAAGCTGAAGAGAATTGAAGGAGATATTGTTAGCTATCCTCTTGGCACAAATCGCATTCTATTCAATGATGAGAGCCATAGTAATGTGTGGCACAAGGCAGTACTGGCTGATAAAGATGACATCTATGATCATTTAACTAGCCCTGGATTGAGGGTTCTGGTATGAAAAATATGAACACAATGAAACACCTAGCCAAACGAATCGTAACCCTGTACATGAATAAAGCTCTTATGGAGAAAGATAATGCTCTTAAAGACTTTGTACAAGTGTGCAGTCAGTCAGAAGGAGTCAAAGGATACAAGAAACTAGATGAGCATGGCAAGTTTATTGCTCGTTTCTATGACTGGTGGGAAGATGTGGCTGACCGTCCATTGTCTGATATGATGGCTCTCATGGATGACTTCTTTGAAAAAGAGTGTGGTGATAAAGGATATGCATGGGAGGATCATATTGAATATGTCTGAATCTTCTTACAAATACTGTAGTTTGAATTTGGGGGGTGATCGTCTTGATTACTGTTATGATGCTGCTAATGGCGAGGTTTCAACCCAACTGTTTCCAGGCATTCCCATTCACAGAGTAACTCTTGGATGCGGCATGTATGTCACCCATGATGACATCAGAACAATTGTGGAATATAAACTAGGAATTGCTAGCAATTTACAATCTGAGAAGCTATTCTAATGAGTATGATTGCACAACAAATGGGAGAGTACATTAAGAGTAGAATTTTTGATTTGACTGAACCGGTGTTCACAAAGCTGGGTATTCAATTCACAACCGATGATATTTGGAATGATCTTGCTAGAATTAATGGCAGTGAGCTTAAGGCTACATTTTACATCAAAGGATTAGATAATGTGGTGAGAAAAGAGTTTAATGCAGCAGTAGCAGAGGTCTTAAATTTTGATTCTAATCACATTAAAGAGTTCAAAGTTAAATTCAAAAGACCAGAAAAAGAAGTTCGTTTTTATATTGAAACTAATAAAACAAATAATGACAGCTAAAGAGTTTGTTCAAGACTTTTTAAAGTTTTATTACGACTCTGTGGTCATGAAAAGCAAAGACATACATGCAAGGTTTGATGATTTAGCTGAAAAAGCTTTGCAAATTATTAATGAAAAGCATTAATACATTCATAGCAGATTTTGTTGGTATGTTTCTTATTATAATTGGCTCTGCAGCCGTTGCATTGGTGGAGACAACCACACTAATAATCTATTCTCTGCAGCGGTTTTGCTGCAACATACTGATACCGTTTATGATTGAAATGATGGCAGATGTTAACTATATCACTATTGTTATATATCAGGGATTGGTGAGTACCACTTCAGATGTGTCGTTGATGTTAAGCAAATGGCTGTTGAATATCTCTCAAATTACTCATAATAAAAGCGAAGAATTGATTCATAAAAGCTGGATAGATTAAGTAATTGTATGCGTCCTTGTGATGACATGCATTTGATGAGTGAAGAATTTCAAAGTATTTGGACGGTTTATCTATAAATAATATCAATGAACAATGATGATCATGTGCTGTACGAAATGTATAGCAAACACCGTTTAAAACTTGTATTAAAGCCTGAAGATGAAGAGACTAATACTGTGGAAGCTGATAAATTTGTTGCTGCTGATGCTGCAAGAAGAGGCGTTGCAACAAATAATTCCGATATGGATCTAAAGACTCTATCTAATTTAAAACAAGAATTAGATAAAAAAGCTGGAGAAAATGAAGAAACGATTAATAAACATCAAAATTTAACAAAATTATATCAACAAGCTAAACACCACTTGGATCAAGTTCATCATTACATACAATCTATTGAACAATCCAAAGGAGAAGATGATGAAACTGTAGGACCTGTAATTGCACCTGCAGAGCAACCTGCTCAAGTGAATCAAGGTGCCAATGCTGCTGCACCTGCAGAGCAACCTGCTCAAGTGAATCAAAGTGCCAATGATTTTGAAGCTCAACAAATAGCTGCAGCTAACAAGCGTGATCAAGAGAGTGGACAGAGATTGTCACAAAGCTACAGTGCCATCAATCAAAAATACAAAGATCAAGAACAAGCCAGGCAGAATGCTCGTGATGCAGACCAGCAACAAAGAGCAGATGCTGCAGCAGGAAAAATTCCATTCTCTCAAGATCCAGGCCTCAAGGCTATAGGGCTGGATCGCTACAAAGCACCCAATCCAGAAAATCCCAATAGACCTGGAACTAGTTTGAACAATCCCTACCCCAAAGCTCCTACTTATGTACAAGATGTTTTAGCAAGAGTTTCCATGGGAGGCAATAAATATAAACCAGAAGCTGATGCAGATACTGCTTGGGACAAATCTAAAGCTTATCAATCGCAATTGAGAACAGCCATTAGCAAAGATGTTATTGATAATTTTAAGAGAAAAAATCCCAATGCTACCAAGCAACAAATAGACAATTGGTACAGCAAGTATGGCGATGCAGGTGAAGAAGATGCTCCCACAAGCATTAGATTGCGCTAATAAAATTATTACTAACTAATCATTAAGAGCTTCAAAACATCTAGACTTTGTATCTTTAACTAGGGCAAACCTTACTGGCTGTATATCCTTGTGGCCATGTGGCTAACCAAGGCCGGGGCTCATAACTGTATGCCCTGACAATTTCACCCTCATCAACATTGCTGTAAATCCAAACACCGGTCTCATATCGAACAACTTCTCCTCCATATTCATAATTTGGATAACCATATGGAGCATAATTAGTGGGCGTGAGAGTACGATCACCTGCAGTCCATCCAGTCATGACGACACTTGCCTCTGCATCAGTGCAACTAGGCACAATCAATGTGATTGCATATTTTTGCGCCAGGTAGGTTTCGACCTGCTGTCGCTCTGCAGTTGTTAACACACGACTGTACACAATCATTTCTGCTATATTAGATGGCTGACCATCACCAATTAAAACATTAAATCCAACACCAAAATCACCAATGGGTCCACTGCCTGTGGCTGTTCCATTAATATACAGATTTCCTTGAGCATTATCGAATGTGGTTTCCAATATGTAATTTGTGTTGTTGTTCACTTGCATATTTGAGAATACTTGATCACCCCCATTGTTCACCCACAATGTATTGGAACCATCATATCCTCTTGCCAGATGGAATGCGTCCTCCTGGAAGAAGAGAACAGAGTTATCTGTGGAAGATGCAAATCTTGCCACCACAAAAACTGTGCCTGTGTATGATGCAAGCACTGCAGATGGTATGTTTAATTTTGAACTACCAGGGAAATTGGCAAAAGCATTGTCAGCAATTGTTGAGAGGGATGCAGCACCTATGCTATGAGCAGCATGTCTGTTGTTACCACTCTGATCTGCCCAGGTATCTATATAATCTGTGCTCACCAGAGATGAAGTGGAGGACACACCTGTGGGAGGTGTTGGGTTCATGCCATAATTGGATCCAGAGCTAAAAGCTGTGCCCACATCTTCAGCCAGCATGGTCCAAGTGCCATTGGGCAAAACATTTGCATTGGATGCAAATTGATAATTTTCTCCTAAATCTGAATCATAGAACCACAACTCCCATGCACCAGGAGAACCATAAATGTAATAACTTCTGTATTCATTAACTACCAGTGCATAGTTATTGGGGTTGTCTCCACTGTAATCATATTGCCCATTGCCATCTGCAAATGCATTTGTTAATCCAGATACAACAGGAGGTGTTGACCAGTTGCCAAATGTGGTCCAGTCAGATGCATTGGATGAACGGTATCCAGCAGTAACCCCGCCCGAGAATTGTGCTGCCTGTATCTCATACACTGGATCATAACCATCCATATAAAATGAAATGGATGAAACTCCATTGGAAAGTGTGTAATTGCCTTTTTTCCATTCTCCTGTATTCCATGCAGGAACTGAAGTGGCTACAAATGTGCCTGCAACAGTGCCTGCCAATACTATTTGTGTATCATAATTAAACAGCAAAGGGGTTATGCCTGCATCAGCACGGAGCCACAAATTCAATGCATCTGCAGGTATGACAGGATCCACCACAGGTGCACCTGCAGGTAATTGTGAGTAAACCAACCCTGCAAAATTGCTGGTGTTGGATGTCTGAGATGCATCATTCTTCCACAGCAAGGTGAGCAGTCCTGGGCCTGCCACATTGGCAGCAAGAATTCTCAATGGCACAGCTTCACCTGCCTGCAATGTGATGTGTGCTGTGTTGTTGATGGTCACAGGAGCTCCAAATGATATGAATGTGTAATCATCCACAGAAGAAGAGAAAGAATAAAAACCAGCTTCTGGTGCCACAAAGTAACCAGTAAATTCCCAAGTACCTAAAGGAAAATCTGCAAAAACATAATTGGTAGGAGCATCCACGGTCACAGGAGTCCATGTGGCAATGGCATCACTCAATTGTTCAAATGTAGGGTTAGGTACTCCATAACCTCCTAGAAATTCTGTGTATATTTTACGGGTTAGCCATGCACCGGTATCCGATGTTTGAACCGTGGGGCTGCCGGGATCTGCTCCAATGCCTATGGCCACATCATCACGAGACATGCCATGTGCTTCCAAATCAGCACGAGCTTCTTGTATCATGCGCATTTGTTGCTGTTGATCAAAAGCCACAGCATCTTGAATCATGCTTTGCTGTTGCCGGTTGGGCTTGACGGGTGTCCAAGTGTTCTTGTCAGGAGGGTAAATGGCATTCCTGCCATCTGCAAGGTTATTTAAATATGAATCCAACCAATCCATATGAATTATTTAATGCGATAAAGTTATTTTCTAGCTACAATACATGTGGAATGCATGTGCACATCAGGTATAATAAACATATGAAAATACAATGCTCTGCAGAACAACAATTCATTGCTGACTTCTTGCAATTCCATGAAAACATGCCTGCTTATTCTGATGTGATCATGCAAATTGAATTGGACAAGCTGCATGACAAGGCCATGCAATTGCATGCATGCTCTGTGGGTGAATCTGTTGCCAGAGTGATCAACATGTACAACATCAAGCCTGCCAAGAAGAAACACAAGCGCTAAAGTGTGCAGCTTCATGATTTATGCATGTTCAGATAATAAATAATCTTATGCACAAAGACAATCATGTGATGTTTGAAAATTATGTGGATGGCATCACCAAGAGAAGAGGTGAATTGGCTGGCAACATCATGGACATTGTGAGGCATGGCATTCCTACTAAAGAAGAGTTTATCAAGATCAGACAACAATTGCATCGCAAAGTGAAGGAGATACAAGACCGAGGCACTGAAGCCACACCAGAAGAGAGAGCTGCAGGTCACCGAATGATTGCACAAATCAGATCTTACCGAGCCCAGCATCCCATGGATCCTCCTCCTTTCACCCCAGAACAAAAAGTTTTTGACAAACAACATGATAATGCAGAAGATGCAGAAGATGCAACAAAGCCTGCAGATGCATCTGATCACATCAGAATGAAACTGGGACAAGCCCATGACATTGTGAAAGGTTTGATTGCTCTGCTGGACAACACACCTACAGGACAAACACCATACAATGAGATGGCCATAACTCATCTGGTCAACTTGCAAGAAGATTTGAAAGAATTGACCATGATGCTTCAAGACAGAATGCTTAAGAAATAAACACATGAGAAAAGATGATCATTTGATATTTGAAGCCTTTGCAAAAAATGCAGAGAGTGCTGATGCAAAGAAAGAGCGAGTGCAGAGAGGCTGGCAGATGAACAAAGACAGATGGGCCAAATGGAAGAAGGAAAACCCTGAAGCTGCTGCCAAGCATGCAGCAAAGAAACAGGGTAAATCTGAAGATGCAGAAGAAACTGCAGAGCAAAGAATTGCAGCTGTGAAACAAGCTGTTGCTCAAGCCAAAGGTCAGATTGCTCAAGCCAAAACACAAGGTCACATGAAGCATTATGGAGATGGATTGGCCAAAGCTCTGGGCAAATCAGAGAATGCAGAGAATGAACCACATGGATACCCTCAAGGCATCACAGCCATTCAGAATACATTGATCAATCAATTGAAGAAGCATGGGTTTACGTTAACAAAGATAAGTCATGTAGACAAAGAGAGAGACAAATATCCTACGGTGTTCATGCAGAAGAGCCAAGGAGCCATGCACATGGGAGCAGAGATAGATGGCATGGGTTATATCAATGGAGAGCCATTCAAAGAGTATATGATGGCGCGGGGATATGATGCAAAGAATGCAGGCAACAAGCCATACACTCCATCTGGAGCACGGCCTGATCCAGAAGATCCTGCTTATGATACTTGGCAGAGCATTGCTCAGGATCATGCAGGTGAAGATGCAGAAGGTGTATCTGCTGCTTTTCATTATGATCCTATGCCAGGATTAGAGAAGACTGCCAATAAGGTAAGAGATTTATTACAAGGTGCTGCCAATGATGAGGCCAGAACCGAACATATTATTAAGATGGCTCAGACCATATTGGGTGATCCCACTGAATATGATAAGAATGAATACCGCAAAATGTTGGATGGATTGATTGTCATATTGAATAGATTCATAGTAGTTCCCATGAACTAATGGTGTTTTTGTTGAAAATAAAATTTTGTTACTCCATCCACTCAAGTGGCACGGTTCTCACAGACGCAAAACATAAATAAATACATGCCCATTGGAAGCATAGATTACGTAAGCACAGCACCTTGGAATGATCCATACAATGCATGGCCTAGATTTGCTCAAGTGACTTTGAGTGCTTCTGACATTGCTCTAGCAACGTTGCCCTTGAGACAATTTGATCCCAATGCTGCAGGCAATGGGTCAGAGCCATTTGTAACATATGCCAACGCTGGCAACAGCTATCCTCAATTGGTGAAGTTGTCCAGCACATTGTGGGGTGTGTTGTGTGGTGTTGTGGCTTATGGTTTGACCTCTGATATCAAAGATATTCCCCAGAAAACTGTGGGTACAGATGGAGGGTGGACGAAAATAGGAGGAGGCAGTGTATCTTCTCTGTACATTGCAGCTGATACTTCTGTAATTACTCCATGGGAATACAGAAGAAGAAGATCATTGGAATTGTGTTAAAATGATGCAAAAAGCATGGGTTTTTTCCCAAAAAATGATGTTATTCTGATAGAATGTGTTGAGGTAAATGGGTATATCCAAACAGTTTATTGAAGAGACTAATAGAAAATACAGAAATACTGGGGCCAATAAAGCTTGATTAATGACCAAATACAGCCATAATCAGAGCATGATGAATGAAACAGAACAAACCTTACCTTACTTCTGGCCTAAAGAACAAATAGGCCTTCCCCTAGAACTAATCATGAGCTTGAATGATGAGGCCCGTGCTCTATATGATAAGATATACGATTACTGTACCTACTCCTCAGACCCTCAGTACCAGATACTACATAGGTTCCGTAACCAGATCAACCGCTTGGCGAACGCTGGAGACCGGGAGATACTCATCCATTACTTCAATCAGGATCCTGCTATTCGATTCCATGGTATGCATTGTGAACCTTTCGAATACTATAGAGAACCTTATTAAACTATTATCCCCGTTTAACTATTATCCCTGTCTATATCTCACATGAACTTGCACAACGATTATCCTTGTTTGAGTATAATAAGCTTGTTTATCTATCACGTGCCCGTACAATAGGAATATGACAGCAGCTGCAGACATGGAATGGATCCAGCAAGAGATCCTAGATCAAGTCAATGCAATTGTGGAAAACTTCACTGTGAATGATCCTGTCAAGTTACTGGAATGCAGCAAGGTGGTTGTGAGTTCCATTGTGGATAAAATTGATGTGAAGCATGCACTAGGCATGTACTATCACATCGTAGAGCAATCCATAGACAAAGAGACCTGGGTATCCTCTCCTGATCGATTGCAGTGTGTGTATGACTATTTCAATGACTGGATAGGACTGGAATTGGCCAAACGCTATGCTTAGTATTGCTGCAGATGCATTGGCTGCCGGCATTGTGCCCTTCTTCTTTGTATGCTTTGGCATCTTGTGGCTTGGCTTTAAGATTGTAGATCTTTTTAAAAAGAAGTAAAGCTTTTGTAACTGCTTCATAATTGCAGTTTGCTAAATAGTTGATCTGCCTTGCATACTGTAACTGCTTCTCTCTCAATATAATTTGTAGATGGTTCAATAACAACAATCCAACCATTGTTCATACTCAACACCTTTACGCGTAAAGTTGCAGTCCAGAGTCCCCCTCTCCTCTCTTAATTTTCAAGATGGTGCTGCTTTCCCTAACTTGTCCACATAGTATAAAGGAATTGGCAATTTGGTCAATATGTATTTTGTTATTGTTTAAACCCAAACTTCCAAATATAATATAAAAATGAAAATTGATAAAGATATGGATATGTTGTTAGAAAATATGGAAGTAGATTTTGAGAATGGTTGTGGTATTGTGGAG
>Ga0209444_10000519_pt1 | contig 21167 bp, 15 predicted proteins | sample LauGreFaBDMM15DN_2_FD_188215 | JGI IMG/M metagenome (GOLD analysis project Ga0209444, IMG submission 188215) | Freshwater lake microbial communities from Lake Michigan, USA - Fa13.BD.MM15.DN (SPAdes) (version 2) | ecosystem: Environmental > Aquatic > Freshwater > Lake | place: Lake Michigan... | reverse complement strand
GGGTAAGCTGATCTATACTCAATGGTTGAATGAAAAAGGCGGGATTGAAGCCGATTTGACCGTCACGCGCTTGTCGGAAACCGCCTATTTGATCGTCACAGGGGCCGAGACCGAGATTAAGGATTTCAATTGGCTGAAACGCCATACCCCCGATGACGCGCATGCGGTCTTGATCAACGTATCGTCAGGCATGGGTGTTATTTCGATCATGGGACCCAATTCTCGCGAATTGCTTCAGTCGATTTGCCCCAATGATTTGTCGCACGAGGCGTTTCCATTTACCACGTCGCAAGAAATCGAGCTTGGTTATGCCGTCGTTCGCGCATCGCGGATCACATATGTCGGGGAACTGGGTTGGGAATTGTATATCCCGACCGAATTCATGACCGGCGTATATGACGAGATAGTCGCTGCGGGCGCGGCATTCGGCCTGAAGCATTGCGGCTACCATGCGCTCAATGCGCTGCGCATGGAAAAGGCTTATCGCCATTGGGGCCATGATATCACCGACGAGGATACGCCGCTGGAGGCTGGCTTGGGCTTTGCGGTAAAGATGGACAAGTTTGGCGGCTTCATTGGCCGTGACGCTTTGGTTGCACAGAAAGAATCTGGCCTAAAGCAGCGCCTCGTGCAGTTTCTGTTAAAGTCATCCGAACCGATGCTTTACCATAATGAACCCATTTGGCAGGGCGACCGGATTGCTGGATACATCCGTTCTGGCATGTACGCGCATACCCTCGGCGGTGCATGCGGGCTTGGGTATGTCGATGCCGCTGATGGTGCTGTGGTAGGATCAATTGGCGCTGATGACTATGAGATCGAGATTGCCGGTATCCGCTATCCGGTGACTGCATCGCTCAAACCATTATACGACCCCTCAAACGCCCGGATCAAAATATGACGACCGAAACACCGAATGCCACCATGCAACGGCTCGCCGCAAACACGCAGGTAGGGTATAGCTTTGATCAGGAATTTTACGCCAGTGACACGGTGTTCAAGGCTGATTTCGACGAAATCATTAGCCAGAAATGGCTGCTTGCGGGCCATGTGTCTCGGATCCCGAACAAGGGTGATTATTTCCTGTTTCGTGTTGGCAATGAACAGATCATCGTCATTCGCGAAAATGCAGATAGCGTTCGCGCCTTCTTCAACGTCTGCCGCCATCGTGGATCGACCATTTGTCAGTCGGAAAGCGGCAATGCCCCGCGCTTGGTCTGCCCCTATCACGCATGGACCTTCGGCCTTGATGGACGTTTGATTTCTGCGCGGCTTATGCCCGAAGATTTCGACAAAGCGGAAAACAGCCTGTTCGCATGCCATATCCGCGTGTTCCACGGCCTGATCTTCATCAATATGAACGAGGATGAACCCGTTGATTTTGATGCGACCTTCGGCGACATGGGGGCAATTCTCGAATATCATGGCTTTGCCGAAGCACGCATTGCGCATGCAGGCAGCTATCCAACGACTGCAAACTGGAAGCTGGTCGTGGAGAATTTCTTTGAATGTTATCATTGCGTCCCTTCGCATCCGGAATTCTGCTCGATGCACGCATCGGAATCGATCGTCGCCGTAGGCGCAGGACCAAGTTCTGGCCCAGCGGATGCGATCGCCAGCTTTACACCTAAGTTAGAGGCTTGGGAGGCAAGTGCCGCAGCTTCGGGCCGGCCAATCGGTAATATTGACGACGCGGCCGACAGCAGCCACCTGCGCCTGCTGATGCAACGGATGAACAAGGATGGCTGGGCCTCGGAAACACAAGATGGCTCCGCGCCCGCACCGCTGATGGGCAAACGGACGACAGCAGATGGCGGGCGGATGCATTTAAGCTTCAGCCCATTTAGCCAGATTGTTGCAGACGATCATTTCGCAATATTGTTCCTGTTTACGCCGCGCGGCGCACTGGAGACCGATGTGGAGATGATTTGGCTGGTTGACGGCCGCGCGACTGAGGCTGAAGTTGACATTGAAAAGATGATCTGGGGCTATCACGCCACGACCACGCAGGACAAAGTCATCACTGAAAACAATCAGGCAGGGATTATGTCGAGCCGTTATCGGCCTGGTCGATATTCCGAACAGGAAGGCAGCGTGCTTAACTTCCAGAAATGGTATCTGAACCAGTTTGGGCTGGCACGCGCCGAATGACCATCGCCGCCAATATGCGCGCGGTCCTGCTGACCGGCCATGGCGGCTATGACAGGCTCGACTTTCGCGATGACGTGCCCGTGCCAAAACCGGGCGCGGACGATGTCTTGATCCGCGTTGCTGCGGCAGGCGTCAATAATACTGATATCAACACGCGCATCGGTTGGTATTCCAAATCGGTTGCAGAGGCGACGGACGCGGGGGCGGTATCGGGTATAGAAGGCGCCGGTGACGATGGCTGGTCAGGCGCGGCTTTTCATTTCCCGCGTATACAGGGTGCAGACGCCTGCGGGCATATTGTGGCAGTGGGCCAAAATATAAATCCCGCGCGTATAGGTGAGCGGGTATTGGTCGAACCTGTCTTTCACGGGGCGAGCCGTTTTGACATTCTGTACTTCGGTTCCGAAGTCGATGGCGGGTTTGCAGATTACACTTGCGTCCCGTCACTGCATTCCCACCGCGTTGAATCGGGGCTTTCCGACATTGAATTGGCAAGTTTTCCTTGTGCTTATGGCACCGCCGAAAACATCCTGACGCGGCTTAATGTGCAGGCGGGCGAGCGTGTTCTGATTACCGGGGCATCGGGCGGCGTTGGCTCTGCTGCCGTTCAACTTGCAAAACGGCGCGGCGCCGAAGTCATTGCGATGGCGTCGGATACAAAGGCCGAGAGCGTGCGCGCGCTTGGTGCGTCTCAGGTTATTCCCCGCGATGCTGACCTTGCCGCCTTGTTTCGGCCGGAGCATTTTGATGCCGCCGTCGATATCGTCGGTGGGCCGCAGTTCGGCGAGATCTTGAATGTCCTCAAACGGGGCGGCCGCTATGGCGTCTCGGGGGCTATTTCCGGACCAATTGTCGATCTTGATCTTCGGACGCTGTATCTCAAGGACTTACGGCTGATCGGTTGCACGGTGTTAGAGCCAGACGTGTTCGCAAATCTCGTTTCGTACATTGAGCGTGACGAAATCCAACCGGTTGTCGCTGCGGTCTATGACATATCCGACATCGTTAAAGCCCAAGAGGCGTTTTTGACGAAGCAGCATGTGGGAAAAATCGTCTTGTCGCTTTAGTCGACGGTTTCGATCAACTCACCAATGCGCCCGACAATCTCATCGATATGCGTTTTTTGCAGAATGAGTGGCGGCGACAGGGCAATGATGTCTCCAGTGGCGCGGACCAACAGGCCATTGTCAAAACATTTGTGGAATAGCTGCATGCCCCTTTTGCCAACGCCGTCGGAATGCGGCGCGAGCTCTATAGCCGCAACGATTCCCATGTTGCGGATGTCGATTATGTGTCGCTTGCCTTTCAGGCTGTGCACCGCGTCCTGCCAATAGCCGTGAAGCGAGCTGGCATGCTCAAAGATACCCTCCGACTTGTAGAGGTCTAAAGTCGCAAGGCCTGCTGCTGCGGCCAAGGGGTGGCCCGAATATGTATATCCGTGGAACAATTCGATGCCATCGGGGCCGCCTTCGACAACACCGTCGTGGATATGGCGGCTAATGGCGACAGCGCCCATGGGCACTGCGGCATTCGTCAGACCCTTTGCCATTGTTATGATATCGGGCGTCACGCCCAGCGTTTCAGATGCCGTTGCGCCGCCGACACGACCAAAGCCGGTGATCACTTCGTCAAAGATAAGAAGGATGCCGTGTTTGCGGGTAATCTCGCGCAGCTTTTCGAGATAGCCGATGGGCGGAACCAGGACGCCCGTTGACCCAGCCATCGGTTCTACAATGACAGCCGCAATGGTCTCTGCGCCATGCAGCGCAACGATAGCCTCAAGATTATCCGCCAAATGTCCACCCCATTCGGGCCGGCCCATCGTAAAGGCGTTATGCTCGAGATTATGGGTGTGTGGAAGGTGGTCGACGCCTGTCAACAAGTTGCCAAATTGCCGACGGTTGTTGACGATGCCGCCAACCGAAATGCCACCAAAGCCAACGCCACTATAGCCGCGTTCCCGCCCGATCAGGCGCGTGCGGGTGCCTTGTCCAATCGCGCGTTGGTAAGCCAGCGCAATTTTAAGTGCGGTATCAACCGATTCGGAACCTGAATTGGTAAAAAATATGCGGTCTAGGCCTTCAGGCATCAGCGCCGCTATGCGGGAAGCCAGTTCAAACGCGAGCGGGTGTCCCAACTGGAACGGCGGAGCATAATCCAGTTCCGCAGCACATTTTTGGATAGCTTCAACAATTGGGGCGCGGCAGTGGCCAGCGTTAACCGCCCAAAGTCCGGCCGTGCCGTCGAGTATCTGTCGTCCATCATCGCTGGTGTAATGCATGTCCTTGGCAGATTTAAGCTGACGCGGGGTGGTCTTGAAAGCCCGGTTTGCCGTGAACGGCATCCATAATGCGGCAAGGGGGTCATTTTCCAAATTCATAACTTCACTCCACCAACTCGTTTGGGTGCTTATGCGACTGAAAGGCTGTCATTCTCGATTGAAAAGATTGTTGTGTCCGGAAAAATTTTATGGGGATATCGCATGTTGAAAAATTGCCCGCTCATTGCTTTGGTAACAGCGTCGGAACGGACGTTTTGTAGATGACGGGCCTTAACGCAAAGCTTGTAGTCACATTGGCGACACCCTTTACGCGCGTCAGTCTGTGGCGCAGAAAATCCTCAAACTGGGTCAGAGATGCGACCAATATACGCAGCTGATAATCTGCCTCACCTGTCATCAGGTAACATTCCATGACTTCTGGAAAGCCGGCAACCGCCGTTTCGAATTCTTCCAGATGGCGATCATCCTGCTGATCCAAACGCACGCGCACAAATGCCGTGACCGATATACCCATTTTATCTGGATCAACCAAAGCCACATAGCGTGATATGGTGCCGTCGGCCTCCAGCTGACGAACCCGCCGCAGGCAAGGACTGGGCGACAGGCCGACCCGTTCGGACAGCTCCTGATTGGACATGCGCCCATCCGATTGAAGACAATCGATGATTTTGCGGTCAATCGTATCAATGAAATTTTTTGGCATAATGTTTATATATATCTACAAAATTAGGCATAATCTATCAAAATAATGACATATATCCCTATAATACGCAAGGACATGCTCAAGTGCGTTGGCTAGACTGCAGCCTTCACTGAAGCGAAAAAAACAATGACCAATATTGTGGCAGACACGCGCGAAGAAAAAATAGCTGCAATCGAAACGCTTGACGCGAGGCTACGTTGGCTTTCGTCGTGGATTGTGCACAACGCCAACCATATCCGACTCAAGCGTGATGGGCTGAAGGTCGGCGGGCATCAAGCCAGTTGCGCTTCGATGACTGCGATTATGGCCGCATTATATTTTCACGCACTTCGCCCGCAGGACAAGGTTTCAGTCAAGCCGCATGCCGGGCCCGTGCTTCAGGCCATCCATTATCTACTTGGCAACCAGTCGCTTGCGCAATTGCAGCAGTTTCGTGCGCTCGGCGGCGCGCAAAGCTATCCGTCGCGCACCAAGGACAAAATTCCGGTCGATTTTTCGACAGGCTCGGTTGGGTTGGGCGTCGCAATCACTGCCTTTTCCAGCTTAGTTCAGGACTATTTGATTGCGCACGGTTCGATAGACGAAACCAATGCAGGGCGCATGATATCGTTGATGGGCGATGCCGAACTTGACGAAGGCAATATCTACGAATGTCTGATCGAAGGGTATAAGCATGACATTCGGAACTGCTGGTGGGTGGTCGATTACAATCGCCAATCGCTTGACAGCACGACTGCTGATCGCATGTTTAGGCGTTTTGACGATATATTTGAAACCACGGGATGGCGGGTAATCACGTTAAAGCACGGCAAGCTGCAACGCGCCGCTTTCGCCCGGCCTGGCGGAAAATCGCTTGAAGACTGGATTGAAAATTGTCCCAATGCCGAGTTCGCGGTGCTCACCTATCAAGGCGGTGCGGCGTGGCGCGCGCGATTGTATGCAGACATTGGGGGCAAGCCGCATGTAAAAAAACTGCTCGATAGTTTTGATGACGACGGTCTGGCCGCGTTGATGACCAACCTTGGTGGCCATTGCATCGAGTCATTGATGGATGCCTTTGACAGCGCTGACGATGAACGACCGACCTTATTTATTGCATATACGGTCAAAGGCTATGGATTGCCGCTCGCTGGACATAAGGACAATCATTCGGGGATGATGAATCCGGCCCAGATTGGTAAGCTTCGCACCACGATGGGTATCGAAACAGGGGAAGAATGGGAACCATTTGCTGGCCTCGGCGGTAATATGGCGGCGAAGCTCAAAAATTTCATTGGGAGCGGCGTGCTTGCCGCCAAACCGGCTGAACCGGTCGCGGACTATATACCGGTGCCTGCCCGTTTGGCAGTACCGTCGGGTGACGTGCAATCTACGCAGGCGGCATTCGGTCACGTACTTCTTGATCTTGCCAAATCTTCCGAAGCACTGGCCGACCGGATTGTAACCACTGCACCCGACGTGACGCAAACAACCAATCTGGGTGGTTTCGTGAACCAGCGCGGGCTATTTCGAAGGTCCGACGTGGCCGATTTATTTCGCGAGGCCAAAATTCCGTCGGCGCAAAAATGGGCCGCACATGCCGCGGGCCAACATATTGAACTTGGCATCGCAGAAAATAACTTCTTCCTTTTGCTGACATCGCTTGGCCTTGCCGCACCGCATTTTGGTACGCGCCTTATTCCGGTGGGTACGGTTTATGATCCGTTCATCGCGCGCGGACTGGATGCGCTGAATTATGGTTGCTATTCGGATGCGCGTTTTCTGCTGGTCGGAACGCCGTCGGGTTTGACTTTGGGCCCAGAGGGGGGCGCCCACCAGTCGATTAACACACCACTCATCGGTATGGGGCAGCCGGGCCTGGCCTATTTCGAACCCGCTTATGCCGATGAAGTTGCCCTGTTTATGCGTTGGGCGTTTGAACATCTGCAAATGCCCGACGGGAGCTCTGTGTATCTGCGATTGAGCACACGCCAGGTGCCGCAAGTGGAGCGGGCCAACACCGATTGGGAGGCGGATGCCCTTAAGGGTGGATATTGGTTGCGTAGACCGGCAACAGGCGCTGAGGCGGCTATTGCATTTACCGGTGCCATCGCACCTGAGGTGCTGGCGGCGTACGATCAATTGCTGGATGATATTCCGGGTTTAGGCGTCCTGAACGTTACATCACCAGATGTGCTGCATCGTGAATGGTCCGCAAGCAAAGCCGCGCGCTGGACCGACAAAAACCCGCAAACCTGTCATGCAGAGGATCTCCTGTCCGTGCTGGCACCTGACGCGGGCATAGTAACCGTGATTGACGGTTCGCCCGGCGCACTGTCTTGGCTCGGCAGCGTCCAAGGCATGCGGGTAAGTCCGCTCGGCACCGACCGTTTTGGCCAGACCGGTGATTTACCCGACCTTTACGCTGAGTATAGGCTCGATTCTGTTGCGATTATTGATGCAATGGCCGAGTTGTTTCTGAAAAGATAAGCAAGGCTGCGAAAAATATCGTAGATATGCCGCTAATTCTGCATAAGCTCGCGCCGCCCCGCAATCCGAAAGCGCTGCAGACCATATCTCAAAGCATGGCCCACGATAGTCCCACGCAGCAGGCTGAGTTGGGGCCTTCCTGAAGGAGACGGTTTCACGGTAAGGGCGAAACTCTGGTGCTGCTGGGGAGGATTGAACTCCCGACCTCGTCATTACCAATGACGCGCTCTACCACTGAGCTACAGCAGCAATACCGAAGGTGCGGCGCTATGCGAAGGCTGGCGCTTAATGTCAAGCGGCTTGCACCGGTGCTGCTGATTTGGCATCGCCCATGTTGTATACAGGGCCTTAAGGAGAGCAGCATTGGCAAAAGATGCAGAGGATAAAGAGCGGATCAAGGCTGAGCGGTTACGCGCGGCGCTACGCGCCAATCTGCGCAGGCGAAAAGCCAGCCCGCTTAATGCCGCGTTCGATAAGACCGAGGATGCGGCTTTGGTGGAAGAGGTCGTTTCCGAATCTTGAGCCAGTTGTTTTAGGCAACATCACATGCATTAGGCATAAAAAAAGACCCGCCGTAAAGCGGGTCTTTAAAGGAAAAGAACCTTTGTCTTTCGACAGAAAAGTCCTCGGGTCGCATGATCCGGTTATGATATCTTATAAAGATTTGATTATATGGACTCATCAATACATTTCAGTTTAATTGACAATTCCGGCCAAAATATCCTCAGATGGTCTTGTGCGTCGGTGCACAGGGCGTTGCACGTCGGGCGATAGTCGTGAATAAGTCTTGAATGCTTTACCAATTTTTACACCCGCTGTTGTTTAAGGCCGACGCCGAAACCGCACATAATTTGTCGATCACTGCGCTGAAATTTGCGCCTATTCCAACACTCGGTTCGAAAAGTGATGTGCTGGCTCAGAATTTTGCAGGTTTGCGCTTTGCAAATCCTGTGGGCCTTGCGCCCGGCTATGATAAAAATGCTCAAGTTCCGGTGGAAATATTGCGCCTTGGCTTTGGCTTTACCGAAGTAGGGACGCTCACGCCGCTGCCGCAAGAAGGCAACCCAAAGCCACGCTTGTTCCGTTTGGTTGAGGATAAAGCGGTCATCAACCGAATGGGTTTTAACAATGCAGGGCAGGATGCGGCGATTGCCCGTCTGCGCAACATACCGGACGATGCTTTAATCGGACCACTTGGTATAAACATTGGGGCAAACAAGGATAGCGCCGACCGCATCGCCGATTATGTCATTGGCGTGCGCAATATGGAACCGCTGGCGGATTATTTGACCGTAAATATTAGCTCGCCCAACACCCCGGGGCTTCGGGCGCTGCAAGATAAAGCTGCGCTGGATGATTTGCTGGCGCAAGTGATGGCGGCGCGGGCCCAGGGTACGCCTGTGTTCTTAAAAGTCGCCCCTGACCTTCAGCCAGCCGATATCGACGATATTGTTACCGTCGCCATGTCGCGCGGTATTGCCGCCCTAATCATATCTAATACGACCATCGCACGTCCGGCGCTTGCGTCCCGCTACGCAGGAGAAGCAGGCGGCCTTTCAGGCGCGCCGTTGCGCGACATGGCGCAGCAACGTCTGGTGGACTTCCGCAAGGCAAGTGGTGGGCAAATCGGCCTCATTGGCGTTGGCGGCATCGCCTCAGCGCAAGACGCATATGCCCGCATCAGGGCCGGGGCTTCATTAGTGCAAATTTACAGCGCGCTTGTATATCAAGGTCCAGGTCTCGCCCGCAGGATCAATAAACAGCTGCAGAAGCTTTTGCAGGCCGACGGTTTTGTCAATATTTCGGACGCAGTCGGCGTCGATGGATAAATCCGCGCTTGGCTTTGCATAGGTTAGGAGGCTAGGTTGATCCTATGAAAAAAACATTGTTCGCGATCACGGCGTTGGCCGTATTTTTTGCCCAGCCTGTTGCCGCTGAAAATATAGGCGTAACGTCGTCGGCTGACCCGCGCGTCACGGATGCGGGGATGGAGATGCTGCGCCAGGGTGGCTCCGCTGCGGACGCTGCTATGGCTATGATGCTAACGCTGACGGTGGTTGAACCGCAATCCAGCGGCATTGGTGGCGGCGGCTTCCTGCTGTATCAGGATAATGCCAAGGGCATATTGTCAACGATCAATGGCCGCGAGACTGCGCCAGCCGCAGCAACTTCGGACAGGTTCGTTGGGCCGAATGGCAAGCCGCTTGGTTTTCTTGAGGCGTTTCAGGGTGGCCGGTCTGTTGGCGTACCTGGCAATGTACAGCTGATGGCGCAAGCGCACCAAAAATGGGGCAAACTGCCTTGGGCAACGATATTCAAACCCGCCATTCGGCTCTCGCAGAAGGGTTTCATTGTTAACAAGACGCTTGAATCGCGCTTGGCGGCTATTCAGGGGCTTTGGCCTAATTTTGATGAAGCGCGCACGACATATTGGCGGGATGGAAAGCCTTTAAAAGCAGGGATGACGTTTAAAAATCCCAAACTTGCGGCAACCTTGGCGCTGCTGGCCAAAAAAGGGTCGGATGCGTTTTACACCGGGCCGATCGCTAGCCAGATTGTATATGCCGTCACCACGAGCAAACTTAGCCCCGGCGACATGACGATGACTGATCTTGCGCAATATCGCGCCAAGGAACAGCAAGCGGTGTGCGCACCCTATCGTGTATATGTAGTTTGCGGCATGGCGCCGCCGTCATCCGGTGCCACGACTGTGCTTCAGATCTTGGGCACTCTGCAACGCTTTGACCTGAGCGCGATCGGCAAGGACAGTCCGCAAAGCTGGTATTTGATTGGCCAAGCGATGCAGCTTGCTTATGCTGACCGCGAAAAATATCTGGGTGATGATGCGTTTGTAAACGTGCCGGTCGCAGGGCTTCTGAACCCTGAATATATCAAAGAGCGCTCTGCATTGATTGACCCCGAAAAGGCACGTGCCGATTATCCTGCGGGTAACCCGCCCGGCGCCGCCCCACGCACGACCGCTATTTCAAGCGAAGTTGCTGGCACGACGCACTTCACGGCGGTCGACAAAAATGGAAATATCGCCAACATGACCTCCACGATTGAAGGTCCCTTTGGCAGCCAATTGATGGCCGGCGGCTTTTTCCTGAACAATGAACTGACCGACTTCACCTTTGCGCCCGAAAAGGACGGGGCGCCGGTGGCTAACCGCGTAGTAGGGGGCAAACGGCCTTTGTCGTCAATGGCGCCCACGGTCGTGTTTGATCGCGACGGCCGTGCCGTGCTTGCCTTAGGTTCAGCCGGTGGCAAACGCATTATCATGCATGTCACCAAGACGCTGATTGGTGTAATTGAGTTTGGCCTTCCCCTCCAACAGGCGATTGATTTGCCGAACATGTATTTTGGCGGCGGTGGCCTTGAGGTTGAACAGAATAGCATGTTGTCCGCCATGGCCGACGGACTTGGTAAATTTGGACAAAAGGTTCGTCCGGTCGATCTGGGTTCAAAGGTCAATGGTGCGCAGCGTATTGGTAATAGCTGGACAGGTGCTGCCGACCCGCGCAGTGAAGGTACGTCGGCGACTATAGACGCCAATGGCAAGGTAAAAGTGACCGTGCCAAGGTCAATTGACGAAGCGCCTACGGAGGATGTCGGTTGATAGCGACGGCACGTTGCGTCGAACCCATTTGCGCGCTAGCATAATGAGATATAGGTCGGACAGTGGGCCGTATGGAGTTCCTTAGGAGAGAATAGTGGCTGCCGAGCAATTCGACGATTTTGACAGCTTCCCCAACCTTGTAACGATGTTTTTTGCACGTGCGCGACATCGTGGTGACGCCCCGTTTTTATGGGCAAAGCATGATGGTGCGTGGCAATCCATCAGCTGGTCGGACGTCGCCCGACAAGTTGCCGCTTTTGCAAAATCGCTGCGTCAGCTGGGTCTGGAAAAGGGCGACCGCGTCATGCTGGTTTCCGAAAACCGGCCCGAATGGTGCATCGCGGATTTGGGCATAATGGCGGCAGGATGCGTGACCGTGCCGACATATGTGACCAACACCGAGCGCGACCATCAGCATATCTTGGACAACAGCGAAGCGCGCGCGGTTGTCGTGTCTACGGCAAAGCTGGCCAAGACATTGATGCCGGCGGCCTTACGGTCGTCGCAAGCCGAGTTCATCATCACCATGGAGCCGCAGCCAGCGATGCAACATGGGCAGTTGTCGTTGCACCACTGGTCCAGCATGGTGAACGGCACCGATGCAGATGTGCGTGCCAGTGAAGCCGCCATGGCTTCGGTAACGCGCGATGATTTGGCGTGTATTATCTACACCAGCGGTACTGGCGGTGCCCCGCGTGGCGTTATGCAGCAGCATGGCGCGATCTTGCACAATGCCGATGGCGCCGCTGCGGTTTTGCGCGAGGATTTTGGGCTCGACGAAGAGGAGGTTTTCTTGTCCTTCCTGCCCTTGTCACATGCCTATGAACATAGCGGTGGGCAGTTTCTCCCCATCGGGGTCGGCGCGCAGATTTATTATGCCGAAGGGTTGGAAAAGCTGGCCTTGAACATAGAAGAGACGCGACCAACGGTCATGGTTGTCGTTCCCCGGCTATTTGAGGTGTTGCGCCAGCGAATGATCAAGGCAGTCGAGAAGCAGGGCAAGTTTCCAAGCTATCTGCTCGACAAGGCGCTCACTATTGGCGAGCGTGATTATTCCGGCCGCAAACGTCTAAGCGATGCGCCGATGCGTTTGCTTTTATCGCGCACAATCAAGCCAAAGATTCAAGGTCGCTTTGGTGGCCGAATGAAGGCGATGGTTTCCGGTGGCGCGCCGCTGAATCCCGACATTGGCGTGTTTTTCCAGTCCTTGGGCATTACCTTGCTGCAAGGCTATGGTCAGACTGAGTCCGGCCCGGTTATCAGCTGCAACCGGCCCAAAGCTGGTATCAAGATGGACACTGTTGGTCCGCCGCTGAAAAACACTGAGGTCAAAATTGCCGAGGATGGTGAAATTTTGGTGCGCGGTCCTTTGGTGATGAAGGGATATTGGCGCAACAAGGCCGAAACTGACCGCGTCATAAAGGACGGATGGCTGCACACTGGCGATATCGGCCATATCGATCATCGCGGCCGAATTGCCATTACGGACCGCAAAAAAGACCTGATCATAAATGACAAGGGCGACAACATAGCACCGCAAAAGATCGAGGGTATGCTGACGCTTCAGCCTGAGATTTTGCAAGCGATGGTGTCAGGTGACAAGCGCCCGTATATTGTCGGGCTGATCGTCCCTGACCCCGAATGGGCGGTGGAATGGGCGCATGGGCAGGACATTAAATTTGATTTTACCGAGCTGCAAGCCAATCCGCAGTTCCGCGCCGCTGTGCGCTCTGCAGTTGACCGCGTAAACGCAGACGTCTCCGTGACTGAAAAGGTACGCCAGTTCGAATTTACCGATGAACCGTTTTCAATCGAGAATGGCGAAATGACGCCGAGCATGAAAATCCGGCGTCATATCATTCGCGAGCGTTACACGGCGCGCGTCAATGCCATGTACAAGGATTAAGCAAGGTGCTGTAGTTTGACGATGGGTTCTAAGTTATTCTGCGCCCATACCAAAAATTCAACATTGCCTTGCGGCCCGGTGATGGGGCTGGTGGTGAGTTCGTGCACTGTCCAATTTTTTTCGACCAACCACATTTTAATCTCGTTGCAAACGCGTGCGTGGACGTCTGGGTCCCTGACCACACCGCCTTTGCCAACTTCTTCGCGGCCCGCCTCAAACTGGGGCTTGATGAGCGCAATCAACTGCGCCCCAGTCTTTGCAAAAGTGAGCGGCCGATCGAGCACTTTGGCAAGCCCGATGAAGCTTGCATCGCATACGATGAGGTCGACGGGTTCTGGTATATGCGCTTCGGTTAAAATACGTGCGCTCGTCTGTTCATGGACGATTACCCGGGGGTCTTGGCGTAGCTTCCACGCCAACTGGTTTGTGCCGCTATCGACAGCATAGACGCGCGCCGCGCCATGTGTAAGCAGCACATCGGTAAAGCCACCGGTTGATGAACCGACGTCGATTGCAACATTGCCGGTCACATCGATCGCGAAGACCTCAAGCGCATGTGCGAGCTTGATACCGCCGCGGGAGACCCATGGGTGGTCGCTGCCTCGAACGCTGATGTCCGCATCCTCGGCGATTTGCTGTCCTGGCTTTTGCGCTTTTGCTTCACCAATATAGACATGGCCAGCCATCACCAGCGCCTGCGCGCGGGTCTTGCTTTCGGCAAGGCCGCGATCAACGATCATCTGATCCAGTCGTGTTTTTTTGGTCGCCATGTCGCAACACGCTAGCGGACCGAAGGGGATTTGGCCATAAGACAACATCATGCAAACCCGTCACCTGACCCTTTTCGCCATGTTGGCGCTCGCCGCGTGCGTTTCGCCACCCCCTCCACCTGCGCCAAAGACAGTATCCGCGCCTCCGGGCGCTGCTGCAATGGCCCCAGCGCCTGCATTGACGGGTGATTGGAATGACTGGCCTTTCACGCCCGGGGATTGGACCTATAGCCGCGACAGCCGGGGTTCAGTTGGACAGTTCGGAGTTCTGGGTCGAACGGCAATGCTTAGCTTGCGTTGCGATATGCAGACGCGGCGCGTCACTTTGTCGCGAGAGGCATCGGCGCCGGCACAGCATATGGTCATACGGACGTCGTCAATGACAAAGCAGTTGCCCGCCCAGCTAACTGGCGGAATGCACGCTTATGTTGCGGCAGAAATTATGACGAACGATCCGATTTTGGATGCCATGGCTTTTAGCCGCGGGCGGATATTGGTCGAAGCAGAGGGGCAGCAGCCCGTTATCCTGCCATCATGGGCCGAAATTGCGCGCATTATTGAAGATTGTCGAGGATGATTTGAAGCGGCATATATTGCCGCGCAGAACCCCAATTCTTAAACGAAAAAAAATATAATTCAAGACTTGTTTAACACTGCGGATTGATTCAATTTCAGTCCTGCGGAGGGCAGATATATGTTTGAAGCACGCAAATTCCATTCAACGAAAGGAGGTGATCCGATGTCTCATGGTTCAGTTAAGAGGTCGGATAATTCCGTTCGGGAGATCGGCCGCTGAGCACATCAGCGATGCCGCTCACGGCATGAAAGCAACTTCCGGCAGCGGGCGTCCGACCGCTGACCCATGTTTAAGGGCCGCTGATTCAATACAGCGGCCCTTTTCTAGATTTATTGTTCCGATATCATGCGGTGCATACGGCGAACCGATCGTCATTCTTGCCATGCAAAGCTTTTTGTCGAACAATGGTGGCATATTGTGATGGAATGCCTACATCAGTCACTCGGGCTTTTAGGATATTGATAACATGCAGTTCGTACGTGTTAGCTGGAAAATTTTGGTTGGTTTAAAAGACCTCCTTGTTCTTTTGTTCATGCTTTTGTTTTTCGCCGCTATTTTTGCGTTGCTGAATGCAAGTCCAAACCCCGCGATGGTTCGCGACGGCGCCTTGCTGCTCAAGCTGGAAGGCGTCGTGTCCGAGCAACCTGCGGAAATTGACACGCTCACGACCCTGACATCATCGGCTGCGTCCGTTGGTGAAATGCGTCAGCGCGACATTGTCCGTGCGTTGAAACTTGCTGAGACAGATGACCGCGTAAAGGCTGTCGTCGTGGACATGGACCGCTTTATGGGGGGCGGGCAAGCCAGCCTTGCCGCCATTGGTAGCAGCCTCGATGGGGTAAAAAAGGCGGGCAAGCCAGTGTACGCGTTTGCCACGGCCTATACCGATGACAGTTATCAGCTTGCGGCGCATGCGACGCAGATATGGATGGACCCACTTGGTGGCGCCATGTTGACTGGACCAGGCGGTTCGCAACCCTATTTTAAAGGCTTGCTTGACCGATTGGGCGTGAAGGCCAACATCTATCGTGTTGGGACGTATAAGAGCGCGGTTGAACCCTTTATGCGCTCCGATCAGTCAGAGGCATCAAAGGCCGCGATCAAGGGTGTCTATGACGAAATCTGGGGCCAGTGGAAAGCCGCTGTCGCCAAGGCTCGTCCGCAGGCGCGATTGGAACAGATGCTGACGGATCCGGCTGCGGCGGTTGAAGGTGCGCAGGGTAATCTTGCCCAATTGGCCTTGTCCAGTAAGCTGGTGGACACATTGGGCGACCGTGTCGCCTTTGGCAAATTTGTGGCGAGTAAGGTCGGCGCTGACGACAAGAAGACGACTGGCGGCTTTGCAAATACGCCGATGGATGCGTTTCTTGCGCATTATGGTCCGGCGTCTGCGGGTAAGCAGATTGGCGTAATTACAATCGCTGGAACCATAGTGGATGGCGAAGGCGGCCCAGGTTCTGCGGCTGGCGATACAGTTAGCGGATTGATTTACGATGCCTTGGATAACAAGGATTTGAAGGCACTCGTCGTGCGTGTGGATTCGCCTGGCGGATCTGTTATGGCATCGGAGAAAATACGGCTCGCCATTGAAGCTGCGAAAGCGAAGAAAATTCCCGTAATAGTCTCAATGGCCAATTTGGCCGCAAGCGGCGGATATTGGATTTCCCTTCCCGCAGATGTAATTTTCGCTGACCCATCGACCATCACCGGTTCAATTGGTATATTTGCTGTCATCCCGAGTGCCGAGGTAGGCCTCGCCAAAATTGGTGTGAATGCCGATGGCGTCAAAACGACCCCATTATCCGGTGAGCCTGACGTTCTGAATGGCTTTAGCCCAGAGTTTGACCGCGTAGCGCAAAGCGCAATTGAAAATGGCTATCGCCAGTTTCTGAACCGCGTGGCCGCTGCACGAAAGAAAACACCGGCGCAGGTTGATGCCATTGCACAAGGCCGCGTTTGGGCCGGCGGCACGGCGCGTCGGCTTGGCCTTGTAGACCGCACCGGCGGTATGAACGATGCGTTCGCGGAAGCTGCAAAGCGGGCAGGTTTGAAATCTGACGGCTGGCATGCGGAATATATCGAGCCACCCGTCAGTTTCACCGAAACCTTGCTTCAGGGATTGATGCCAAAGCGGGCACAGGCGACTGCGCCGATGGACATTTTTGCCCATGCCGCATGGCAGCAAAACCTGTTTGCACAACGCGTAGCGCGTGATCTGAACATGCTTACGGGGGTAAAGGGCGTGCAAGCTGCCTGCTTGGAATGCGGGGACTTCGCTTCGCCAGCGCCGTCGCCAACGGACAAAAGCTGGCTGGCGATTTTGATTAAGGCGATTAGCTAATATATCTGCGCGGTAAAGGTTTAAGGCTTTATCGCGCAGATCAAGCCCGAAGATGTCGCAACACCCAGAATTGCGGGGTCTTGCAGAGACCGCGTCCGCCGAAGAAATTCCTCAAGGGTTACTTTGCGCATGTCCTGTCCATGCAGTTTTTTCAAACCGTTGAGCCTGTTCAACTGAGCCAGCGAAAGCCGGTCGACCATGCGGTCCGCCATGCATGCTGCGATAGGTTTGGATAGGCCTGCATCTGTCAACGCAATGCGGATACGAGTTTCTGGCGTGGCACAAGCCGAAAGCGCTAGCAGCAACGTTAAGCTGCCCAGCGCTATCGGTTTCATGTGTCATGTTCCTTTGCGCGCTCAACGCATTCAAGAATAATGCGTTTTGCGTCCTTTTCGTCTCCCCAACCATTCAACTTGGCCCATTTCCCGGGCTCCAGATCCTTATAATGGGTGAAGAAATGCTCAATCTGCTGAAGGACGATTGGCGGCATGTCTTTATAGGTGGCAACTTCTGAATAATATGGAAAAGTCTCGTTCACCGGAACACAAAGCAGTTTTTCATCGCCGCCCTTGTCATCTTCCATCATTAGTACGCCAATCGGGCGGCATTTTACGACCGCACCGGCAATGATGGGCGAACGTGCGACAACAAGCGCATCAAGTGGATCACCATCTTCGCCCAATGTATGCGGTACAAAGCCGTAGTTGGCGGGGTAGCGCATTGGCGTGTGCAAGAAACGGTCAACAAACAACGCACCTGAGGCCTTGTCGAATTCATATTTCACTGGCTCGCCGCCAATGGGCACTTCGATCAGGACATTGAGGCTTTCGGGCACGTTGTCGCCCGCGGGGATTAAATCAATACGCATGGGAGAATGCTTTCACTTTGTTATCTCTTGGGACGCCGCGGGCTGAGGAGACGGTCAATTGCGGTCTCGCCTTGGCCTATTGCTTCGAGGTGCGGATAGCGCAAGCCACCTGAATAGGCGATGTCTATTTGCGTATAACGTTTGTTGCGCTCGATGAGTAATCGGACAGGTGTCTTATTGTCTTTTGCGGCCTTGATTGCGCTGGTCAGGCCGTCCTTGGAATAGGCATAGCCATCCACAGCAATGATCTTGGCACCGCTGACGATATTCGCTTTAAATGCAGGGCTGTTCCACATCACAGAGGTGACGGTCGCGTCCTTGTTCAAAGTGATCCCAAGCGAGTGGGTTAGGTTGAAAACATTGCTTTCCTTCATCGATTCCTTGTCGAAGATATTGGGTTCTTCTTTCCAGACAAGCTTGTACCCGCCCTTTTCCAGTCCGGTGAGCGGCGCTGGCTGGCCGGGTTGGCGCAATTTGGTGTCGAGGAACTTTGCCCAATCATATGGCTGCACAGCATTCAATGTGCGGACAACTTCGTCAAAATCATAGGTCAGCACGCCCCAATCGGCGTCGCGCACGCCAAAAAAAGCCTTGGCAAAATCATCCAGAGACTTTTTGCCCTTGGACAATTGGCGAATGGTCATGTCGGCGTCGAGCCAGATAAGCGAGCTTTCGTTATAATAATCCTCGCCACGGGCTTGGCTGGCAAATGGTTTTGGTTTTCGTGCGCCAAAGATCGGATCATGCGTGGTGTCTTCAACCGATCGCCACGTCCGGCCCGGCTGCTCAGCGTAAAATCCGGCATATTTGGCCCACTCACCAAGAACCATTTCCTTGGACTGCAACCCTGAGCGCGCGCCGAGGACCAAGTCCCAAAAACTCGTCTGCCCTTCATACACCCAAAGCAAATTGTCACGCATCGGCGTGGAATAATCGGGTGTCCACATCGTCGCAGGACGGCGGAACTTTCCATTCCAACTATGCGTGAATTCATGCGGCAAAAGGCCGCGTTCCGACATATTGTCATCCCACTCCGTGAAATAATCGGTCTCGCGCGTATTTTCCGAACTGCGATGATGCTCAAGGCCGACGCCGCCAAGCTCTTCGGTCAGACCAAGCAGAAATTCATATCGGTCAAAACGCTTTGATCCAAACAGCAATAAAGATTCGTCAACCAAGGCACGGTGCGCGGCAATCTGCTCTGGCTTCGCTTCCAGATATTTCGCGTTATCCGCCCAGACGTTAAGCGTGACGTTATTCCCCAGATCCCATTTCTTGTAATGCGGGCCAGCAAACATAGGGCTGTCCACCAATGTTTCAAAATCTGTGACGCTATACTCAATTTGGTTACCCGTAATCTTGGCGCCATCAAGCGCAGCAACCCCAGTCCAGCCCTCTGGCAGGGTGATCGACGGCTTCACCTGAATGGCACGGGTGAAATGCCCGGCGGGGTACAACGCGACCTGTTCCCACTGCACATTCAGCATATTTGGCGTGACGTTAATGCGCCCTTCGCTTTCGCGCACCGGCGCGGTGAATTGGAATTCCACATCGACCGATGCCGTCCCTGCGGGCACATCTACATGAAAGGCGTAAACCTGCACGGGATCCCGGGTCCAACGTAAAGCATTACCACCAGCGCGGATCATTAGGCCGGTCATTTCGGCCAATGCTCCCCGCGGCCCATGCTTACCTGGCAGCCATTGTGGATAAAGCAAAATGAGCGGTTTGCCCTGTTCAACTGGAATTGTCTGGCGCACGTGGAAAATGGCGCGATCAATATCGGTCGCATCCACTTGTAAGGTCATAGTCGTCGTTAGGGGGCGGTCCTGCGGCTCAGGAATCGCAGATACAATCGGCACCGGTTGCGGCGCACTGTTTTCCGCATATGCTGCGGAAATGAGGCTAGCGGAAAGGGCGAAAGCGGCAAGTGCGCGCGATAAAGTGCGTGGATTCATGTCCCCAACTTTGGCGAATGCGCTGCGCTGCGTCCAGCCCTATTCCACTAACAACAATTAGCCGCTAGGGCGCTTTATGATGGCAAAGATACAGACACCCCAAGCCGTGCGCGGCACGCAGGATATGTTCGGTGAAACCGAGGAACGCTTCGCGCATGTTGTTGCTACCTTTGAACGCGTGCGACGGCTTTATGGATTTAAGGGCCTTCAGTTGCCGGTTATTGAGCCGACGGCTGTGTTTTCACGCAGCCTTGGTGAGGCTACCGATGTCGTGTCGAAGGAAATGTACAGTTTCGAAGACCGCGGCGGCGATTCCATCACGCTGCGGCCCGAATTTACCGCTGGTATTGCGCGCGCCTATCTGACCAATGGTTGGCAACAATTTGCACCGATGAAATTGTCAGTGCATGGACCATTGTTCCGCTATGAACGCCCACAAAAGGGCCGTTATCGGCAGTTTCACCAGATCGATGCCGAAATAATCGGCGCTGCAGAGCCCGCCGCTGACGTAGAATTGCTCGTTATGGCAGATCAGTTGCTCAAGGAATTGGCCATCAACGATGGCGTGACATTGCAGCTCAATACGCTTGGTGATACGCCAAGCCGCGATGCATGGCGTGCTGCCTTGGTTGGTTATTTCAATGACCATAAAAATGCATTGTCTGAAGACAGCCTCGCGCGGCTAGAGAAAAACCCACTGCGTATATTAGACAGCAAAGACCCCACGGACCGCCCCGTTGCTGACGCGGCGCCGGTGATCGACGACTATCTTTCGGGTGAAGCGCAGGATTTCTTCGGAGCAGTCACCGCTGGTCTCGATGCCGCTGGCGTTGCGTGGACGCGAAATGCTGCTTTGGTGCGCGGCCTCGATTATTACCGCCACACCGCGTTTGAATTTGTGACCGACCGGCTGGGTGCGCAAGGCACCGTGCTTGGTGGCGGGCGCTATGATGGCTTAATCGAGAATCTCGGAGGACCAGCAACGCCTGCAGTTGGCTGGGCTGCGGGGATCGAGCGGTTGGCGATGTTGATTGAACAATTGCCCGTTCAGCAGCTTGAGGCCATGATCGTTTTGGAAAATGACGAAGGACTTGGTCAGGCCTTTGCTCTTCTGCGGCAGCTCCGCCAAGCAGGGATTTCCGCAGACATGATCGCAACGGGGTCACCCAAAAAACGATATGACAAAGCCGTTAAGCAAAATCCTGCGGCAATTTTGCGCGTGAACGAGCATGGTTATTACGGCTTTTCGGGTGAAGATACCAACAGCCCACTTATGAATTTTCTTAAGTCGCTTGCCGCTTGAAAATCTCCCCGCACCGTATTGCGCAAATTGAATCGCGCTTTTCCGAGCTTGAGGCGCGGATGGCTTCGGGGCAGCTTGAAGGCGATGGCTTTGTCGCTGCGTCCAAGGAGTATTCCGAACTTGAGCCTGTGGCCAAAGCGGCGGCAGAGGTCCGGCGGTTGCGTACAGAAATCGAAACGCTTGAGCATATGGCTCAGGATTCCTCCGACCCTGATTTGCAC
>Ga0209444_10000518_pt1 | contig 21217 bp, 21 predicted proteins | sample LauGreFaBDMM15DN_2_FD_188215 | JGI IMG/M metagenome (GOLD analysis project Ga0209444, IMG submission 188215) | Freshwater lake microbial communities from Lake Michigan, USA - Fa13.BD.MM15.DN (SPAdes) (version 2) | ecosystem: Environmental > Aquatic > Freshwater > Lake | place: Lake Michigan... | reverse complement strand
CGGTCCAGTGGCAGTGTAATACAAGGACAATCCATCTTTCGTTGCACATAAAATGTCTTTCACGACAAAAGCATGGTTCGTTAATTTTTGCTTCAATTGCCCATTGAAATCGAACAAGTACAGGTTGTTGAATCCATCGCGCTCAGAAATCCATAGGAAATCATTGGATTTATCGCTTGGGAAGAACAACGGATGCTCTGGTTCAATCCATTTGTCGTTTTTCTCCTCAAACAACGTTTTGACAAACTTTCCTGTTTTAGCAGAATAAACATTCAACCACATGTGATTTTGATCCCGGTTTACTTCTGCCACGACGATGAATTGTTCATCTGGTGTAATGGTTAAATTGGTAAAGTAATCGTCCGCCGCTCCACGAGGAGAGATGTATACCGTTTTTTTCGATTTCACGTTGTAGATACCTACACGCGGTTTCTCAGATTTTTGTCCAGCCATCGGATATTTAATGGAAACCAAGGAAGCTGGTGTGGTGTTGACATCCAACAATGGATAATTGTGCACATCTGTCTCGTCTTTTTGGTAGAATGCCAGAACGTTTCCTTTGCTTGACCAAAAAATTCCACCAGAGATACCAAATTCATTGCGTGCAATGGACTGTCCAGAGACGATGTTTTTGTTTGTGTTTTTCGTCACTGCGCGACCGTCGACAAATAAATTGTTATCAATCGTGTAAGCCAATTGATTCGAAGCTGAGTGATACGAATGGTTAGCGGAGTTTTCTACTGTTTTTTTAAGGATTTTCCCTGTTTTCATTTTGATGTCAAAACTGGCGATGCTTTGTCCGTCGTTTAGGAGCAAGGTCGTTTCGTTTGTCCATTCTACCCCAAAGAAATTCCCGAAGGATGAGCCCAAAATTTTGTTGATTTCATCGATGGTGATCAGCTCTACTGACTTATCGTTAGCGACAGACGATTGATACATCGTTTTGTAGTCTTTGCTACACGTTGAGTATTCGCTGTCGTTCATCCACAGGAAATTAATCACACGGTCGGGAGAAACACTACGTTGTAGTAGAACGGACTCTTTTACTGTCATCTCTTTTTTCTGAGCGAAGGCAAAAGGTGTTAAGAGTAATATGAAAGGAAGGATTAGTCGTTTCATGCGCGTTGTATAAATTGATTAAAAAATTGTTCAAGTGGTTTTCCAGCTTCGTAGCATGATAGCATGATTTGATCAAGGTCTTCGGAAAGCACTTGTTCAGCTGGGAATTCGGCATAAAAATACCATTGTTTGTTAAAGATGAGGTTTTCGTCTTGTGCTGCTTCTTTTAGGTGAGCCGGCAGGATTTTGTTTTTCTCACCGAGGATTTCGCCGAAGGTCTTTTTGAATATCTTGGATTCGTAAATGGAACGAAACTCATCCATGTTAGCGGCAATTCCTTCGCGCACAGCTTCAAGATCCTCTTTATCGATTTCATAGATTCCTCCGTAGGCGCGAACGTGCTCCGGACTCAGTTCAAAGTAAATGCCGTTTACCGCCTTGCTTTTTTTACCATTTGGCGCCACCACTGCTGAACACATTAACTTATAGGGTGTTTTATCCTTTGAAAAACGAATGTCCCGATTGATGCGAAAAACGCAATCTTTTGATTGTAAATCTGCAAATGCAGCATCTTTTTTCGCCAATTTATCGATGAGGTGTTGGGTAAACGCATAAAACGGTTTCTTTACGGATGTTTCGTAGCGTTTGCGATTTTCATCGAACCAATTTTTGTGGTTGTTTCCTGCGAGTTCGATAAAGAAATGAAGGTAATCTTCGGTAAAAAATGACATAGGACGAAGATAAAGAAAATCCGAAGAAGGAACTCAGAAAAAGCGAACAAAAAGCTATTGCACGATTAAACTAGAATGTGTATCTTTGCACCCGATTAATTAATAATTAAAAATAATCTTATGAATTCTTACGAAACTGTTTTCATTTTAACTCCCGTTTTGTCTGATGATCAGGCAAAGGAAGCAGTACAGAAATTCGAAGGTGAGATTAAATCACTTGGTGGTTCAATCATACATTCGGAGAACTGGGGTTTGCGCAAGTTGGCGTACCCAATCCAGAAAAAATCCACTGGTTTCTACTTTCTAGTAGAATTCCAAGCGGAAGGAAATGTTGTTGCTGATTTCGAATTGATGATGAAGCGAGATGAACGAGTTTTACGTTTTTTAACGGTAAAAATGGACGTTGATCATGTTACATACTCAGTGAAAAGACGCGCAAAAGCTGGAGCTACTGCCTAACTAATTGTTAACCCTAAAAAATTAAAAGAGATGTCAAACGATATTCGCTATCTAACCCCGATTAATATTGATATTAAGAAGGACAAGTACTGCCGTTTTAAAAAGAGCGGAATTAAATTTATTGATTACAAAGATGCAAGCTTCTTGTTGAAATTGATAAATGAACAAGGTAAAATTCTTCCACGTCGTATCACTGGTACTTCTGCGAAATACCAAAAGAGAGTCAACAAAGCGATCAAACGTGCTCGTCACCTTGCGATCCTTCCATACGTTGGTGATATGTTGAAATAATCATTTGTTGAACAGAAAAACTGAAAAGTCATGGAAATTATCTTAAAGAAAAACGTTGATAAATTAGGTTACGCAAACGAAATCGTTTCCGTAAAACCTGGATACGGTCGTAACTTCTTGATTCCTCAAGGTTACGCGACGCTTGCTACGGCTAGCGCGAAAAAAGCACACGCAGAGATTATGCGTCAAAAATCTCACAAAGAATCTAAGAATTTAGCTGAAGCTCAAGAATTGGCTGCTAAAATCGCTGATATTACGATCACTATCGCTACGAAAGCTGGTGAAAACGGTAAAATCTTTGGTTCTGTTAATACGGTTCAATTGGCTGATGCACTTCGTGCACTTGGACATGATATCGACCGTAAATCATTGAAAATTAAAGATGAGCCAATCCGCGAGATTGGAACATACGAAGTTGAAGCGAACATTTACAAAGGTGTTAAGCAAGTATTCAAATTCGAAGTGGTAAGCGAATAAGCTTCATCATAAAAAAGTTAAAAACTCTTTCCATTTGGAAGGAGTTTTTTTTTGCCTTCATTTCGCTTTGACATAGAAAACAATTAACTTAGTCCTGCACAGTTTGATATGGAAAAAGCACACGTTTATTGGTTTTTTGGACTATCTGGATCGGGGAAATCGACCATGGCGGATGCGTTCGCAGTATATTTAAAAGTAAGTGGTGAGTCCATACTGAGACTGGACGGTGATCAACTAAGAACTGGACTCAACAAGGACTTGGGATTTTCAAGTGAAGACCGTCTGGAAAATGTACGTCGAGCTGCAGAGATTGCTAAGTTATCGCTGGCACAGGGGATGTCTGTTGTTGCGTCTTTCATTACGCCTGAGGAAATCCATCGAAAAAAAGCAAGGGAAATACTTGGGACAAAAGTCCACTTGATTTTTGTGGATGCATCCATGGAAACCTGCAGACAACGAGATGTCAAGGGATTGTATCACCAAGAGGGAAAAGGCAATATTCAACAATTTACGGGAGTTTCGGCTCCCTTTGAACGTCCAATGGATGCAGATATGATTATTTCCACAGAAGAAAAATCGGTGGAGGAATGCCTCGATGTGTTGGAACAACAGTTTAAGTTAAGCAAGGCATGAAGTATCGCCTGAACTATTTACAAGAATTGGAAACGGAGGCAGTTTTTGTCATTCGTGAGGTCTTTGCGCAATTCCAACATCCCTGTATTCTATTTTCTGGTGGAAAAGATTCGATTGTCTTAACGCATTTAGCTGTCAAAGCATTTGCACCTGGACCCATTCCATTTCCTTTGTTACACATAGATACGGGACATAATTTTCAAGAAACGTTAGACTTTCGCGATGAATTGGCAGAAAAACGAGCTTTTCGTTTAGTGGTAGGAAAAGTAGAAGATTCGATTGTGCGTCAAACAGTAAGCGAAGAAGCTGGTCCGAATGCAAACCGTAATCGAGCACAATCCATCACCTTATTGGAAAACATGGAATTACTTGGATTTGATGCGGCCATGGGTGGAGGCAGGAGAGATGAAGAAAAGGCACGAGCGAAGGAACGCTTCTTCTCGCACCGAGATGCCTTTGGACAATGGGATCCAAAAAATCAAGGACCAGAAATATGGAACTTGTACAATGGACGAAAGAATGAAGGGGAACAATTTCGCGTGTTCCCGATTAGTAACTGGACGGAATTAGATATTTGGGAATACATTCTACAAGAACAAATCGAATTGCCAAGATTGTATTTTTCTCACCGAAGAAACTGTGTCAAACGCAAGGGCAGTATCTTAGCCGATTCACCATTCTTGCTTCCACATCCGAATGATGAAAAAGCGGAACTAAGCGTGCGATTCCGAACCATTGGGGACATGACTATTAGTGGTGCAATGGAATCCAGTGCATCCACCGTAAGTGAAATCATCGCGGAATTAAAGGAAATGAATCAATCGGAACGAGGTGGACGTTCGGACGATTTTCGTTCCGAATCTTCGATGGAGGACCGTAAAAAAGAAGGGTATTTCTGATGAACGGTACGAAGGACATATTGCGTTTCACGACTGCAGGAAGCGTGGATGACGGGAAAAGCACCTTGATTGGACGCTTGCTCTACGATTGTGAACAAATCCCACAGGATCAAATAGAACTTGTTCAACGAATCTCGGAGCGCAAAGGATTAACAGAAATCGATTTATCGCTATTTACAGATGGATTAAAAGATGAACGAGCTCAAGGGATTACTATTGATGTCGCATACCGTTATTTTACCACGGAAAAACGTAAATTCATTATTGCGGATACGCCGGGGCACCTTCAGTATACGCGAAATATGGTTACGGGCGCTTCAACAGCAAATGCAGCCATCATTCTAATTGATGCACGAAAAGGTGTGCTAGAACAAACACGCAGACATAGTTTTATTGCTTCCTTATTGCACATTCAACATTTGATTGTCTGCGTCAATAAAATGGACTTAGTTGACTTTAGTAAAGCACAGTTTGATCAGATTTCGGCTTCTTTCTTGGATTTTTCTGCCAAACTAGATATTATAGATGTTCAGTTCATACCAATATCTGCTTTACAAGGGGATAATGTGGTGCATCGTTCGGAAAAGATGACTTGGTTTCAAGGTGCAACGTTGCTGCATACGCTTGAAAATTTATCTGTCGCAAATGAAGTGAATCAAATTGATTTTCGATTTCCCGTTCAACATCCGATTCGAGTGGATGAAGGATCCGTTCAGGATTACCGGGCTTATGCGGGACAAATCGCTAGTGGGATCATTCGTGTGGGGGATGAAGTGCAAGTATTACCTGGAGATGCCAGAACGACGGTTAAAACTATCCAAGGAATGAATGGAAATGTAACTGAAGCGTGTGCCCCACAATCTATTTCGATCGTTCTAGCCGATGAATTTGATATTTCCCGTGGCGACATGATTGTTAAACCAACGAACCAGGCAGAACAATTAAGTCAGTTTTCGGCTATGTTGTGTTGGATGAGTGCCAAACCATTTGTTTCAGCGAAGAAATACGTGATTCGTCATACGACGAGAGAAGCGAAGTTGGTGATCAAATCTATTCAATATGTGTACGATTTGAATGAGTTAAAACGCATGGAAGGAATTCAGGAATTGAATATGAACGACATTGCTCGTGTGGACGTGCAATTATCCGCACCAATCTTCGTTGATTCTTTTCGAAAGAACAAAGCGACAGGTTCCTTTATTATCATTGATGAACAGTCCAATGAGACTGTCGCGGCAGGAATGATTTTCTAACGTGTTTCCAAGTAATTTTTGACGTAATCCGCAATCCCATCTTCTAGGGAATAAAAAGTATGTGGATAGCCAATACCTAACAATTTAGACATGTTCGCTTCTGTGAAGTATTGGTATTTATCGCGAATGTCAATCGGCGTATCGATAAAGGAAATAGATGGTTCTAGTCCAAGCGCTTGAAACGTTAAACTTGCCAAATCCAAGAATGTTCGAGCTTTTCCTGAACCAAGATTGTAAATACCAGAATGTCCCTGATTTTGCATCAAAAATTCACACACTTTCGCGACATCTTTTACATAAACGAAGTCTCGTAGTTGCTCTCCATCCTTGTAGTCTGGATTGTGTGAACGGAACAATTGCATGTGTCCTTTCTCCTTAATTTGATGGTGCGTATGAAATACCACACTCGCCATTCGTCCTTTGTGATACTCTTTTGGACCGTAAACGTTGAAGAACTTCAATCCCGTCCAAAATGGGGGAGTATCCGTTTGTTGAATCGCCCATTTATCAAATTCATTTTTAGAAATCCCGTAAGGATTCAAGGGTTTCAAATTTGGAATGATGTCATTGTTATCTTCGTAGCCATATTCTCCTAATCCATACGTTGCTGCACTACTAGCGTAAACCAAGGGAATATGGTGTTCTGTACAAACGTTCCAAATTGATTTTGTGTAGGAAAGGTTTAATTGGTCTAGGATAGCTACATCCTTTTCCGTGGTATCTGTTCGCGCACCTAAATGGAAAACAAATTCCACCTCGTTGGTATGTGCTTTGAACCAATCAATAAATTCAGATCGCTCTATTTTTAAGGTAAATTGTGTGTTTTTCCAATTCTCTTCTTTCTCGAGTTTCGTGAAATCATCCACTAAAACCAGGTTGGTATGTCCTAGCGCATTGAGGTGATCCACCAAGTAACTTGCAATAAATCCAGCAGAACCAGTTATAACGATCATTGGATGATTTTAGAACAAGCCATTGATTTCTGCATCAATGGAATTGATGATTTTTCCTAAATCTTCTTGATTTTCAGGGAAACGGTTGTTGTCAATGTCGATGATCAATACTTTTCCTTTATCATAGGTGGAAATCCACGCTTCGTAACGTTCATTTAGACGTTTTAAGTAATCTAATCGAATGCTTTCTTCGTAATCGCGTCCACGTTGTTGGATTTGACTCACTAATGTTGGAACGCTTGCGCGCAAGTAGATCAATAAATCTGGAGCAGAAATAAATCCATCCATTAGATTAAAGAGCGAAAAATAATTTTCAAAATCTCTGGTAGTCATTAAGCCCATTGAATGTAAATTCGGAGCAAAGATGAATGCATCCTCATAAATCGTGCGGTCTTGGATAACTGTATGAGCCGATTCCTTAATTTCTTGAATTTGAGTAAAACGACCATTCAAGTAATAAATCTGAAGGTTGAATGACCAACGTTGCATGTCGTCGTAGAAATCGTTTAAATACGGATTTTGGTCCACATCCTCGTAATGAGTTTCCCATCCATAATGTTTTGACAACAAGTTTGTTAATGTGGTTTTACCCGATCCGATGTTTCCTGCGATTGCAACGTGCATATACTGTATTTTAGAAAGGCTAAATTACAATATTTCCGAGGAAGAAAAAAAGCGGAAAGTTAGTATTTGATAGAATAAACGGAAATTTCTTGTCCTTTTTGGATTCCGAGTAGATTACCTTGAATGATAAATGAGGAAATTGCACTTTCAATCTGCCAATCTGGTTTTCTTTCGCTTGCTCTCATTTCGACAGGTATAAAGCGAAGCGATGTTGCGTTTTTGTCCAAACAAACAATTTGTTGGTTCCAAAACCCAAATTTTCGACAGTTTCCAAGGGAAAATGAGCCGCTGAAGTTTAACAGAAAATCATATCGATTCATCATGCCATCCGAGAAAAGCACGTACAAATGATCCTGGTATTCTTTTATTTCAAGAATGGAGTTTTCCTTACTCTCTACGTTCTGAATGGACTGAATAATCTGGGATTTTTGAAAATCAAGTAAATTTAAGGAAGAACGAAATTGATCAAAAACCCAAATTAAATTCGGTCGGTTGGAAGGGCAAATGTAAAGTACATTAGAAAAACCGAGTTGACTTAAGTCTATTTGTTCACCTTGCTGAGTCAAGGTATTGTCAACAAGGGAAATCGATTGCTGAAGTTCTGAAAATAAGATGATTTTCATGGCATTCACGGGACAAATTGCGGTAATGTCTCCGAGGGATTTAAACGTTTGATTGAAGATGCGTTCACCAGAAATAGCTTTTTTTTGAATGTGGTTGGCGGATGCTACGAGCAGATTTTGTTGCCCATCAATGGTCCATACATCGATTGTTTGAGGCGAAACAAATGTTTCAATAAGCGTCAATTGTTGAGTTAGACCACAGAAACTAAAAAAAAGAAGGGCGATAAACCAAATTTGTTTCATTCTGCTTCAGCTAAAATTTCATGTAACAAATCGGGCTCATTCATTAATCGTGGAACCTTATGTTGTCCACCTAATTTTCCTTTGGATTTCAGCCAGCGATGAAATGTTCCAGTTGGGACAACCGTTAATTTTGGAAGTCCAATATTGATATTATCCTTGCGTTTCGCATCGTAGTCGGCGTTTTGCTCTTTTAAACATCGATCGAGATCAATAATAAATTTCGCCTCATCTTTGGGATATTCGCGGAATTCAATGAGCCAATGATGTCCACCAATTACTTTTTCCTCATCGAAATACGGTGCTGCGGTATAGTCACTGATTTGTGAATCATTTTGTTTAGCGGCAGTACTTATCGCTTTATCTGCATGTTCGACAATCAGTTTTTCACCGAAAGCATTAATGTAATGACTCGTTCTGCCGCTTACAACGAATCGAAACGGATGTAGGTGACTAAATCGTATGGTGTCGCCAATAATATAGCGCCAAAGTCCGGAAGATGTTGTGATAACTAAAGCATATTCGACACCCACTTGAACATGTTCCAGGGTTAAAATGGTACGTGACTGTAATCCATTGAATTCAGCCATGGGAATGAACTCATAAAACACCTGAGAATTGGTTAATAATAGCAATTCCTTAGAGTCGATTTGATCTTGTAGTCCAAAATAACCTTCGGATGAATTGTAGGATTCTACATAATTCATAGATGGAATTTGAAGTATTTCTTGATACGCTGTTTGATAAGGTTTGAAGGACATTCCACCGTGAATGTACAGTTCGAGATTTGGCCAAACTTCAACGATGGACTTCTTTCCAGATTTCTCCAGAACTTTTTTTAATAATAATAGTGTCCAGCTAGGAATTCCCGCAATGATGCAAATGTTTTCGTTTATAACGGATTCCGCCATTCGCTCTAGTTTTTCCTCCCAGTTATCTAACAGGGCGATATCCTTTTTTGGTGTTCTTCTTAACTCTGTCCAAGTGGGCAGATGGTTAATGATGATCGCTGACAGATCTCCAACGAAAATCCCTTCTACCGATTGGTCAATTTTCCCACTTCCGCCAATAATCAAATGTTTCGCATTGTATAATTTACGCTTTGCATGGTTGGCATAGTATTGAGCAAGTAAATCCTTGCCGTTTGCATAGTGATTTTGTAAGAGGGAATCTTCCGTGATGGGCAAGATTTTAATGCGGTCAGCTGTTGTGCCAGAGGATTTCGCAAACCAGCTTGTTTTACCTGGCCACAACTGAGATTGGGCACCAAGAATGGAATCGTCGATAAACGGTTTTAAGGTGCCGTAATCACTAAGTGGAATACCTTCTTGAAAGCGTTGAATCGTTAAATCAATCTGAATCCCTACCTTTTTACCATAGGCAGTTTGACTCCCATTTTTCATAAGGAATTCAAACGTATTAAGTTGATTTGTGAGGGGATTTTGGCGGTAATCATTAATCCGCGCCATACGTCTTCCAATCAACCAAGAAAATATAGTGTTGAAAGGCATAATTCAACGAAATTGATGAATGGAAAACGAGTTGATTTTACCCCCAAATAAGGACAGAAATCAAGATAGACAAAATAATAATGGTATAAATTGTTCCTACTGCTGCAGTCGACCCTTCAAAGAAATTATCTGGCATAATGTTTATTTTAGACTTCAAAAGTAGGAATTGTTTTGCTTATATTGTTCTGATGTTACAAAAAAAAAGCCCTAAAAAAGGGCTTTTGAATGAATTAATATGAACTTAATCTCTACTTCCAAAAAGACGTAGAAGCGTAAGGAACAAATTTATGAATGTAATATACAATGTTAGTCCACCAAACAAGGCCATTTTATTTCGTTGTTCACCTTCCAATTCTGCATTGTTTGCCATTTCTTTTAGCATCTGCATTTTGTAAGCTACTAAACCGGTAAACACGAATACGCCAATGTAGGTAATCATTTTATCCATCCCAGAACTTTGCATGAACATGTTGATGATGCTCGCAATAATGATTCCTCCCAAAGCCATGTATAGCAAGCTTCCGAATTTTGTTAGATCTGTTTTTGTCGTATATCCCAACACTGCCATGATTCCAAAAGCCCCAGAAGCAGCAAAGAAAGTCAAAGCGATGGACCCCATGGAGTAAATCATGAAAATAAAGGATAAGCTGAGTCCCATTAAAACAGAATAGACGATGAAAAGCAACAAAATGGTTTTCATGGACATACGTTCCAATCCCATGCTCATCGCGAACACAACAATAATTGGTGAAAACATCACGACATAATACAATGGTGAAACCCCCGTTTCTGTTAAAAACAAGGCACCAATATACGCAGGATTGGTCCCTACCGTATACGCAATAATGCCTGAAATGCTCAACGCAGCAAACATGTATGTGTAAACGCTGCGGATAAAATCTCTCGCGATGTCTGTAGAAACAGATTGATCATTATTTAAGTACTCATTCATCTTAATGTAATTTTGCTTGTACTAAATTAATAAATTCTTTGCGCGTAGCATCGTTCTTTAAAAATATTCCAGTAAAAGCACTTGTTGTTGTAACGGAGTTTTGTTTTTGAACACCGCGCATTTGCATGCACATGTGACAACACTCAATCACCACTGCGACACCTTTCGGCTCTAAGGTTCGTTGAACACAATCGCGGATTTCGATGGTTAATCTTTCTTGTACTTGAAGTCGACGTGCGTAAGCATCCACTACACGGGGTAGTTTACTCAATCCCACAATCTTACCACTTGGAATATAGGCAATGTGCGCTTTCCCGAAAAACGGGAGCATGTGGTGCTCACACATTGAATATACTTCGATGTCCTTAACGATCACCATTTCAGAATACTCCTCATGAAAAATCGCTTGTTGAACGATTTCATCTGGATTTAAGTCGTAACCATGCGTTAAAAACTTCATAGCTTTCGCTACTCTTTCCGGGGTCTTTTGTAGTCCTTCTCTCTCTGGGTCTTCCCCGATTTGCTCGATAATTGAGCGGTAATGCGCTTCCATTCCTTCGTTATTCATCATTGTTGTTTTAAGTGAAACGATGCAACCCTAAAAAGGTTCTTTCCCACCATAATATTCTACGAAGTTATTTTCCGTTTCGACGAGGACAAGCTTCGCTAGTTCACCGCCATTTTTAGCGATTAAAGGTGCAAGGATGTCCCAAATGACAATAGACACATTCTCCGTGGAGGCCATCATTCCCTCGAGAAATGGGACATCTAGGTTTAAATTTTTGTGATCTAAAGCCTCAATGATATGTTCTTGAATCAATTGACTCAATAATTTTAAATTCATGACAAATCCCGTTTCTGGATGTGGAATTCCTTTCACAGTTACAAGTAGTTGGAAATTATGTCCATGCCAATTGTGATTGGAACATTTACCAAAAACCTCCTGGTTTTTTTCGTCACTCCACTCTGGTCTCCACAACTTGTGTGCGGCATTAAATGTTTCTCTTCTGGTGATGTAAATTGTTTTCATAGCTAATTCAATGATGTATTCGACAATAATTCACATTTCATGATACCATCTCGATCCAAATCTACTAGATTAATTGATTGAAAGGTATTTACTAAGTCCGCCCGATATGCATGCTTCACTTTAACATAATTCTCCGTGAATCCATACATAACACCTTCGTCCTCTTCTTGCTCAAAAAGAACCGTTCGCTGTGAACCGATGTTTTCCAAATAAAACTGACGTTTTTTACGATCAGATAACAAATGTAATTGTTTGCTTCGCTCTCTTCTTACCTCCATGGGAACTGCTTCACCCAATTTAGGAGCACCCGTGTTTGCTCGTTCGGAGTAAGTAAAAACGTGTAGATAAGAGATATTTAAGTCTTTCAAGAATTCGATGGTCTCCATAAAATCATCGTCTGTTTCACCTGGGAATCCAACAATCACATCGACACCTATGCAAGCATCATCACGAAGTGATTTGATTTGCTGAACACGTTCAGCGTACAATGCACGTTCGTATTTTCGGCGCATGATTCGAAGAATTCGATTGCTTCCAGATTGCAAGGGAATGTGAAAATGTGGAACGAAGCGTTTTGAATTCGACAAGCAAAAATCAATGATTTCGTTGCTTAGTAAATTAGGTTCAATGGATGAAATACGAAAACGATCAATTCCTTGTACTTCATCTAGTGATTGAATTAATTGGAAAAAGTTTTCTCCCTCTCCTTGCCCAAAATCACCGATGTTCACTCCTGTTAGTACAACTTCTTTGATTTTCGTTGCCGCAATTTTTTCTGCTTCGATGATTGTTTCTGCAATGCTTGCATTTCGACTTTTCCCACGAGCAAGTGGTATCGTGCAGAAGGTACAGAAATAATCACAGCCATCTTGGACTTTTAAAAACGAACGCGTACGATCCCCGAAGGAATAAGAAGGAATAAACTCTTTGGTTTCTTTAATGTGATCAAAGGACACAACTGTTTCTGTAGTATCTTGATCGATTTTGGCTAAGTGTTCTAGGATGTTGAATTTTTCGTTGGCGCCTAAGACCATGTTGACACCCGTAATTTGGGCGATTTCAGTTGGTTTTAATTGCGCATAACAGCCGACAATAACTACAAAAGAATCGGGATTGATTTTTTTTGCGCGCTTCACGAGTTGTTTACATTTCTTGTCCGCATTTTCTGTAACAGAGCACGTATTAATGACATAAACATCGGGATGTTCGTCAAAATCAACTTTCGCAAATCCTGCGTCCTCAAACAATCTAGAAATTGTTGAGGTCTCGGAGAAGTTTAATTTGCATCCAAGTGTGTAAAAAGCTACTTTTTTGAATTGATTCATTGCGGATGCAAAGTTAAGCACTTATTTTGTGAAAGGAAACCTTATAAACACGCATTCCATGTTCGATTTGTTATTTCTATGCAAGGATACGTTTGTTTAATTGCTAATTTTGCTGAAAATAAAAAGAATGAAATTCGATATAGCAGTGATTGGTGGCGGTATTGTGGGCGCGGCAACTTTATACAAGTTGCAATTAAAGTACCCAAATTTAAAAATTGCACTTTTTGAAAAAGAAGCGCTTTTAGCAGATCATCAAACGGGACACAATTCTGGGGTGCTGCACTCGGGACTCTATTACAAACCAGGATCACTGAAAGCACGTAATTGCATTCAAGGACGACATGAATTGGTTGCTTTTGCAAAAGAATACGGCATCGCTCACGATGTGTGTGGAAAAGTCGTTGTGGCAACCGATGCCAGTGAAATCCCAAACATGGAACGCATTTTCAACATTGGACTTGAAAACAAAATCGAAGGACTCGAAATGATTAATGCCGATCAAGTCAGAGAAATTGAGCCGCATGTGCAATCCATAGGTGGAATATGGGTCCCAGTTACCGGAATTATTGATTTCCGCGGTGCGACAGAAAAAATGGTTGAAATTGCATTGGCGAAACAGCCTGAAAGCAAATTATTCTTGGGAACGGAAGTACTTTCCATCGATAAAGGAGAGGAAAGTTCAATCTTACATACTTCCAAGGGAGCTTTCGAAGCGGAATACTTGGTGTTCTGTGCTGGACTTCAAGCAGACCGTCTAGCGAAAAAAGACGGGGTGAAGTTAAAGGAAAAAGTAGTTGGATTCCGTGGTGATTATTATGAATTAACACCGGAAGCCAGACACAAAGTAAAGAACTTAATTTATCCCGTTCCAAATCCAGATTTCCCATTCTTAGGTGTGCATTTTACGCGTATGACTGATGGAGAAGTCGAATGTGGGCCGAATGCTGTATTTACCTTTAAAAGGGAGGGATATGGGAAAACTGATTTCTCTTTGAGAGACACAGTTGATGCGTTAACGTATGGCGGAACGTGGAAATTGTTTTTCAATAACATGAGTTTTGGGATCAATGAATACCGACGAGCTTTTTCGAAAAAGTTATTCTTGAAAACCTTACAACGAATGATTCCGGATTTAACAATGGACGACATTCATCCGGGAAGATCTGGAGTTCGCGCCTTGTTATTGGCAGAGGATGGTGACACGCGTGATGATTTTAAAATTGAATACCATGGGAAATCAATCCACGTGCTTAATGCGCCTTCACCAGCTGCAACGGCTTCACTTGCCATCGGACAATACATCGCCGACGAAGCAGAAAAACAATTCAATTTAAAATAACGATTGTATTGAACTACTGACGGGTTAATTTTCCTTCTTTCCAATCTTGGATTAATTTCGCCCAAGAATACGGATTTAATAAATTGTTTACTGGAAGTTGTCCATTCGTATACAAACGCGTGTTTCGCATGTTGTACGCATTCCCGGAAGCAAGCGACGCATCTGACTCAAGTCGAGCAGCGACAAAAGCAAGCGATTCTCCAGATAATTCCTTTTGAGCACGACGAACATCGTCCTCGTAGGGAGCCATATTCACAAAGTAATCCGCAAATTGAGAGCGAGTTGGCCAAGGATGGACAACGACCGTGGGAAGAACCAAGGTGTCACGTGTCAACAGATGTATGATGCTGTACCGATTATCCTTTAAGGTGTCAGGAACAATATATGGAGAAGTTTGAAATCCTTCTCTTGAAAAGAAAACAGTATCGCCAGGCTGTGTAACCAAGGTGAAAAAACCGTAGAAATCAGAAACAACACCTTTTTTTAACGAGCGATTATATGCCGTAGAATAGGGGAGTGGAATCGCTTCTTCCGTCACAATGACACCTGATAGCTGAATTAATTGCGTGTTTTTTTGTCCATATGAAGCAAAGCAAAGTGCTAGAAATAAAAGATAAGAAATTGTCTTCATGGGTGTATTTTGTATACAAGGTTAAGTAAAATGCTTCAAATGCTCAATTATTAGGAATTATTTAACATTTGTCCGCTGCTAAAACGAATAACCTGCCGATTTATTACTAAATTTGCAAGAATTTATTATAAAAATAAGTTCACATGTCTCTTGATAATCTACAACAAATTTCTGAAGGATTAACCTACGATGACGTTCTGTTAGCACCTGCTTATTCAGAAGTTTTACCTCGTGAAGTTTCCCTTAAAAGTAAATTCACACGCAACATTACGGTGAATACGCCGATTATCTCAGCGGCTATGGATACCGTAACGGAGTATGAATTAGCTATTGCTATTGCTCAACAAGGTGGAATAGGGGTAGTTCATAAGAACATGACGATTGAACAGCAAGCCATGCAAGTGCGCAAAGTGAAGCGTTCGGAAAGCGGAATGATTATCGATCCAATTACCTTACTTGAAAATGCTTTAGTGCAAGATGCGCTTCAATTGATGAAGGAAAATAGCATTGGAGGTATTCCAGTAGTGGATAAGCAAAGAGTTTTAAAAGGAATCTTGACAAATCGCGATTTGCGTTTTGAAAAGAACATGCTCCGTCCAGTAACGGAAATCATGACTTCGAAAAATATTATAACAACTGGAGATACGACAGATTTAACCACTGCGGAGGTTATTTTACAACAAAATAGAATTGAAAAATTACCCGTTGTTGATGATCAAAATCGTTTAATCGGTTTAATCACCTACCGAGATATTATTAAAGTAAAAGAACACCCATTCTCTTGTAAAGATTCCTTAGGAAGATTACGCGTAGCAGCGGCTGTTGGTGTAACGCATGATACGATGGAAAGAGTAACGGCATTGGTTGAGGCTGGTGTTGATGCTATTGTGATTGATACGGCACATGGACACACCAAAGGTGTGGTGGAACAATTGAAAAGTGTCAAATCGAAATTCCCAACGCTTGAGGTAGTTGTTGGTAATATTGCCACAGCGGAAGCCGCAAAATATTTAGTGGAAGCAGGAGCAGATGCCGTGAAAGTAGGTATTGGTCCTGGTTCTATTTGTACAACCCGCATCATTGCAGGTGTTGGAGTACCACAGTTAACCGCAGTAAATGAGGTGGCAAAAGCTATCGCAGGTTCTGGTGTTCCCGTTATTGCGGATGGTGGAATTCGATATACAGGTGATATTGTCAAAGCAATTGCTGCCGGTGCAGATATCGTGATGATCGGTTCGATGTTCGCAGGAGTGGAGGAATCACCTGGTGAAACCATCATTTTTGAAGGTAGAAAATTCAAGTCCTACCGTGGAATGGGTTCAATAGAAGCCATGCAAAAAGGATCAAAAGATCGTTACTTCCAAGATACGGAAGACGACATAAAAAAATTAGTTCCTGAAGGAATTTCAGGACGTGTGCCATACCGAGGAAAATTAATGGAAGTGATGTTTCAAATTATGGGTGGACTTCGCGCTGGTATGGGTTATTGTGGTGCGCCAACCATTTCAAAGTTACAAGGAGCACGTTTCGTTCGTATTACATCAGCAGGGGTGCGTGAATCTCATCCACATGATGTGACCATCACAAGAGAAGCACCAAATTATAGTATCAAATAAAAGCGCGATTTTTACGTTCGCAAAAAGTAACTGAATTAATAAAAAATACCTAATCAGAATGAAAAAAATTATCGTTTTACTGTTAATCTTAACTGGGGTTCAATGCACCTTCGCTCAAAAAGACGCTGTTGTCATGGAAATCGATGGAAAACCAGTCACCCAAAATGAGTTTTTACAGATTTACTTGAAAAACAATCCAAATCCAAAGTTCGATAAAGCATCCTTAGATGAATATGTGCTGATGTTTACAAAGTTTAAACTGAAAGTAGCTGAAGCGGAAAAATTGGGTTATGACACCATTCCAAAATTGAAAAAAGAATTGGAGGGATACCGCAAACAATTGGCATTGCCTTATTTAATTGATTCTGTTGAAAATCAAGCAATGGTAGCTCAAGCATATGACCGCATCAAAAATGAAGTACGCGCTTCTCATATTTTGATTCGCGTAGATGCGAACGCGAGTCCAAAAGACACATTGACAGCCTATAATAAAATCATGGCTTTGAAGTCGCGCATTGAAAAGGGAGAAGATTTTGCTTCCGTTGCGAAGATGAAAAATGGTTCTGAAGATCCATCAGCGGCATCAAACGGTGGTGATTTAGGTTTCTTTACGGCTTTTCAAATGGTTTATCCATTTGAAGAGAAAGCATTTACTACGCAAATTGGTCAAGTTTCTGATCCATTTCGCACACGTTACGGTTACCACATTGTGAAGGTAACGGATAAACGTCCTTCCCGCGGAACGATCAAAGTGGCACACATCATGGTTTCAACCGGTAAAGAAGCAACCAACGAAGCAAAAGTAAATGCGGAGAAAAAAATCAATGAAATTCATGACAAACTGATGGCAGGTGAAAAGTGGGAAACCTTGGTTTCACTTCATTCCGATGACGCGAATTCAGTGAAAAAAAATGGTGAATTACCTGCTTTTGGTTCCGGTACAACACAACGTATGGTGCCAGCTTTTGAAGACGCAGCGTTTTCTTTGAAAGAAGTTGGACAAATGAGTATGCCTGTAAAAACGGATTTCGGATACCATATCATCAAATTAGTTGAATGGAAAGAGGTTTCGACATACGAAAGCATGAAAAAGGAATTGCAAACGAAAGTGAACAAGGACGAACGTTCGAAAAAAACACAAGATGCTTTTGTTTCTAAATTGAAAGCGAATTACCATTACGTTTATAAAGGTGATAAAAACCTGAAGTGGTTTAATGAAAAATTAGATTCGACATATTATTTAGGAAAATGGACTGCTGAAGGTCAGTTGAAGTCCAACAAAGCGATGTTTGAGTTGAATGGCTTGACAGCTGACTTTACACAACAAGAATTCGCTCGTTTCTTAGAAAAAAATTACCGAGGAGTGAAACGCGATGAAAATAAGGCAGTAGTAGCGAAACAATACAAAAGCTGGGAGAAAGCGGCGATTTTGCAATACGAGGAATCTGTTTTACCTTCAAAATATCCGGAATATCGAGCTTTATTAAAGGAATACCACGATGGAATCATCTTGTATGAAATTATGCAAGACCTCGTTTGGAATAAGGCGGTAAAGGATACAGCAGGATTACGCGCTTATTTCATAGCGAATCAATCCAAATATACTTGGCAAAAAAGATTGGATGCAACGGTTTACGAATGTTTAAATGTAGACATTGCTAAGTCTGTAAGTGGAATGTTGAAAAATGACACCATCAATTCAAAACATGTACTTGACGTGATTAATAAGGATTCTGAATTGAATTTAAAAGTGAAGATGAATAAATTTGACATTGCTCAAACACCGTACTTGGCTAACCGAAATCTACTAAAAGGAGTGAATTCCGCTTACGAGTTTGAAGGGAAATTTTATGTCGTAAAAGTGGCAGCAGTTCTTGAGCCAGGAATGAAAGAATTTAGTGAGGCAAAGGGAATGGCAACCTCAGATTACCAAAATTTCCTCGAAGCTTCGTGGCTCGAGTCGTTGAAGAATACACATTCTGTGAAGGTAAATCAAGAAGTACTTTATCAAATCGGAAACTAAACGATGAAAGAATACTTACTGATTATAGGTTTATTATGGTGTTCGATTAGTTTTGCCCAACCATCAAAAGTGGTGAACAAAATTGTCGCTCAAGTAGGAGACAACATCATCCTTCTTTCCGATATAGAATCTCAATTATTGCAGGCGGAGCAGGGACAAGCCAAAGTTACTCCTGCAATGGAATGTACTATTCTGGAGCAATTAATGGTTCAAGAACTGTTAATTAATCAAGCACTATTAGATAGTTTGGTCATTAAAGACGAGACCGTTGATTACGAGATGGAAAATCGCCTGCGCATTTTGGAGTCCAAAATGGGAGGTAGAGATAAATTGGAAGCCTATTACGGTAAATCCGTCACGCAAATCAAAGAGGAATTTCGTGAAAAAATCAAACAACGCTTACTCGCTCAAGAAATGGAGTCAAAAATTGTTTCGGAGATTAGCGTCACACCCAAAGAGGTGGCTCTCTATTTTCAGTCCTTGTCAAAGGATAGTATTCCATACATCAATATGAAATTGAGTTTCCAGCAAATTGTTCAGTATCCCGTAATAACGAAAGCGGACAAAAAAAGAGCATTGGATCAATTAGCGGAAATTAGAGTATTGATTTTAACGAAAGGGAAGAACTTTGAGACGATGGCTAGAATTCACTCCCAAGATCCTGGAAGTGCGGCTCAAGGTGGTAAAATTTCAGCAACAAAAGGCATGATGGTTCCACAATTCGAGGAGTCATTGTTTAAACTCAAAGTGGGTGAGGTATCAGAAATCGTTGAAACGATGTATGGTTATCACATCATTAAACTCATTTCTCGTAAAGGAAACGATTACACCGTGTCTCACATCTTAATTATGCCGGAATTCAATGCAGAGAGTAGTAGCATCGCCACAACGAAAATTGATTCGTCCTATGCCATGTTGAAGGAAAATCGCATTACATGGGATGAAGCCGTACTAAGATTCTCAAATGATGATTTAACGAAGCAAAACAGGGGAATCATTACCAATCCCAATTCCGGTGATCAACTTTGGGACATGGAAGATTTAAATGAGGTCGATCAACAAATATACCTGTTAACCGATGCCTTGAATAAAGGGGATATTACACAGCCTAGCATGTACATCGACATCTATGAGCGCAAACAGGGTGTTCGAATCGTTCGATTAGCAGAACGATTCCCGGCACATCAAGCAAATTTGAATGACGATTATGCTTTAATAAAATTGGCCGCAGAAAACGACAAAAAACAAAAAACCATCGATAGTTGGGTAGACAGTAAAATTGGAAATGCCTATGTTCGCATCGATAAATCTTACGAATCGTGTGGATTTAGAAATAATTGGACAAAATCAAACGAAAAGTAACATGACGGATAAAGAGAAAATCGATCAACTTGTTCTAGATTATCACGCTTTAAAAAATGAAATTCACAAAGTCATCATTGGACAGGATGATGTGGTTGATCAAGTATTAATCGCTATTTTTTCAAGAGCACATTGTTTATTGGTTGGAGTTCCTGGTTTGGCAAAAACCCTTTTGGTGAATACCATAGCTGAAACCTTGGGCTTATCGTTCAATCGCGTGCAATTTACTCCGGACTTAATGCCATCAGATATTATTGGCTCTGAGATTTTGGATGAAAGCAAGCAGTTTAAATTTATTCCTGGCCCCTTGTTCTCCAACATCATTCTTGCGGATGAAATCAACCGTACGCCACCAAAAACGCAATCTGCTTTACTGGAAGCGATGCAAGAAAGACGTGTAACGGCTGCTGGAAAAACCTATGATTTACCAGCTCCTTTTTTCGTTTTAGCTACACAAAATCCCATTGAACAAGAAGGGACGTATCCACTTCCTGAAGCACAGTTGGACCGATTTATGTTCCATATTTGGGTTGACTATCCTTCGTATTTAGAAGAATTAGCCATTGTGAAGGCAACGACTTCTGACCACAAAGTGAGTTTGAAAAAGTTGTTAAATGCACAACAAATCATGGAATACCAAGAATTAGTTCGACGCATTCCAGTGGCTGACAATGTCTTAGAATATGCCGTGAAATTAGTTGCTAAAACGCGTGTGAATGCACCGGAGGCAACTCAATTAACGAAAGATTACATCACTTGGGGGGCAGGACCAAGAGCTTCTCAGTATTTAATAGTAGGGGCAAAATGCCATGCTGCTTTGAAAGGAAAATACTCACCGGATATCGAAGATGTAAAAACAGTGGCAAAAGCGATACTTCGTCACCGTTTGGTGCGTAACTACCGTGCTGAAGCAGAAGGATATTCCATGGATAGAATCATTGAAGAGCTACTTTAAATACCGCTCAATCAAGCAGTGGTTTTCCATTGTTATTATCGCAGCATTTACCGCGTTAATTGTCCCGCGTGAATGGATGCACGATTGTTCACATAATAAATCAATCTCTTGCCAAGAGACGCATTTTCAAGATGGAGATTGAATTGAGTGCGAAGAATATCACTAATTCAAATTACATTGATCACTTGTCTAGATTGAAAAATATTGGCATGCCAAGTCAAGGAAGAAGTT
>Ga0209444_10000517_pt1 | contig 21225 bp, 23 predicted proteins | sample LauGreFaBDMM15DN_2_FD_188215 | JGI IMG/M metagenome (GOLD analysis project Ga0209444, IMG submission 188215) | Freshwater lake microbial communities from Lake Michigan, USA - Fa13.BD.MM15.DN (SPAdes) (version 2) | ecosystem: Environmental > Aquatic > Freshwater > Lake | place: Lake Michigan... | reverse complement strand
GCACCCAAACACCCCAAGCGTAGCCGCGCCACCAGCGCGATGGCTTGGCGGTGACAATGGGCAAATCTGAGTTGTTAGTCATGGCGAAAGAATCAACAGAATTATGACCCGCAAAACGCTCCGTACACATACGGTCGGACCATGACCCTGCCCACCCCTATGTCGCAAGGCTCACGCTTGGTGCAACGCTTGCACAGGCGCTACCCACAAGAGCTGGCGCTGCTGCCGGCTGGCGAGCCCACAGCAGCGCATTTGCAAACCACCTATGCGCATTTGCGTCAAGCCTATCCTGAGGTGGCAGATGCGTTGCGCGTCCTGCGCCAGTTGGTGCTGGAGCGACTGGTAGAGCTGGACTGCGCGCAACAGGCGCCCCTGAACACCGTCACCCAAAGCATGACCGCGCTGGCTGAATTCAGCTTGAATGAGGCTTTGCAAGAAGCCTTAGCGCGGGTCGATCTGCGCCATGGCGCGCCCATGACAGCCCAAGGCACACGAGCAGAACTGTGGATCATTGGCATGGGCAAACTGGGGGCGGGTGAACTGAATGTGTCCAGCGATATCGATTTGGTTTATGTTTTCGATGAGGATGGGCAAACCCAAGGCATCGAAGGCGGTCGTGGCGGGGTGAGCAACCACAGCTACTTTGACAAGGTGGTTAAGCAGCTTTATGCCTTGATAGGCGAGACCACCGAGCACGGCCAAGTTTTTCGCATGGACTTAGGCCTGCGCCCCAACGGCGAGTCAGGCCACAGCGTGGTCTCGCTTGATGCATTGGAAGAGTATTTTCAAGTGCAGGGCCGTGAATGGGAACGTCTGGCGTGGCTGAAGGCGCGGGTGGTGGCGCCAGCGGCTTGCATCGATCAGGTCAAGGCCTTGCGCGAGGTCGTCACGCCTTTCGTGTTTCGCCGCTACCTCGACTACAACGTGTTTGAAGCTTTACGAGTGTTGCACCAGCAAATCCGAGCGCAATCGTTGCGCCTGAGCGCGGGACGGCCAGAGCGCGCCAACGATGTCAAGCTCGGTCGTGGAGGCATTCGAGAAATTGAGTTCACCGTGCAATTGCTGCAAGTGGTGCGGGGCGGGCAGTTTCCCGAGTTGCGCCAACGCGCAACGCTCGACACGCTGGCCAGTCTGGTGCAAGCCCGATTGATGCCTGCCGACACTGCGCAGGCGCTGCGCGACGCTTATGTTTTTTTGCGCCGCGTGGAACACCGCATTCAATACCTTGACGACCAACAAACCCACCGCCTGCCCAGCGACGCTGCCGATTTGCAATGGATTGCCCTTACCTTGGGGCTGGACGACAGCGACGCCTTGTTGAAAGCTTTGCAGCAGCACCGTGACCGAGTCGCCCAAGAGTTTGAGCGTTTGTTAGGCCAAGGCGAATCCGCGCAGCCCGATGCGGCCAAAACCTCCCCCCCAGATAACCATGACTGGGCCAGCGTATTGGAAGGTTTGTCACCCTTGTTTCGAGAACGTATGACGGCTTGGCCCGCTTTGCCTCGGGTGCTGGCCTTGCGCGAAGACGCCCGTGAGCGATTGCTGCGCTTGGTGCAACGTACGCAAACTTGGCTTGACCAAGGCCTCATCAACGAAGAGGCTGCTCTGCGCTGGAGCGACTGGATGGAACCTTTGCTGCGGCGCGAAACCTATTTGGCTTTGCTGCTTGAGCGCCCGCAGGTACACCAGCAATTGCTGCGGCTGCTGGGGTCAGCACGCTGGGCAGCGCGTTATTTGCGCACGCACCCAGGGGTGATTGACGAGTTGGCCAACCCCGAGGTGCTGGACGAACGCTTTGACGCCGCACAACTGCGCCGCCATTTGCAAGCCCGCCACGACGCCCTTGCCAGCCAAGGCGCAGACGACGAGGAAAGCCTGCTTAATGTGCTGCGCCGCGCGCACCACGGCGAAACCTTGCTGACACTGGCGCGCGATGTAGAGGGGCGTTTGAGCGTAGAGCAAGTCGCAGATGATTTGAGTTTGTTGGCTGACACATTGGTTGAAGTAGCTGCTTTGTGGGTTTGGTCGCGCCTGAAAACACAGCACCGAGTTTTGCCCTGTTTTGCGGTGCTGGGCTATGGCAAATGGGGTGGCAAAGAGCTGGGCTACGGCAGCGACCTCGATATTGTTTTTGTTTACCAAGACGAGCACCCCCAAGCGGGGGAGATCTACGCGGGTTTTGCGCGCAAGCTGATTCAATGGCTGACCATCAAAACCGGCGAAGGCGAGGTGTACGAAATTGACACGGCATTGCGGCCCAATGGCAATGCCGGTTTATTGGTGAGTTCGTGGGAGTCGTTTGCCGACTACCAACGCCAGCGCGGCTCCAATACCGCTTGGTTGTGGGAACACCAAGCCATGACACGCGCACGGTTTTGCGTGGGCGATGAGCGTCTGCGCCAGCCGTTTGAAGAGGTACGGCGTGAAGTGTTGTGCGCCCCACGCGACCCGCAAGCGTTGGCTTTTGAGGTGGTGGCCATGCGCGACAAAATGCGCACAGCCCAAACCTTAAAGCCCGAATTATTCGACTTTAAACACAGTCCTGGTGGCATGATTGACGCCGAGTTTGCGGTGCAGTTTTTGGTGTTAGCCCATGCTGGCCGATACCCCCGTTTGGCAGACAACATTGGCAATATTGCTTTGCTAGAACACGCCGAGTCGATGGGTTTGCTGCCCCACGGCATGGGGCAAGCCGCCGCCGATGCTTACCGCGTACTACGCCACTGGCAACACCTTGCGCGCTTGGACGAGGCTTCGGGGCAATTGCCACTCAACGAAGTGCGTAAGCCGCAAGAGGCTATTGCGGCTTTGTGGCGCTTTGTATTTTCGTAACCAAGGCGCTGGTGGAGTAGCCGCTGACAAAGGGGATCGCCACGGACTGTCCGCCCCAGCTGCGCACGGTTGCGGTTTCTTGCAAAACCTCCATGTCGTAATCGCCACCTTTGACATACACATCGGGGCGCAAATGCTCGATCAGCTGCACCGGCGTGTCCTCGTCAAACCAAGTCACCAAGCTGACCGAAGCCAGCGCGGCCAGCAACAAGGCTCTGTCTTGCTGAGAGTTCAAGGGGCGCTCGGGCCCTTTGCCCAAACGCTTGGCAGACGCGTCGGTATTGACGCCCACCACCAAGGAAGCGCCCAAGGCGCGTGCCTGCTCTAAATAAGCGGCGTGGCCACGGTGCAAAACATCGAAGACGCCATTGGTGAATACCACTGGCCCCAATTTCTGCAGAGCTTGAACCCGCACCAAGGCTTCAGCAGCCTGGCACACCTTGTCGGCAAAACCTAAGGTTTGGCTCATGGCTTGCGCTTGCGCCAGCGCTGCACCTGTACCTCGATTTGCGCCAAATCGGCAATCACCGTGACGCCCGCAGGTGGGCGGCGCTGCAAAACCGGCGCGCGTCCACCGGCCCAAATCTCGACTTGCTCTGGCAAGAGTCGGCGCAACTCGGCCAAGCCATCCAGCACATGGTTGGGGTTTTGGCTGATGCTAAAGCTCAGCGCCACGATATCGGGATGGTGGACCTGGGCGGCTTTGGCGATATCGCTCAACGGCGTTTTCACACCCATGGGCAGGCAATGGCAGCCTTGCGACGTCAAGAGGCTCTCGGCCATGAGCAAACCCACCGCATGTTCTTCTTGCGGAAAGGTGGTGAGCAACACGCGGGGTTGGCGGTGCAGGGTATGGCTGCTGAGTTGGTGAATGGCTTGGCGCAGCACGCCGGTAGCGCACTCGGTGTACATATGCTCTTCAAACACTTGGATTTCCGCGCGCATCCAAGCGTCACCCACCATAGAGTTCAAAGGCGCGAGCAGTTCGATAATGAAACGGTTGACCCCCAAGCTGGCCACGGTTTGGTGCAAATGGCTGCGCAAACCATCGATGTCTTGCGCGCGCAACAAGCCCATGGCCTCGTCGAGCAGTTGTCCCACACCGTCTTTGCCACGCGCGAGCGCCATGGGGCCGTCCGTCAAGGACTCTGTGATGCTCTGTAATTGCTCGACAGACATGGCCACGACTTGGCCTGGGCGATGGCCGGCATCCAATAAACGTTTGATGATGCGCAGTTTTTCTACCTGCGCCAAGGGGTAGCTGCGCTCGCCAAAGCTGTCTCGCCCTGGCTGTGGGAAACCATAGCGGCGCTCCCACACCCGAAGCGTGTCCTTGCCAATGCCCGTGTCCCGCTCGACAGCGGCGATCGAAAATGTAAGGTGTTTCGACTCGCCTTCGCTTAGATCCATAGGGTTATTTTCTTAAAAACATATTGCCAAGCAAATATGTCATAGACAATAGCACAAAACCTCATTGGAGCATCCCCATGCAAACACCATTCAACACGCTTTTTAAGGCCCTGTTCCTTGCTGTCTTATCCCTTGCCCCCACGGCTTGGGCGGCCGACCCCAAAGCAGCAACACCAAACAGCAGCAGCGCAGCAGAATGCCCTGCTGTTTTGCGCCACACCGTTGAACGCTTGCAAGACGAAAAGCCTCAAAACCTTTGCCAATACGCTGGCCAAGTGGTGGTGGTGGTCAACACCGCCAGCTATTGCGGCTTCACGCCGCAGTACAAATCGCTGGAAGCCCTTTATGACAAATTCAAAGACAAGGGTTTGGTGGTGCTGGGGTTCCCTTCCAACGATTTTTCACAAGAGCCGGGTAACAACCAAAAAATCGCTGACTTTTGCGAAAACACCTATGGCGTGAAGTTCCCCATGTTCAGCAAAACCACGGTGCGTGGCAGTGATGCGTCTCCTTTGTTCAAACAGCTCACCAAGCTGTCCGACACAGCCCCAAAGTGGAACTTTTACAAATACATGATCAGCCGAGACGGCAAACAGGTCAAAAGCTACAACAGCACCACCGACCCCATGGACAAAGCCTTTTTGGCCGAGGTTGAAAAACTGCTGATTACCCGAGCGAACTGATGCGCCAACGGGTAGCGGTGATTGGCTCGGGTATCGCTGGCTTGTCAGCGGCCCACCATTTAAACCAGCATGTCGACCTCAGCTTGTTCGAAGCTGGCAGTTACTTTGGCGGCCACACCCACACGGTGGATGTGGCCTTGCCAACTGCTCAAGGCACTGTCACCCACGGCGTGGACACCGGCTTTTTGGTTTACAACCAACGCACCTACCCAGGGCTGATCGGCTTGTTTGAAAGCCTGAACATCCGCACCGCAGCATCTGACATGTCGTTTTCGGTGCAAGCGCGCTGGGACGACACGGGAAAAGTGTTGGAGTGGAATGGCGCCAACTTGAACAGCGTGTTCGCACAACGCAGCAACTTGTTGCGTCCGCGCTTTTGGGGGCTTCTCAGCGACATCATGCGCTTTAACCAGCTGGCCACCGACTTGGCCAAAAGCGCAGAAGCCGATGCTTTGGCGCAACCTTTGCAGCAGTTTTTAGACGAACACCGCTTTGGTACAGCTTTTCGCCAAGGCTATTTGCTGCCCATGCTCGGCTGCATCTGGAGTTGCCCGACCACCCAAATGCTGCAGTTTCCGGTGGCCACCATGGTGCGGTTTTGTGACAACCACGGCTTGTTGCAAGTCAACAACCGCCCACCGTGGTTCACGGTGGCGGGGGGTGCCAAGCACTATGTGCAGGCCATCACCGAGCCCATCATCGACAAACGTCTGAACACCCCCGTGCTGGGCATTGCCCGCGACGAGCAGGGTGTGCAGGTTCGCACAGCCCAAGGCGTGGAACACTTCGACCACGTGGTGTTAGCCACCCATGCCGATCAATCGCTGGCTTTGTTAGAGCGTCCCAGCAACGATGAACAAGCACTGTTGGGAGCCATCCGCTTTCAAGCCAACCGCGCGGTCTTGCACACCGACACCCGCGTCATGCCCAAGCGTCGCTTGGCATGGGCCGCATGGAATTACCAACGCACCCAAGACGACAGCGAAAACGCTCGCGTGTGCTTGCACTACTGGCTCAACCGACTGCAACCCCTGCCTTTCAAGCAAGACGTGATCGTCTCGCTCAACCCCACTTCTGCGATTGACCCCACCACGATTTTGGGCAGCTACGACTACGACCACCCGGTATTCGATTTGCCAGCCATTGCCGCCCAAAGCAAGTTGCCACGCTTGCAGGGCCAACATCGCACTTGGTATGCAGGTGCTTGGATGCGCTACGGCTTTCATGAAGACGGCTACCAAGCAGGCTTGGCCGTCGCGAAAGGCTTGCTGGCCCAACAAACCCACAAGCAAGAGGCTTTGGCGTGACCACTGCTCAGCCGCTCATCGGTTTTGGCCAAGTGCGCCACAGCCGTGCGCGGCCTCGTCGCCATGCGTTTGCCTACCCCACTTGGTTTTTGCTGCTGCCCATGCGCAGCTTGGCAAAGCAGTCTGACGGCGTATTGGCCCTGAACCGGCGTGCAGCGATTTCTTTTCACGATGCTGACCACGGCGATGGTCGATCGGTCGCGCAAGGCGGCGCACTGGCGTGGCTCGATGAGTTGCTGCAAAGCCAAAACATCAATGACGCGCAAGGCGAGGTGTGGTTGCACTGCTATGCACGTGTGTGGGGCTATGCCTTCAAACCGGTCAGCTTTTGGTATTGCCACCGCAGCAACAACACCTTGGCCGCCATCGTGGTGGAAGTGAACAACACCTTTGGCGAGCGCCATTGTTATGTGCTGCCCCAACCGCTTTATGGCCAAACCCTGCACGCGGACAAGGTGTTTCATGTATCCCCCTTTTGCCATGTGCAAGGTCGCTACGACTTTCGCTTCATGCGCGCCGAGCACCAAGGCGAGTCCAAAACCGTGGTGCGTATAGACCATGGCGATGCGATGGGCTTGCTCATCAGCACCAGCGTGAGCGGCAAGTTGCAGCCCCTCACCGTCCAAGCGCTGCACCAAGCACTGTGGCGCTATCCCTTGCAAAGTTTTGGGGTGATTGCCCGCATCCATTGGCAAGCGCTGGGCCTGTGGCTCAAGCGCGTGCCTTTTGTGCGCAAACCCCCACCCCCTGCAGAATTTGCCACCCGTGGCGGTCTGTGAATTCCGATTGATTTTTTTGCCTGCGACTTGACCCATGTCTACCCTGCCCTCCACCCAACACACCTCATCTGCTGTCTTGACAAACAGCGCGCCCATGGCGGCGCAACGTGCCTTGCGAATGCTGGGTTCTTTGAGTGTGGGCGGGCTGGGTGTTGAACTGCCCGATCAGCGCCACATGAACTTTGGCTGCTCTCAAAGCGGGCCGCAAGCAAGCATACGCATTCACAAGTGGCAGGTGTTTTCTGCGGCCATGCGTTCAGGCGACATCGGTTTTGCAGAAAGCTATATTGCCGGTGATTGGGACACGCCCGACCTCACCACTTTGTTGCAACTGCTGGTAGCCAACCGTCGCCCCATGGACGATTTGATTTTTGGCAAATGGTGGGGTCGCTTGGCCTACCAAGTGCGCCACTGGATGCGGCGCAACACCAAAAAGAACAGCAGCAAAAACATCCATGCCCACTACGATTTGGGCAACGGTTTTTACCGCCAGTGGCTAGACCCCAGCATGTCTTACTCCTCGGCTTGGTTTGACAACGACTTAAGCCAAGACCTGCAAACCGCGCAACACGCCAAAGTGCGCCGTGCCTTGCGCATGGCGGGTGTACAAGTGGGGGCTGGGCAGCGCGTACTAGAGATTGGTTGCGGCTGGGGCGGCTTGGCCGAAATTGCGGCTCGCGAATTTGGCGCCAAGGTGACGGGCATCACCCTCAGCCCCTCGCAGCTGGCCTATGCCAGCGAAAGACTCGGCGCGCAAGCCATCCATGCCGACTTGCGCTTGCAAGACTACCGCGACACCAACGATGGCCCTTATGACGCGATTTGCTCCATTGAAATGGTTGAAGCCGTAGGCCGCGCCTATTGGCCAACCTATTTCCAAACCATCGCGCGTTTGCTCAAACCCGGCGGTCAAGCCTGCATCCAAAGCATCGTCATCGATGACGCCTTGTTTGAACGCTATGCATTGGGCACAGACTTTATTCAGCAATACATTTTTCCAGGCGGCTTCTTGCCCAGCAGCAGCGAATTCAAAGCCCAAGCGCAAGCAGCGGGCTTGCAAGTTGTCGACAGTTTCGCCTTTGGCCAAGACTACGCCGAAACCTTGAAGCGTTGGCGAGAAACTTATGTGCAGGCTTTGCCGCGCATGAACGACCTGGGTTTTGACGAACGCTTTGAGCGCACTTGGGTGTTTTACTTGGCCTATTGCGAGGCTGCGTTTTTAGAGCGCAACACCGATGTGGTGCAGTTCACTTTGCGTAAACCTGCATGACGCCTAACCGCGGTGACAAGCTGGGCGCCTTGGCCTTGGCGCGTTTGGGCTTGCCCGCCTTGCCTCTGGCTTTTGTGGCCTTGCCCTTGTATGTGCTGTGGCCGCATTACTTTGCCAGCCAGTTCGGTGTGTCGCTGTCGTTGATTGGCGGCTTGCTGTTGTTAGCCAGGGCCTTGGACGCCTTGATCGACCCCAGCATTGGCCATTGGTTGGACAAGCTCTATGCGCACAGCCCCAAGCGTGTGTTGCGCCGGGCTTGGCTGGCGGCACTCCTTTTGTCACTGAGTTTTGTCGGTTTGTTTTTTCCGCAATGGCTGCTTGGGCGAAGCGTGGGACAAGCCGATTTGCTGCTGCTGGTCGGCGCTTTGCTGCTGGTGTGTTACCTCAGCTACAGCGTGCTGACCATTGCGCTGCAAACCTGGGGCGCTCGCATGGGCGGGGACAGCTTGGCGCGCAGTCGCTTGGTGGGCTGGCGTGAAGGTTTGGGTTTGGCCGGTGTGATCTTGGCCTCCTTGGTGTCTGGCTTGGCGGGGATCGCTGAATTGGTGTCGGTATTTGTGGGTGTGTTGGTTTTGGCCATGCTCTCTTGGACTGGCGCCGTGCAGCCTGCCCCCAGCCCCGACACCCACAGCGGCGGCTGGTGGTCTTCTCTTTGGCAGCCTTGGCAAGACAGCGTGTTTCTTCGCTTGCTGGGCGTCTTCATGGTCAATGGCATCGCTTCAGCCATTCCGGCCACCTTGATTGTGTTTTTCGTGCAAGACCGCCTGCAGCTTGGCGCTGAGATGCAAGCGCAGTTTTTGGGTACTTACTTTGTTGCGGCGGCTATTTCTATGCCGCTGTGGCTGCGCTTGATCGCACGCTTTGGGTTGCGCTCTTGCTGGGCTGCTGGCATGGCCTTGGCGATCGCGGTGTTCATCTGGTCTTTGGCCTTGGGCGCGGGAGACGTGTGGGGCTACACCGTCATTTGTGCGCTATCGGGTTTGGCGCTGGGCGCAGACTTGATCGCACCTGGCGCGTTGCTCAACGGCGTGCTGCAAATTGAGGATAAGCAACACCCCCATGCAGGCGCCTACTTTGGCTGGTGGCAAGTCGCCACCAAGCTGAACTTGGCACTGGCCGCGGGTGTCGCACTGCCTTTGCTAGAGTGGCTGGGCTATAGCCCTGGCGCACAAGACGCCCCCGCCTTGGCCGCGCTCAGTTGGTCGTATGCCTTGCTGCCCTGTGCTTTGAAATGTGTGGCGCTGCTGCTGTTGCTCAAAGCGTCTCGTGTATCGCTTAATAAGGAGTCTGTATGAAACGCCGCTTATGGTTATCCGCTGCCGCTGCCACCGCCTTGGGTGCGAGCGGCTGTGCCGGCCCGTCCATCAACGACTATGCCCAAGACCAACCGACACTCGACTTGAAAAACTATTTCAACGGCGTGGTCGACGCCTGGGGCGTGTTCACCGACCGCTCGGGGCGCGTGGTCAAACGCTTCACCGTGGTGATGAACTGCAGTTGGAACGGCGAGCAAGGCGTGCTCGATGAAGACTTTGTGTACTCGGATGGCAGCACCCAAAAACGCATTTGGAAACTGCAACACCTTGGCAACGGCAACTACAGCGGCGCGGCCGATGATGTGGTCGGTCTTGCCAATGGCGCCACCCGAGGCAACACCTTTCGCTGGGGCTACACCTTGGCATTGCCGGTTGACGGGCGGGTGTGGGAAGTTCAGTTCGATGACTGGATGTACCTGATGAACGATCGCGTGATGCTCAACAAAGCCAGCATGTCCAAGTTTGGCGTGTTTTTGGGTGAGGTCACCTTGTCGTTCACCAAGCGGATTTGAGCATGGCGTGGCTCAGCCCATTCAACAAACCGCTGAACGACTGGCGAGGTCGAAGCGTGTGGTTGGTGGGCGCGTCCAGCGGGATAGGTTTGGCTTGCGCCAAGGCTTTACATGCGCAGGGCGCTAAGGTGTGTGTATCGGCACGACAAGCAGCTTTGTTGCAAGACTTTGCAGACCAACACCCTGGCAGCATGGCGCTGCCTTTGGACGTGACCGACAAGCAAGCGATGCAAGCCGCCGCACAACACGTCAGCACGGCACAAGGCTTGGATGTGGTGGTCTATTGCGCAGGCGTCTACCAACCCCAACGCGCCACCCAATACAACCTGGCCAGCATGGAACAACACATGGCGGTGAACTACCACGGTGCTTTGTATTTGCTAGACGCTGTGTTGCCCAGCTTGATAACCCAAGGTCGTGGCCACCTGAGCTTGGTGTCCAGCGTCGCCGGTTACCGCGGCTTGCCGCAAAGCTTGGCTTACGGTCCTAGCAAAGCCGCGCTCACCCATTTGGCCGAGGCTTTGTATTTGGATTTACAAGACAGCGGCATCGGTGTGAGTGTGATCAATCCGGGTTTTGTGGAGACGCCGCTCACCGCGCAAAACCAGTTCACCATGCCGGCGCTCATCACTTCGGATGAGGCTGCTCAGCACATCTTGCAAGGTTGGCGCGACGGCCTGTTTGAGATTCACTTTCCCAAACGCTTCACACGCTGGTTGCAGATGCTGCGCATCCTGCCTTATCGCTGGTATTTTTCATTGGTGCGTCGCGCCACAGGTCTGTAACGATGAACCCATCTTCTTTAAACGACACGGTAGACGCCTTGGTGTTGGCGTTTGAAAACCTCAGCCCCGCTGACGTCAAAACCTTGGGTCACTGGTACGCGCCTGACGCTCGCTTTAAAGACCCGTTCAAAGAGGTGCAAGGGGTGGCGGCGATTGAAGCCATTTTTGAGCACATGTTTGACAGCCTGCACGAGCCGCGCTTTGTGGTGACAGACCGCATTGTTCAAGATACGCAATGCTTTTTGGTGTGGGATTTTGTGTTTCGCTTCAAAACCATGGACACCCAAACCGTTCAGTGCATACGCGGCGGCTCGCACCTGAAGTTCGGGCCAGACAGCGATGGCGCTTGGCGCATTACCTTGCACCGCGATTACTGGGACGCCGCCGAAGAACTGTATGAAAAACTGCCGCTGGTGGGCGGCTTGATGCGCTGGTTGAAAAAACGCGTGAACAGTTAGGCAGGCTGGGTGTCGTTGAAGCTTTGACGCTGCATGAGTTTTTCTTGCAAGGCGTCCAAGTTGGGGTAGTCTTCCCGCCAGCCGATGTGGGGAAAGCGAAAGTCCAAATAGCCAAGCGCACAGCCCACGGCCAGATCGGCCAAATTCAAATGGATGCCACAGCAAAACGGTTTGTCGCTTAGGCCGTGACTCATGGCGGCCAAGCTGTCGTGGACTTTGCCCAGATGTCGGTCAATCCACACCTGGCTGCGCTCGGCCTCTGTGCGGCCCACCCAATGCGCCTCTAGGCGAGCGGTGATAGCCGCGTCCAGTAAGCCATCGGCCAACGCTTCCCAGGTTTTCACCTCGGTGCGCTCTCGCCCGCTGGGGGGTATGAGTTTGCCCACTGGGGACAAAGTGTCAAGGTATTCCACGATGACGCGTGAGTCAAACAAGGCCTCACCCCCCTCCATGACCAAGCAAGGCACTTTGCCCAAGGGGTTGGAGGCAGTAATGGTGGTGTCTGCTGCCCAAACATCTTCCAGCACAAATTGGTATTCGAGTTTTTTCTCGGCCATGACAACGCGCACTTTGCGCACATAGGGGCTAGGGACAGAGCCAATCAGTTTCATACTTACGCTAATTTTGTTTCACTGCAGATCATTCTATAGAGTCACCGAGGCCATGCCTCAAGCCAAGCTGACAAGCCCAGCCTAGAATCGGCAATATGAATGCTTTTGCTGTGACCGCCTTGTCGCCCTTGGATGGGCGTTACGCCAACAAACTCCATGCTTTGCAGCTCCTCATGAGCGAACACGGCTTTATGCAACGCCGCGTTCAGGTGGAAGTAGCTTGGTTTATCGCCTTGAGCGATGTAGGCATGGTTGAGTTCCCGCCTTTAAGCAGCGCCGCACGAGCGCATCTTCAGCACTTGGTGCAAACGTTTTCGCCTGATGACAGCATGGCCATCAAGGCGATTGAGCGAACCACCAACCACGATGTGAAGGCAGTGGAATATTGGCTCAAAGACCAGTGCCAACTGCTCAGCCTGTCTGCCGCATTGCGCGAAGAGTTAGGCCGTGCCAATGAATTCATCCATTTCGCCTGCACCAGCGAGGACATCAACAACACCAGCCATGCTTTGCAGCTGCAAGCCGCCAGACAACAAGTGCTGTTGCCCGCCATCGATGCATTGATCGACAAACTGCGCGAGATGGCGCACCGCTATGCCAACGAAGCCATGCTGAGTCGCACCCATGGACAAACTGCCAGCCCCACCACCGTGGGCAAAGAGATCGCGAATGTGCTGATGCGCTTGCAAAACGCTCGCCAACGCATAGATGCCGTGCCGCTCTTGGCCAAAATGAACGGCGCGGTGGGTAACTACAACGCCCATGTAGCGGCCAGTGCAGACATCGATTGGCCGGCGTTTGCGCGTGGCGTCATTGAGTCGCCGCAAAGCGCTGGTGGTTTGGGTTTGCTGCAACAACCCTACAGCATCCAAATTGAGCCACACGACTACATGGCCGAGCTGTTTGACGCCATGGCGCGCACCAACACCATCCTGATTGACCTCTCTCGCGATCTGTGGGGCTACATCTCTTTAGGTTATTTCAAGCAGCACTTGAAAGAGGGAGAAATTGGCTCCTCCACCATGCCGCACAAAGTCAACCCTATCGACTTTGAAAACGCCGAAGGCAATTTGGGCTTGGCCAATGCCTTGCTGCGCCACTTGAGCGAAAAGCTGCCTATCAGCCGGTGGCAGCGCGACTTATCCGACAGCACCGTGCTGCGCAACATGGGTGTGGCTTTGGGTCACAGCGATTTGGCCTACCAGTCCTTGTTGCAAGGCTTGAACAAGCTTGAACTAAACCCCCAAGCCTTGGCTGCCGATTTGGACAACGCATGGGAAGTGCTTGCCGAGCCCATACAAACGGTGATGCGCCGCTATGGCGTGGCTGGCGCTTACGAGCAACTCAAAGACCTGACGCGTGGCCAGCGCGTCACCCGCGAAGCCTTGCATGGGCTGATACACGGCTTGGCCATTCCAGAGGCTGAAAAACAACGGCTGCTGGCTTTGACACCTGCCAACTATGTGGGCTTGGCGTCTTCCTTGGCCCGTTCCGCATAACGGTTAAATCGCCACGAGTCACCGTGCAAGGTGATGCGTCGCCACACCGAGCGCTTGGCCCCAGGGCTCAGTTCAGGCCAGCGCTGCACCTCTTCGAAGGTACGACCACAGCCTTTGCATAGCGGGTCGCCTTGGCTGGTTGAGCAAATCGCGATGCAGGGTGTATCGGTCGTGCTGTCATACCAAGCTTTCCATGCGGCATAAGCTTTGGCCGGAAAGCCTTTTTCAGCCGCCTCTTCTTGGTGGTGGTAAATCATCAAGGCATAGACCTCGGCCAAGGCACGCAACTCTGACGCCAGTGTGACGCCGTCGGGCGAGGGTTTCACAGCCCGCCAATGGTTGATGGCCGACTCGATGTCAGTGATGTGAATCGCGCTCATGTTCAGTTGGGTTGCAATAATTCAAACCGTTTGCGCTCAAGTGCGCGCAAACGCGAGTCCACAATAGACGCTTCCATGTGACCCGCACGGTCGAGCTTGCCGTCTTTAGAAAGCTGTTTGGCCAACTCTTGCGCTGCACGCAAGCGGTCAATCGCACCCACCTCGTCCCAGCGCACCACATGAAACTCGGCGTCCGCACGCAATCCACGCAAGCGGTCACCGGTTTGCATCAGGGCTTGGGAAGACAAATCCCAGGCCATTGGGTCGCGTGGATGCTGGGCCAGCCACAGCTGCATGGTGTCATTGGCCTGTATCGCAAGCTTGGCTTGTTTAGCCTCGATACGGCACAGGGTTTGCAACATGACACGTGCGCGGTCCACCACTTTGGCACCCAAACTTTGCAAGCATTGCAAAGGGTTGTTCAAACGCCGCTCGGTGTCCGCCGCCAACCATTGGGCTGCGCGCAAACCCGCAGGGTCTTCGCGAACCAGTTGCAGCAAGGTGGTCATGGCGTCGCGTGCCTGGGCGTCACGGCGTTGCTGGGTGTAGGCCATCACACCGGCGTACAGCATGGCAGCGCGTTTGGCTAACGTAAGTTGCGGGGAAAAGTCTTTTTCCAGTAAATCGCTGAGCACTTGCATATCGTCCGTCAGCGGACTCATCAAAGCGCGGGCTCGAGCAGTCATCATGGCGTGTTCGATACTGGTCTCTACGGGTGCGAAAGTTTTCCCCAAACCCAGCCGCGACTGCATATCGCCAATGCGCTCGGAGGTCAGCGGGTGGCTGCGTAAATAAGGGTAGTTGCCGTTATCGTTCAAGCGTGCCGCTTGTTGTAATTTTTGAAACATGCCCACAAAACCTTGCGAATCAAAACCGGCTTGGGCATGAACATTGAAGCCCAAGCGATCAGCTTCGCGCTCCATATCGCGCGAAAAGTTCAGCTGACCTTGCGCCGAACCGGCTGTGCCGCCCATCATCACCGCGCCAGCAGCATCAGGGCTTCGGCTGGCGGCCAAGACACCCAAGATCATGCCGGCAATCAAAAATGGGGTGGTGCGCCCTTGCTGGTCTTGCATGCGGGCGATGTGGCGCTGGGTAACGTGGCTGAGTTCGTGCGCCATCACCGAAGCCAATTCGTCGCGGCTAGACACTACCGCAATCAAACCAAGGTGCACGCCCATGAACCCCCCAGGCAAGGCAAACGCGTTGACCGACCTGTCACGCACCAAAAACACATCCCATGCAAAGGCTTCTTCTTGCTCGGCTTGCAAATTGCCCAGCTGCATGGACGCGTCGCGCAGTGGCTGCCAAATGGATTGCAGGTAGTCCAGCAAGACGGGGTCGTCCATGTAGTCGGCGTCGGTTACCAACTGGCGCATGATGGACTCGCCCAAGCGGCGCTCTTGCTGCACGCTCATGCTGTTGCCGTCGCCAATATTGGGCAGCCGACCAGCGTTGTTTTGCGCTTGCAAACCCACCGGCGTCAAGGCAACGGCTAACGCCAAGGTCAGCAGAAGTGGTCGCAAACGGGGGAAGAGTTTCATGGTTTCAGGGAGACGGCTGCACGTATGATGGGAGGATGTTACCCCTATAGAAATACCATGTCCCTGACCCACTTTGATGCCCAAGGCCAAGCCCATATGGTGGATGTTGGCCCCAAAACCAGCACACACCGCATAGCGGTGGCCACCGGCGACATCCATATGCTGCCCGCGACGCTGGCATTGATCGAGAGCGGCAACGCCAAAAAGGGCGATGTGATCGGCATTGCGCGTATCGCCGGCATTCAAGCCGCCAAAAAAACCAGCGACCTGATTCCCCTTTGCCATCCTTTGGCGCTCACCCGTGTGGCGCTGGACTTTGAGTTGTGGCAGGACCCACCAAGAGTCAGTTGTACCGCCACCGTCGAAACCCACGGCCAAACCGGCGTGGAGATGGAAGCTTTAACCGCCGTGAATGTGGCTTTGCTGACTGTGTACGACATGTGCAAAGCAGTGGACCGTGGCATGACCATCACTGGTGTCAAGTTAATGGAAAAGCATGGCGGCAAGAGCGGGAGTTTTGTGGCTCAAACCAATTCCGTTTGACTCGGCTTCTGCTTGCTTTTATGAGGCAAACAATGGCGCTAATCTTGCCAAGACCTCATCCATCAACGGCATGGGCAAAGCCTCTAATTTGCGTCCATGTCTGGCTTCAATGTCGAGCACACGAGGTTGATCACACCTCACAACCCCATTGGTTTTGATGCCGCTGATGGGCACAGCAAAACCATTGCGTTTTGCAAACTCTCCCCCCGTTGTGATGGGGCAAATAATGGGCAGTTTTGTCATTAGGTTAAATGGTGTGGGAGAAACAATCAGCACCGGGCGGCTTCCTTGCTGTTCACGCCCTGAGGTTGGTTCCAGCGAAACCAAATAGATATCCCCTCGGTTCATATCAATTCACCTCCAATGGGTGGAGCGTCAACCCACTCCCTTTCCTGAGGTGCTTGTGTTTCAGAGAAGTCCGACTTGGCCAGCAATTCTTGCAATGTGTAGCGCTGTTTAGGCCTTGGATCAACAAGCAAGAGACCATCTGCCACGGCAAGGCCAACGGTTGCACCAACTTTCAGTTGAAGCAATTCAAGCAATGCTGGCGGAAGCGCCATCATCACCGAGCCGCCAACTTTGCGCAAAGAGGTTGTGTGCATAAAAGCTCCTAAGGTATTGAGTTATATTTAAATATAACATTAAGCCTTGCTACCGACACTCTCCAGGGGCGTACTTGGCCTCTAAGGTGGCTGCGCTGGCAACAGTCAAACCGCTGGGCACACTGGCACCCTTGGCCAAGCAGCGCCAAGCGACTGCGCCTTGTTCGGGTGCGGCGTAGTCTGCTGTCGCGTCAGGCAAGGCTGAGGCGGCGGCAGCAGCGCCGGTAAACGGCACCAAAAGCAAACTGCCTGCACCTGCCGCTTTGCTGGTGGTGATGGTGATAACGCCTGTTTTCGCGGCGATGCTGATGCTGGAGAGGTTTGCTGTGGCCGCGGGAGAGGTGTAGCCAGCCGAGTAGCCTTGCTCTGAGGCAGCGCCCGAGCTGAGCACATCCAACACTTGGTTTTTGGCAACCCCCGCCAAAGACAGGCCTTCGCTAACGCGAGCGCGAACGCTGTAGTCTTGGTAAGCAGGCACTGCAAAAGATGCCAATATGCCGATGATAGCAATCACCACCATCAGTTCTATAAGGGTGAAACCTGTTTGTGAAGGCTTGGGGTTGCGTTGCATCAAAGCTCCTTGGGGTGATGTGATGCGCCCATTGTGCTACCCGCCTTCATATGCAAAAGAAGTTGCGCCTTCAATAAAAACAAGCGCAGCTTGCACAGTACCTGAGCTAAGCGCTTAGGGCGGCAGTTCGCGATTCATCTCTTGGGAAGATTTAATGCGAAGCAACAACTTTCCAGCCACGACCACGCCCACCGCACACACACTGCCTGACAGGTAATACAACCAACCAAGCACTTTGCCGTTTTCGCCCAGCATGGCTGGCAAGAGTTCAAGCACGCCAGGGTCGGTGACAGCCATGGTGCCGGCAATCCAACCCATGACCATGCCGCCCAAGGTAATGACCCAAGGAAATCTGTCCATCAAGCGAATCACAAAGGTACTGCCCCACACTACTATAGGAACGCTGACCAAGAGGCCAAACACCACCAGTGCCATTTTGTGGTCGCCGCCACCCGCCTCGGCGGCCGCAGTGACACCAATGACGTTGTCGACGCTCATGACCAAGTCTGCCAGCACAATGGTTTTGATAGCGCCCCAAAGCTTTTCACTGGCGTCCACCTCGTGGTCGTCATCTTCTTGGGTGAGAAGTTTCACGCCAATCCAAAGCAGCAAGGCTGCGCCCACGAGCTTTAAAAAGGGGATGCCCAGCAGGGTGAGTGCCACGCCGATCAAGCCGACGCGAATCACAATCGCGCCCATGGTGCCCCAAAAAATACCTTGTCTTCGCTGATGCTCGGGTAAACCTCGGCAAGCCAAAGCAATGACGATGGCGTTGTCACCACCGAGCAAAATGTCGATCAAGATGATTTGGCCAACAGCCAACCAAAACGCGGGGTCTTGAAATAATTCCATTTAGAGCATTGCCTTAAGAAGTTTGGCCATTTCAGATGGGTTGCGGGTAATTTTGAAACCACACTCTTCCATGACTGCCAGCTTGGCTTCGGCAGTATCTGCACCACCGCTGATCAAGGCACCGGCGTGGCCCATGCGTTTGCCGGCAGGGGCGGTGACGCCGGCGATGAAACCGACGATGGGTTTTTTCATATTGGCTTTGCACCAGCGTGCGGCTTCGGCTTCATCGGGTCCGCCAATTTCACCAATCATGATGACGGCGTCGGTGTCGGGGTCATCGTTGAAAGCACGCATCACGTCGATGTGTTTCAAGCCATTGATGGGGTCGCCGCCAATACCCACAGCACTGGACTGGCCCAAACCGATTTCGGTGAGTTGCGCCACGGCTTCGTAGGTCAGCGTGCCTGAGCGCGACACCACACCAATGCGGCCTTTGCGGTGGATATGGCCGGGCATGATGCCGATCTTGATTTCATCCGGGGTGATGAGGCCTGGGCAGTTGGGGCCAAGCAGCAAGGTGCGTTTGCCACCAGCCGCTTCTTTGGCCTTCATTTTGTTGCGCACCATCAGCATGTCACGCACGGGGATGCCTTCGGTGATGCAAATCGCCAAATCCAGATCAGCCTCTACCGCTTCCCAAATCGCGTCGGCAGCACCCGCGGGCGGCACATAGATGACCGACACGGTGGCACCGGTTTCGTGCGCCGCTTCTTTGACCGACGCGTAAATCGGGATGTTGAAGATGGACTCACCCGCCTTCTTGGGGTTCACACCCGCGACGAAACAGTTTTTGCCGTTGGCATATTCCTGACACTTTTCGGTGTGGAACTGACCGGTTTTGCCGGTGATGCCTTGGGTGATGACCTTGGTGTCTTTATTGATGTAGATGGACATGATTCAAGCTTTCAATGCGGCAACGACTTTTTGCGCAGCCTCGGCCATGGTGTCGGCGCTGATGATGGGGAGACCCGACTCGGCCAGCATCTTTTTGCCCAAGTCTTCGTTGGTGCCCTTCATGCGCACCACCAGTGGGACGGACAGGTTGACCGCTTTGCAAGCGGTGATCACGCCGTGGGCGATGGTGTCGCACTTCATGATGCCGCCAAAGATGTTCACCAAAATCGCTTTGACCTTGGGGTTCTTCAACATAATCTTGAAAGCCTCAGTCACCTTCTCGGGGGTGGCGCCGCCGCCCACATCCAAGAAGTTGGCGGGTTCTGCGCCAAAGAGTTTGATGGTGTCCATGGTCGCCATGGCCAAACCTGCACCGTTGACCAAACAACCAATGTTGCCGTCCAAGCTGATGTAGGCCAAGTCAAACTTAGAGGCTTCCACTTCAGCGGGGTCTTCTTCGTCCAAATCCCGGTAGGCGACGATTTCTGGGTGGCGGAACAAGGCGTTGGCGTCAAAGTTGAACTTGGCGTCCAAGGCGATGATGCCGCCCTTGCTGTCGCGGTTCAAGGGGTTGATTTCCACCAGCGAAGCGTCGGTGTCCATGTAGCACTGGTAGAGCTTTTGGAACACATCCACGGCTTGTGCGGTGGAGTCGGCGGGCAAGCCAATCGCGCTGGCGATTTTCTTGGCTTGTGCTTCTGTCAGGCCAGTCAGCGGGTCGATGAACTCGGTGATGATTTTCTCGGGCGTGCTGTGTGCAACTTCCTCGATGTCCATGCCGCCTTCGCTGGATGCGATGAAAGCAATCTTTTGCGTGGCGCGGTCGGTGACCAGCGACACGTAATATTCCTTTTGAATATCGGCGCCGTCTTCTATATACAGGCGTCGCACCTTTTGACCTTCGGGCCCGGTTTGGTGGGTTTTCAGCTGCATACCCAAAATCTCGCTGGCCAAGCGTTTCACATCCTCAATGCTTTTGGCAACCTTCACGCCGCCGCCCTTGCCGCGCCCACCGGCGTGGATTTGGGCTTTCACCACCCAAACGGGGCCGCCAAGTTTTTGCGCTGCTTCCACAGCTTCTTGAACGGTGAACGCCGCGATGCCGCGAGGAACTGGCACACCGAATTGACGCAAGATGTCCTTGCCTTGGTATTCGTGGATTTTCATGGGACTCGCTTTCTTAAGGTCGCGCCATAAACAGCGCAGACCTGCATGGTCTTGGGTCTTACCCGCTACAGAGCGGGATTGCCACGGAATGTATCATGTTGCATTGCACCAAGAACGACTTGGCGCGTCTCTTGTCATGGGGCTTACAGTCTTTGCTGTCACCTATGTTTCTTCCCGAAAGAATTCTCAACATGGCTCAGGTTTTTATTGACGGCGAGGCGGGAACCACCGGTCTGCAAATTCGCGAACGCTTGGCCCTGTTGCCGCAGATCAAGCTGGTCAGCATTGACCCTGCCGAGCGCAAAAACCCCGAGGTAAAACGCACCTTGATGGCCAATGTGGATGTGGTGATTCTGTGTTTACACGATGATGCTGCGCTCGAAACGGTGGCCATGATTGATGCCATGAGTGGGCACCAACCGCGCATCATTGACGCCTCCACCGTCCACCGCACCCACGCCGATTGGGTTTATGGTTTTGCAGAGTTGTGTGCGGGCCAAGCAGAACGCATTCGCACAGGCTCCCGGGTGGCCAACCCCGGTTGCTACGCAAGCGGCGCGATTGCATTGGTTCGCCCGTTGGTTGATGCGGGACTGATACCGCATGACTTTCCCTTGAGTCTGCCCTCGGTCAGCGGTTATTCAGGCGGTGGTCGCAGCATGATTGAGACTTATGAGGCTGGCCAAGCTCCCTTGTTTGAAGCCTATGCATTGGGTTTATCGCACAAGCACATTCCTGAAATCATGCACTGCACAGGCCTCACATGCCGCCCGCTTTTTGTGCCCAGCGTTGGCAATTTCAGGCAAGGCATGATGGTGCAAATGCCGCTGCATTTGTCTGCGCTGCCCAATCGAGTGAGTGCCGCCGACTTGCACGAGGCGCTGGCGGCGCACTACGCCCAAACCAATGACCCCACCGACCCTTGTGTGAAAGTGTTGCCTCCTACAGATGATTTCAAGCTGGACGCCACCGCGCTGAACGACACCAATCTCATGGAGTTGCGGGTGTTTGCCAATGAAAAATATGGCCATGCGGTGTTAATAGCGCGCTTGGACAACTTGGGCAAGGGCGCCAGCGGCGCGGCGGTGCAAAACCTGCGATTGATGCTCGGCGTTTAGTCGTCTGCCAAGCCAGAGACGACTTGGCGAACCACCTCGCCTGAAAAACCACGGCTGGCCAAAAAACGGGCCTGCTTGTTGCACTCAGAGGC
>Ga0209444_10000512_pt1 | contig 21249 bp, 9 predicted proteins | sample LauGreFaBDMM15DN_2_FD_188215 | JGI IMG/M metagenome (GOLD analysis project Ga0209444, IMG submission 188215) | Freshwater lake microbial communities from Lake Michigan, USA - Fa13.BD.MM15.DN (SPAdes) (version 2) | ecosystem: Environmental > Aquatic > Freshwater > Lake | place: Lake Michigan, USA... | reverse complement strand
GAAATGTGTCGCCGGCATCATCCAGCCGAGCTCCGGAAAAGTCACCGCGCCGAAGGGCTATCGCGTTGGTTACTTACCGCAGGAAGGTATTCACGTCAAGAACATCACGCTCTGGGATGAGACCGAATCAGCCTTTGCGGAGGCGGTAGAGATTAAGAAAAAAATCGATGAACTGGGCGATTCGCTCGATCACCTTGATCCCCGCTCCTCGCCGTTCAGCGAATGTTTGGAAGAAATCGGCAACCTCGAACTCCAGCTCGAAGCTTTCGATCCCAGCCGCATGAAGCCTAAAATTCAGTCGGTGCTTCTCGGTCTCGGATTTTCGGAAAGTGACTTCGGTCGCGACTGCGGACACTTTTCTGGTGGTTGGCAAATGCGGATCGCGATGGCGAAACTTTTCCTGCAAGCGCCCGAAGTTCTTCTGTTAGACGAGCCGACAAACCACTTGGATATCGATTCGCAAGCTTGGGTAGAAAATTACCTGATCAACTACCAAGGTGCGATCTTGTTGATTTCGCATGATCGATCCCTTCTCGATACCCTTTGCACCCGCACCATCGCCTTCCACAAAGGCCGTGCCGAAGAGTATGCGGGAAATTATTCCTATTACGAAAAAGAAAGCGTCGCGCGCAAGGAAAACTTGCTACGTCAGTATGAAGCACAGCGCAAAGAGATCGCCAAAACCCAAGAGTTCATTGATCGCTTCCGCGCCTCGGCCAACAAAGCGACCTTGGTGCAATCGCGCATCAAACAGCTCGCCAAAGTCGAGCGCATCGTCATCGAGGCCGAAGATCCGGTGATGAATTTTAAATTCCCGAAACCACCATCCTCAGGCCATTCGGTTGCCTTGTTAGAGAAATCGACCAAACGCTACGGCGAGCACACGGTATTTGACAACTTCGATTTCGAGGTCGTCAAAGGCGAAAAATTTGCCATCGTCGGACCAAACGGTGCGGGCAAATCGACCTTCTGCCGCATGATCACCGGACAAGAAGAACCGACCTCCGGAACCTTCACCTTGGGCATGCGCGTCAGCGTTTCCTATTTCTCGCAAAACCACGCTGACGAACTCGATCCGACAAAAACCGTGCTCGAAACTGTCGAAGAAACCGCCACACGCGATGCCGCACCGCATTGTCGAAATCTGCTAGGCTGCTTCCTTTTCCGCGGCGATGATGTGTTCAAGAAAATCGGCGTGCTTTCCGGTGGAGAACGCTCGCGCGTCGCCCTTGTGCGCATGTTGGTGCAACCTGCGAATTTCCTGATTCTCGACGAGCCAACGAACCACCTTGATATGCAATCGCAGGACGTGCTGCAACGTGCGCTCGTCGATTACCCTGGCACCGTGCTGATCGTATCGCACAATCGGAATTTCCTCGATCCCCTGGTCAGCAAAACCCTCGAATTCCGCCCCGGTGCCAAGCCGACTTTGTATCCTGGCAACATTTCCTACTACCTCGAAAAATCCGCAGCAGACCGTAAGCTCGAAGAAAAAAACAAAGCGCTTTACAAAACATCCATACCAGTGCCTGCCGCGCCGCAACTCGCGAAACTGCATCAACCCGCAGCACCCGTGATCCAAGGTGGCAACCGCAAAGACCAGCGCAAGCTCGAAGCCGACATCCGCAACCAGCGCAACAAAGTGCTGAAGCCGCTGCAAGAAGAACTCGAATCCGTAGAAGCCAAGATCGCCGAGATGGAACAAGCGCAAGCCTCGCTCACGCAGCATCTTTCCAGCGAAGAAGTCGCCAGCGACCCGCAACAATTCCGCGAAACCACCAACGCCATCGACAAGCTCGGAAAATCGTTAGAGCTGTCCTTCTCCCGCTGGGGCGAACTCACCGCCCAAATTGAAACCGCCGAAGCCTCCTTGCCGAAGCTCCTCGACTAAAGAGAGGGGATTTCAAATCCCTTCTCTTTATTGCGGGGTCACTCGCACGCGGGCGAAACGTTTTGTGGTGCTGGTGGGGCTAGGTTGAGTCCAAGTGACGATTTCGCAGCCATCTTCGGTGTTTGTGCCGAATGTCTGGGGCCATGGTTCTGTGGTCCAGGTGCCGGAGATGTCGGTGGTGATTTCTACAGTGTAGTTGAGATCGAGGGCATGGTGACGTTTTTTGAAGGTCAAGGATAGGCTGTGGTTGCCGCCGCTACTGCTGACAGTTGGCGTGAGCACGCTGCGGGCATCGGGCAGGCGTGGGTTGCTGCCGAAGGCGTATTCGCTGAGGTTATTCTGACCATCGCCATCGGGGTCGGCTTCGGGGCCGCTGGTGAGCAGATTGCTTTGTTCTCCTAACAAAAAATGATCGTGCAGCCAACCTGTGTAATGGTGCGAAAAAGTACCGTTGTCAGCGGCATCGGGTGAGCCGCCGTTTTGATTGCTGAGAGCCCAATGGGGCGCTTGGTCGTAGCTTTGATACAGCGGCGAATCTTGGCGAGTGACGAGGCTGTAGCCGCTGGTGAGGGCGGGGGGAAACCACGATGATTCATAGCGGAAATCCAAGATCATTTCGCCGACAGCATCTTCGAGACGAATGCGTTCGCCCGAGTTATCGAGCGCTCCGACAAAGCTGCCAGCGATCGATTTTCCTGGTCCGTAGCGTGCGAGGAATGCGGTGGTGTTTTTAACCAGCAAGGTGCTTTGGCCTGCGGCTAGAGTGAGAACTGGGAAAGTGAAGTCAATACCTTCGGTGAAACGGATGTTGCTGAGATCGAGAGGCGTGAGGCCGATGTTTCGGAGTTCGATGAATTCGTAATCGCCTGCCGAAGCGCTGGGTGCGGCGGCGAGTTCGTTGGCGGTGGGTGCCGAGGGAGCAAACATCAGCTCGGTGATGCGCAGTTGCTGTTGCGCGGCGGTAGGTGTCGCATTGGTTTGCAAAGCGCTGACCAAACGAGATGTGGCGAGAGTGCCGTCGCGCAGTTCGATAGTTTCGCCGCGGGCGGAAATTTGTCCAGAGTATTCGCCTAACACATATTCTATACTGCCTGCATTCAGTCGGGTGCGGAAGGCGGCGAGATTTCTCACGACGAAGGGTTGATGCAAAGGAGCTAACGAGTTGGCGGGGATCACCGTGCCGGGCGGAAATGCATAAAGGGGCGAAGTCTTTCCGGGATTCCACAGCGCCCAGCCGGATATATCGACGGCGACATTCGTAGGATTCGATAAGCGGATGTATTCGTGATCTTGATTGCTGCCAGTGGTGGGGAGAGCATCGGCGGAGAGCAAATCGATTTGGGGATTCACCGAGGCGGCTGCGGCGATGAGTGGCAACGAACCTGTGGGACCATAGACGTTGTAGGCATTGTTGCGATGGGTCGGCAACCAAGAGTCGATCCCAGCGCGATTATTATAGGAACTATTCATGGTCACGCCGTTTGGCAATGGGCTGAACGAGGTGCGGATGAGTTCTAGTCGAGATTCTAACAAAGTGCTATTCGCCGCCGTGCCGGGAGGGCCAAAGGTGGCATCGGCCAGTTGGCGCACACGGCGGGCGACCATCTGGCGCAACCACAGATTTTGATAGCCTGCTTCAAACAGCACACACCATTGATTGGTGCTACCGGGATCGGCATAAAAGGATTGGCTCGAGTTCCAAGGATTGGGAACATTGCCGCCGTAGCCGACGCCGAAGGAGTAGTCTTTGTCCCATGGAAACAAGCGCCATTCGCCTGAGTGATTGCTATCGCGGTGCAGGTAAAAATTTTTCCGATTGGTGTCGCCATCGCCTGTGAGATTGCGAATGGCCATAAAGTTGACAAAGTTCGGGATGTTGAGATTGCGAAACAAAAACGCATCACGTGTGCTGCCGTTGCTCTGGTTGATGCCTGCGACGAGAGCGTTGATGTCGGAAAAATCTTCGGTAATGCGCGTCTTTTTTTCGACGCCGTAAAGGGTATCGCCGAGTGCGGGACTGTTCGAGTAGTTTCCGCCTGCTAGGGGAGTTTCGCCGATGCGTTGCACCAGCTTGTAGAGAGCGCCTTCCTCATCGAAATCATGACGCTGGAGAAAATCTTCGTCCACTTGTTCGATCATCGATGACATGCGATGAAATGCGCCATTGCGATAGAGTGCAACAAGATGCGCCGCACATGCTGGGTGGCCATGCTGACGCCAGAGATCAAAGGCAAGGAGCGGCCGCAGGTAGGATGGATCGGCGCCATTGCTATTCATATTGACCTCGCCGACCGTGCCGATTACATCATTGAAAAACAGTCCGTTGCCGCGGTTGAAGTTGAATTTTTGCGAACCGTAGGAGGTGTAGCCGCCGCGTTGTCGAACGTAGATGTTATCATAAAAAATCCCTTGGTAAAAGCAAGAAGCGCGTGATCCGGTGCGGGTATCGGAATTGCCAACATCTTGCGTGAACCATTGCATCACAGGCATGGCGGGAGTGCCGAGTGCGGCGTCTTTGATCACGGTACCATAGTATTGCGGAGACTGTGATTTACCGTCGTCGTTCGAGGTGTCGGTGATGAATGGCGCGCGCCAAGTGCGACCGCTGGTGTCGCTACTAGAAACATAGTAGCGAAGCATTTGTCGTGCCGTGGCACCGCTCGATGTTGGAAGCGTAGCTGTGAAAAGGCGAGATCCATCCGTGGCGCCGGGCCAGGGTCCAGCATCGGTCATGGTGATCGCAGCGCTTTCGGCATTGTATTGCACACGTGGTATGACCGTGACCCATTGGATCGGGGCAAGTCGCGGAGTCACACGGGCGCTAACGATGACAGAATCGCCAGGCAAAGGTTCAGCTGGTGTATGCGTGACCGTTTCAATGTCGGGACCGGGTGATGTCAATGCGGCATTGGCTGCTCCTGGTGTGGCAATGACAAAAAAACCCTGCGCGCTGTTCGCCGAAAACGAGGCGACGAGCGCGGGATTTAACAAAAAATCTGTATGCGCGAGTGAGCGCCGCATCGCATGAATCGCAAGGGTATTTTGCCCTGCAACTAATAACGGAAGACCTTGGGTGGAGATATCGAAATCATGCCACACCACCGCATCCGAATCACTGCGATCACTATCCGCCACCGAGTTATACGTGCGCGATCCTGTGATGTTGCTGCGAGCGATTTCCGTGCCATTGAGGTAGGCGACGAAGCCGTCATCGTATTTCATCCGCAAGAGCAGCGAGTTGAGATTGGCTGGATCACTCGCGGTGAAGGTGTAGCGCGCATAGAGTCCAGGGTTGGTATGTTGCAGGGCCGATTGCACATTGGTTTGGTAATGGCTGCCATAGGCTGGTGTGGGAAATGAACCACCCGTAGCATCGCGGTGTTGTTGGATGAGTGAACTATCGAGCGCTGTATTCCAAAAGGTCGCGTCGTCGATTTTACCAGCAAAGCGATAGAGCGATCCATCAGCATTCCCAGCACCTAAGAATAATGGTGTTGAGTCGTTCGGTTGGTAAACGCCATTTACCGTGCCTACCGAATTTCCATTGATAAATAAGGTGTTCACACCTGCGGCATTGCGACTGATGGCGACGTGGGTCCATTGACCAAAGTTTACGTTAGTCCCATTGAGAGTGCTCCAACCGCCGCTCGATCCACGAGTCCAGAACGACCAATTTCCTGCTGGTTCGATGTATAAAATGTAACCAAAACTCGGCGATGTGGCGCGTCTGCTAGTGATGATCGATTGATAGTTCCCGGTCGATGACTGCGGATAAACCCAAGCGGCAAACGTGAATGTGTTAGGGTTCAGAGCGGCAGTGTAAGGGATGGTGATTTTTCCTAAAGTGTCCGAAAATTCCACCGCACTTTCGGTTTGCAGCGATTGTCCCGCGCTGCCAAAAATAGCCGATCCTGAGCGAGTGCCGTTGAAGCCATTGCCGGTGGCATCGAGCGCTGTGCTCGATGCAGCGTTGTCATCCATCGGCCAATAAGCAAGCGGAGTTCCCGACTCGAAACCCAATCCCGAGCTAGCAGAAAGTGACCAGGCACTGGCATTGAAGGCCGTTGCTGTCCACTGCGGCGATGCGAGGTCGAGTGCTGTTGAGGTCGGAATGGTGTATCGTGCCTGCGAGGTCGCACCCACAAGATCGCCGGATGGCTGATTGACGCCGTAACTGAGATCGGCGGATTGGGCGGGAAATGTCGGGGTGAATTCCGTCGACTTCGAGCCATCGGGCCGAACCAGCGCGAGGTATTCGCCACTGGCAGAAAGCGCGAAGTTGGTGTGAAAACGTCCTGAAGGATCAATGTAAGCAGTGGCCCCTGTTGATCCCGCACGATTCGAACAAAAAACCACCAAGCGTTGACCGGCAGCGAGAGTGTGACTGGGGAAAGTAAATTTTGTGAGATTGGTGGCCGCATCCGTTAGCTTCCAGCCACTGAGATTTACGGCCGATGATCCTTGATTCCAGAGCTCCAACCAGTCCTCATACTTGCCATTGCCATCTTGTAGCGTGGTCACGTTCGATGCCATGAATTCCGCAATCACAACATCCGCCGCAACTCGTGGCGCTAGCAGAAAACCTAACAAGCTAACAAAAATAGAGCTGGCTCGTATCACATGTTTACGAGCCGGCATCATAAATTTCGTCTGCGATGCATCGAGAACAACAGTGGGCCAATGCCCCTAAAAGGAAGGCGGATGGCTCGGGAATCACGACCACTTGCAAACTGCCTGATTGGAAATAGCCTTGCTTGCCATTGCCAAAATCAAAGGGATTCGTAATCGTAGGCGTAGTGCCTGCTAACGTTAGAGTCCCGCCGCCATTGATGAGGGTGTAAGTGCCGAGCTCAGCTGCAGATGCATCCCAGCCGATGATGTCGGAAAACAGAAAATCGGTGAGCGTAATGGCCTTGCCCGCTGCCACGGAGAGAATGTTGGTGCTGCTGAGTCCAATCGTCGCACCTATGAGATTCAGATTGGCTCCGACCCCAATCGACAAGGAACCTCCCAGAGTGCCATTGCCACCGAGAGTTGCATCATTTTCCACCGTCAAAGCTGTATTGCCCAACACACCTGTGACCAGCAAGGTTCCGGCAGAAACGAGTGTGTTTCCGGTGTAAGTGCTGGTGCCAGAGAGAACCATCGTGCCCGCCCCGGTTTTCACCAAATTTGAGCCCGAAAAATTGATCACATCGGTGATCGCACCGCTGATCACCAAATCATGAGCTGCCGCTCCGTTCGCCACATTCATCGTGACCGATTGGCTAGCACCGTTTTTCACCATTCCCATGCCCGCGTTGATCGTGTTGCCACTGTCACCTGAAAACTGAAATGTCACCGCCGTATTGTTGCCTGTGCGGAAAGCATTTCCCGAAATAGTACCGTTGACCGAAGTGACGTTATTGAGATAGTTTGCATTCGCCTCAGATCCTGTATGGGTGAAATGCAGTGTGCCACCATTCAGAGTAAAGGTGTTCGTGCTGGCGATATTCCATGCAGCCGCTACTTCCAAAATCCCTGGAGAATTTACGGTGAAAGAGGGGGAAGCACTGAACACTCCTGAATTGAATCCTGCGAGTGGAGCATTGAGTTTGAATGTGCCTTCATTCACCGTGATGCCACCACTTGCATTCTGTCCCGTGGTGGTGACTGATTGAGTGCCCGTGCCATTTTTTACAAGAGCGAGAGAGCCTGCACCATTTTCAAATTTGCCACTGAACGAGCCGGTGCCGTTGTTCGCCCCCATCACCAGCGTTTGCAACCCACCCACGCCTTCATGGCGACGCACCGTTCCCGCTCCATTCAATGCATTGATGGTCTCGGTCTTGTTGGCGTTGCTGGCAAGTTTCATAATAGTGCCTGAGGCCAAAGTTACACTTGAAGTATTAGGAATGTTTTCACCATCGAGCGTTCCAGCACCGATTTGCAAAACTGTGCCGCTGCCCTCGATAGAAATATCTCCCGTAAAATCATTCAAGCCGCTTGAACCAGCGCCAGAAAAATCCGCGGCACTGCCGTTCACCCAATTGGTCGTGCTTGCATCCCAGATGGTGACTGTGGTGTTCCAGTTGTTGTCGCTGCTGGCATCTGTCCACGTTAGAGCAGATGCCGGCAAGATGCTGCAAAGCGAGAGCAAAAGAAAATGTTTCGCTTTCATGGATAGGCTAACTCATCGTTAGGGGACGATGACTTTAAGTCGAGTAAATTTCACGGGTGAACCGCTCGGGAGAGTGTATTGGATGTCGTTGCTATTGAAGATTACGGCGGCAGCGGCTACAGGCGACCAATCCACAAGATTTTCCGATGTTTCGATCCAATAATCTTCGCTGTAGGTGCCAGTGTAGCCAGTTCCTTTGGGCCAAGTGATGACATTTACCGCACCTAGCACAGGATTGCTGGTGAAACTATTGCCACTTTGGCCCATGAAATATTCGAGAGCATTTGTCATGCCATCATTGTCGTGATCGAGACTGGCGGCCTGTCCGGTAGCATTGGCGAGCGCCCATTGACGGTAGCCACTCGACGCCACACTCAGCGTGCCGGTGGTCTCGACAAAGGTCCACTTGTAGTTGCCTTGTTCCAGAGTCCAGGTGTCTGATCCCGCATCTTCCCAGGCGACACCAAGCGGCGTGACCACTTTGAACGAGGCTCCGTAGGTACCGGGCAGGGAATCGGCATTTTCTAGCACCCACGATGTCGGTGTAGTCAAATTGAACGCGGCGACGTTGATCGCAAAATTACCATTTAACAACACTGTGCCTGCGCCCGTAAGAGTATTCGACGTGGTATTGGTGACGCGGAAAGTGATGGCGGCATCGTCAGCGATTTCGAGCGTGCCAGCTGAGGCAATCGTGTTGCCAGTGTAAGTATTGAAACCACTGAGCACTTGGGTTCCTATGCCAACTTTCGTGAGGCTAAGAGGGTTGTTGGTGCCGCCGTCAGTCATCACACCCGCAAAGGTGCCGCTGCCGTTGTTCGATCCTACGATTAGTCCCGATCCGAAAAATCCGGTATTGTGCGTTCTGACTGTTGCTGTGGCCTGGCCATCAAGTGCATCGATGGTTTCAGCACCCGATGATGACGAAAGCTGGAAAATCCCTCCTTCGGTGATGTTGATGTCCGTGGTATCCGGGATGACCTCAGATGCCGTGGCCACACTAACTTGCAGTACTGAACCATCGCCAGTAATCAAGATACTACCGACAAAATCGTTCGTCGTATTAGAAAACGTCGTCCGCGAGCCACCTGTGACCGTGATGGTTCCCACATTGCCGGTGATTTTCCCATCAAATGCCAGACGATCTGCCAAAACTTCACCGCTGAAAATCGTGGGGCGATTCAAGGTGATGGTGCCCAAATATGCGGCCGCATTGGCTCCGCTGCCGGTGTTGTTAGCGCCAATGATTACATTGCCGGTTCCTGTGGCGGAAACTGTCACGCTGTTCGGAATATCGACACGATTTGACAACATCATCAATGCTTCTTCATCAGTCGCACCGATGAGGATCTGAGATGCTCCTAACGCCGTGTTCGAGCTCGCAGCAAGTATTCCTTTGAGAATCTCCGTTGGACCCGTGTATGTGCCCGTGCCCGATAAAGTCAACGTGCCCAATCCTGTTTTTTTGATGCCGGAAGTAGAGCTATTTCCAATACCGTTGATAAAAGTCACATCATTGTCATTGGTATCAAACACGGGAGTTTTCCCCGCAAGGAATGTGATGCTGCTCGATACATCTTGATCGTTTTCGGGTTGCCATTGCAGAGTGCCGCCATCCATGTAAATCGGTCCACCCGTGCTGAGGCTGCCATTGGCAAACGAGATCATCCCTTCGCTCAGGGTGGTGCTGCCCGAGTAAATATTGCTTGATAGCAAAACCAATGAGCCCGTTCCGGTTTTGATCAGCGGCGCGACACCGATGATGCCCAATCCATTAGCTGAATCAAATGTGATATCATTCCCTGTCGAATTGTTGACTAACACAGCCCTAGGACTGACGTCAGCGGGGATCTCAATCGTTTTGGCTATAGCTGTGTCATCAAAAGTGCAATAATCACCATCTGCATAGGTGGCACCAGGAGCGCCATTGTTCCAATTGGCAGCGGAGCTATTCCATTCGCCCGAGACATTTCCTTTCCAGACCAGATTAGCTCCCAGCTGGTTGTGGGTAATTTTTAAAGCTGTGGGGTCTGTTGTGTCCCAAGCATAGTTGTCTGGCAGAACAGGCAAATTGGCGATGTCACCGGATGTCAATGCCGCCGACAGACCACTCACGACCGTGTAGGTTTTGACTCCACCAATGGGGAATCCGAGAGCCGAAGGCGAGATCGCAAATCCGGGAGAAATGGTTAGCGTGCCATTGATGGCAAAGGAGTCACAATTGGTCGAATTACCGCTGCGCTCCCAGAGCAATGTTCCGCCCAAGGTGAGATTCGTTAAGCCGGCAATGCTTCCCAATGCTGCTGTGCCACCAGGTTGGATCGTGCCTTCACTTGTGAGAGAGCCCGTGACATCGGCTGCCGCATTGGTGTCGCCTGCTGTTAGAGTCTTGCCTGTGCCGAGAGTGAAGTTCGTATCTGCTGCATCGAACAAGGCTCCGGGCATCACCGTGAGGCTAGCAGAATTATTGATTGATCCACCAGTGGCCAATTTCAGAGTGCCAGCATTGATCGTGGTGGCTCCCGTGTAGGTATTGACGCCACTGAGTGTTTGCGTTCCGCTCCCCGACTTGGTCAGTGCGAGTGGTCCTGCGCCGTTTTCGAGGATTCCGGAAAAACTAGCAGTGCCATTGGCCGCGCCGACCACTAATGTTTGTGTGCCGCCAACGCCTTCGTGACGTCGGACGATTCCAGCACCTGTCAGCCCATCGATGGTTTCTACGCTACCACCCGAACCCGCGAGTTTAAGAAATGCACCGCTGTTGACTTGTACACTGGCCGTGTTAGGAATGTGCTCGGTTCCTGTCGCGACTCCTGTTTGGAAAACGGTTCCAGCCCCCGAAACTACGACATTTCCGCTAAATGTTTTCGTCGTTGAATCAAAGACAGTTCTTCTTCCTCCAGCAATCGTCAAAGTCCCGACACTTCCGGTGATGTCCGCAGTGTAAGTCGTGCGGTCAGTCGATCCTGCAGTAAGCGTAGTGGGGCGTAGTAGCGTAAGTGCACCGCTGAAATCCGTATTGCCTCCGCCCGCTGTCCCGCCGATGGTCGCAGTGCCTGTGCCATCGCTAGTCACCGTAATTGGGCGGCTGATACTGGCTCCTGTAGTGAGAAGAGCCACCGCATTCGCTGCCGTATTGCTATCGCCGAGGGTGATCGTTGCATTGCCAAATGTACCACTGCTGGTGCTTACCGTGCCGCTGCTAATCACCAAGTTTTCCAAGGTGCAAGACGTTGGTGAAAAGGTAAAAGTGCCTGTGCCAGTTTTGATAATACTGCCCGTTGCTCCTGTGACAACACCTGCGAAGGCAGCCGGGCTCGTATTAGCTCCTCCTACGGTCAAGGTCGCCGAGCCGAGTGATAGATTACCGCCAAGACTGCCGCCGCCTGCGAGCGAACCAATCGAGTTATTGAAACTATTAAGATCGAGCAAAACGCCCGTCGAGTTATCTAATGTTACAGCCGAATTATTTCCAAAAGCTGAGGTGCTGCCAGCGCGCACAGTGCCGCTGGTGACATTCAGAGGTCCAGTAAATGTGTTTGATCCCGATAGCACAATCGTGCCCGAAGGACTTGTGCCCACCACGGCCGATGTGCTTTCCACACCATAACCGCCTGAACCAGCGGGAGGCGCACCATCCGAGGTGATGTTATCAAAGTTTTGCCCTAACAAATTTCCTGATTTGAATTTGGCGTAGATTTGATACGCGACCACATCAGAGCCAGACTGCGTGAGCTGCACTTTGGCGACCTTGGTGTATGGATTGTCGTAAAACTGCAATTGATAGGTAGCCGTGGTGCCGTTGTTGGTGAAAAAATACGAAGTGGTCGTCTTCGATGAACCAATCCAGCCCCCATTCATGATGCCACCAGCGTTTACCACATTGGCCAAGGTCGTGTTAGGAAAAACGGTCGTAGGCGATCCTGCGTTTGTGGAAAGATAGCCGCTGTAGTTGGCAGTTGGAGCAGCTGAGCCCATCGTAAGGGCAGCGGATCCCGAAATTTCACCGGCTGATTGCAGCATGCGTCCCGTCGCCACGCGCCATGATTGAGCAGAGTCTAACAAAATCGGATGAGTAATGCTGGCATCAACCGTGGCCGTCAGCATATCAATGCCGCTCGCACCCAAGGTCAGTTTGCCAGAACCGGCAACATCAACGGCAGTGCTCGCGCCGTTGAATGAAATGCCAAGCCATATGACGTTCGCCCCCAGTGTGAGCGCATTGGTCAACGAGCTCGATGTCCAAGTCGCAATGTCCGCCGCCGTCGGTGCCGTGCCGCCCCAGCTGGCCCCCGCAGTGAGATCCGTGCCCGCTGTATCCTTGATAACCGTTGCCGCAGAGGCGTTTGGTTGCGATACCCATACTAAAGAAACGACTGACAGTGTTGTAACGAATTTTGCCTTCACAAAACCACGTTTATCAAACGTGGATACAGATGTAAATGAGAAAAATGAGGGAATGAAAGAATTGCATCAAGAAAAAACCCGCGCTGCGGGAGGGCAGCGCGGGTTTGGATAAGGTTGAGTGTGGTTGATGCTGGCAGGGAGGCGAGACGCCTCCGCCACGATTACATCATGCCGCCCATGCCGTGGTCGTGGTCGTGACCGCCGCCAGCAGGTGCTGCTTTCTCTGGTTTCTCAGCGATGAGGCACTCGGTGGTGAGCAAGAGGCCAGCGATGGACGCGGCGTTTTGCAGGGCACTGCGGGTGACTTTCGTTGGGTCAACCACACCGGATGCGATGAGGTCTTCGTATTTGTCGGTAGCAACGTTGTAGCCAAAACCTTCTTTGTTGGTCTTGACGTTTTCAACGATGAGTGCGCCTTCGCGACCTGCGTTGGCAGCAAGCTGACGCAATGGAGCTTCCACAGCGCGGGAGACGATTCCCATGCCTGTTTTCTCGTCTTCATTCGAAGCAACGGTGCAGTAATTCGCATCTTGTGCCGCTTTCAAAGCACGGATCAAAGCGGTGCCACCGCCAGGAACGATGCCTTCTTCCACAGCAGCGCGGGTGGCGTGCAGGGCGTCTTCTACGCGAGCTTTTTTCTCTTTCATCTCGGTCTCGGTGGCAGCACCGACGTTGATGACAGCTACGCCGCCAGCAAGTTTAGCAAGACGCTCTTGAAGTTTCTCACGATCGTAGTCACTGGTGGTGTCTTCGATTTGCTTGCGGATTTGATTCACGCGGCCCGTGATGGCTTCGCTGGAGCCAGCACCTTCGATGATGGTGGTAGCGTCTTTCGAGATGGTAACGCGCTTGGCTTGGCCAAGGTCGCTAAGTTCCACGCTCTCGAGTTTGATGCCGAGGTCTTCGGTGATGACTTTGCCACCGGTGAGGACGGCGAGGTCTTCGAGCATCGCTTTGCGGCGATCGCCAAAGCCAGGAGCTTTGACAGCAGCCACGTGGAGGATGCCACGGAGTTTGTTGACCACGAGAGTGGCCAAGGCTTCGCCTTCGACGTCTTCAGCGATGATGACGAATGGACGGCCAGTTTTGGCAACTTTCTCCAAGAGCGGCAGCATGTCTTTAAGGGACGATACTTTTTTCTCGTTGATGAGGATCAATGCGTTGTCGAGAACAGCTTCCATACCTTCTGCGTCGGTGACGAAGTAAGGGCTGAGGTAGCCTTTGTCAAACTGCATGCCTTCGACGACGTCGAGTGTGGTTTCGATGCCTTTGGCTTCTTCCACGGTGATGGTGCCATCTTTACCGACTTTGTCCATAGCTTCAGCAATGATGTTGCCGATTTCGGTGTCCCAGTTAGCAGAAACGGTAGCAACCTGAGCGATTTCCTTGGTGTCGGAAACTGTTTTGGAGATGAGCTTGAGTTGAGCTACGATTGCTTCGGTCGCCTTCATGATACCGCGTTGCAGCGAGATCGGGTTAGCACCAGCGGTAACGTTGCGCAGGCCTTCTTTGTAGATGGCTTCGGCAAGTACGGTAGCTGTAGTAGTTCCGTCACCAGCGATGTCGCTGGTTCTGCTGGAAACTTCACGGATCAACTGGGCGCCCATGTTTTCATAGGGGCACTCAAGTTCGATTTCCTTAGCTACGGAAACACCGTCTTTGGTGATCGTAGGGGAACCGAATTTTTTATCGAGGATGACGTTACGGCCAGCAGGGCCGAGGGTGGCTTTTACGGCACGGGCCAATTTTTCCACTCCACGGAGGAGGGCTTGACGTGCTGCTTCATCGAATTGTAGTTGTTTAGCGGGCATAGTAGATATTTCGTTAGATGGTTGGTATAAGTTTGTTTTGTGAGTGGTTGGTAGTTTAGTCACTGGTGAACTGGTCACGAGTAAGAACGTAGGAACGTCAATACGAGTGACTAGTGTCTAGTGACCGTTGACTTTAGTCAACGATGCCGAGGATGTCGGACTCGGAGATGATGAGATGCTCTTCGCCGTTGATTTTGACTTCGGTGCCACCGTATTTGGAGATGAGCACTTTGTCATTCACCTTGACGGTGAACTCGATGAGTTTGCCATTGTCATCGCGACCGCCGGTGCCGACGGAGATCACAAGAGCTTCTTGTGGTTTTTCTTTGGCGCTGTCTGGGAGAACGATGCCTCCTGCGGAGACGCCGTCTGCTTCGATGCGTTTTACGAGAACGCGTTGACCGAGTGGTTTGATGTTAGCCATAGTAGTTATGTGTTGTATTTGTTTGTTGGTTAGACAAGCCGGTTTGACTTGAAAGGGTAGAAAGTTTTAATCAGTCAGATCTGCCTGATTAGACGGATCCGACTGATCTTTGACTTTAATCGACGACCTCTGCATCCACAACTTTGCCTTTTGCTTTGCGTGGTTCGTCAGAGTTGGACTCATCGGCGGGTTGGACTTCGGGAGCGGCTCCGCCACCACCCATTTGTTGGGCCGCGTTGTAGAGCTCGGTCATGGTTTTTTCCAACTCAGTGGTGGCAGCTTTGATGGCATCGAGGTCATCGGACTTCAGCGCATCACGCACGGTGAGCACTTTGCCTTGGAGATCGGCCTTGAGTTCGGCAGGAGCTTTATCGCCCAGTTCTTCGAGTTGTTTCTCGACCTGGAAGGCAAGGTTTTCTGCCTTATTCTTCGTATCGACAGCCTCGACGCGCTTACGATCTTCCTCGGCGTGAGCCTCGGCTTCTTGGCGAGCGCGCTCGATTTCGTCTTTGCTGAGACCGGACGATCCTTGGATGGAAATTTTTTGCTCCTTGCCGGATTGTTTGTCTTTCGCTGAAACGTGCAGGATGCCGTTGGCGTCGATGTCGAAGGTGACTTCAATTTGTGGCTCACCACGACGAGCGGAGGAGATCCCATCGAGGCGAAAATTTCCTAACAATTTGTTATCGGCAAACATTGGGCGTTCGCCTTGGCAAATACGGATGTCCACAGCAGGCTGATTGTCGGAAGCAGTCGAGAATACCTGTGATTTTTTGGCAGGGATTGTGGTGTTGCGCTCAATCATCGGCGTGGCACGTGAGCCTTCGGTTTCGATCGAGAGGGTCAGCGGGGTGACGTCGAGCAAGAGCACGTCTTTGACATCGCCACGGAGAACACCACCTTGGATAGCGGCACCGATGGCGACGACTTCGTCAGGGTTGACGCCTTTGTGCGGCTCCTTGCCACCGAGTTCACGAGCGGTTTCGATGACTTTCGGCATACGAGTCATACCACCAACGAGAACGAGCTCGTCAATTTTCGAGAGATCAACGCCGGCTTCTTTGATGCAATCGCGGACGGGCTTCTTGGTGCGCTCGAACAGGCTGTCGGTGAGTTGTTCCAACTTGGAACGTGTGAGAGTGAGCTGTATGTGCTTCGGGCCCGTGGCATCGGCAGTAATGAAGGGCAAGTTGATGTCGAAGGATTGGCTTGATGACAAAGCGATCTTGGCTTTCTCTGCTTCTTCTTTGATGCGTTGAAGAGCATCGGCTTGACCAGTGAGGTCGATGCCTTGGTCTTTCTTGAATTCGGCTACAATGAAGCTGATGATCGCATTGTCCCAGTCGTCACCACCGAGTTGGGTGTCGCCATTGGTGGCAAGCACTTCGAAAACGCCATCGCCGATTTCGAGAACAGAAATATCGAAGGTACCACCGCCGAGGTCATAGACAGCGATTTTTTGATCGGTTTTTTTATCGAGACCGTAAGCCAGTGATGCAGCGGTAGGCTCGTTGATGATGCGCAGCACCTTGAGGCCTGCGATTTCACCAGCAGCCTTGGTGGCGTTGCGCTGGGAGTCGTTGAAATAGGCCGGCACGGTGATGACTGCTTCGGTGATGGTTTCACCGAGCTTGGCTTCGGCATCGGCTTTGAGTTTGCCAAGCACCATCGCTGCGATTTCTTGAGGAGAATAGGTTTTGGTTTCGCCGCCTGCTTCTACTTGAATGTGTGCGTCGCCATTGGAGGCTTCGACGATTTTGTAAGGCATGCGTTTATCAGCCTCCGTAAGCTCGCTGAACTTGCGACCAATGAGACGCTTGGCAGAATACACGGTGTTGCGTGGGTTGGTCACAGCTTGGCGCTTGGCGGCTTGACCGACGATTCGCTCGCCTGATTTGGTGAAAGCAACCACGGATGGTGTGGTGCGGGCACCTTCTGAGTTTTCCAATACCACGGGCTCGCCGCCTTCCATGACGGACATGCAGGAGTTGGTGGTTCCGAGGTCGATTCCAAGTATTTTAGACATATTAGTGTAGAGTTTAGGATGAATGTTGAGGTCGCAAGACCACTTAACCGACATTTCCTATGGCAATCCCTGTGCCAAAAGGAAAAGCTTGATTTATCAAGGAATTCTTTTGCGATACTTCGGAAATCGCGCCAATATGTCACACCACAGTGTTGCGACTGAGTGACATTTTGACGCGCGAGCCTCGGTGCGAATTTTTTTTCCGAAAATGATTGCCAAATGCCTATTTTTTGTTCTTACTCCGCGCCCCGCCACCCGGTGAATCAGGACAGATGTCAGAGTGGTCGAATGAGCACGCTTGGAAAGCGTGTGTAGCAGTAATGTTACCGAGGGTTCGAATCCCTCTCTGTCCGCCATTCTTCGCTTCCTGCGGAAGCTACGAATGGCAAGCCATTGGTAGCTGGAGAAGGATGCGAAGAATGCCCTTCGTAGCTCGCAGAGCGATGTAGGGCTGCTAGTATAACTCTCCAAGCTCCGATCCAGAACCGTCCTCCGCAACATGCACTACGCATACATTATTCGTTCCTTGTCCGATCCTGACAAGCTCTACTATGGGAGCACTTCGGATCTAAAGGCCCGATTTTCGGTTCATAATGCAGGAGGCAATGTTTCCACAAAACCATTTCGACCAGATCGGCCGCTGCCAGGTAAAGGCAATCGAAGATGAGGAATTGGACATCGATAACAAAAATTCCCTTAGTTTAATATTTCTTACTAGAATCATTAAGAGTCCTTTGGCTGCATCCGTATTTGTCTAGCACTATGCGGCCGAAAAGTGGAGATTCCGAAAACATAAAACTAAATTCAACTCAGACCTCTGACATCTAGCCTCTTTCAAATGGGCTTTTTTCCTACCGCAAATCCGTCAAATTTGGGCCGTTCAGGGTCAACCTGAGCAAGTCCAGCGTAGGCTATTCGGTCGGCGGCAAGGGATTCCGCGTTGGTAAAAGCGCTCGTGGTCGCCGCTACTCTGCCTTCAGCATCCTCGGCACGGGCCTGGGCTACCGTGGCAAAGGTTGCCTCGTTCTCATCGCCGCACTTCCTGCAGGAATAGGCCTACTTGCATTTACCTATCAATTCATCCATCACCGATCATGAACCTCACCTGGAAACGTACCCTGCGCACCCCGTCATCCGAACGATTTCTTGCCCTTCACAACGGCCAAGATGCCGTTGCGGTATCCGTGCCCGCTGGGGCTTCTGTAAATGCAATGCCTGGCTCGACCAGAAGTAGCGAGGCATCAACCACAAGCACCTTCATCGCGTCTGCAAATCCATGGGACTCAATCAAAGCGGCGCACCATAAAAACACCTCCCTGCCCGAGTAAGCAAAAACCGCGCAGATCGACTTCATCGAAATCATCCACCCCATGAAACACAAGTGCTGAGATTACGGAGCTCATGCAGTAAAAGAATAACACGCCCACTCATGAAGCCGCGATGTAAGACTAATTCACCCGGACGCCAGAGCAAAGTCGACGCGCGCCCCAAGATTTCACAAATCTGGTTGCTTTTCTCCTACAGATGACTAGATTTTGGACATGCAATTACGTGCCGCCGCTCTTTTATCATGGATCACCTGCGCTCCGCTGCTTTGCGCAACACCCACGGATGAGGCATCGCTGACCGCCGCTGTCGATCAACCGGCACAACGCCTTGCTAGCGCCGTCGCCGAGCTCAAACGCCTGTCTGGCCCAAAACTCGATCAAATCGCCAAGGAGTCGAATGGCGAGCGATTTCTCGCCTTTCTTTTCAGCGAAAAAGTTGCGCCCACGCTGCTGAATTCCGGTTCGATTGCCGATCCCTTCGATCAAGCCATTCAGTCGCTCTTATTGATCTGGCGCGCCGATGCCTCAGGCCTATCCGATCCTCACGAGCTCAGTACTGCACTCGCCACCGCTCTGACCTTTTCCGACAAAAACTGGCCCGCCGAGCAAGCCGTAGCCCGCTACACCTACTACCGAGATTCCCGCCGCCAAGGCCTCCTCCATCCGAGTTTTGATAAACTCCTCACCTGGGAAAAACGCTACGTCATGCGCGGTGGCAGCAATGGATCCCACAATGCGGGCAACGGCTGGGACAATACCTCTCTCGTCTGGCTGCGTGACAACGTCAAACTGCCGATCAAAGACTACACCGGTGCCTGCTGGCAAGCGCCCTATCGATTGAATAATGTCTTTGGCGATTCGATCCACGGCGCAAACTACTACCTTCCCTTCGGCCACTACATTCATGCTGAGCGCGTGCGCGAGATCGGCGGTGTATGCGGCTCACTCTCGCACTACGGGGCCAATGCCGCCATCGCCAATGGCATCCCCGCCTTGACCATGGGCGAGCCCGGACATTGCGCCTACGCCGTGCGCACCGCCGCCGATGAATGGTCACCTGCGTATTCACTCTCTTGGGAACGCGGACTGCACTGCTCACTCTGGCCTCAACACACCTGGACCTCACTGGTGCTGCAAAACAAAGTGCTGGCCGAACGCTACGCCCACGAACGCAGCGCCGCCTTCCTCTGGCAGGCTCGGGCTTTAAAAAATACCGCACCGGATCTCGCAGAGGACGCCTATCGCTTGGCGCTCGAGTCCCAACCTCTCCACCAACCCGCTTGGATCGAGGCCGTCAAGTTCCGCCTCGCACGCAATCCCGATGCCGCCTCATGCCGCTCCATGCAACAAGCCGCCCTCGCTTCACTCAAGGACTACCCCGAAGCCGCGTGGGATGTGCTCAGCCTGATCGAAGCCTACTTGGTGCCGCTACTGCCCGAAGCCGAAAAAGTCCCGTTCCTCACCGAATACCACAAAGCCATTGCCAAGATCGAGGGTCCCGTGATGTGGCACTTCGATCGTTGCCTCAAGGAGCAATCCGCCCTGTTAGGCACCACCGATGCCAAGCTCGCCCACTTTGAAGCCATACTCACCAGCCAGACCGCCTCCAAGTCTTGGTTCGCGCCCACCATCGCCTGGGGCCAAACCGAGTTTACCAAAGACCCAGCTCTCGCAGAAAAATTCTACGCCGCCCTCGGTCGCGCCTTTTCCTCGTCCACCGCTGGCGAGAATCCCGATGGTCTCCGCGCCGCGCTGCGCCCTGCCATCCTTTCCGCTGCCAAATCCGATAACGTCTCCGCATTCCAAACGCTCGGCCAAGCCGCCAAATCCTTTCTGCCCAACACCCCCATCGCCATCGAACCCTTCCCCGGCGATCTGCTCAGTTCCGGCGGACTGCTCAAGCTCAGCTCCACCAGCGGCTGGGATGCTCCCGAAATGCACTGGGGCGTGCTCGAACCCATGGGCGGAACCTTTCACACCGATCGCCAAGTCAAGGCTGGCTGCACCGTCCGCCTCGGCAAACTCGGCGACCTCTCTGGCCTCGTCATTGTCAATGCCGGCGGTGGTCAAAACGGTATGCGTCAAATCCCTTTGCGCGTCTCCGTTTCCGAGGACGGCACGCTGTGGAAAACCATCTTCGAGGCCACCGAAAATGCCCCACACTGGCGCATCCCCCTCAGTGGAAAAGCCACCCGCGTGCAATTCATCAAATGCGAACGCTCCGATGACCGCGCCGAGTTTTTCCACCTCACCGCCATTCACGCCTACGGCAAAAAACTCCAATAATCACCCACCACAGATCCCACGCATCATGCCGCTCGATTTCCGCTCCACACGCCTCGTCTTTGCCATCACCAGCCTTGCCATCTCGCTCTCTGGCATCACAAAACTCGATGCCGCAGCCACCATCGCGGCCGACTTCCCCGCAGCCAAGCAAGCCGCGGCCACGGCAAAGGCTGATATCGTCATCCTCGTCGTCGGCTCCAACTGGTGCAAGCCGAGCATCCCCTACCTCGACTCTTGGAATCACCCCACCTTCCAGGCATCCCTGCCCGATTCGCTCGTTCTGCTCACCCTCGACAACAAGGAAAATCCCGATACCGCCGCCCTAGCGCTCGCCGAGAAAAACAAAGACTGCTCACTCCCCACGCGCAGTGTTCCCGCCCTCGCTTACCTCGATTCCCAAGGCCGAGTCATCGCCACCTACTCCGGCACTCCCGAGCTCGGCCCACCCACCGCCGCCAACCTCACAACACTCATTAAAAAAGCTGCACAGATCCGCAACCAGCGCGATCAAGCATGGGCACGCGCTGAACAAGTCCAGAAAATCAAACGCGCTGAGTCCCTCGGCGCTGGACTCGATGCCATGAACCAAGGCCTAGGTCACCAAAACGCCTACAAACCGATCCTCGACGAAATCACCAAAGCCGATCCCCAAGACCAATCCGGCTACACCGCCAAATACAGCTTCCCCGGCCACAACCTCGCCCCACACATCCTCGAAACCTTCGTCAATGAGAAGAAATTCAAGGAAGCCGAAGCCGAACTCCTCCGCTGGCACCGCAACCCGCACCTCAGCCCCGAACAACGCCAACAACTCCACGCCGCCCGCTTCGCCCTTTACCGCGCCTGGCCCGAAAAATCCGCCATGGTCCGCAGCGCCCTCGAAGACATGGTCAAAGAAGCGCCCGAGTCCGATCTC